>Ga0214471_10003329_pt1 | contig 12486 bp, 13 predicted proteins | sample RVTome_5_FD_207665 | JGI IMG/M metagenome (GOLD analysis project Ga0214471, IMG submission 207665) | Soil microbial communities from uranium-contaminated site in the Upper Colorado River Basin, Wyoming, United States - RVT142D155 | ecosystem: Environmental > Terrestrial > Soil > Contaminated >...
GCCGTCCGTGCCGAGCTTGATGAATTCGGTGTTGATCGGTTCCGCGGGGGTTATGCAGACCTTGACCTTGCACCCCACCGACAACTGGTACTTGTATCCGCTTCGATACCGGATCTCGTCACGTGCCATGGTTCACCTGTGTGCTCGCTGAACGCGCCGGCAGTATCCACCCGCGCGATCCCACGGTAAAGCCCATGGCTGTGCAAGAAGCACGGGCACGACGACTGCGACTGAACTGGTCGGAAGCACTTCGCGACCTCGAAAGGGGGCGGCACACGCGCCGTCCCCGTTTCTTTGTTGCCATTTGACGACGCAGGAATCTGCCACTTTTCCTGCTTTTCGTTTAGACTGGCTGCCCCGAATCACCAACCGATGGAGTGAGCCCAATGGAGCGCAGGAAGGCAAGCGATTATCCTCAGGAAGTCCTCGATCTGTTTGATGGTTACGTGCACGGGACGATAACCCGCCGGGACTTTCTGGATCGCGCCGCGAAGTACGCAATCGGCGGTTTCACGGCAACGGCGATGCTGGAGAGCCTCACCCCGAATTTCGCCTGGGCGCAGCAAGTCGCAGCGGGCGATGCGCGGATCAAGGCCGAGTACCTGACCTATCCGTCGCCACAGGGCTCGGGAACGATGCGCGGATATTTCGCGCGCCCCGCGCAAGCCGGCGGCAAGCGGTCCGGCGTGCTGGTCATACACGAGAACCGCGGCTTGAACCCCTATATCGAGGACGTCACGCGGCGCCTTGCCGTGGAGGGCTACGTCGCGTTCGCCCCGGACGCGCTCACGCCGGTCGGCGGCTACCCCGGCGACGAGGACACCGCGCGGGCGATGTTCGCTAAGCTGGATGCCAAGAAGCGCAGCGAGGACCTGGTTGCCGCCGCCGGCTTTCTAAAGTCGCACCCCGAGTGCTCCGGTAAGATCGGCGCCGTGGGCTTCTGCTTTGGCGGCGGGATCGTCAACATGCTCGCCGTGCGGCTGCCGGATCTCGCCGCGGCGGTTCCCTTCTATGGAACCCAGGCGAAGCCCGAGGATGTCGCGAGGATCAAGGCGCCGCTCCTGATCCATTACGCCGAGCACGATGACCGCATCAACGCCGGCTGGAAGCCCTTCGAACGGGCGCTCAAGTCGAACGGCGTGCGCTACGAGATGCACATGTACCCCGGAACGAATCACGGGTTCCATAACGACACCACCCCCCGTTATGACGAGGCCGCGGCCAAGCTCGCGTGGTCGCGCACGGTGGCATTCTTCAGGATGCACCTAAAGGGCTGAGAAAAATCCCCCCAGCCCCCCTTTGTCAAAGGGGGGGACGAAATCCCCCCTGACCCCCCCTTTGACAAAGGGGGGTGCGCGAAGCGCGGGGGGATTTGGTCAGCAGGCTTAAGTTATCATCTACATGCCGCAAGCCGTTCCCAAGGGCAGGGGCACATGGCGCACTTGAAGCTTTCCATCGCGACCACGGATTACGATCATTTCCGGGATTTCCGGCTGGGGTCCGTGAAGGCCGAGGGCATCGAGCACAACTGGCTCAATCTCGGCCACCACGAGTGCTTCGCGCGCTTCACCGCCAACCGGGAGTTCGATGTCTGCGAGCTCTCCTTCGCGAAATTCGCGGCCCAGGTGACCCGCGAGGACAGCGACATCATCGGGCTGCCCGTCGTGTGCTCCCGCCTGTTCCGGTTCAGCTCGTTCTACGTGAACCGGAAGAGCAACATCAAGACGGTGAAAGACCTGGCCGGCAAGAAGGTCGGCTCGCCGGAATGGGCGCACTCGGCCGCCGTCTACATGCGCGGCTGGATGCACAACGACATGGGCGTGAGGTTGACCGACGTGCACTGGTACCAGGCGGGGGCGAACGCGCCGGGCCGTGACGAAAAGGTCGAGCTGAATCTTCCCAAGGGGCTGAAGCTCACGCGCGTCGCCGACAAGTCGCTGAGCGAGCTGCTGGCCGCCGGAGAAATCGACTGCGCGATCATCGCGCGGCCCCCGACATGTTTCGTCGAGGGCCATCCCGACGTCGTGCGCCTGTTTCCGAATTACCACGAGATGGAGGAGGAATACTACGAGCGCACGCGAGTGTGGCCGATCATGCACATCATCGCGATGAGGAAGCGCATCCTGGACGAGCATCCCTGGGTCGCGCGCAATCTCTACAACGCATTCCTTGAATCGAAGCGCCGCAGCATCGAGCGCCTGCTCGATCCCGCCGTGTCGCGTTATCCTCTGGCATGGCTTCCGACCTACGCGCGCACCATGCGCGCCATGTTCGGCGGCGACCCGTTTCCCTACGGCATCGAGGAAAACCGCCCGACCTGGGAGCAGATGGCGCTCTATACCTGGCAGCAGGGCATCGCGCACCGCCACTTCAAGCCCGAGGAGATCTTCCCGCGGGGCATGATGACCAAAGTTGTCATCTAACGGCGTTGATGAGATACCGGTGACAGAATCCCCCCGCGCTTCGCGCACCCCCCTTTGTCAAAGGGGGGGTCAGGGGGATTATGTCTCCCCCCTTTGTCAACGTGGGGTTAGGGGGAATTATGTCTCCCCCCTTTGACAAAGGGGGGTAGGGGGGATTGGATGAGGAGGTACAGATGACGGGCAGACCTGATCCCTCATCCCTGAGCCCTCGTCCCTCAGGCGAATCTCAGGCGCCCGCATCGGGCGGGCCGGTAGCGGCCGAATTGCTCCGGGACCTGGCTGCCGCCAGCCGCATCCTCGCCGCGCAGGGCGTGGTGGACGGCTTCGGCCACGTCTCGATGCGCCATCCCTCGGCGCCCGACCACTATTTGATGGCGCGTTCCATCGCGCCCGCGCTGGTGGCTCCCGGGGACATCATCGAGTACGACCTCGACAGCAATCCCTGCAATGCCAACGGCCGCGGCAGCTTTCTCGAGCGCTTCATCCACGGCGAGATCTACAAGGCGCGCCCGGATATCCTGTCCGTCGTGCACAGCCATTCGCCCTCGGTCATCCCGTTCGGGCTCGTGGGCGTTTCCATGCAGGCGATGTTCCACAATGCCGCGTTCATCGCGGCAGGTGTCCCGGTATTCGACATTCGCGCCCGGTTCGGCCCCACCGACATGCTGGTCGGAAACGCCGCCAAGGGCGAGGCGCTCGCCGAAGTCATGGGGAGAAACGACATCGTGCTCATGCGCGCGCACGGGAGCGTGGCGTGCGGGCCGGCGCTGCAGACGGCGGTCTTCCGCGCGGTCTACACCGAGGTCAATGCCCGCATCCAGCACTGGACCGTGGCGCTCGGGGGCGGCGGGCCGATGGCGGTGCTCGACCGCGAGGAAGGCCGGCTCGCGGACGCCGTCAACGAGATCGCCGGCCGGCGCGCCTGGGATCTGTGGCGCGCGCAGGTGCGCGCCCAGGTAAACTGGTGACCGTGGAGGCACCCATGGCAGATACCGCACTGAAACAGCGAGAGGACGCCCGATCAGTGACCGAGCTGAAGCAGCAGCTCGCCGACTGCATCCGCATGCTGGAGCAGTCCGACATCATCGACTACAACGGCCACGCGAGCATCCGCCTCGGCGATGGCAGGATGTTGATCAACATCGGCTCGTGCCAGAGGAGCCAGCTCACGGTCGCCGACATCTGCACGATCGACATGGAAGGCAACGTGATCGAGGGCAACGGCAAGCCGCCGCTGGAATTCCACCTGCATGCCGGCGTCTACCGCGCGCGGAAGGACGTGAACGCGGTCGTGCACGCGCACCCGAAGTGGTCCACGTTTCTCACCATGACCGGCCATGGCTACCTCCCGGTCTACGCGCAGGGCTCGCTGGTCTACCCGATGCCGGTGCTCGATTCGCCGAACTCGATCAACAACCGCGCGATGGCCGACCGGCTGGCAGCCACGCTCGGCGACCGGCCGGCGGCGATGATGAAGTCGCACGGCGCGGTGACAGTGGGCAAGGACATCGTCGAGGCATTCGTGCTCGCCAATTACCTCGAGGAGAATGCGTACCGCCAGTACATGGCGCTGCAGATCGGCAAGCCCTATGCGTTCAGCGAGCAGGAGGTGGCGCTGTGCCGCGAGAAGCTCTGGACGCAGAGCCTTTTCAAGCGCACGTGGGACCACTTCCGGGCGAAGCTCGGGTGACCCGTGACCAGCGGCAGAGGAGGTGCCTGAATGGCTGCCAAATCCGGAAACAACCCACCCTCGGCGCGGGTGGATTACAGCAAGCGTCGTAGTCCGCAGGAAAAGGATGGTCTCGAGTTGAGCGCCGCGGCGCAGGCGTTATTGGCGTCGATCGAGGAGCCAGTGCGCCCCAAGGAGCTGGCCGCGGCGTTTCCCAGGATCCTCAATCAGATGGCGGGCCTGTGGAGCTCGCCGCGACGCATGAACCGCTACCTGGAGCAGCTGCTCACCGACGCGAGGACGAGCCGCAAAGGCTTTACGCTCGGCATCCTCACGGAACTGACCACGCTCAAGGATTACTACCGGACCAAGGTGTTTCCTGTCCCGCATGATGCTTGGGATTCGGCGGAGGAGTCCGAAGGGCGCAAGTTCTGAGTCGCGTCGCAAGAGCAAATTCCCCTCATGCCCGAGGAGGGGTGACTACGAAGTAGTCGGGGTGGTGGGAGCGAGGATCTAAGGACTTGCGAGCCGCGGATCGCTCACTGAAGCGACCGCTCGAGCAACTCGCGCAACTCGGAGGTCACTTCGGTATCGATTCCGAACCACGCCTTCCACGCCGGGCGGCCCTGGTGGAGCAGCATGCCGAGGCCGTTGACGGTGCGGTTGCCGCGCCTGCGGGCAGCGGCGAGGAACGGCGTCTCGAGCGGGACGTAGATGATATCGGCGGCCAGCGCGCTCTTCGGCAGCTTGTCGAGGCGCAGGTCGAGCGCAGGCTGGCCCGACATGCCCTGACTGGTGGCGTTGACGACCATCGCCGCGCCTTCAAGCGCATCGTGGCGACTTTCCCAAGGTAGAGCCTCGATTACGTCGCCGAACTCCGCGGCGATGCCCCTGGCCCGGGCGAGCGTGCGGTTGACCAGCCGGATCTCCTTCGCGCCTTCCTGCAGGAGGCCGTAGCACACCGCCCGCGCGCCGCCGCCGGCGCCCAACACCATAATCGGTCCGGCATCCGCCCGCCAGCCCGGCTGCTCCTGCTGGAGGTTGTGGATGAAGCCATAGCAATCGTTGTTGCTGCCCACGAGCGAGCCGTCGGGCCTCACGACCACGCAACTGATCGCGCCGATGCGCATGGCCACGGTATCGACCTCGTCCACAATCGCCATGGCGTGCTGTTTGTGGGGAATGGTGAGGTTCACGCCCGCAAATCCCAACGGATGCAGGGCGCGCAGCGCCGCCGGGAGCCCCTCGGGCTGAATCGCGAGCGGAACGTAGGCACCCGGCAGGCCGTGCGTCTCGAACCAGTAGTGGTGCAGCAGCGGCGAGCGCGAATGCATGACGGGCCAGCCCATGACGCCGGCAAGCAGGAATCGATCGGGATGCGCCATGTGTCGGGGAGGCCTGCGGGCGGAGCGTATCGGGATTGCGGTCGCAGACGCGCTCGCGGATGCCGCGGCTACTCGACCTTGATGCCGGATTCCCTGATGACCTTCGCCCATTTCGCGATTTCGCCTCGGATGTACTCGCCAAACTGCTCGGGTGTCGAAGCATTGGGCTCGAGGTCGGTCTGGGCGAATCGCTTCTTCACCGCGGAATGGTCAAGTGCGGCGATCGCCGCCCCGTGCAGGCGGACAACGACCTCCTTGGGCGTGCCCGCGGGAACGACCAGGCCATACCAGGTGGTCACGTCGTAGCCTGGTATGCCGGCCTCGGACATGGTCGGCACGTCGGGCGCCATGGACGAGCGCTTGGGCGTCGTCACCGCCAGCGCGCGCAGTTTCCCGGCGCGCACGTGCGGGATGACGGCGCTGGTAGAGGGAAAGCCGACCGATGCCTCGCCGCTGATGGCCGCGGTGATGGCCTGGGGCGTGCCCCTGTAATTGACCTCCGTCATCCGGATGCCTGCCATGCTCTCGAGCATCTTCGCCGCGAGCCGTATGGTTGCGCCCGCCGTCGCAACGTTGATCTCACCAGGCTGCTGCTTCGCCAAGGCGACGAGCTCTTTCACCGATTTCACCGGCAGCGAAGGGTGTGTTGCCAGCGTGAAGGACCCCGTGGCGAGCAGCGTGACTGGCGCGAAATCCCTGACGAGGTCGAAGCCGGGCTTGCTGTAGAGCGTCATGCTGATCGCATGGGCGCTGATGCCCAGCATCACGGTGTAGCCGTCGGCAGGGGCCCTGGCGGCAATCTCGGCGCCGAGATTGCCCGCGGCGCCGGGGCGATTGTCGATGACGGCCTGCTGACCGAGCGCCGCGGAGAGCTGCGGCTGGACGAAACGCGCGACCGTATCGGATCCACTGCCCGCCGCGAACGGCACGATGAAACGTATCGATTTCGAGGGATACTGGGCCTGGGCCGTCGCGATTCCTGCCAGCGCGATCGCCAGCACGGCCCAACCCCTGCGCGCCATCATTCTCATGTTTCCTCCTCGTCTTGTATCCGTTATGGGATCAGGTCCTGCAATCCTACATCGACTGGCCCCCGAGCGGGTTGCGGCCGGCGGTGCCCGCGGGTATTCTTTGGCGGCAGCCTTGCCGATCCACACTCCAGGGAGAGCTCCTATGACGATACCAGTGGGCGCCGCAGCGCCTGATTTCACGCTCGGCTCGCACACCGACCAGAAGGTCGCGCTGTCCAGCTTTCGCGGCCGGCCGGTCGTAGTCACGTTCATGCCGTTTGCCTTTACCGGCGGGTGAACGAACCAGGTCAACGGGTTCCGTGCGAACTACGAGGAATTCAAGAAGCTGAACGTCGAGATCCTGAGCATCAGCGCCGACCCTGCTCCGAGCCTCAAGGGATGGGCGGAAAAGCTGGGCGGCGTGCCGTTCCCGATGCTGTCCGATTACTGGCCGCACGGGGCGGTCGGCAAGGCCTATGGAGTGTTCAACGAGGAGCGCGGCATGGACAAGCGCGCGGCTTTCGTGCTCGACGCGAAGGGCCTCGTCCGCTACGCGAAGCTGTACGAGCCGGGGACCATCCCGGAGACCAAGGAGATGCTGGAGCAATTGCGGAAGGTCTGAGCCCGATGCCAACGACATTGAGCGCGAATGAGGCGGTGACCGCCGAGATCCCGTACACGGTCAATACCGGCGAGAAGCTCGTCAACGAGACATTCGGCCCGAACAATATCCGCCGTCGGAGGTCGGGCGCGCATGAGCTGCGGCGCATGAGTATCCGCAACGGCCGGGAACTTGCCGGGGAGCTGTCGCTGGAGGAGAACGGATTCGTGTTCGTCCGGCACGAGACGCGGGTGCGGGACTTTTTCGATCCGGGGCAGGTCAAGGCGACTTACTACCCGGAGGTCGAGCGGCTGATCCGGGAAGTCTCGGGCGCAGCGCGCGTGGTTCTTTTCGATCACACCGTGCGCTCGGGGGACGAGCAGGAGCGGGAGGCCCGGCTGGTGCGCGAGCCCGTGCTGTCCGCGCACAATGACTACACCGAGTGGTCGGGGCCGCAACGCGTGCGCGATATCCTGCCGGACGAGGCGGAGGCGCTCCTTCAGCGCCGCTTCGCGATCATCCAGGTCTGGCGGGCAATCAACCAGCCGATCCAGTCCAACCCGCTTGCCATTGCCGACGCGAAGAGCGTTGCGTTCGAGGATTTCCTGCTCGCCGAGCGCCGCTATCCGAACCGGGTGGGGCAGACCTACCGGCTGATGTACAACCCGAATCACCGCTGGTACTACTTTCCGCAGATGCGGCGCGAGGAAGCGCTCGTATTCAAGGTCTACGACTCGGAAAGGGACGGCCGCGCCCGCTTTACGCCGCACACGTCGTTCGAGGACCCGCAGTCGCCGCCCGGCGCGCCTTCGCGGCAAAGCATCGAGGCGCGCGCGCTGGCATTCTTCCCGACCTGAGCCATGCCGCGACCGCCCGCGCCCGAGGACGCGCCGGTCCACGATCCCCACCCCGTCCTTTCCACCTATTATTCAAGCGCTGACGACAAGCAGGACTTCGTCAGGCGTATTTTTGACTCGAGTGCCGGCGACTACGACCGCGTCGACTGCGTGCTCGGGTTGGGCAGCGGATCCTGGTACCGGCGGGAAGCACTGCGGCGCGCGGGGCTCGCCGCCGGCATGCGCATGCTGGACGTTGGCGTTGGCACGGGGCTGGTCTCGAAGGAGGCCGTTCCCATCCTGGGGGAGCACGGCAGCGTTACCGGCATCGATCCCAGTGCCGGAATGATCTCGAGCGCCGCGCTCCACGGACTTGCGCTGGTGCGTGGCCGCGCGGAGGCGCTGCCGTTCGCCACGGGCTGCTTCGATTTCCTGGCGCTCGGCTTCGGCCTGCGTCATCTCGGCGATCTGGAGAAGGTGTTTCTGGAGTTTCGCCGCGTTCTCGCGCCGGGCGGTCGGCTGCTGGTGCTCGAGATCACGCGCCCCGAGGGGCGGGTGGCGAGCGCGCTGCTCCGGGCGTACTTGCGCAACGTGGTGCCTTTCGTCGCGCGCCTGGTCAGTCGCAGCCGGCACACCCACACGCTGTATCGCTACTACTGGGACACGATCGAGGCCTGCGCGCCGCCCGCCCGGGTCATGGCGACGATGGCCGCGGCGGGCTTCAGCCGGATCCATCGCGAGGTCAAGATTGGATTTTTCTCGGAGTACCACGCGACCGCGTAGCAACGTGTTGGCGGCAGTGGCTTCGGCCTCCCTCCGCCGGTCCGTGAACTTGTCCCCAGTTCACCGCAAATCGCCTGTGAATTTGTGCCGCAAAACCACCAAAAAACTCTAGCGGCGTCAACCTGTTAGCCCATTCATTCGATATCATGGAGCCGTGATTCATGCGCGCAACTTATCCGGGGACATGTCGTGCATCGACTGATGGTCATGCTGGCCGCGGTTGTGCTGGGAAGCGCCACGCCAGGCGGAGTGCTGGCTGGCGGCGATCGCGCCAACGCCCACAGCATTACGCAATTGATCCTCGTCTTTTTCTCGGACGTATCACGGGTGCTGTCGCCCAAGCGCGTCGTGGCCGAGGGCAAGGACTGGAAGATCGTCAAGGACGCCGAGCAACAGCAGAATGCGCGCCGATCCCGGGAAGAACTCCGGCGCGAGGCTTACCAGCGTCTTCAGGAGCAGGAGCGCGAAGCGCGCACGGCGCGCGAAGAATACCGCCGCGAGACGCGCAATATGCTCTACGAGCGTCACTTCGGATGGCGCCAGCAGGCCGAGGAACGCGAGGCCCGCAAAGCGCAAGAGGAGCGGCTGCGGGCCGCCGAGCGGCGCGTGCACGAGCAGGAATGGGAGGCGCAGCAGGCAAAGGAACAGTACCTGCACGCCGCTCGCATGGCGCGGGAGGAACGTCGGCGCGAAGCCGAGAAGGCGCGTGCCGGGGGCTAGGCCCGCAGCGCGGGAGTCGTCACCAAACACCAGAGGGGACAGCGGCAGCTGTCCCTTTTTCGTTTACGGTGCGCCCCCGTCGTCGCATGTGTTTGCTCACGACATGAGGCGCGAACGGTAGAATGTGGCGACGTCGCGCCGCGCCGCGCTTGGGAAAGGGGGGAGTTGTTGAGCAGTGAGGTGGCCGCACTGGCGGCTCGATCCGGCACCGTAACTGGCCGCGGCGCCGCGACGGCCGAGCGGGTCATCCGGCCGGAATTCACCGGGTCGGCCGGCGAATATTTCCGCATCTGGATCGTCAATCTCTTCTTCACGCTCATCACGCTCGGCATCTACTCGGCCTGGGCGAAAGTCCGCAAGAAGCGCTATTTCTACGGCAGCATCCGGCTCGACGGCGATACGTTCGATTACTTCGCCAGCCCCAAGACGATCCTGAAGGGGCGGATCGTTGCGATCCTCGTCTTCGTGGTCTATGCGTTTGCGGCGGAGCTCTACCCGTCGTCCGCGCTTGCGTTCTGGGCGGCATTCCTGCTCGTCCTGCCCTGGCTCGTCATGCGCGCGCTCACCTTCAACGCGCGCAATTCGGCGTACCGCGGCCTGCGGTTCGATTTTGCCGCTGCGCCCCGGGAGGCCGTGCGGGTCTACATCGGCATGCCCCTCGTCGTCGGGCTCACGCTGGGGCTTGCTTTTCCCTGGTTCATGGCGCGCCAGAAGGCGTTCGTCCTCTCGCATCACGCGCTCGGCACGACGCGCTTCGGCTGCGACGTGTCGGCGCGCGAATTCTTCGGGATCTACATACTCGCCACCATCATCCTGCTCGCGCTGCTGGTTCCGGCCGCGGGGCTGATGGGATTCGCAATCGCCAGCCAGGCGCTCCCGGAGGCGGTTTCGTGGCTGGGCTTCGTGGTTCCGGCGGTCCTGATGTATGCGGCCTACGCGGCGGTCTATGCGTTCATCCAGGCGCGGACGACCAATCTGCTCTGGAACGGCGCCCATGGCCCCGGCATCCGGTTCTCCAGCTCGCTCGGGGCCGCCAGGCTGGCGCGCCTGTACATCGGCAATGTGGTCGCGATCGCGGCCACGGCGGGGCTCCTCATCCCCTGGGCCGTCGTCCGCACGCTGCGCTACCGGCTCGAGAATCTCGCGATGCACGTGCTCGACGAGGCTCCCCATGAGGCCAATCCTTCGCTCGAGCGGGTCGGCGCCACCGGGCAGGAGCTGGGCGACATATTCAACCTCGACCTCGGCATATGAGCGTCCTGCAGGCGGTCTACTTCGACGGCAAGACCTCCCGGAGACACCCGGTGAGCGTCATGGTCGCGCGCGGCAAGCTGAAGGTCATCGGCCGCGACGTGAACGAGGAGTTCGACGCGCGCGGGGTGCGCAGGTCGCTGCGTATCGCCGACACGCCGCGCTGGCTCTATCTGCCGGGCGGTGGCGCGTGCGTCACCTCCGATAACGACGCGGTGGACCACATGACGCGCGATCGCCGCTACGAGGCCGTCCTGCATCGCTGGGAGTCGCGCCCGGCCTACGCAGTGCTGGCCATCGCGATGGTCGTGGCGACGCTGTGGCTGTTGATAGACCGCGTGCTGCCGGTCGCGGTGGAGCAGATCGCCGCGCGCATCCCGGTCGAAGCGGAAGCGGCGCTGGGCCGCGAGACGCTCGCGGGAATGGAAAGATACTTTCTTCAGCCCACCCAACTGCCTGCCTCCCGCCAGGCCCGGCTGCGCGCGGGGTTCGACGCGGTGGCGCGCGGCGGGGGCGAAGCCACGCCCTACCGCCTCGAGTTCCGCTCGAGCCCGGCCATCGGCGCAAATGCTTTCGCGCTCCCGTCCGGGATCATCGTCATGACCGACGAGCTGGTAAAGCTGGCGCGCAACGACCGGGAAGTCATTGCCGTCCTGACGCATGAATTGGGGCACATCCGCCACCGGCATACCATGCGGCGCCTCCTTGAGAGCTCGGCTACCGCACTCATTATCGCGGGGGTCACCGGCGACATCGCATCGACAACGTCGCTGGCGGCGGCTGCGCCGACGCTGCTGCTGCAAACCAAGTACTCGCGCGACCACGAGCGCGAGGCCGACCTTTATGCGCTCGAGATGATGCGAAAGAGCGCGATCGACCCGCGACACTTTGCCGCCATCCTCAGGCGGCTGGAAGGCGAGACGCCACGCCGCCGCGGCCTGCCGACGTTCGTATCCTCGCATCCACCGACGGAGGAACGGGAGGAGCTTGCACGGGCAGGCGCGGTGGTCGCGGATCCCGAGGAGGTCGACGGCAAAGGCGTTGACGAAGCCGGAGCAGAGCCGACGGTCCAGCCGAGACCGGTGCTCGTCGCGGTCGACGCGGTTCAGCGGCATATCGTCAAGCTGGTCGAGGAGAGAGACTATCCGGAGCTGGAACGGCTGCTCGGCGGCTATCAACGGGCGTTCGAAGCTGATCCGGGCGTGGCGCCTCGGCTCGAAAATGCTTTCCTGGCGCTCCGCAAGGTCCCGCCGGGCGCGGAGCGCGCGTTCAACGAGTGGGCGGGCCAGTACCGCACTTCGTATGCGGCAGCGATCGCGCGCGGCAGCTTCCTCTATTTCCGGGGGCTCGAAGCGAGAGGCACTGATTTAATCAGGGATACTCCCGAGGAGAGCATCCGCGCGATGCAGGCTTACCTCGATCGGGCACGAACCGACCTGGAGCGGTCGCTCACGCTGACGCAAAAGCCCTACCTGAGCCGCCTCACGCTGATGTCGATCGCCCGCACACTGGGCGACCGCAGAGACGAGCGGGCGCAATACCTCGAGGCGGTCAAGCTCGCGCCGCAGAGCGTGGAGCTGAGGCTCGCGCACATGATGAGCCTCGAGCCGCGCTGGGGTGGCAGCGTCAGGCAGATGGAGGCGTACCTGGCGCAATCGCGCCCGGAGCTGACGGATCCCCACGCAGTGGACCGCCTCGCGGCGCGCATTCCTGCGTATCGCGCCTACGAGCGGCAACAGGCGAACCAGCTTGCGGAGGCCCTCAAGCACTACGACGAAGCCATCGGGCTGTACGCGAGCGCGGGCACG
>Ga0214471_10003330_pt1 | contig 12486 bp, 7 predicted proteins | sample RVTome_5_FD_207665 | JGI IMG/M metagenome (GOLD analysis project Ga0214471, IMG submission 207665) | Soil microbial communities from uranium-contaminated site in the Upper Colorado River Basin, Wyoming, United States - RVT142D155 | ecosystem: Environmental > Terrestrial > Soil > Contaminated >...
TCGGCGCGCTCGAGGCGGCGCGCGAGGCCTTCGAGCGCGCCCAGCGGCTCGAGCCCGACAACGCGCGCACCCGCTTCAATCTCGGCGTGGTGCTCGAGGCGCTGGGCCGGCGCGAGGCGGCACTCGAGGCATTTCGCGCCGCGCGGCGCCTGGACCCGGATCTGGCTGAGGCGCGCGATCGGCTCGCCGCCCTGGACGGCGCGATTCGGCTGCGCCACATCGTGCTCGGCAGCTTGGCGGAAGCCGAACGGGTGCGCGCGCTGCTGCTTGGGGGCGCCGACTTCGCCGCCTTGGCCCGCGAGCACTCTCTGGACCCGAGCACCGCCGGCGGCGAGCTCGGCCTGGTGCGGCGCGGCGATCTGCTCGGCGCGCTCGAGACCGCCGCCTTCGCTCTGGCTCCGGGACAGCTATCCGAGCCGGTCCGCACCATTCATGGCTACCACCTGATCCAACGATTGCCGTGAGCCTGGCGCCGGATCTGCCGCCATCTGCCAGGGGGTGGGGGGGAGTTCCAGGGGGAGTTCCCCCTTTTCGATGTCGTTGCGCTCGCTCGGGCTCCTCCAGCGTATTCTCTGTCCTGTAGGGGAGGGGCTTGACCCCTCCCGTGATGCGCCGCAAACGCGACCGCGGCTGCGCGGGCGGGGACTAGCCCCGCCCCTACATTTCCCCTGTCGCGCGCCTTGTAGCTGACGGCAGCTCCACCGCCCAACATGCCAGGCTGAATTCCCCTTTCGGATGATGTTGTCTCTTGAATGCAATCGTGCGATAGTGAGCCAATCATCACGAGATCGGAGGGGCGAGGATGCATCGGAAACCCAAATCGTGGTCGACCCTGCTGGCGGCGCTGCTGCTGCTCGGCCCCGCCGTGTCCGCGGCTCGAGCGGCTCCCCCGAGCGCACCCGGTCCGGCATGGAGCGCGGTGGTCGAAAGCGGGCGGCGCGCGGTGCTTCAAGTCGATGCGGCCGCGCCGGCGGCCCAGCGTCTCGCGCTGCAGGCCGCCGCGCCCGAGCCGGCCCAGAATCCCGCGCCGCAAGCGGGCATGAGCTCGGGCAAGAAAGCCCTGCTGATCGCCGTGATCGCCGCCGCCGGCACCATCGCGATCTACGCCGCCTTGGAGAGCAAGACCCTCAGGTAGCGGCGCGGCCGGACTGGATCAGGCGGCCAGGTTGCACTATCCTCTCCGGCATGGAACTCAACCTGCAACAGCTTCAGGCGATGACCCAAGACGAGCTTCGCAATCAAGTGGCCGAGGCCTTCAAGCAACAGGGTTTCGGCGTCGAGCGCCCGCCCAAGTCGCACCAGTCCGGCGCCGATCTGATCGCCAAGCGGCACCGCGACGACGACAGCCTCGAGTCGATCGCGATTCAAGTGCGCAAGCTGGCGCGACGGGTCGGGCTCATGGACCTGATGGAGCTGCTTTACGCCAAGAGCCAGTACGGCTGCGAAGACGCGCTGATGATCTCGGCCTCGGGATTCACCGATACCGCGGTCAAGGGACGCGAGAACACCGGCTGCTGGCTCTGGGGCCTGGGCGATCTGGTGACCTACGCGGCCGGCAAGCTGCAAGCTTACGAGATCGGCATGGGCGCCGCGGCCTCCTCCAAGGACAGCCCGGAAGAAGAAGCCGAGCTCAGCGCACCCTAGAGCGAGGGCTGCGCTCGCGCTAGTTTCCGCTTTTGCCGTCGTCGCTGCCCGCCGGGAGGTTCAAGTCCGAGAGCCGTCGCACCGTGCGGCGCCGCTCCGGATAGCGCTTCGACTTGGAGCGCGGCGGGCTGCGCCGATCCCCCGACCCGGTGCGGCGCTCCTTGGGGGTGCGCAGGCCCCATCGTTGCAGCATCCCGCCCAAGCCGCTCGGCGCCGCACCGGGCGTCGCTTGGACCTCCGCGCCAGCCCGGCGCTCCAACCAGCGCAGCCGGTGCTGGGCGTCGGCATGATGCGGATCGATTCGCAGCGCCTCGCGGATCAACTCCTCCGCCGTGGTGTAATGCCGCAGGCGCGCGTAGAGTGATCCAAGCAGGAACAGCGCGTCCGGATCGGTAGGGTCGGCAGCCACCGCGGTCTTGAGCAGGATCTCGGCCCGCTGGCGCGCATCCTCATCGGAATGGGCGGCGCGCAGATGCGCCTGTCCTGCAGCGAGCAGCACCGGCAGCGATTTGAACTCGACTTGAGCCGCGCGCCACAGCAGCTCGCGGCCTTCTCGGGCCTGCCCCTCGTGCAGCGCCATCAGGCCGCTCACCAGCAGCTCCGCGGCTCCTTCGGCCGCCGCTCCGGCTTGGCTCGCGAGGCCGCGCTCCATGCGCTGGCGCAGCCGCAACCGATCCGGCGCGCGGCGCAAAACCCGATACGCCAGCAGAACCTCGCCGATCCGGCGGTCGTAGCTCGCAGTTTCGCGGCCGGCGCGCAGCGCGGCGGCCCGTTCCTCCTGCAGCCGCGCCGCGCGCTCCAACATCGCTTTACGAACTTGCGCATCGCTCACCCAGGCTTCGATACCCAGCAGCTCGAAGTAGTTCGGTTCAGGAGGGCTCATGGAGTGGACTCGGCAGCGGCGCCGGAGCGCCGCGGATTGGACAGCTCCTGCCGGCAACGCATCCGTCCCAGCTGGGCCTCGGAATCTTGCGGCAGCCGCCGGAGCAGCAGCTCAAAGGCCGCGGCCGCCGCCGTGATCCGGCCCTGGCTCATGAAGCCGCGCGCCAGCAGCCGATCGAGCTCCACATCGTCGCAGCCGCGCGAGCGCGCATAGCGCAGGCAGACCAGCGCGTCCTGGGTCTGTTTCTGCTCCAACCAAATCCGCGCCAGCAGGCACCAGGCCGGGCCGTGGTTCGGATCGATACGGAGCACCCGCAGCAGCGTGCGCTCGGCATCCCGCGTCTGTTTGAGCTGGTGGAGCGCCTCGGCCGCGCCGCACAGCGCGGCGATCCGGCGCGGCTCGAGCCGCAGCGCGGATTGGAAGGATTGCAGTGCGAGCTCGGGCCGGCGCAGCGCCAGCCCCGCCTGAGCGCGCTGCTCCCAGTAGTCGGCTTCGCCGCGGCGCGCGAACTCCGCCGGCAGCAGCGCCTTGAGCGCCTGCTGCGGGCGGCCCAGCAGCATCTCCGCGTCGGCCAGGCGGCACCATCCCTCCGGATCCGAAGGACGCGCCCGGGTTGCGGCCAGGAAACGATCGCGGGCCTCTCGAATCCGGCCCTGCATCAGCAGCGCCTGGCCCCAGCCCACCATCGCGGCGACATCTTCGGGCTCTTCGACCAGCGCCGCTTCGAACGCTGCGTTGGCCGGCTCGAGCTGGCCGAGCCGGCGCAGCGCTTCGCCGCGCAGACGCTGCAGGCCGGAGCTGGATGGATGCAGCTCGCGGGCCGCATCGTAAAGCGCCAGGGCCTCCTCCCACAGCTCCAACACCGCCAGCGCCGTTCCGTTTTCGATCAGATCGGCGGCCGCCGGCGCCGGCGGCAGCGGGAGAGCCCGCGCGGCTTGATCGCCGCCGACGCGCCCGACCTCGCGGTAGATCGCGAGCGCCTGGGCCGCCGGCTCCCAGACCGGCTCGGCCGCCGCCGCCAGCTCCAAATCGCTCAGCGCGCCCTCGCGCTCGCCGGCGGCCCAGCGCGCCAGGCCGCGATGGTAGTGGGCCCGCGGGTCCTGCGGTCGCAGCGCCAGCGCGCGCTCGAACGATTCGAGCGCCTGGCGCAGATCGAGCTTGGCGCGCAGGCGGGCAAAGCGCTCCAGGTGCGAGATGCCGTTGTTGTGCCAGGCCTCGAAGTGCTGCGGCTCGAGCTGCACGACCTGCGCGTAGCACTGGCGCTCGCGCGCGAAGCTGCCCAGCTCGCCCAAGGTCACGCCGAGGTTGTACCAAGCGTCGACGTAGCGCGGCTCGAGCTGCAAGGCCCGCAGGAAAGCCGCCGCCGCGTCGGGTCGGGCCTCCAGCCCGCGCAGCGCCACGCCGCGATTGTTGTGCGCCGGCGCGTAGCTCGGGAGCCGTTCGAGCGCCAGGTCGAAACAGCGCAGGCCTTCACGCGGGTGTCCCAGTGCGACCAGCGAGCTGCCCTTGTTGGTCTGCTCCCAACTCTGCAGCGGCGCGGCATCGACCGGGGGCGGAACCGACGCTCCGATCTGGGCGGCGACCGACGCCAACTGCCGCTCGAGCTGCCCGAAATCGGCCGGCCGGGCGCCGGGATCTTTTTCCAGGCAGGCCAGCACGATGGTCTCGAGCGCCGCCGGCAGCTGACGGCGCAGCGCGGTCGGGCGCGGCGGCGAAAGATTCAGATGGGCCTGAGCCAGATCCTTGGTGGTGCGACCGCTGAACGGCGGCCGGCCGACCAGCATCTCGAACAGAATCACGCCGCAGGCGTAGATGTCGGCGCGCACGTCGAGCTCGGCATACGACGCGAACTGCTCCGGCGCCATGTACTGCGGGGTGCCCAACAGGACCCCGTGCCGGGTCAGGCGCAGCTGAATAGTCGAAAGCTCATCGCTGCCTTCCGGCGGGGTCAAGATCGGCGAGGACTCGGCCTCGACCGAACGCACCAGACCGAAATCGGTCACCTTCAAGACTTCATCGGGCGTGATCAGCAGGTTCTCCGGCTTGAGATCGCGATGCACCAACCCGGTGAGCTTTTGTCCGGCATGATGCAGCCCGCGGCAGATTTGGATGCCGATCCGCAGCAGCTCGCTCAGCTCCAGCGGACCGCGCTTGAGCCGGCGCCGCAGTCCGTTGCCGCGCGGGCCGTCGGCCACCATTTCCAGCGCCAGATAGGGTTTGTCGTCCAGATAGACGAAGTAATGCGCATAGACGATGTTGGGATGCCGGTCGAGCTGGACCCAAGCCTCGGCCTCGCGCTGAAAGCGCTGGCGCGAACGCTCGTCGGCCAGGAACCGGTCCTGAAAGGTCTTGAGCGCCACCGGCTCCTGGAATTTGCGGTCGTACCCCAAGAGCACCAAGCCCATGCCCCCGCGCTTGATGGCATGGACCTCGTAGCGATCCGCCAGCAGCTCGCCGACGGCTATCTCAGCCATGCTTCACCGATACCGCCCCCGCTCCGGCCTGTCAATGCCGATGCGGGCCGGCCGGCGACCGATGCAGGTTAGAACCCGAGCTTGAATCCGAGCTGGAGCCGGCGCGGCAACACGATCCGCTGGGGCACGAACTGCGGATCGTCGACCGGATCGGTGTTGTTGATCCGGTTGACATCGGTGATCGCGCCGTTGTTGAAGCTGTTGAACAGGTCGAAGAAAGCGGACAGGTAAAACCGCTCGCCGAACTCGAACGTCTTCTGGACCCGCAGGTCGAGATTGTTGATCCGTGGGAAGCGGCGGCTGCCGCGCGGCTCGGAGGAGACCGCTTTGAATCCCTGATCCAGCACCACGATCACGCGCCGCTCGTAAGTGCGTCCCGAAGCGTTGATCCAGTTGGCGGCCAAGGTCCAACCGCCGGGAAACAGATAGCTGCCTTGCAGCTTGAACACCACCGGCTTCTCGTCCGGCAGCGGGCCGTCGTTGTTGATCCCGTCGTTGGGGTCGCGATTGAAGCCGCCGCGGAAAATCAGGCCGCCGCCGGAGCCCGAGAACGCGGTGCCCTGCGGCCCGGTCCCTTGGGCGTCCTCGAACTGCAGCGAGGCGACCATCTGCCAGTTGTCGGCGAAGCGCTTGTTGGCGTGCAGCACCAGGCTCTTGTACTCGTGGCGGAAACGATCCGGGTTGGTGATCAAGAAGCGGTTTTCGTCGAACGGCAGACCGTCCTCCGGGCTCGGGTCGATCTGGTTGTAGACCATCAGGTCCGGCGGCACGCTGTCGGGGTTGAGCGCCACGTCACGAGCCGGAATCAGCTCGAAATTGCCGGGCACGAAGAACAGCTGGTTCTGCTGGCCGATGATGTCGTGGCCTTTCTTGAACACCCCGGTGGCGCCGACCGCGATGCCGCCCGGCAGCTGGCGCTCGACGCCGACCGACCACTGGTCGGTGTACTGATTCTTGAGCTCGGGATCGATGTTGTACTGGTTGGCGTAATCCAGAAAGCCGTTGAGGATCACGAAATCGTCGCGGGTGATCAGGCCGTCGCCGTTGAGGTCCGGCCCCTCTTCGAAGTCCAAGATGCGGCGCTCGAAACGCGCGATCGAATCGGTCGCCTGATCGAAGAAGCTCGACAGCAGGTCCTCGTAGTAGCGCCCCCAGGTGGCGCGGAAGACGCCTTTGCCCTGCTCATCGAGCCGCACCGTCAGCCCGACCCGCGGGGTGACGTTGTTGAACGACACCACCTCGCCTCGTCCCGCGATCGTGCGGCCGGTGTCGCGGAACCAACCTTCATAGCCTTCGTTGTCGGAGCTGTGCAGGCTGGCATCGACCAGGCTGCCGTCGGGATTGAACAGCGTGATCTCGGGAAAATCGGGGATCGAACCGGTCAGATGGTCGAAGCGCAGGCCCAGATTGAGCGTGACCCGATCGTGGACCTTCCACGAATCATCGATGAAAAACGCCAGCTGCCGGATATCGCCGCCGTAGTGGAAGGCATCCTGGAAGTAAGCGCCGTACGGATAGGGCGTGAAACCGACCGGATCGCCGACCCCGTAGCCGTATTCGTCGTAGTCGGCGTAGTTGTAGTAACCATAGTCGTAATAGAAGGCGCCCCCGGTGTAAGCGTTGACTACGTCGATGCCGGCGATTCGGGTTTGGACCCCGAACTTGAATTCGTGATCGCCGCCGAGGAAGTCATCGGCGAAATGCGACACCGCGCCGTTGATCTGCGCCCGGTCCCAGCGGTTGCGGTAGACGTAGACGCCCAAGCCCTCGAAGCTGCCGAGCTCGCCGCCGTATTCGGAGTCGACGAAGTAATAGCCGGTCAGCGAGTCGAAATGGGCCGGCGAGTTGCGGCCGCTGCCGGGATCGCCGGATTCGAACGCGAACAGCCCGCCGTACTTGATCTCGAAGAAGGTGTTGTCGGACAGCACGTGGGTGTAGATGGCGTTGATCGTGGGGTTGTCGCCGACGAAGCGCTCGGTGGTCGCGACCGGATTGGTCCCCGAATTGCTGCCGCTGGGCAGCTCGTAGTAATCGTTGTGCACCCCGAACTCGAAACTGACGTCGTCGCTGATCTGGCCGTTGATCTTGAAGAAGATCCGCTGCGAGGTTTCGCGCTCCTCTTCGTCGCGCGGCACGTTGATGTTGGTGAACGAGTCTTCCCGCGCCTCGTAGGACCAGAAACCCCAGAGCCGGTCCTGCAGGAACGGGAACCCGAGGTTGACCGAACCGTTCTTGTAGCGGTTGCGCCGGATCGGCAGAAAATCGACTTCGCCGGAGCGGATCTCGGGGGCGGGCGACAGCAGCGGGTTGGGCGGGAACTGTTCGGCGCTGGAGTTGTTGGCGGTCAGATCGCTGTTCTGATAGTAGAAGCCGAAATCGGCGTTGAAGCTGTTGCTGCCGGTCTTGGTCACCACGTTGATCACGCCGCCCTGAAAGTTGCCGAACTCGGCCGGCGCCCCGATGCCGAAAAACTCGACCTCCTCGATGATGTCGTAGTTGGGAAACGGCCAGCCCGAGCCGATCTGCACCGCGCGCACCTCGGTGCCGTCCATCTGATAGCTGTTGCTCTCCTCGCCGCTGCCGAACACCGACGAGTAGGTGGCGTTGTTCTGGTCGTTGGACTGAATCCCGGGCGCGGACATCACCAGATCGAAGAAGGTGTTGCGCGCCACCGGCAGGTTCTCGACCAGCTCGTTGGTGAAGTTGGTCGAGTAACCGCTCTTCTGGGTGTCGATCGGTGTGGCCTCGGCCGAAACCGTGATGGTCTCCTGAACCTGGGCCAGCTGCAGCTCGATCTGCTGGGTGTTGGTGGCGCCGACTTCGACCGGAATGCCGGACTTGATCACCGTCTTGAAGCCGTCGAGCTCGACCCGCAAGATGTAATCGCCGGGCTTGAGCGCAGGGAAGCGGAATCCGCCGGAGGCGTCGGTCACCGCGCTGCGCTCGCCGCCGAGCAGCGCCGGGCTCGAGATGGTCACGGTCGCGCCGGGCAGCACCGCGCCGGTATCGTCGACCACTTTGCCGTCGATGGTGCCGGTGACCCGCTGGGCCGCGGCCGGCAGAGCCGCCAGCAAGATCATCAGCACCCCCCACCAACCCGCTCGTGCCATACCCACCCCCGCTCGCGCGCTGTCAGGCGCCCGGTTGTTTGTGGATTGGATCTTTGCCCTCGAATCGCACCGCCGAAGCTGACCGCGGCCGCGCGCCGCAGTGTCGCCGCGCCAGTCTAGCAAGACGCGGGATCGTCGAGCAACCCCTTGCCGGCGGCGCAGGGCGCGGCGCCCGCGGTCCTATCCGGCGGGCTTTGACCCGGGATGATGGACGCGTCGATAATGACGCGCGCATGGGTGCCACTCGAATCCTCGGCGCAGTGCCCGGGCCCAAGTCGCAGACCTGGATGGCGCGGCGCCAGCAGGCGGTGCCGCGCGGACCGTACCACGCCACGCCGATCTTCGCCGCCCGCGCCCAGGGCGCCTTGCTCGAGGATGTCGACGGCAACATCTTTTTGGATTTCGCCGGCGGGATCGGCTGCCTCAATGTCGGCCACCGCGCTCCCGAGGTGCTGGCCGCGATCCAGCACCAGCTGCAGCGCTTTCTGCACACCTGCTTTCACGTGGCGCCGTACGACGTCTATATCGAGCTCGCCGAGCGTCTCAACCGCCTGGCGCCGGGACCGTCGCCCAAGCGCACCTTGCTGGTCAACAGCGGCGCCGAGGGGATCGAGAACGCGGTCAAAATCGCCCGCGCGGCCACCGGGCGGCCCGGCGTGGTGTGCTTCGAAGACGGCTTCCACGGCCGCACCCTGCTGACGCTCTCGCTGACCTCCAAGGTGGTGCCCTACAAGGCCGGCTTCGGCCCCTACGTTCCCTCGATCCATCGCCTGCCCTACGGCTACTGCTACCGCTGCGCTTACGACAAGACCTATCCGGAATGCGCCCTGCACTGCGCGGACCGGCTCGAAAACCTGTTCGCGCGCGAGGTCGATCCGGGCAGCGTGGCCGCGGTGGTGGCCGAACCGGTGCTGGGTGAGGGCGGCTTCGTGGTCCCGCCCTCCGACTGGTTGGGCCGGATCCAAGCGATCTGCCGCCGCCACGGCATCCTGCTGATCGCCGACGAGGTCCAGACCGGTTTCGGCCGCACCGGCAAGCTGTTCGCGGTCGAGCACGCCGGGATCGAGCCGGACCTATTGGTCTGCGCCAAGTCGATCGCCGGCGGACTGCCGCTCGCGGCCGTGATCGGGCGTGCCGAGCTGATGGACGCCCCCGGCGTCGGGGGATTGGGCGGCACCTTCGGCGGCAACCCGGTATCGTGCGCCGCCGCCTTGGCGGTTCTGGATCTGCTCGAGCCGCCCGAGCTGCTGGCCGGCGCGGCCCGCATCGGGCAGCGCTTCGCGGCCCGCGCCGCGGCTTGGAAAGAGCGCTTCAACCGCCTCGGCGACGCTCGCGGACTGGGCGCCATGTGGGCCCTCGAGCTGGTCCGCGACCGGTCCAGCCGCGCGCCCGACAAGGAGGCGACCGCCAAGGTGCATCGTGCGGCGCTCGAGCGCGGGTTGCTCTTGATCACCGCCGGCACTTTCGGCAACGTGATCCGCACCTTGATGCCGCTGTCGATCCCGCCCGAACAGCTCGAAGAGGGTCTCGATATCCTGGAGGCGGCTCTCGATGCGGGACTGGCCTGAGCGCTGGAGGCTCGACTCATGGAAACCCTGGACCTGATCGTTCGCGAGTACATCAAGCGCACGCCGACCTCGGCCCAGATCCACAGCGAGGCTCAGGAGGTGATGCCGCTCGGGGTCAGCAGCAACTTCCGCGCGATCCAACCCCATCCGCTGCACATCGCCCGCGCCAGCGGGACCCGGATGTGGGACGTCGACGGCAACGAGTACATCGATTTCAACATGGCTTTCGGCGCGCTGATGTCGGGCCACGCCCACCCGCTGCTGGTGCGGGCGGTCAGCGAGCAGATGCAGAAGGGCTCGCTCTACTGCATCCCCAAGCCCGAATCGTCGCAGCTGGCGCGCGAGCTGATCCGGCGCTTTCCGATCGAGATGGTGCGCTTCGCCAACTCCGGATCCGAAGCCACCATGCACGCCGTGCGCCTGGCCCGCGCCTACACCGGGCGCGAGTACCTGATCAAGTTCGAAGGCGGCTACCACGGCGGTTACGACACCGCGCTGGTCGGCCTCAAACCCCCGGCCCGGCTGTTGGGCCATCCGGCCCATCCGCCCTCGTTGCCTGCCTCGCTCGGCATTCCCGCGCCGGTCGCCGAGCGCACCCTGGTCGCCGGCTTCAACGACCTGGCCGGCGTGCGCCGGCTGCTGGAGCGTTACCACAACCGGGTCGCGGCGGTAATCGTCGAGCCGGTCATGCTCAATCTCGGAATCTGCCTGCCGCAGGATGATTTTCTCGCCCGACTCCACGAGCTGTGCCGCGAGTTCGGCGTGCTGCTGATCTTCGACGAGGTCAAGACCGGGGTGAAGATCGCGCCCGGCGGCGCCTGCGAATACTACGGGGTGCGCCCCGATCTGGTCTGCCTGGCCAAGTCGATCGGCGGCGGCCTGCCGCTGGCCGCTTTCGGCGGGCGCCGCGAGATTTTCTCGCTCTACAACGATTTCTCCACCTTCCATGGCGGCACCTACGCCGGCAACCCGCTATCGATTCGGGCCGGCCTGGTCACGCTCACCCAAATCCTGGTGCCGGAGGCCTACGCGCGCATCTTCGACCTCAATCGGATGCTGCTCGAGGGCTGCCGCGAGATCGTCCGGCGCCACGGCTTGCCGGCGCGGGTCGATGGGATCGGCTCGATGGGCGCGATTCTGTTCGTCGACCGGCCGATCGCCAACTACCGCGACTTTCTGCGCATGGACACCACCCGCTGGCGCGGTTTCTGGCTGGGGATGAACAACCTCGGCATCATCCCGCAGGGAGTCGGCTTCGACGAGCAGTGGACGCTCTCGGTGCAGCACACCCAAGAGGACATCCAGCGTTATTTGGAGGCTTTCGACCGCCTGGCGCCCATGCTCCGTTCTTGAGCGGGGCTGGCTGCGCGAGCCCTTAACCAGCATTTCTCACGAGCCATCTACTGCGGCGACGTAATGCACGGTGTCTGCTGCGTTATGCTTGCCCGGCCTCCTCGACATACTATCCAGTATGCCTGCGTCGGCCGGGCGGCGCATGCCTTGCATCCACCGCACCTTACGCCGCCTCGCTACGATGGCTCGTGAGAAAAGCGGGTTAAATCGTTGCTCCGGGTGTCACCGTGGGGCCTGGGGGGGCGCCGGTTGCCGCGCCCGCGCCGGCTTGGCTAGAATCGAATCGCAGCATCCAAGCTGACATGTCTCTCTGCCAGGCCGGCCCGCGCTCCGGTCGCTTCGGAAGCGGGGTCCGAGGAGGTCCTGCGATGCAAGGCTACCGTCATTACATCAACGGCGAATGGGTCGAGGGCGCCAGCGGCCGCCGCCTCGACGTGCTCAATCCGGCCACCCGCGAGGTCCTCGCGCAGGTGCCCGACGGTGACGAAAAGGATGTGGCGCGGGCGGTCGACTCGGCCCGGGCCGCCTTCGATCAGGGCCCGTGGCGCGGCGCCAGCGGGCAGGAGCGCGGCCGGATCCTGTTCCGCCTGGCCCAGTGGGTCCGCGACCACGCCGCCGAGCTGGCCGAGCTCGAGACCCTCAACAGCGGTAAACCGATCGTCGAAAGCGAGTTCGACATCGGCGACGTCGCCACCTGCTTCGAATACTACGGGGGTCTCGCGACCAAGCTGCGCGGCGACGTGATTCCGGTACCGGACAACGCACTGACCTTGGCGCTGCGCGAGCCGGTCGGGGTGGCCGGCCAGATCATCCCGTGGAACTATCCGCTGCTGATGGCGGCCTGGAAGCTGGCGCCGGCACTGTGCGCCGGCTGCACCTGCGTGATCAAGCCGGCCGAGCAGACCCCGCTCACCCTGCTCGAGCTGGCGCGCGCGTTCGGCGCGATCGAGCTGCCGCCGGGGGTGATCAACGTGGTGACCGGCCTGGGACCCGGCGCCGGACACCCGATCGTGGTCCATCCGTCCGTCGACAAAATCGCCTTCACCGGCAGCGCCGCGGTCGGCAAGCTGATCATGCGCAACGCGGCCGACACGCTCAAGCGGGTTTCGCTCGAGCTGGGTGGCAAGTCGCCCAACATTTTCTTCGCCGACAGCGATTTCGAGGCAGCGGTGGACGGCGCGCTGTTCGGGGTGTTCATCAACCAGGGCGAGGTCTGCAGCGCCGGCAGCCGGATCCTGGTGCAGCGCCCGATCTACAAAAAGATGGTCGAGGCGATGACCGAAAAAGCCAAACGCATCCGGCTCGGTGCGGGCCTCAGCCGGGACACCAAGATGGGCCCGCTGGTCTCGGAGGAGCAGCGCCAGCGGGTGCTGTCCTACATCGAGGCCGGCAAGCGCGAGGCCAAGCTGGCCTGCGGCGGCGGCGCGCCGAGCGGCGCCGAGTTCGAGCGCGGC
>Ga0214471_10003332_pt1 | contig 12485 bp, 9 predicted proteins | sample RVTome_5_FD_207665 | JGI IMG/M metagenome (GOLD analysis project Ga0214471, IMG submission 207665) | Soil microbial communities from uranium-contaminated site in the Upper Colorado River Basin, Wyoming, United States - RVT142D155 | ecosystem: Environmental > Terrestrial > Soil > Contaminated >...
GCCTTCCTTTTGATTCGATTGTACGCCCCGATTAGTCGGTGGCCCGAGTCGGGTCGGCTACCTTTCGACTTCATTGCTCGCTCACTTCGGCCGACACATTCAGGTAACGAGGTAAAGGAAATATGAAAAGGAATTACGCGGTCTTGGTCACCTTGGCCGCACTTGTTCTCGGGGCCTGCGGCGGCACCGCCGAGACGACCACAACCGCTCCGGCCGACACCACCACCACCGAGGCGACCACCACGACCGAGGCCGTCCCGGAAGGGTTGGTGACGACGATCGAAGATCTTCCCTCGGCGACGATCCAGATCGTCTCGACGGGGAGCTTCGTCACCCCCGACTTTGGTGAGTTCGAAGGTGCCGGCAGCGGCTCAGGATTCATCATCGATCCGAGTGGCGTCGCCGTGACCAACAGCCATGTGGTCAGCGGGGCCGGACTGATCGAAGTGTTTATAGGTGGCGATCCCGCCCCGATCAACGCTCAGATCCTGGGAGTGTCGGAGTGCAATGACCTGGCGGTGATCGATCTGGCCGGTGACGGATACAACTACCTGGAGTGGTTCGATGGTTCGATCACTGCCGGCATGGACGTGCTTGCCGCGGGCTACCCGCTCGGCGATCCCCAATTCACCGTGACCGACGGGATCATCTCGAAGACCGACTTTCCCGGTGAAACCGAGTGGGCCTCTGTCGACGCCATCCTCGAGCACGACGCCCGGATCCGCCCGGGCAACTCCGGTGGACCACTGGTCACCGATGCCATGCAGGTCGTCGGAGTGAACTATGCCGGCCGTGACGACACCGACCAGAACTTTGCGATCAGCGTCACCGATGCTGCCGGCATCGTCGAACAGCTCAGCTCCGGAATCGATGTCGATTCGGTTGGCATCAACGGCTACGCCGTGCTCGCCGATGACGGGACTACCGGGATATGGGTCGAGACCGTTCAGCCCGGCTCTACGGCCGATGCAGCCGGCGTCACCGGCGGTGACATCGTCACCCGCATGTCCGGTGTCTCTCTCGGGTTCGACGGCACCATGTCCGAGTTCTGTGACGTGATCCGGACTCAGGGCAACACGGGGGTAATGCCGGTCGAGGTCCTCCGTTTCGCCACCTCTGAAGTGCTTCGGGGACAGTTCAACGGCGAGGCGCTCTCGCAGGCTTTCTCGTTTGCCGAGGAGCTCGAGGACGATGCCACTGTCGAGCAGACCACCGACACCTACACCGAGTACGTGGTGATCGAAGACGACACCGGCTCGATGCAGGTCGAGATTCCGGTCGAATGGTCGGATGTCGATGGGGCCCCGTACACCGACGATGAGGGCCGCGCCATCACCGATGTCAGGGCCGCTTCCGATCTGGCCGGCTTTCAGGAGACCTGGGGAACGCCGGGGATGATCTTCAGCGCCTCCTCGGATTGGGCCGAGACCACGTCGGAAGTCGAACTGCTCGACTTCTACCTTTCGTCGCTGCAGGACCAGTGCGTGTACGACGGCCGATATGCCTATGAGGACCCGGCCTACAGTGGTTCATACGACCTCTTCTATGAGTGTGGCGACAACCTGGCGACGTATGTGATCGTGGCCGCCCGGCCACCGGAAGGTAACTTCCTCATCGTCGTCCAGGTCCAGGCCAACGAGGATCGCGACTTTGACGCTCTTGATCGCATCCTGGCGAGCTTCTTTGTTTCCGGAGAGGTTTAGAGCGGACCCGCTAGCGATCCGCGAGAACGCGGATCGCGCGTCGCGCGCTAGGAGGGCAGGAACCTATCGCGCTGCTCCCTGCATCGTACCGGTGAGCTTGCTGAGATCGAGGTTGTAGAGGGCGCAGATGATCTCGCGGTCCCCGTTGTCCCAACTTCCCTGGGTGGGGGTGATCGGGAAGACTTCGAGGGCCGACTCCGGGTACGAGAGGCCGACGTAGGCCTCGAACTCGGCGACGCACAACTCCTGGGCAGCATCGTTCATCGCGCTGCTACCGGGAAACGTGTCGGACGCTGTGTAGTCGAAGACGGCGAACACCTCGTTGTCGTGAGGTTCCGAGCAATCGACCTCGGGCACGCTGGAGACCTCGGTCTCGTCGGTGTCGTCGAAGCAGGTTCCTACCTCGAGGGTGAAAACGTTGCCTCCGCAGGCCGCCACGAGCAGCGCTACCAGCAGGATCAATCTGATCTGTTTCAAGTGAGAATCCCCTCTTTGAGTTGAATGCAAGGGCGCCAGGAGTCTGGCTCCTCAGTGAGGCTCAGAGGCTAAACCAGATACTGGTTGAGTTCGCGCTTCAGGTATTTGCCGTCACCTTTCTGCCCGCGGTACTCGTTGCCGCTGATAATCACCCGGCCGCGAGACAAGACGGTGTCGACCCCACCGGCTAGCTGCATCCCTTCGTAGCAGGAGTAATCGGTTCTCATATGGTGGGTGGTGGCCGATAGGACGTGTTTGCGCTTGGGGTCGAGGATGACAATGTCGGCGTCGGCGCCGACGGCAATTGTCCCTTTGCGGGGGAACAGGCCGAACATCCGGGCCGGGGTCGTTGAGCACACTTCGACCCACCGCTCGAGGCTCAATCGCTCCTCGGTCACCGCTCCGTGATAGATCAGCTCCACCCGATGCTCCACCCCCGGGAGTCCGTTGGGAATTTTCGAGAAGTCGCCTTCCCCCAGTCTCTTCTGACGCCCCAACTCGGGATGATCCTCGAAGCAAAACGGACAATGATCGGTCGAGACAACCTGAAGGTCGTTGGTCGCCAAGCCGGACCACAAAGCTTCCTGGTGGCCCTCAGCGCGGTCCCGGAGAGGCGGCGAGCAGACGAACTTGGCGCCCTCGAAACCGTTGCCCAGGTCGTCGAGATCCAAGAACAGATATTGCGGGCAGGTCTCCGCGTACACATTGAGACCCTCGTCGCGAGCGTTGGTCACCTCGGCCAGGGCCTCCAGCGCCGACAGGTGGACGATGTAGAGGGGCGACCCGGCCAGTTCGGCCAACTTGATCGCCCGGTGGGTTGCCTCTCCTTCCAGGATCGACTTGCGGACAATGCCGTGATAGAGCGGATCCGTCTCGCCCCGTTCGAGAGCCTGGGCTATCAAGACATCGATGGCGATGCCGTTCTCGGCGTGCATCATGATCGTGGCGCCGTTCTCGGCCGCTTTCTGCATCGCCCGAAAGATCTCGCCGTCCGTTGAATAGAAGACCCCCGGGTAGGCCATGAACATCTTGAAGGAACTCACCCCCTCACCGATAGCGATGTCCATTTCCTTCAGCGACTGGTCGTTGACGTCAGAGAGAATGCAATGGAGTCCGTAATCGATGGCGCAGTTGCCCTCGGCCTTGGCCATCCAGGCTTCCCACCCCTCCATCAGACCACGGCCCTTGGACTGGACTGCGAAGTCGATGATGGTGGTGGTGCCGCCCCAGGCCGCGGCCCGGGTACCGGTCTCGAAGCTGTCCGACGCGAAGGTCCCTCCGAAAGGAAGCTCCATATGGGTGTGAACGTCGATTCCCCCGGGGACGACGTATTTGCCGGAGGCGTCGATCACGTCGTCGGCTGGCCAATCGGTTCCCCTCGCTCCCAGGGCAGTGACCTTGTCCCCTTCTATGAGGACGTCCGCCTCGAAGCTTCCGGCATGGGTGATAACGAGACCATTCTTGATAAGGACTGACATCTCGCCTCCATTATTGGCGGGGGGCCCGGTGCCCTGCCGCCTCCATTACTGGCGGGGGGCCCGGTGCCCTACCGCTCCATTACTGGCGGGGGGCCCGGTGCCCTACCGCATCTTCCCCTGAGCCTCTCCGAACACTGGGATTTCGCTCCGAAACCTAGCTGTCTCCGGCCCCCGCTGGCTTGGTCTCGGAGCCGAAATGTGCCTGATAGTCGTCGAGGGCGGCAGTTACCACCACGCGGGCCTGCTCGGCGCCGTAGCGCTCGATGATCTGGGTCTCGGCGGGCTCGTTCGGTCGGAGTTTGTAGGTCTCGAAGTAGTGCGCCAGGCGATCGATCAAGGCCGGTGGCAGCTCGTCGATTTCGATGACCCCGCCCCAGACCGGATCCCTGGCCAGAACGCCGATGATCTTGTCGTCGGCCTCATCGCCGTCCAGCATTTGCAGGCCACCCACGACAGTGGCGGTCAGGGTGATGTCCGCCCGGTCAATGGCCCGCTCGGAGATGACACAGATGTCGAGTGGATCCCCGTCGCCCCTTACCGCTGATGGGCAGAGATCTGCGACCCGCTCGGCGCAATAGGTCCTCGGAATGAAGCCGTAGAGGGTCGGCGGGGAGGATGAAGTCTGCTGGGGGCGATCGACCTTGATATAACCGGTCGGTTTGTCCAGTTCGTATTTGATCAGGTCAAAAGGCGTGATCTCGATATAGGCGGTCACGACCGAGGGTGGATCAGGCCCGGCCGCCAGGCCGTGCCAGGGGTGTGGTCGCCAGTGGGTGAACTCAGCTATGGACTAGGTCTAGCAGGCCAACCCGGCTATTGCCGCCGCCCCCGCACCGGCCGGAAGGTTGTCGGAAACCGGGGTGAAACCGCATGGCTACCGGCGGAGCGTTAACTTGCCGTCAGCACGAGTGCTCTTAAGGAGGCACCGACTTGAAACGAACAATGACCCTGCTGGCCGTCTTCGCTCTGCTGATAGCAGCGTGTAGCGGTGACGCCACGACAACGACAACCGCTGCTGGTGGTGGCGATACAACCACGACCGCCGCCGCAGGCGGCGAGATGGATGCCCTGATCGCGGCTGCCCAGGCTGAAGGGACAATCACAACCATCGCCCTGCCCCGCGACTGGTGCAACTACGGGGGTGTGATCGACACCTTCACCGAAAAGTATGGGCTCGAGTACAACGGATTGGCGCCCGACGCCGGATCGGCGGATGAGCTCGAGGCGATTCGGGCCAATCAGGGCAGCTCCGGTCCGCAGGCTCCGGATGTAGTGGACATCGGCCTGGCCTTCGGCCCGGACGCAAAGGACGAGGGTCTGCTGCAGCCGTACATGGTTTCGACCTGGGACTCGATCCCGGAAGATGCCAAGGACGCTGAGGGCTACTGGTATGGCGACTACTACGGCGTACTGGCCTTCGAAGTGAACGCGGACGCTGTTGACAACGTGCCACAGGATTGGGCAGACCTGCTCAATCCCGAGTACAACGGGCAGATCGCTCTGGCCGGTGACCCGAGGGTCTCGGCTCAGGCAATCTCGGCCGTGTTCGCGGCCGGTCTCGCCAACGGCGGTTCCCTCGATGACCCGGAAGGCGCGGCCCAGGCCGGGCTCGAATTCTGGGCCGAGGTAGCCGCAGCGGGCAACCTCGTTCCCGTCATCGCCGAGTCCGGGACGGTCGCATCCGGTGAGACTCCGATCTCAATCCGCTGGACCTACAACGGGCTCGCCAACCGCGACGCCAACGCCGAGATCGCTGCGATCGAAGTGGTGGTGCCCGCCAGCGGACGCTATGCCGGCGTGTACGTGCAGGGCATCAGTGCCTTCGCGCCACAGCCGAACGCTGCCAAGCTCTGGATGGAGTTCCTCTATTCAGACGAGGGTCAGAACCTCTGGCTCGATGGCTACTGCCACCCGATCCGGTACGAGAATCTGATAGCTGCCGACGCCGTGCCCCAGGACAAGCTGGACAGACTGCCCGACGTCACGGGGGCGGTATTCCCCTCCCTCGAGCAGATCGGTGCAGCCAGTGAGGTCATCACCACCCAATGGGATGCCGTTGTCGGAGTGAATGTCGGAGGTTGAGTGACGGCCACTTCCGCTGATTCGAAGAGAGTGGGGGGCGTCGAACGCCCCCCACGACTTCGACCTCGTCGCAGCTACTTCGGCTGGATAGGAATCCTTCCGTTTCTTCTGTTCTCAACGGCGTTCCTGTTGGGACCCGCCGCAATCTTGTTCTTTCGAAGCTTTCAATCGAACGAAGGCGGTTTCACCCTTGCCAACTATCAGCAACTGACCGACCCGCAGGTTCTACAGTCCTACGGTCTGTCGCTGCGGATCAGCTTCGTCACTGCCTTGGTCGGTGGCGTATTCGGCTTCCTGCTCGCCTGGGCCGTGATCTTCGGCGGGCTTCCCCGGTTCTTCCGCTCCCTCCTCACCACCTTCTCCGGGGTGGCGTCCAACTTTGCCGGGGTTCCCCTGGCTGCCGCCTTTATCTTCACGCTGGGCCGAATCGGCTTGGTCACCGCCCTGTTCGGTTTCTTCGGCCTGGAGCTCTACGACACGGATTTCTCCCTCTACAACTTCTGGGGACTGACCGTCGTCTATATGTTTTTCCAGTTTCCCCTGATGGTGTTGACGATCACGCCGGCTCTCGAGGGTCTCAAGAGGGAGTGGCGGGAGGCCTCGGAGAACCTCGGGGCGTCGTCGTGGGAGTACTGGCGCTACATCGCCCTTCCTGTTTTGATGCCGTCAGTCCTGGGAACGATCATCCTCTTGTTCGGCAACGCCTTCGGCGCCCATGCCACCGCTTACGCCTTGACGGGGGGCACTCTTCGCCTTGCGACCATCCTCATCGGCGCCCAGATTTCGGGTGACGTCCTTCAGAACCAGGGTCTGGGATACGCGGTGGCGATGGGAATGGTCGTGATCATGGGCCTGTCGATCGCCGTCTACACGGTCCTGCAGCGTCGGGCGGAGAGGTGGCTCGGATGACCGTCACCGCCCCACCGGTAGTGCTCGAAGCTCCCTCCGCCCATCCCGATTCTGAGATCAAGGCAGGGCAGGGGAGCAAGATTTTCGCCTGGCTGATCATCGTCGCCGGCATTCTCTATTTCTTCACGCCGCTGGTGGCGACCGGGGAGCGCGCTTTCCGGGCCATTGGGGGAGTGTTCAGCTTTGAGGCATTCCGGCGGATTCTCACCGATCCGGGATTCGTAGACACATTTGGCGCGTCGGTGATCAACGCCGTCCTGACGATCGTGGTGTCGCTGCTGGTGATCGTTCCCACGGCCTACTGGGTGACTCTCAAAGTCCCCAAGCTTCGTTCCGTGATCGAGTTCATCACTCTGCTTCCCTTCGTGATCCCGGCGGTGGTGTTGGTGTTCGGGTTGATTCGGATGTACAGCCGCCCTCCTCTGGCGATCTTGTCGAGTCGGGAGTCCACGAGGGTGGTTCTGATCTGTGCCTACGCCGCGCTCTCGTTCCCGTACATGTATCGGTCGGTCGACAACGGGTTGCGATCGATCAATGTGCGCACCCTCACCGAAGCGGCCCAGAGCCTGGGGGCGTCATGGCCGACCATCCTGTGGCGTGTGATCTTCCCGAATCTGCGGGTCGCTTTGTTGTCCGGGGCCCTGCTCACGTTCGCAATCGTGATCGGGGAGTTAACGGTGGCGCTCTACCTGGGCCAGCAGACGTTCGGACCGTACATGGCCAACCTGGTCCGGAACTTCGTCGCGGAACCGGCCGCTCTCACGATTCTCAGCTTTGGTCTGACCTGGGGTGCGATGGGACTGATCTCGTACCTAACCAGGAGAAAACCCGGTCGAAGAAGGCTTCGACGACAAGCGGTGGGAGCGCGCTGATGTCTTTTCTGGTTCTCGAGCATGTACGCAAGGAGTTCGGTGGCAATGCCGCCGTTGAAGACTTCAACCTCTCGGTCGAGGCGGGCGAGTTTGTTTCGTTCCTGGGGCCATCGGGTTGCGGCAAGACCACAACCCTCCGAATGATCGCCGGCTTCGAGCAACCGACCTCCGGCGGGATCAGGCTCAACGGTGCCGACATCACATATGCCCGGCCCAACCAGCGCAACGTTGGGATGGTTTTCCAGTCGTATGCGCTTTTCCCGAACATGACGGTGGCTCAGAACGTCGGCTTCGGTCTCAAGTTGAAGAAGGTCGACAAGAGCGCGGTCCGGTCCAAGGTGGAGGAACTGCTCGGGTTGATTCACATGGACGACAAGGGCCAAAACTATCCACACGAGCTGTCGGGCGGCCAGCAGCAGCGAGTTGCCCTGGCCCGCGCCCTGGCCATAAGCCCTCAGGTCCTCCTACTGGACGAGCCGCTCTCCGCCCTCGACGCCAAGATTCGCGACGAGCTCCGCAACGAGATCAAGAGAATTCAACGCCAGCTCAGCATCACCACCATCTACGTGACCCACGACCAGGAGGAGGCGATGGCGCTGTCGGACCGGGTGGTCGTCATGAGCAAGGGCGTGATGGAGCAGGTCGGCCCACCCTTCCAGATCTACAACTTTCCCGAGACCGCCTTCGTCGCCTCGTTCGTCGGCAAACTCAACCGCATCGACGGAAACGTCGTTGATTCCGGCCTGGGCACCGTTCGTAGCGGTGTTGTCTCGCTGCGCACTACATCGGAGTTTCAGGCTCCGTCGGGTGCGGCCGTGACCCTCATGGTCAGACCCGAGGAGTTGGAGCTGGGAGAGTCCGAGGAAAACCAAGTCCAGGGCGTGGTCGAGTCCATCAACTTCCTGGGAGCGATCGTTCGGGTTCGCCTCGACACGCCTACCGGTCAGCTCACGGCTGACCTGTTCAACGAACGACTCCTGAAGCTGCCCGAAGTCGGTGACACGGTCACGATGTCCTTCCCGGCCCACGCCTGCTGGGTGATGCCCGCTGGCGCGTCCTGAACCGGGGAGTTCCGGTACCCACTCCTTGAGGGGGTAAGTCGTCGTCCTCCAGGTCCAATCCGATCAGGGCGCGCCGGTTCGACCAATAAGATCAAACGATGGGCTTTCCACCAGGATTCGTTTGGGGCGCCGCGACGTCCGCGTTTCAAATCGAAGGAGGCAGGACCGATGGCAAGGGCCAATCGATTTGGGACACATTCTCGGATGAGGGCCGGATGCGCAACCGGGCCGATCTCGCTTGCGATCACTATCACCGGTGGGCCGATGACGTCGCGCTGATGGCCGACCTCGGGCTCGACGCCTATCGAATGTCGATTGCCTGGACCCGGATCCTGCCGGAGGGGACGGGAACCGTGAACCAGAAGGGCCTCGACTTCTACAAGAGATTGATCGACGCCGTCATCGAGGCAGGGATCACACCCTGGGTGACACTGCACCACTGGGACCTCCCCCAGACTCTGCAGAACCAGGGCGGATGGGCCGCCCGGGAAACCGTCGGCGCGTTTGTGAAGTACGCCGAAGTTGTCGCCCAAGCACTGGGGGACCGGGTGAGCCACTGGATCACGCAGAACGAACCGTGGGTGGCGGCGATCCTTGGCTATGCAGAAGGCGTATTCGCACCGGGGGTGCGCGATTGGGAAGCCGGCATCCTGGCAGGGCATCACCTTCTTCTGTCGCACGGTGAAGGCATGGCGGCGATTCGATCCCATTCGGCAGGCGCCCAAGTCGGCATCGCCCTCGACTGCCGACCTGGTCGGCCCGCCAGCCAGCGTCCCGAGGACATCGACGCCTGGACGCACTTCGACGGCTATCGGAATCGTTGGTTCTTTGATCCCGTCTTCGGACACGGTTATCCCGAAGACATCATCTCCAGCTATCGCGGCATGGGGCGGATCAAGAACAGCGACTGGATCCGGCCCGGGGACCTCGAGACCATCTCGTCGCCGATCGACTTCCTTGGTCTCAACTACTACACGAGCCTGATCATCAAAGAAGGACAGGAAGAAGGCGAGCACACCGGAGTTGACGCCGGGCCCAACCCGCCGCCGGGATTCACCGAAACCGGCTGGTCGGTGACTCCCGACGCGCTCACCGAAATACTCCGGCGCATTCACAAGGAGTATTGGGAAGGCCCGATCTACATAACGGAGAACGGGGCGTCCTATTCGGATGGCCCCGGTGCTGACGGTGCCGTTCGCGACGTGCGCCGCATCGAATATCTTCGCAGTCACCTGGCAGCCATCGAAACGGCGATCGACGAGGGAGTTCCGGTCGACGGGTACTTCCATTGGGCCCTTCTCGACAACCTCGAGTGGCTGTCTGGTTTCTCGCAGCGATTCGGAATCATCCATGTCGACCCCGAAACCATGGTCCGCACCCCCAAAGCCAGCTTCGAGTGGTACCGCGAGGTGATCACTCGCAACGGCCTCAGCTAGAAAACCCTGAGTTCCATCGCCTAACCGGGGGGGGTCGGCTATTGGGTCAGGACCCTTTCGGTGGGAAGCTCCGGGGCGGGCTCGACTGGTTCGGCCGTTCCAGAAGTGAATCGTTTCTTCAGCGAGTCGAACAGGCTGTAAACCGCGGGGATGACGAAAAGGGTCAGCAGGGTCGAGCTGAAGAGGCCGCCAATCACAACCGTCGCCAGGCTGGCCGAGAGGAGCGCTCCCTCACTCAACCCGAGAGCGAGCGGAGTCAGGGCAAGGATTGTGACTATCGCTGTCATGAGGACCGGTCTCAGCCGGGTCTCGGCGCCAAGTTTCAGCCCTTCGATCGTGCTCAGGCCATCTTCGCGACGGAGACGCTCGACGAACTCGAGCATCACGATGGCATTGGTGACGACTATGCCGATGAGCATCAGAAGCCCGAGCATGGACGGGAGACCAAGTTCTCTACCTGTGATCGCCAGAGCCGGAAAGGCGCCAACGGCAGCCAGTGGCAAGCTCAACAGAATCACGAACGGCGTCAGGAGGCTCCCGAAGGTTGCGACCATCGAGAGATACACCAGGGCGACTGCAATCACCATGGCGGTCAGGATGCCGTTGAAGCTTTCTTGCTGAACCTCCCCTTGGCCGCCCAGCCCGGCCTCCACCCCGGCCGGGAGCGCCAGGTCGGCAAGTGCGGCTGAGACCTCGAGGTTGACTGCCCCGAAGTTGGGGTCGGTGATGACGCCCGCGACTTCGGCCGAGCGATTCCCGTCGAAGTGGGTCACAGCGACCGGGCTCGACCCCTGAGTGATCGAAGCCACATCTCCCAGAACGAGACCCGGCCCAAGGGGCAGCAGCGCCAGGGCTTCGGGTGAGGCGATCGCGTCGGGTTCCGTTTGGACGATCACCGATGTCTGGGTCCCATCGATCTCGATGGAGGTGACGGGGATTGGCGTCAGATACGCCCTCACCGCGCCGGCCAGGGCGGCGGCATTGAGACCGGCCTGGCTGGCGGAAGTCTGGTCGACCGCCACAATGATTTCCGGTCGTTCCCCGAGGATGTTTGATCGGAGCTCTGATATTCCTCCGATGGAACCGAGGGCTTCCTGAACGATGGCCGAGCCCGCCTCGACGTCGGCGAATGAGGGGCCGGTTACGTTGATGGCCAGAGCGGTACCGCCGAAGGAGGCGCTGTCGCTCTGCTCGGCGACCGAACCACCCAACCCCGAGGCGGGGATGAGGGCTTCAATGGTGCTCACGAGCGCGTCGACGTCGGCGCCTTCTTCGAGATCGAGAATGATGGAGGCGCTGTTGGAGCCGCCACCGCCTCCACCCATGAGTGCCGCGAGCGGGTTGTCGGTTCCGGTACCGACGACGGTTGAGACCCGCTCCACCCCTTCTAGGTCGAACAGGCCCGCTTCGACGACGGCGACCTGATCCGACATTGCGGTCAGGTTGGTGCCGGGGGCTCCCGTAAGGCCGATGGCGATAGTGCTGGCCTCGCCGGTTGGGAAAAGAGTGACCGGGACCGTCGCCAACGAGGCCCCTGACCCGATCAGCAGGAACAAAGCCAGTCCGATAGTGACCCAGCGATGACGCAAGGCCCAGGCCAGAGGCTTCCGATAGGCCTTGCGCAGGGCGGTGTCGTCGGCTCCCAGCTCCTCGATCTGACCGGCCGGTCGATGCGAACGCTTCAGGAACGTGATGGCGAGAACCGGGACCACGGTTACGGCCACGATCAAACTCGCCAGCAGGGCAAAGGTGACTGTAAGGGCAAAGCCAACGAACACCTGGCCGACCAGCCCTCCGATGAAGGCCAGCGGCAGGAAGACCGCCACAGTGGTGATGGTGCTGGCGGTGATGGCCGGCACCATCTGGGTGGTTCCCTTGATCACTGCTTCGGCGCGCTCGTAACCGCTGTCGAGCAAGCGGTGGATGTTCTCCAGTACGACGATGGCGTCATCGATCACTCGCCCCGTAGCCACGGAGAGTGCCCCGAGGGTGAGAATATTGAGGGTGATGTTGTCCACCCTCATCAGAATGAAGGCAACGAGCAGCGAGAGTGGGATCGACACGCCCGACACCAGAGTCCCCCGGAAGCTGCGAAGGAAGATCAGGATCATGAGCACGGCCAGGACGCCGCCGATCACGGCGTCGCGGGTCAGTTCACTCACCGAGTTCTGGATCTCGGGCGCCTGGTTGATGACCTCAGTGATCGTGACTCCGTCGGCGCCGGGCAGGCCGGCAATGGCCTCCTGGACCGCGGCCACCGTCTCGACCGTGTTCTCCCCCTGTGCCTTGATGATCTCAACCGACATGGCCGGTTGGCCGTCAAGGCGACTGATGGTTGAGCCGGCGCCGTCTACGGTCAGGGCAACGCTGGCAACGTCGGAGAGAGTCACAGCCGGGGAGCCAGGAACGGAACCGGCGATGAGAAGGCTTTCCACCGCGTCGACCCCGTCGGTGGCGGCGACAACCC
>Ga0214471_10003333_pt1 | contig 12480 bp, 10 predicted proteins | sample RVTome_5_FD_207665 | JGI IMG/M metagenome (GOLD analysis project Ga0214471, IMG submission 207665) | Soil microbial communities from uranium-contaminated site in the Upper Colorado River Basin, Wyoming, United States - RVT142D155 | ecosystem: Environmental > Terrestrial > Soil > Contaminated >...
GATCTCTAGCTACGGCTGACGGCCAGTTGGATGCCAAGGACCGACATTACATCGTTCGAGATCATCAATCCACTGAACAGGCTGCCGGTCATGACGATAAAAAACAGAATGTACACAGCAAAGTTGAGTCGTGACTGATGCCAGAGTTTCCTAAAGAATTCCTTGCCGACTTTCATGATCCATTCCCAGTGCAGAAGCAGATGAGTAATGATCGTGGCGGCAAAGGAAACTCCCAGCCATTCATGGATCGTGTTACCAGTGAGATGTGGGTTGGATATCACCAGGAACCCCAGAAAGATGACTGTATCGAAGATAAGGTTGATTTTTGTTGCCATGATTTTTTACTCTTTGAATAAGTGCTAAATTCCAACTTACAAAACTTATTCTAGATTTCCTGGCTGTGAGATAGCCAAGAGAAGCCTGTGAGGAATCTATGAAAGTAATGAGAGCTAGAAGTGATTGCAGGAGAATCAAAAGGCATCTTCCGTGAGGAGTTGCGGAAGATGCCTACATTGGGAAAATCAAGACACGTGTGTGCTTTTAAGCGCCCACTTTTTCCTGAAGATATTCTATTAACGCATTGATGAGCATCGGTGGTACGAGACTCCCGCCCTCTTGCTGCCGGGAAGCCTGCGCAGTGGCAATTTGATCTGGAGTTAGATCTGAACCTTGTCCACCCCCACCACCTGGACCACCGCCGCCAGGGCCACCACCGGGGAATCCACCTTGGGGTGGCGCACCATCCGGGAATCCGCCAGGCCCAAAGCCTCCGCCATTAGGATCTCCGCCTTGCGGGTTAGTATTTTGCCCGCCTGCGGGGCCGCCACCCATTGCCAATCCTTGTTCCTGCATGATGCTCATCATATCTTCGCGAGTCAGGTTCATGTCCGTAATGGCTTGCCTCTGCTCAGCAGTCATTGTTTCTTGGATCTGCGTAACCAATGCCTCTGTCTCCTTTTGCGCTGCTGTATCGCTTTCAGATAGCACTAGCATGGTCTGCCAGAGGGGGAGAAGCTCGGCGGCTTGTTCTGCAGTCACTGCCTGATTAGTATCTTCTAACTTGAGAGTACCAATGATAAGTTGGGTCGCTTCCGGTAGCGCGCCAGCGGTAGGGTCACCCTGGGGGTCAGAGACGGGATTCGCTGCATTAGCAATGCCGCAGGCAGATAAAGTTAGTATGAGAAAGACAAAAATTGTGAGAGTTATTTTTTTCATAGTATCTCCTTGACACTCTTGAGAGTTATTTTGATTTATTCGTATCGTAATGCTTCAATCGGATCAAGCTGCGCCGCCTTGTTGGCAGGGTAAAAGCCAAAGAATGCCCCAACAGTTGCGGCGGATCCGAAGGCAAGCAGGATTGACGTGGGAACGATAACCGTCCGCATGTCGCTCACGGAGCCGAAAAGCCTTGCCCCACCAATACCAACTCCCATGCCGATCAGCCCACCGACGATACTGAGCAGCAGCGCTTCGGCAAGGAACTGCATGCGGATGTCATCGGGTGTGGCGCCGATGGCCTGGCGGATGCCGATCTCGCGCGTGCGCTCCGTCACGCTGACGAGCATGATGTTCATGATGCCAATTCCACCAACAATGAGAGAGACACCTGCTACCCAAGCGAGTAAGGACCGGAATGCCGCTGTTGTAGATTCTTGTGTGCTAATGATGTCTTGCTGAGTAGTGACCGTGAAGTCGAGCGAGTCAAGGGTCACCTCATGGCGTTTTGCCAACAGAAGCTCAACCTGTGTAATCACTTCTTCAAGATCTACGCCCTCTTCTACCTCCACGTAAATCAGACGGACGCTGTCACCTATGATGCGGGCAAACTGTGATGGCGTAAATTTTTGAAAGACTACCGTGATTGGTGTATAGAGGCGCGAGTCGTAGTCCACATCACCAACTGTACCCTTTTCTGCCATCACGCCGATGACTGTCAGCTTGGTTGTCCCGACAGTCACAACCTGCCCAATAGGATTGGCGTCATCAAACAATTCGGCGGCGAGGCTCGATCCAAGTACAGCCACCTTTTGTTTCCGATCTACGTCCGTATCGTTGAAGTAGCGTCCCTCGGTTACTTCCATATCGCGCACAGAGGGGAAATCCGCTGTGCTGCCGAGGATAGTGACATCCTCGAGGGTTGCGCCGCTGTATTTGATGGTTTCTACGGCTTGTTGCTCAACGATCACCGCCTTGACACCCGGTACACCTTCTGCAATTGCTGCGGCATCGTCGAAGACTAACCCGCCTGAATTTCCGCCCGTGCCCGGAGGTCCGCCGCGAGCAAAACTGGATTGAACAAAGAGCAAATTCGATCCAAGGCTCGTGATCTGCTCCGAAATTGTGGCTTCCGTCCCTGCGCTGATCGCAACCATAATGATTACCGCCGCAACGCCGATGATGATGCCTAGCATTGTCAGAAACGAGCGGACTTTGTTTTTGACGATCGCTTCCCAGGCAATACGAATAACTTCTGTTAGTTTCATCTTTTGCTCACTTCCTGAGTGAATGCTTTATGCCCATTGTGCTTAATTTTGTCTATCTTTCCGTCTGCAAGGTGGATTACTCGCTGGGTGTATTCGGCAGTCATGGAATCGTGAGTGACCATCACAATGGTTACACCCTGTTGATGTAAGGAGCGTAGAAGATTGAGAATTTCGCGTCCGGAATGGCTATCGAGGTTGCCAGTGGGCTCATCGGCGATGATAAGGACGGGGTCATTGATCAGCGCGCGTGCGATAGCGACCCGCTGCTGCTGCCCACCTGAGAGCTCCTGTGGCTGGTGATGAACACGGTCTCCCAGACCAACCAGTTCCAGCATCTTGAGCGCTTTTTCCTCACCTTCTTCGTCATTCAGCTTGCGCTCTCGATCATAGAGCATGGGCATCATCACGTTGCGCAGTGCCGTGGTTCGCGGCAGCAAGTTATAAGCCTGAAAGATGAAGCCCAGTTTCCGGTTGCGGACAAGCGCCAGTTCCTTTTTGCTCATATCGCTGATATCCTGCCCGTCCAGGATATACTGTCCGGCAGTGGGGCGGGAAAGACAGCCCAGGATGTGCATCAGCGTGCTTTTGCCGGAACCAGAAGGTCCCATGATGGCAACAAATTCTCCCGCTTTGATTTCCAGGCTTACGCCATCGAGAGCTGTTACAGTGGCATCACCCATCCCATAGACTTTAGCTAGGTCAATTGTTTGAATAATTGTTTTGTCGTTCATTATTGGGTCTCCACGATGCCGGTGGTTACGACATCACCCGCTTCAAGCCCTGACTTGATTTCGGCATAGGTGATGTCCTGTAAGCCAACCTCGACGTTTCGGAGCTTAGGTGCGCCGTTTTCCATTACAAAGACTGTGTATTTTCCACCGTCGATCTCACGCAATGCTTCGACGGGAATGAGCACGGCATCTTCTGCCCTGCCGCCGATCACATCCACTGCAGCGGATGTGCCGCTTGGCAGGTTCGCCTCAATGGTCTCGTTCAGCCTGACAATCGCATGAACCAGGGAGAAATTGGAAGAAGTGTCAAGTTCGGGATACACAAGCGTCACAGTTCCGGTAAAAATATCATCAGGCAGGATATCAAAGACTACCTCTGTTTCGTATCCAACCTCTACTTTCGACCAGTCTTCGGCATCAAAGTAAGCATCAATCGTATAAGGTTGATTCAAATCTGCAACCGTGATAATAGTGTCGGTGCCGACATAATCACCAACGCTAGCGGTCAGATCAGTTACCAATCCACTGAGCGGAGCGATGAGTTGAGTCGCTTTTAAGTTCTCTTCCGCAGTCTGCAAAGCGGTCTGTGCTTCCACAAGGGATGTCAGGCTGCTGCCCGGCACATCCTGCGGGAGTGCCTCTCCGTTGAGCATATCGAGATAGGCCCGTGCTTCATTCTTGGTTTCGATCGCAAGTTGATACCCCGCGCGCGCCGCCGCGATCTCTGCCTCGGAGGGTGCCACTGCCTCTACATACGTTTCCTCCGTATTTCCATCTCCATCGGTATCTTCTGTATCGGTGATGGTGTAGGTGAAGGTGTCGGGGACATATTCGTTGATGTATCTCAACTGCGCGGCTTCGAGGTTGGTCGGGGCACGGCTGAGCGCTGCGGTAGCGTCGTCAATTTTCTGCTGCTGCTCAGCTGTTGGGTTCGAGCCTCCTTCTGCCTGAGCTGCGGAGAGTGCTTCCTCAGCGGCTGCCACTTCGCCTTCCCAAAAATATACATCCGAACTAATGAGGTACTCCAGATCTTGCTTAGCGTTATAGATAGCCACATCTGCCTCGGCAACGGCTTGTTCCGCTTCGGCAATTGAAGCAGGTGTCGTTAGATCCGCTAGATTGCGTTGTGCCTGCTGGTATTCTGTGAGAGCCTCGGCATTATCAATCTGTCCAATGACTTGCCCTGCTTCCACCTGATCACCGATCTTGACATTCAATTCCGTGATCTGCCCGGCAATTCCAAAACCAAAGCTGGCTTTGTTTGAAGGCACAAGAGTTCCAGTCCCATTGGCGTACAACACGATGTTTCCACGGAAAGCAGTTGCTGTTTGGACCGAAGTTTCCTCTGTAGCTGTACTCGCTTGTGTAGAACTCGTGTAGTAGATGGTCCCGCTACCAGCAATCACCAGAATGATGATTGCGACAAGCAGCCAGCGCATTTTTCCAGAAACAAGTTTCTTCATAGAATGATCCTTTTGTTCTTTCATGATTTCCTTCAAAACCGCTAGTGCAATCTGACTACCGACACTAGCGGATAACATTACTTTGTCTCGACTACTCCGGTTGTCACTATGTCACCGACGCTCAACCCAGAAATTATTTCCGCTTTTGTCAGGTCTTGCAGTCCGACCTCGACCACATGTAATCGCAATCTTCCACTTTCCATGACAAAAATTGTGTATTGCTCTTCGCCAATTTCATGCAATGCTTCAACGGGCACTAACACGGCGTTTTCCGCCTGTCCACCAATCACATCAACAGATGCGGCTGAACCTGAGGGAATGCCATAGGGGATTTTTTCATTCAAGCGGCCCGTGATATGTACTAAGGCAGAGTTAGACGACGTTGTATCGAGTGTGGGATACACTCCGGTCACGGTCCCGGCGAAGACCTGATCAGGGATAATATCGAAGGTCACTTCCACTTCATAGCCAACACGCACCTGCCCCCAATCTTCGGCATCCAGATAGGCATCCAACGAGTAAGGTTGATCGATGTTCGAGATGGTGACTACTGAACTTCCATCCACAACATCGCCGACGCTGATGTCCAGGGCAGTGACTGTCCCTCTGATCGGAGAAACCAGTTTGGCGGCATTCAAGTTGTACTCAGCAGTTTCTAGCGCATGTTTGGTCTGGATGTACGTGACCAGATTTGCGCCCGTGGCGCCCTCAGGGATTTCCGCGCCGTTCAACACATCGAGATAATTCTGAGCTTCTCCAATCGAAGCTTTCGCCAGATCATAGGCCGCGCGTGTTATCGCGATCTCGCCATCGCTAGGCGGGGTGATCGAATCAATCATTTTTCCCGTCTGTTCATCCTCGACCTGGATCACTTCAGTGATTGTCTGACCACGGAAGGTCGTCGTGCGATATTGCGTAAAATTTTTGATCACGTAGGTCTCTTCGTAGACGGTCTGAAAGTACTTCAGTTGGGCCTGTGCATATTCCAGTGATGTTTCTGACTCGGTCACTTTTTGTTTCGCCTCATCGGATGTATCCGTTTGCGCGGCAGCCTGCGCATCAGCAAGGAGTTGCTCGCGCTCGGCAACTTTCTCCTCCCAGTACAAGACTTCGGGACTGATCAAAAATTCCAGAGTCTCTTTGGCAAGATCAAAACTGGACTGCGCCTCTGCCAGGGTTTGTGTTGCCGTGGCACGCGCGGCATCGGAGGTTAAGGCATTCATCGCTTCCTGCGCCTCCGCTAAATCGATTTGTGGCTCTGTATCGTCCAGTTGTGCCAGCACCTGACCTGCTTCCACCTGGTCGCCAATCGTCACGTAAATCTCGCTGACCTGCCCGCTGGTGTTGAAGCCGAAGTTAGATTCTTCAGCAGGCATGGTTGTGCCTGTGCCATTAGCGTAGAGGATCAAGTCGCCGACGGTTGCCTTGGCCGTCTGAAGCGGCGTTTCATCCGTACTTGTGGTTTGAGATGACGTGATGCGCGAGTAGGTAAAATATCCACCGCCGATCAATCCAGCGGTTACGATGACAGTTACCAGAAGTTTGATGGCTTTACTTGAAAATAGGGTTGATTTCTTTGTTGTCATAGATGCCATCCGTTATTGAGCGACCGCTAATGCATCGGTCAGCACCACGTCACCCTCTTCCAAGCCTGATTTCACTTCGGCGTACAAAAGATCCTGCAGGCCGATCTCCACTTCCTGTTCGACAGGCTGACGGTTCTCTATGATGTATACAATATAGTTTCCAGATTCCTCTTCTTTCAATGCCGAGACAGGTACGAGTACGGTATCAAGCGCTTCCCCGCCAACAACATCCACGCTGGCGGTTGAGCCAGCAGGCAAGTCGGCACTGATCGCTTGGTCCAATTGCACAAGAATACGGACCATGGATGTGTCTGACGAATCATCTAGCGTGGGGTAGACCTGTATTACTTTTGCAGAATAGGGTTCGTCTGGTAGCAGATCAAAGGTCACGGTCGCGGGAAAGCCAACTTTTGCTTTGTCCCAATCCGTTTCGTCGAGATAGGCATCCAAAACATAAGGCTGATTCAAATTGGAAATCGTGACGACGGATATCGTCCCCACCTCTTCACCCACATTCAAACTGATCGATGTGATCGTCCCGCTGACTGGCGCGACCAACTCTGTCGCACTGAGGTCGGATTGGGCCGCGTTAAGGGCAAGCTTCGCTCCTGTAATTGACGTTACACTGCTCGCCGGGACTTCATCCGTCGTTTCGACACCGGTCAAGATATTCAGATAATTCTGCGCATCTTCCAGGTTGGCTTGCGCCAGTTCGTAGGCCGCACGCGCGGCTAACAGTTCTGCGTCGGTGGGAGCGATCAGTTCTCTGCGGATGGTCGTGCCGTGGTCGTTGCGGATCGGGTAGGTAAAGGTTTGCAGGGTGTAGCTGTTGGAATAGCTATAGTATGCATACGTGAGAGTCTCCTCGGCTTCGGCAAGTGCTGCTTCCGCCGCGGAAACGTTTTGTTTGTTTGCATCCGACGGGTCTTTCTCTGTTAGAGCCTTGGCTGCTTCCAATTCATCCTGAGCGCTCGCCACTTGCTCCTCTGCAACCATCATCTCGGGACCGATCATGAATTGCACATCATCTCTGGCGGTGGCGAGACTCTCTTGAGCATCTAGCACGGCCTGTTTGGCGGACGCGATGGCACCAGGAGAACTCAATGCTTCAAGGTTTGCTTCCGCTTGTTGGTATTGCAGTTCAAGCGTCCCGCTTTCGAGGCGTGCTAACAGCTGACCTGCTTCCACCCGGTCTCCCAACCCTACAAGAACCTCACTGACCTCACCACCGTTCTTGAACCCAAATGACACTTCCTCGCTGGGGATCAGTGTGCCGAGTCCTGTCGCAGAGAGGATGATGTCCCCTGTATCAATGGTCGATGTTTCGATCACGTTTTCTTCATTGTTCGTCTGTGTTGTTGAGTAATAATAAATTCCACCACTCAAAAGGATTACCAAAACAAGCAATGAGGAGATCGTCCATTTATTTGTACTGCGTTTCGATGTATTCTTTCTCACGATGATACTCTTCATTATTCCGTTACCACCATCTCACCCGCTTCGAGCCCCGATTTGACCTCGACATACGTCTCGTTTTGCAGACCCAGTTCGACCTCGCGTTCGCTCTGCCCTCCATTTTGGACGACGGTGACGACCGTCTTGCCATCTTCCGTTTTTTGGATCGCCTCCACCGGGACCAGCACCACGCCTTGTGCCTCGCCTCCAACCACATCGACAGTGGCTCCCGTCCCCGCGGGGAGGTCCTGGCTGAGGCTTTGATCCAACTGCACGACGAGGTGCACCAGCGACGACTCGAACGATTCACTCAATTCAGGGTAGATTAACGTTACGGTACCGGGATAGGTTTGTTCGGGCAATAGATCAAATGTGACATTCACTTGATTGCCCACCTGTGCTTTATCCCAATCGGTTTCATCGAGATAGACTTCGAGAGTGTACGGCTGGTTCAATTGCGAAATGGTAATGACTGCAGACGTATCCACCTGCTCTCCGATACTGAGGTCGAGAGATGTGATTGTTCCGCTAACAGGCGCGACCAATTGGGTTGACTCCAGCGCGGATTGGGCACTCTCCAGCGCCACTTGGGCTTCGTAAAGAGTAGTTAGTTTCTCCCCGGTCCCACCATCGGGGATCACGCCTGTACTTAAGGCTTCCAGATAAAGTTCTCCCTCTCTAACAGTCTCCTGTGCCTGAGCGTAATTATTCCGCGCGGTTGTGAGATCTGCGGCAGACGGCTCATCAATTTCAGGTACTTCTTCACCTGTAAGGAGATCAATTTCGGTTACCAGGACCTCCTTTGGATGCCGACGACTGCCAACGTTTTCATAGACTCCGAAGGTCTCGGGGAGGTAGGTAGTTTCGTAATATGCTTGTGCTTGAGTTAATTTATCTTTGAGGTAGGCAACTGCCTGTTCCTTTTCTTTCACGGCCTGAGTTGCCGCATTCGATGGGTTGGCACTGGCTTCGGCCCGTGCCTCCGCGAGCCTCTGCTCAGCGATAGCAAGGTTTTCTTCAGCCTCGATCACGTCCGGACTAAGTAAATACTCCAGCCACTCACGAGCGTAGAATTCAGAATCCTGTGCAGTCGCGATCTCCTTCTGGACGGTCGCGATGGATGCAGCGGAGTAGAGCTCTTCTAAATCTTGTTGCGCTTCTACATATTCCATCTGAGCAAGATTATTGTCTAATTGAGCCAGGACCCGACCAGCTTCCACCTCATCACCAACCTTTACGTAGACGTGGGTGACCTGTCCGTTAGTTTCAAAACCAAAGGACGCATCGGTCTGCGCAATGAGTGTGCCCGTCCCGCTCGCTGAAAGCGTGAGATCCCCGCGTCGAACGACTTCGGTCAGCACTTCTGTACTACTTGCGGACTGTGTAGAAGCATTGTCTTGATAGTAGTAATACCACCCGGCAGTGATGAGCAGAGCTATCACGATTATGATAAGGATGACGTTTCCTTTTATCCGAGGATTGAATGTTGCCAGTTTCATGATCAGTTACGAGTAACCTTTCCAGTGATTGTTTCTATTGGAGATGAAGAAATTGTAGAGATTCCTGCTGTGATGAAACCAAGAATAAACTGTGAATATGCTGTGAAACTCCAGACCAACGCTAGTCTGCATACTAAAACGTTATAGGGCAAAGCAGTATGGGTCGAGGGGGAAGCTTCTGCTTTTCTTGTTTCGGAGTGAGTGTATGTGGTCAAGCGGTATCATTCTATAACGCGCTCCTGTGGAGAGGCAAAGAGGAACCTGTGAAAAAACTACGAAAATCGAAAGACATCTTCCGCGAGTAGTGACGGAAGATGTCTTTTTTCAAGCTCGGTTCAGTTCTTTGTAATTTGTCACATACTGTAGGATCACCTCCTTTGAGAGATGGGTTGGCAGTTTCATCTGTGCAATGAACCTCCTTTGCCCAACCATGTGAGGTTGAACGAGGTCATTCTAGAATGCAAAGCTGTGAAAAAGCCAAGAAACGTGTGAAGATTCCAAAATTCATTATTTCTTCACAGCATTTTCACAGCATCCATGTTTATAGTAGGGCTATGATAAGATTCGAAAGAAAGATCCGTTATGCAAAATGTACTCATCGTTGATGATGATCCCAAACTTCTTAAGATGCTTCAGCGCACACTGGTCTATGAAAACCTGAAGGTACTCACCGCGACCAACGGAGTGGAAGCATTGCCTCTTGTACAGTCTCAGCACCCTGACCTGATCATCGTGGATTGGATGATGCCCAAAATGGATGGACTCGCTTTCATTCAAAGGCTGCGCGATGAAGAGAATAAGACCATGATATTGATGCTCACGGCACGCGACGCGATCGAGAACCGCGTCGAGGGATTAGAAAGCGGCGCGGACGATTATCTTGTCAAGCCGTTTGCTCCCGCGGAACTCGTAGCGCGCGTTCATGCTATGCTCCGACGAGTTCAGGCCAGGCCGGAGAATCAACTAGTTGCGTATGCAGATGTAATGCTCGACCCGTCCACACGAGAGGCGCGGCGTGGCGACTTATCCCTTCAATTGACAGTGACTGAATTCAATCTGCTGCACCTCTTGATGCGACATCCTCGCCAGGTATTAGAACGCAGGCAGATCCTGAGTGCGGTTTGGGGCTATGACTTTGGTGGAGATGACAATGTACTTGAAATTTATATCGGTTATCTCCGTAAAAAACTTGAAGCAGACGGCAGATCACGATTGATCCACACAGTGCGCGGCATTGGATACGTTATACGCGAGGAATAATTGTCCATTCGATTGCGCTTCACGCGGCTTTATACGTTGATCCTGGCTGTAACGCTGGCAATTTTCGGGTCCGCCCTATACTTCATTCAGGCAAATGACACCTTACGTTCTCTGAAGCTGGACCTCAGCCAAAGCGCAAGCAGGCTTGCCGAGGCGGCGCTTCGAGTAGCCTCACTTCCACCGCCTGATGCACCTCTACCTCAACCTTCTCCCATCCCGTTCGATCAATTTTCCAGCGATCAAGCGTTTCGAACGTTTCCAGAACGTGAGGTCCGGCGTATCCTGGATGAAAGCGGTAACCTGATTGCCAGTCCGTTTGGCAGAGAGGAAGACGTGCTTCCTTTAAGTGCGCAGGGGCTTCAAACATTACAGGAAAAACAGGAATGGTGGTCGACGGAACTCGTCTCAGGGGAAAAGATGTTGATTTACAGCCGCCCGGTGATTGTAAATGACGAGGTGGTCTACATCATTCAAGTCGCGCGCCCTCTTACGGAACGTGATCGGACACTCCAATCACTCGCGACGACTTTGGTATTTGCCGGAGCGGTTGTTGTTCTTATCGCATTCGGGGTGGGCTGGATTCTTTCGGGGATTACGCTGCGTCCTATTCACCGCATAACGCAAACTGCACAAGAGATCGGCGATAGACGGGACTTTGCGCGGCGTGTGGATTACAAAGGCCCACCCGATGAAGTAGGGCAACTTGCGAACACCTTTAATTCCATGTTGGGACGACTACAAGAGGCCTACCAAAAAGTGGAACACGCTTTACAAATGCAACGGGATTTCGTGACAGATGTTTCTCACGAATTGCGGACTCCGCTGACAACTCTGCGTGGGAATTTAGGCTTACTTGGCCGAAATCCTGACATGTCTCACGAAGAGGAGACCGACATTATCAGCGACATGGTGGATGAAAGCGATCGTCTCATCCGCTTGGTAAACGAGCTGCTTTTACTCGCACGCGCCGATGCGGGGCGAAGCCTTGCCAAAGAGCCGTTGGATCTTGCGTCCATTTTGGATGAAGTTCGACGCCAAGCTCAGCACCTTGAGCCACAACGGCATATTCAATTGACGACGCTGCAAGTGCTAAAGGTCCTAGGCGACCGTGATGCTGTGAAGCAGGTGTTATTGATTGTCTTGGATAACGCCTTGAAGCACTCAACAGGAGATATCCATATCTCTGCAAGAGAACAAGGTTCACGGGTTGAAATACATATACAGGACTATGGCAAGGGAATATCACCAGAAAACCTAGAACACGTCTTCGACCGTTTTTATCGAGGCGAAAATGCATCGATGATTGTGGGACTCGGGTTGGGATTGCCAATTGCAAAATCGTTGGTCGAGGGCATGAGTGGAAATATCACTATCGAAAGCGAGCTAGATAAGGGAACGACGGTCATTCTTGAGCTTCCGTCTGTGACATAATCTAAGAACCCAGTGATTGCAGACGAATCAGTTGAAAAAAGCCGCTACAACGCAGATTTCATACTTGTAAATATGATATTTTCAAGTATGCCTAAAGCACAAATGAATTCTGATTTGTTGTCAATTAATTTGAACGAGAAAACCTTTGCTTGACCAGTGCGCTTTTCTAGAAAAGAGATTCGAACCAATCCACACCCAAATTTCACACTTCTGGATCTATTATATAGCCAAAGCATTCAGTTTTCCCCTCGAATCGAACCGTAACATAGACAAAAACCGCTCAACATCCTCTGTTGGCGGTTTCTTTGAAAATTGTGCCCCCACGGGGATTCGAACCCCGGTCGTAGCCTTGAAAGGGCTGCGTCCTAGTCCACTAGACGATGGGGGCTTGGGTTGATGAGCGGGCGGATTTTATCATTCCCCATTACAATGGTCAAGCATTTTATTTATTTTTCGTCTTTTGCGCGTTGGGTAAGCAGCGCCATTAGATCAATCTGCTCGCGGTTGAAGAGGATGCCCGGGCTTTCCACTTTGATGTTGGGTATCAGGATCGCTGTCAGGGTGGCTTCGAA
>Ga0214471_10003334_pt1 | contig 12477 bp, 8 predicted proteins | sample RVTome_5_FD_207665 | JGI IMG/M metagenome (GOLD analysis project Ga0214471, IMG submission 207665) | Soil microbial communities from uranium-contaminated site in the Upper Colorado River Basin, Wyoming, United States - RVT142D155 | ecosystem: Environmental > Terrestrial > Soil > Contaminated >...
TCAACCGGAAGAAAGAACGGATTTCGACCGGCCTGCATCGACAATGTCGTATCGGTGCGCAAGCGTTGGTTCTTCTTTGCATCGTGCACAATCACGGACACAAATCCCTGCGCAATTGCAGAATCGGAATATGATTCAAAAAAAACATGAAATGGCTCGGAGAGCGTGCCTGCATTAGCTGACACAAGGGGCGTGATGGATCGTTTTTCGCCGGTGTACGTAATTCGGCTCACGAGCATGATGTCACTCAGCGAAAGCGTCGATGTATCGTATTTTGGAATCGTCATCTGGCGAACGATGCGACGCATAACGTGAGATTCTTTGTCCTGCAGCAGCACCGTGATGAAATACTTCCCGGGCGCAAGATCAAAGGATCTTTGAAGCAAACTGTACGCGGTGGTTGAGACCGATTCATCGAAACTGCGAACTTTGATGGATTCCCGCCAATTCTTTTCCCGCACAAGCTTTGTATCCGCATCATAGATGGAAATAGTCACTTCGAAGGATGCCTCGTAATTGTCCTGGATCTTGATAAATGTTAGGTTCTCGTACGTCGTCTGCAGGAAGACATCGAGACGACTTGAAGATTTATCCTGTCCAGCAAAGGAGATGGCATCAACGTAGAAACCTTCATTTTCCAGTTCCTTCTGCGTCTCTGCAACTTCAACTTGCGCAAATGAGGGAGCGGCCGACAATAGAATGGCAAGCAACGTGGCAGACAGTTTTGTTTTATTCATACGGGGCCTCCATATCCTCAAAGCTGGGCAACGAGATCATACTCTATAGTATCAACAATCGGAACAGTATGGTATGTTCCAATTTCGAGGGGGCGCTCGGTTTCAATAATCACTTCGTTGTCGATCTCGGGTGCATCCCGTTCTGTGCGACCATAGTAGCGCCCCCCTTCTCTTCTGTCAAGGACGACTTTCTGAGTTGTCCCGAGAAGCTGCTCATTGTTTTCACGCGAGATTTCTTGCTGCTTTTTCATAACAAGGGCCCGCCGCCGTTCCTTCTCATCCTGAGACATCGTATCGCCGAGAGGAAATGCTGTTGTCCCATCTTCTTGGGAGTACGTGAAAACTCCTAGTCGATCAAAGCGGACATCTTCTACGAACGAAAGCAGTTCCTCGAATTCCTTCGGTGATTCGTTTGGGTATCCAACGATCAATGTCGTTCTCAGGGCAATCCCGGGAACCTCTTGTCGCACCGTCTCGAGCAACTCGCGCAGAGCGCGCTGGGTAATACCCCGCCGCATCGATCTCAATACCTCATCGGAAGCATGCTGGATGGGGATGTCCATGTACTTACAGATCTTTGGATGATCGGCGATTACTTTCAGAACATCCCGCGGAAACTTCGCCGGGTATGCATACATCAGGCGAACCCATTCGACACCCCTTACGTCTGCAATGCGGGAGAGCAGTTTGGCAAGCTGGCGAGTCCCATCAATATCTAGTCCGTAGTAGGTCGTGTCCTGCCCGATAACAATAATTTCTTTGACCCCGCGTGAAACGAGTGCTTCTGTTTCTGCGACAAGACTCTCCATCGTTCGACTGACATGTCCACCTCTCATCAACGGAATCGCGCAGAAGGAACAGGGGTTGTCGCAACCCTCGGAAATTTTCAAATAAGCGAAGTGAGAGGGAGTCGTTAATACTCGCTCACCGACCAACTCGTGCTTATAGTCGGCGCCCAATTCCAGAGCTACTTCGTCCATACGGTTGGCACCGAAGAATTTGTCCACTTCAGGAATTTCAGCCACCAGTTCTTCACGATATCGCTCGGTGAGACAGCCCATGGCATAGACTTTCTTCAGCCTTCCTGCAGACTTTCTCTTCACCTGTTCGATAATGGTATCGATGGATTCCTCCTTCGCTGCTGCAATAAATCCACAAGTGTTGATCACCGCAATATCCGCTTCGTCGATTGTCGAGGTAAGTTCGATGTCGCTCAAGCGGAGTTGTGCCATCAGCTTCTCAGAATCGACAAGGTTTTTTGCGCACCCCATCGTAATGACATGTACTTTTTGTTTGATCGTTTTCATTCCTAAGTGAACACAACAAAATCGAGATAACAAAACAACAAGGGCGCCGCAAACAGAAGGCTGTCGAATCTATCGAGCACACCGCCGTGTCCGGGAATCAGCGAGGAGGAGTCCTTTACTCCAGCATCCCGTTTTAACAGTGACTCTACAAGATCACCCATTTGGCCGAAAACTCCCACAATCAAACCACACACAATTGCATTGGTAAGAGAGAGATACGGAATAACTAATTCCCGCGCGAGCCAAAAAACAACAACGGCTGCGATGAACCCCGCAATCGCTCCCTCCCATGTCTTATTGGGACTGACCCGCTCAAATAATTTCCTTTTCCCAAACGATCTGCCGGCGAAGTATGCGGCAGAATCACACAGCCAAATGGAAGCAAACAATGAGACAATAGTCCATCCCCCCCATGCGTATACCGTAGAGCGAACTTCCTGTGAATTCATCTGCCCAATGTCAAAGTAGCGATAGACCGGAAAGTCTCCGGGAATAAACACCTCTCTCAGCGCAATGAGCGTTCCCAGAAAAAGGGAGACGTAGCACAGGCCCAGTACCGTGGAGCCGATGTTGAGAAGCGCAGATCCCTTGTCTCTGAGCAACTCACTGAGCATGACCAACGGCACGAAGAGCAGCAGCAGGATCAAAACCGCCTGGGCCTGCGTTGGGAACGAAACCATCACTCCGATCGACTGCCACCACTCGGGGATCAGATACTGTAACCGCTGGTGAAAAAAACCCGCGCTCACGGCAACACTGAAAACGATGCCAAGCCCAACCTGCGGGTGCACCCCTTTGGCCCTCGCCAATGTGTAAAACTCGTGCACTCCGACTACAGAGATGACCACAACCAATCCAAAAAAATAAAATCCCCCCACCAGAGTCAGCAGGAGGATGAGTGGGATTGCAACGACTGCGACCAGTATGCGGTTCGTAAGATTGCTCAAGTGCGCTGACTATTCGTCAATTGGATTTATCTTCCGCATCCAATTCCAACGCAAGGGCATCGAGGAATTGTTTTGCCTCCGTAAACATTGACTTCTGCACCATCACTTCCGTCAACGCCAGGTCACCAAGAGTCGTTGTATACATCCTGTCATGTTGCGATAACAAGAGCGCAGGAATGTTTGCTGCAAGAAGATGGCCTTTCATCAAATGAGCCTCGACCTGCGTACTGGCCGAATGCACAGCGACCCAATCAAATGCCACTTTCAAGTCATGGTGCTCCTCGCAAAACACTTTTCCACCACGCCGTCTCGCACAATCACCACAAACGGAAGTCGCACAGACGATGCATCTGCCAACAGCGCGTTCACCCTCGTGCCGTTGACATTGAATTTCTTCTTCATCCTCGCGTTTCCATCCAAGAAGGATCCCACAATGCGGGCAGGTGATCACCTCATGCAGGATTTCTTCTTCGCACGAGGGACAGAATGCCGGGTCTCCGGGAGTCAACTTTACGCCGCAACCGGGACAGTCGGAAACACTCTCAAGGTATTCACACATACAAGACTGACAATAGGACATTTCGATAGTTCTCTTATTGAACCTCGGAATCTGCGGTCGGCTTTTTGGTGGCGTAAATAAAATAGGAAGATGCTGATAGAAATACCACTCCAAACACCAGCGAATTCATCCACAGGAACGACGTACCTGATCCGCCAAGAAACTGACCGAGATACAAATCATCGGAAGAGAAAAAATACAGGGTCGCACAGGCAAGCGCGTTGTTGACCACATGCGCAATGATAGAGAGACTGAGATTGCGCGTGCGATAGACGAGGAGGCCGAAGAAAATGCCGAGAGCAGAAACCGCAACAAGAGAGAACGGGTTCAGGTGAAACAACCCGAAGATGACACCGGCGAGAACCGCCGCCTGCCAGCCACCGATGCTCTCTTCGAACGAGCGCTGGACCAATCCTCGAAAGAGAACCTCTTCACACACGGCCGGTGTAATCGCAGCAACAAGAAGAACCAGCATGAATTCCCAGGGAGTGTTCGAGGCTATTAAAAGAAAATACATCCCCTGCATCATGTCCTGCAGTTCCTGGACAATCCTCCGAACTTGATCGGGCATAGGTATGGCGTCCTGAAGAACCATGTATGCTTGCAGAACTTGCTGGAGGGCGATAACAGCAACAATCGTTGCGAGAAGGATTTTCCAATCCGGAAGCTGTATCCGGACTACCTGGTATGTCCCATACCGGATTTTCGCGAGAAAGAGTGTCGGAAGGAGTAGGAACAGTATCTGCCCGAACATTGTCGCAAGGCGAAATGCCGTTGCATCCTCGGGACCCGGACGCAAGCCAACAACCAGCAGCGCTGCAATACCTCCAACAATTTGATACGAGATGAAAAGGAATCCCAGAGAGAGTAGGCCAAAGGCTATTGGCGGCAGGCCCTTGACATGATCCGTGAGTGGTTTTCGTGGTACCGGTGAAGCAACAGGCGGCGGAGCGCTTGCATCATCCATTATTTTTTTGCCTTGATCATAGCCGCAAGAAGAGGAATCATGATTTCATGATGTCCAACGAAGTAGTAGCCATGGCCTCCATCCTGTGTTGGTCGGAGGCGTACGTTCATGGTTGGCCTGTAATGGTTGTTCATATCAAATACTGCTGTCGTAAATCCTTTTGCCTTTGCTCCAAGGTTGCGCGCAACGGTCAGTGCCTTGAGAAATACTTCCGGGAGAATAACTGCCGAGCCAACATTGAGCACCACACCCCCGCCGGTCAACTGTGTACAGATCTCCGAGAGAGCCTGAAAGTCTCTGAACGAAAGCTCTCCCGTCGCGGCGCCATTCATGGTCGGTTGCTGATGTATGATATCTGTCCCGATCGCTGCATGCACTGTCACCGGAATATCATTGGCGTAACAGTACGCGAGAATGCTGACGTTCGCATTGGGAGCTTTCTCTGCCAGCAGCCGCTCCCCCAGCGCTTCCCCATATCCCGCATCTGATTTCCGGTGCGACTCGGTAAGTGTCCCGTTAATGAACTCTCCGGTTTCGCGAGCCATCCCGAACGTTCCATCCAGAAGATTGACAGCGACATCCTCTGAAGTCTGACCCCACAAAGCCGTCTCGACGTCGTGAATCGCTGCGGCGCTGTTCATCGCCACAGCGGTGACGATGTCATTCTTCATCAAGTCGATGATTATTGGTGCGAGACCCACTTTTACCACATGCGCTCCCATCATCAGAATGACCGGCTTTCGCTTCTTGCGGCTCGCAAGAATGTCATCCACAAGTTTGCGCAGATCTTCGGCCACCAGAATCTGTGGAAGGGACTCGGCAAAATCTTTGAACAGACCCCTCTTGCCGTCAAACGTTTTGCCAAAATCAGAAGGGCGCACTTTGCTCTTCCGGTTTTTCACGGAGATTGTTTTGATCTTTTTGAAATCCGAACGCTTGAATTTCGTCATGAGGTCACTTGATGCGCGATGTGAGGTTACCCTTCAGTCCGGAATATCGTACCAACTCGGAATCGATAGAGCCGACAATGACCTTGGTATTGACGCGGACAGGAATCTTCAACTCGTCATCGGAAAGCCAGATAACAATACGGCCTTCAGACCGGAAGAGACCACCCTCTTTCACGATCGGCTCAACGACAATGGTGCGGAATGTTCCTGCCTCTACCTCCAGTTCTTGCCGTCCGAGGAGTCGCACAAAGAGCTCGCTGCTTTTGTCTTTGTAGAAATTGTAGAGTGTCGGTCCCTGGCCTTTTGCGTAACCTGAATAATCGATCGTGCGCGCGTAATAGAAGGCGGACATAATATCATGAACATACGGTGGAATCGGGTATTCACCTTCGCTTGTTCGCGCAATACCGTTCACCTGGTCGAAGTCTGCTATGAAATCGCGCTTGTAGCTTCCCTCTCGTATATGTTGTTCGAATCTCCAGGGCGCAAGAGTTTCGACATCAATGTAGGTATAATACCAGTCCTCCACCTTGTAGATCCAGTTGAAGCTCGAATGGGAGTTCACCGTAAAGTCGACCCGGAAGCACTTGCGCCCAGCGATAGTGTCGGTCTTCGCTACTGCCATCACCGCCTGACCGGCGTTAATAGGGCCGAAGTTCACGTCGAAGACAAGCCGCTCACCAACATCAAACGCCTTGTTTTCCAATTTGCGGAACTGAAAAGCCTTGAGTGAATCCTCAACACGGCTCAGTGAGTCCGCGCGGCGTTTTAGCGAATCAGCAATAATGGAAGCGATCGCTGCCCAATGAGTGGAGTCCGCACGAAATGCAGCGATGCTGTCCTGTCGCGCCTTTTGTATGGCAGACTTCGTTTTCTTCTGAGCGGTCGCCTTTGACTGGGCCTGCGAATTTCCCGATACATGGACGAGAAGTATCACTCCAAGTGCGGCTCCACAAAGGTATATCGGTATCTTCATATTCATGAGCTTTCCCCCTTACGCTCGAGAACTGAACTGTTCATTAGTTGTGTGGCGGCCACGAATACATCTTCTACTTCGATAGTGTCCATACAGTTGCATTGCGGCAAATCCTGCTCGATGCAGTCGTTACATTCCAGCGGTCGTTCGGGAACAAAGACGCGTTTTTTTGATGTGTACGGACCCCACCTTCTCTCGCTCATGGGTGTGTGTTGAGGGTAGAGGCCAATGACCGGCGTTCCCATTGCTGCTGCCACGTGAATCGGACCTGTGGAGTTGGAAACAAATAGGGCTGCGTCCCGAATCAAGGCGGCAAACTGACGTAAATTCATTTTACCTGCAAGCGATATGGCATTTCCGTGCGCTTCCCGAACAACCTCGTTTACCTTGTCATTTTCGGAATCCGTTCCAGTCACGATCACCTGCAAATTGTTTTCGCCGTGAAGCCGTGCGGCAAGCTGCCCGAACTTTCTGGTACTCCAGTCTCGCGCCGATCCCCCACTTCCAGGATGAACAATCACATACGGGCGGCCTAAGTCGATGTTGGCAGTTTCTGTAATTTCCCGGAGTTCTTTCTTCTGCCGATCTGAAATCTGGATGCGGAACTCCAGCGGACCACTGACATGACATCCCAGTTCCTCTAACAATCGGAGATTGTACTCCACTTCATGCTTCTTTGCATCCTTCCGATGCTCATAGACTCTCTTATTAAAAAGCATCGAGTAGTATCTGTATCCGGTTCCGATACGGACGGGAATTCTTGCACGGAAAACAAGCCATGCAAGCCTGATGGTCGGATACACCACGATGACCGCATCAAACTTCCGTTCTCTCAATGTTGCAACCATAGTGCCAAAAGTGATGAGCTGGTGCTTTTCATCGTACCAGATCAATTCATCCAGATATGGATTGTCGATGACGATTTCTCCGGTGTACGTGCGAAGTAACATCGCGATATGGGCATCGGGATAACGCTTGCGCAATTCGGGAAGCATTGGAAGAGTGAGAACCACATCGCCGAGGCGGTCAGTGCGGACGATCAGAATTCGTTTAATGGTGGGTTTTGTGTCTGGCACAGGAAGGGACAACTGGGAAGTGCTCCGGCATCGTTGATAACCGCATCAATATAACTGATGGACGCTTCAATTTCAATAATTCATGATTCGGACGTTTCTTCATTTAACTCTCCCGATGCCGCATTTGCCAAACCAACGCCATGGGTTTCAAGATCCTTCTTTTCTTGAAGGAGTGTTTGATTGTATTCACTAAACTCCCTCTCAGAACCTCCTTGAGCTTTTGCCTCTTTCATTCGATGGTGGTTGTCGGCAATCAACGCATCGATTTCCCTGGTGCGCATGAGGACGAGGCAGTGCTCTGCGATCACCCATGGATCAGGCTCCGGCGGTTCCGCTCCTTGTTTTGACCAGCCGGTACTCAATTCATATTTGTTGAAGACAATATCGGCGATGAAATGCTTCATCTGTTCATCATCCACGTCGTTAATCATCGCGGCCACATCCCACTCTTTGCCTTCTTCCAGATAGCGAAGTATGATGTCATTCACTTGTTTGATGTGTGAATCCGAAAATTCCTCCGGTGTGCAGTTTTCAAAAATAGCCGTGGCCATTTCCGGACCGTGTTCCAGCATCAGTTTCACGAGATCACGTTCCAGCGTCGGCACTCTTGGCGCCTCTCGTGCAGGTCGCGTGGACTCCTCAATTTCCGCCCGCCGCTGAGTCTCTGCAACGTGAACGCGCTGGCGGTTTTTTCCGGAGAGTTTTTCCAATTCCTGATGCAGCGTGGATTCGTAGAGACCGTATTTTTCGGCAACATGCTTAATGTATAAACCGCGTTTCAACTGGTCCGGGATTTTGGCAATAGTCTCAACGATGGATCGCACTGCTTCCGCCTGTCCCTCGGGGGTCGAGAGCATGCCTCGCTCCTGAAAGACCGTGGTCTTGAAGTCAAGAAAGCTGACAGCTTGGTCCAACAATTCATCAAACGCTTCGACCCCCTTCTCTCGGACAAACGTATCAGGATCTTCACCCGCTGGCAAGGACGCAACCTTGACATCTAACCCTTGTTCGATGATGAGATCGACTCCCCGCATGGCAGCCTTGGACCCGGCAGAGTCCGCATCGTAAACGATCGTGATATTTTTCGCGTATCGGCCGATAAGCTGGATTTGTTCCGAAGTGAGAGCCGTCCCGCTTGATGCAACGATGTTCTTGATGCCGGCCTGATACGGCGTAATCAAATCGGCATAGCCTTCGACCAGGATTGCGTATTCTTTCTGTCTAATCGCCTCTTTCGACTGAAAAAGCCCGTAGAGGGTCTTGCTCTTGATATAGATTGGAGTTTCAGGAGAATTGATATACTTCCCCATGGTGTCATCTTCGCGCATTTTACGCGCGCCAAAACCAACGATGCGTCCGGTGGGGGAAAAGAAGGGAAAGACCGCTCTCCCCCTAAACCGATCATACGCCCCCGAGCCATCATCCCTTCGCACCGCAAGTCCCGCTTTCTCCAGCAACGGCAGCGAGACTCTTTCGTTCTCTGCATGCTTGGTCAGATCATCCCACGAGTTCATCGCGTAGCCAAGCGCGAAGGTTTCTATGGTTTCATCGGTAAAGCCGCGATGATAGAAATACTCCAGTGCCAGCTTCCCCTCAACGGTCTTCAGGAGGTTGTGCTTGAAGTGCCGCGAGGCTATCTGGCATACATTAAAGAGGGCCTCGTTCTCCGTGGCGCGCTTATCATCGTGACGGCCCTCTTCGGGGAGCGAAACGCCGACCCGCTCTGCAATCGTACGGACTGATTCGACGAACGAGACTTTATCGAGCTCCATCAAGAACGTGAAGACATTCCCGCCGACACCGCAGCCAAAGCAATGGTACATCTGCCTGTCCGGGCTTACGTTGAAGGACGGAGTTTTCTCCTGGTGGAACGGACAGAGACCGACGTAGTTCTTGCCACGTTTTTTCAGGGCAAGATAGGATGATATAATATCAACGATATCAGCAGCACTGCGGATTTCGTCTATTTTTGAATCGGGGATTCTCACGAGACTTACTGGGAGTGATTGAGATGGTGAAATCTACGGATTGCCACACCGAGAGGCAAATAGAGGTGTTACGCCAAAAGAGGAGTCACGTGGACTCCTCTTCATCAAACTTGATTCCGGGACAATCATTTTATCAACATCAACTTGCGTGTCTGCGCAAAGGTGTTGGCACGCAGAGTATAGAAGTAGAGTCCGCTTGCCAGGCCTCCCGCATTCCACTCAACTCTATATGCGCCCGGAGCTTTCTGTCCATTGACCAATGTCGCAATCTCCTGACCGAGGAGATTATAAATCTTGAGGGTGACAAACTGGGTCGATGGAATGCTGAACTCAATAGTGGTGCTAGGATTGAAGGGGTTCGGATAGTTCTGACCAAGGGAATACTCATTTGGAACATCACCGCCGATGGCTTTGACAGATGTTGCCACCTGCCGGTATTTGATCGTCTTAAGGACACTTGACGCACCGAACGATTCATTTGCGCCTAGGTAGATGCTCTCCCCATTCTTGGAAAGGGCCAGCGGATATTGATACGATAACGTCGCGCCATTGCCATCGAATGATTTGGTCCACCTCTTCACGCCCGATGAGGTGTATGACCGGATTTGATATTGGCTGAACCCTGAACCAAAGTGAAGACCGGCGGTATAGACATTGCCATCAGTGTCCACCGCAAGATCTGATCCGTACGATTCTCCCGTTTCAAATCCCCAGACCTTCACTCCTGCATTGTTGATCTTCCCAATCCCACCGGCGTAGTTCCTGACAAATGCTCCGCCTTGTGGATCAAGGACAATGGCATTTCCACCGAAGCTATTCGACCAGACAACACTGCCCCATTCCCGCAACATTATTGTCGACCCTGGTTCACTTGTCAAGAAAATGCTTCCAAAGGGATCAACAACAACGGCTGTGGCAGGCCCAGGATAGACCCATTGCTCGTTTCCGTTCTGATCGTACTTCACGACATCAGTTGCACCAGCAACGATGACATTGTTTGAGTCGTCCACCGCAATTGCAGTCGGTCCTTTTCCGTTTGGAGTACTATGGCTTGCAACCCATTGTTGGACACCGAACTGATTATATTTTATCGTCAAGTAAGCCGCTGAAGGACGAGAGAATTCTTGAACGCCTGTTATGAATACATCTCCTACACGGCTTACATCAAGGTCAACTGCCGAAATATATCTGAAATTCGACTGACTCTGATATGTTGCCGCCCATTGAAGTTCTCCTGCGCGATTGTATTTCATTGTCATGAACTGCGTGTAAAAAGCTGTTGAATCTCCAGTCGCCAGAATGACGACGTTCCCCGCCTCATCAATTTTCATTGCGCTCGGCATTATCCATGTGCCATTTGGATTGCTGTAGTGCGCGATCCACTGAGTGTCGCCAGCTGGTGAGTATTTGATCGTGAGGAGATCGGCTCCAAAGAAATCATCTACTGCTGTGCCGCCTGCAATATTCACTTCGCTGCTGCCTGTTATGTAAACGTTATCGGAGTCATCGGTCGCAATTGCATAGACCTGATCCCATGAGCGGGCACTCTCCACCGTATCACCCCACGTTTGAGTTCCGGATGGCGTGTAGTTCAACAAGACAATATCCGTTCCCGCGTTACTACCGGTTGATCCGACAATGTACAACCCCAGGCTATTTGCAGCAATGGTTGCAGGCGTGGTTAGATCTTCCCACTGTGAAGCCATTGGGTCGAACAAAGTTCTCCATTCTTCGTTGCCGAGCGGTGAGAACTTAACCGTAAGATATTTAGAAGGACCGGCCAACGTTGTTGATGTCACAAAAGTTGAATTGTCGTGACCGAGTGCGAAGCCCATGAATCCTAGCTTTGTGACCATTCCAGGAGTAAACTGTGAAGACCAGAGCAGTTGGCCAGTGCGATCGTATTTCAGGATAAAGAGAGAATCTATCCAATAGCTAGGACTGTACGGCTCGATCGCTCCCAGAAGGTAGGTGTTCCCGTTCGTATCAATTAGATTTCGCTCCCCACCCACATCCCGGCCCTGAGGTCCCTGATAATTTGATAGCCAACGCAATACCCCTTCTGAGGACAATTTCAAAGTAAAGGTTTTTGTTTGACCCAAGCTGTAAATGTATCCCGACATCAGAACATTGCTTGAGTCATCGATACTGAAGTCTCGCGGGATTGCCGCAATAGAATCTGCCGGCTTATAACGATACTGCCATTGTTGGTTTCCTTCCGGAGAGTATTTAGTAACGATAGCTGAGAACATGAAATAACTGAACTGCATCGAGTCAGCGCTTTGACTCGCCAAATAGGCATTCCCTGAAGCATCCAACTTGAGCCCGATTGTCTTTTCATCGCGGTGTCCGGAACCATCGTACCTGTTTGCCCATTGCTCAACCCCGAGGCTGTTGTATTTGATGGTGGCACAGTCGAAATTCGACATCCAATAGAGTAACGGCGTCCCGGCACTTTCTCCCGCGACAAACACGTTTCCGTCATTGTCAACAGCGATAGCGGATGCAGCATCTGCTCGGTTGGCCGGTCCATCGTATCTGGCAACCCACTGCTCCTGGCCGGATGAGTTGTACTTCACGGTCGCAAAGTCAGCTCCTGTTCCGATGCCACCACTCAAACCGGTCACATAAACATTTCCAATCCCATCCACGGCGATCGCGTTTGCTATATCGAATCCATGAGCAGGCCCATCGTAGCGCGCTTCCCAAAGCTTCACACCATTTGCATTGTACTTTGCTGTCCAGAAGTCGTACGACGTGTACGGACTCTCGATCTTTCCGGCAGCATAGATGAAGCCCTGCTGGTCCACCGTGATTGCCGTTCCCCCCGCGTTTGCTTTCATCGAGGCCGACGAGTAATATCGGACCCATTCGGTTTGAGCACTGTCGAAGAAGGAAGACTGTTGGACGGAGAGCTGTGAATTGCCAGATGTCGCAAAGAAAGGATCTCCACGGTCAGCGGACCGGAGA
>Ga0214471_10003335_pt1 | contig 12476 bp, 7 predicted proteins | sample RVTome_5_FD_207665 | JGI IMG/M metagenome (GOLD analysis project Ga0214471, IMG submission 207665) | Soil microbial communities from uranium-contaminated site in the Upper Colorado River Basin, Wyoming, United States - RVT142D155 | ecosystem: Environmental > Terrestrial > Soil > Contaminated >...
CCAGGATGACGAGCAGCCGGTCATCCGCCCCGTGCAGGATGCGGTGGATCGCCTGGCGCGTCTCGTAGGTGGCAAGCGCCGCCTTCTCGGTGACCGGGTATTCCCGCAGCAGGTGCGACGGCGGCACGAGCTCCTTGATCTCCCGGATCCGGAGGTCGTCGGTACGGTATTGCATTTTGTCTTCTGCCATACAAATCAATGAATTATAACTCACGATTGGAGGAGGCCAAAGGCGTGAGTCGTGATTGGTGATTGGTGATTGGTGATTGGTGATTCGACCAATACTCGGCCGTGATCCGCAGGCGCGAATCACGATTCACGAATCACGAATCACGATTCACGGATTCTTAGACGGTGCCGCCAACCGTGAGACCGTCGATGCGCAAGGTGGGCTGGCCCACCCCGACCGGCACGCTCTGGCCTTCCTTGCCGCAAGTGCCGACGCCGGGATCGAGCGCCATGTCGTTGCCGATCAGCGCCACGCGGGTAAGCGCGTCCGGCCCGTTGCCGATCAGCGTTGCGCCCTTCACCGGATGCCCGAGCTTGCCGTTCTCGATGACGTAGGCTTCGGAGGCGGAGAACACGAACTTGCCGCTGGTGATGTCCACCTGCCCGCCGCCGAAATTGACGGCATAGAGTCCGCTCTGCACCGACGCGATGATCTCCTCGCGCGGCACGCCGCCGTTGAGCATGTAGGTGTTGGTCATGCGCGGCATCGGGATGTGCGCGTACGACTCGCGGCGGCCATTCCCCGTGGGACGCACTTTCATGAGCCGCGCGTTGAGGCTGTCCTGGAGGTAGCCCTTCAACACGCCGTCCTCGATCAGCACGTTGCGCTGCGTGGGTTGACCTTCGTCATCGATGTTGAGCGAGCCCCGCCGGCGGGCGATCGTGCCGTCGTCCACCACCGTGACGCCGGGCGCGGCCACGCGCTCGCCGATCCGTCCGCTGAAGGCGGAGGTGCCCTTGCGGTTGAAATCGCCCTCGAGCCCGTGGCCGATCGCCTCGTGCAGCAGCACGCCGGGCCAGCCCGGCCCGAGCACCACCGTCATCGTACCCGCGGGCGCGGGCCGCGCCTCGAGGTTGACCAACGCCTGGTCCACGGCCTTGCGCGCGTAGTCCTCCAGCACCTCGTCGGTGAAATAGGCGTAGTCGAAGCGCCCGCCGCCGCCGGAACTGCCCTGCTCGCGCTTGCCGCCGGCCTCGACGATCACCTGCAACGACAGGCGTACGAGCGGCCGCACGTCGGCGGCGAGCACGCCATCCGAGCGCGCGACCAGCACGACTTCGTACTCGCCGGCGAGATACGCCATGACCTGCGTCACGCGCGGATCGAGCGCGCGTGCGCGCCGCTCGATGCGCTCGAGCAGCGCAACCTTGGCCGGGTCCTCCAATCGGGAAATCGGGTCGTGCGGCGTGTACAGATTGTGGCCGGCGGCCCGGCGCGCCACCCGGGTGCGGCCGGCCTGGCCCTGGCGCGCGATGGCGCGCGTCGCCTGGGCCGCCGCCGCGAGCGCGGCGAGGCTGATGTCGTCGGAATAGGCGAATGCGGTCTTCTCCCCGCTCACCGCCCGCACCCCCACCCCCTGGTCGATGTTGAAGCTGCCGGACTTGACGATGCCTTCCTCCAGGCTCCAGGACTCGCTGCGCGTGTACTGGAAGTAGAGGTCCGCGTAGTCCACGCGGTGCGCCAGGATCTGGCCGAAAACCTCCTGCAGCCGCCCGGCATCCAGGGAATACGGCGCGAGCAGAACCTCGTTCGCCGTGGCAAACGAGGCTTCGCGCTCCAGCACGCGGGTTTCCCGGCGGTTTTCGGGCTTCATGGGCATCAGTATAGATGGTAGCGGCCGATGCGGGTTCAACCGTCCTGCGACCGGCAGCAACGATCCGTCACTCCCGCCTTCGCTGGAGTGACGACTGTTTCAGCAGCGATGGAGCGTCCGGTGCGTCAGCGCGGGCAGGCTCTGCCTCAGGTTGCGCAGATGCTGCAGGTTGATCCCCGCGGATACCACCCCGGAACCCCGGGGCAGCCGGTCGAGCACCACGCCCCAGGGATCCACGATCATGCTGTCGCCATGGGTTTCGCGCCCGCTCACGTGGTAGCCGCCCTGCGCCGGTGCGAGCACATAGGCCAGGTTCTCGATGGCGCGCGCCCGGATCAGCGTCTCCCAGTGCGCCTTGCCGGTGGTCTCGGTGAACGCCGAGGGCACCAGGATGATGTCCACCGGCTTCATCGCGCGGTAAAGCTCCGGGAAGCGCAGGTCATAGCAGATCGAAAGCCCGAGGCGGGCGAACGGCGTGTCCACGGTCACCACGTCCCGCCCCGGCTCGATGGTGCGCTCCTCCTCGTAACGCTCCTTGCCCATGGCAAAGCCGAAGAGGTGGATCTTGTCGTAGCGCGCGGCGAGCCGCCCCGCGCCGTCATACACGAGGCAGGTGTTGCGCACCTTGTCCGGGCTCGACGACTCGAGGGGGACCGAGCCGCCGACGAGCCAGATGCCATGCCTGCGCGCGGTGGCTGCGAGGAACTCCTGGATCGGCCCCGCGCCGGGCTTCTCGCGGACCTTGACCTTGTCATCGTCGCGCATGCCCATGATCGCAAAATGCTCCGGCAGCGCGACCAGATTCGCCCCCTGCGCCGCCGCCATCTCGATCAGGCGCCCGGCTTCGGTGAGGTTGCCTTTGACGTTGGGCCCCGAGGCGAGCTGCACCGCCGCGATGCGCGTGATCGCGGACTGCTCATCGGAATTCGCAACGTGCGGCTTCGGCTTGCCAAAGGATGAGGGCTGCATACTCAGGGCAATCCCATCATTCAGATCCCGCCGCGGACGCCGCGGGCTCCGGCTGCCGCACTCTCGTGACGGTCGGATCCGACCAGGTGCCGCTGACGTCGTATTCGAAGGAAGCGAACTTGCCGACGGGATCCTTCAGCACTTTCTGTGCAATATATGCCGCCACGCCGGCAACCGGCCCGCCGACGAGCGCGCCGGCTACTGCCACGGACTCGGTGAGCTCCGGCGTGATCCTCACCCTGAGGTTCTGGGTCTCGTGCGCGAGGTCCACTTTTCCGCCCATCACGACGCTCGCGGAGGGCCCGCGGACGCGGAATTTCTCGGTAGTGGCGGTGCCGTGGTCAATGCGGGCTCCGCCGGCGATCTCGTCGAAGGCAAAGCCGTCGCTGAAGACATCGCGGAAATCGAGCGACGCGCGGCGCGGCAACGACTGCAAGCTCATGACGCCGAGCAGCTTCCCGATGCCCGGGTCGAGCTTGACGAACTGGCCCTTGGCGGCCTCGAGCTCGAGCGTGCCGCTCAGCGTCGAGTAGTCGAGCTCGTAGGGGGCGCCGGCCCAGGTCAGCGATCCTTCCAGCTTGGCGGTGCCGCGTTGCACGCCTTCCGGATACCCCAGGCGCGTGAGCAGCTTGCCGATGTCGCGGGCCTCCAGGCGCAGGTTGATCTGGGTCATCGGCTGCGGCAGCGCGAGCTGCCACATCCCGTCAAGCGTCAGGCGGCTCTCGGGATTGGTGAGGAGCAAGCGCTGCAGGCGCCAGTCGCGCCCTTCGGGCACGACGGCAAGCTCGAGCCGCCCGAGCTGCCGGTCCCGGACGACGAACTGCTCGGCGACGACGTCGAGCGCGGGCAGGTCCCGCGGCTCGTTTCGGGGCTGCGCCTCGCGGCTCGCCGCCGGGTCGGCGCCGGGCGGCGCCGCAGGAATGGTAAACGTCTTCATCCGTGCCACGACCTTGCCGCTGCCGGCCGGCTGCCAATCCAGTTCGCCGTCGAGCTCCTTGCCGGACAACGAGGTGCGCCAATACCCGTCCCGTAACGAGCCGTCGATCCTGAGCTCTGAGAAGCGCAGTCCCAGAACGTCCACGGTACCCAGGCGGAGGTCGATGCCACCCCAATCGACACGCGTTCCGCCCGGGCCCTGCCCGAGCAGGGTGATCCAGCGGTCCAGATCGAGCGCCTTCACGGCGCCGCTCACCCATACTCCGTCGCGATCCGGCTCGGCGGCGCCACCGCCGAAGCGAACACTGCCACGCGTGATCGCGGCCTTCCCTCCTTCAACCTGCCGCTGCAGGTTCATGCTGAGGATGTCGCCCACAGCAAGGCTCAGCCGGTCCCGGCCTTCCGCCAGAATGCGGCGCTCGAAGCGCGCGGGCCAGATCTCGGCGGCCGCCTTCGCCAGCGGCGCCGGCAGGTTGACCGCGAGGCCCTGCAGGTTCGACTCGATCGCGATGTCCGCGTTGCGCTTGCGCGCGGTCAGCGTCGCGCGCCAGTCGGTCGCGCCGCGCAGGTTCTGGACCCACTGCGGACCGGTGCGGCGCGCGAGGTCGGCATTGATGCGGCCCTGCACGGCGATCTGCACTGACCCGTCACCCGAGCTCGCCGAGATCGTCGCCGGTCCGCCCAGCACGACGGCTTTCACGTTCTGCGCGCGCACGCTCGTCTCGGTAAATTCGAGCCGGCCGCTCAACTGCTCCACGACCGGCAGCTCGGGGGAAATCACGATCGTGTTGTCGGTGAACTGATAGGCGCCTGTTATCGTGCTCTTCGACGTATCGCCCAGCGGGATCGAAAGCTTCAGGGCGAGCCGGCCGGCGCCCTGGGCCTGCCAGCCGCGGGTGAAATCGTCCATCATTCCGGTCACCGGGCTCTTCTCCACGAACGCGAGAAACTCGCCGGCCGGGCCCTCGGCCTCTCCCGCCACGTTGAGGACCTCTTTTTCGGCCCCCAGGTCCGGTAGCCCTACACGCACTTTCGACAGGCGCGCGCCGAGAATGGCGCCCGCCCAGGCGTGCACGTCCATGCGGTTCCCGCGGACGACGAGATCGCCGGCGATATTCGTGATGTCGGGCCAGCCATCCGCGTAGTGCAGCACGCCATCGGAAACCCGGGCCGTCACCTGGAATACGCCGTCGCGGCCGCCGGAAAACGGGAACTCGTCGAGCTTGCCCTTGAGGCGCAACGTCACGTTGCTCGAGCTGCCGGCGATGAACGCGGCGTCGAGCCAGTCGCGCGCCTTCCCGGCGACCCCGAGCGGGATATAGCGGCTCACGTGGCGCGCGTCGGCGCGCGTGAGCCTGCCGGTGAGATCGATGCTGCCGCTCGTGGTTCCGGCGGTGCGGTAGATGCCGAAGACCGAGCCGGCGACGTGCGCATTGGAAAAAGCGACGTTATTGATCCAGAGCTCGGTCTCCCCGCCGTTCCTCGACCAGGAGACCTGTGCCGAAAGCGCGTCGAGCTCGTGCGTTTCCCGGAACACCAGCGGCATTTCCACGCTGGCCTTTTGCGACTTCAGAAAGAGCGTTCCGCCCCGTTCGCTCGCCTCCAGCGTGCCGCTGATGCCGGCAAATCCCGGGACCCGCCCCGAACGATTCAGCGACAGGCGCTCGAATCGTCCCCGCGCGCTGAACTGGCGCGGCTCGCTCCAATCCCCGGTCCAGCGCACGGCCACCTCGCGCAGGCTGCCTTTGGGGGAATACTCGGCAAGCGTGCCGCGCGTCTCCTGCCCGAGCGGCAAGTGGTCCGCGAGCGCAACCAGTGGCGCGAGCTCGAGCGCGCTCGCCTGGAGCTCGCCACCGGGCTCCCTGCGCGTGCCCGTGGCGTTGACGCGCAGCAGAAAATCCGCGGGCGGGAGCTTCAAACCTCCGGTCGTGGTGAGGCCGAGCCGCGACGTGGAGACCTCGAACCCCGCATCGGACTGCTTCCATCCCACGCGCCCGGAAAGATGCGACAGGTCGAGCTCCGGCAGGTCGGCGCCGAGCCGGGTGATCACGTTGGTGAGCCGGACGTCGGCGACCGCCTCGACCAGCCGGTCGCGGCTGAACGTGAACCAGGCGCGCAGCGCGCCGGCGCCGCGGGGAAACTCGATCGGAAACGGCACCCAGGTGCGCCAGGCGGCGATATCTGCGTAGTTGAGCTCGAGGAAGAGCTTGCCGTTCCAGTCAGCGAGCGCTGCGATCGCGCCGCCTCTCAAGTCTCCCCGCACGTCGAGCGGGGCCGCCAGCGCCTTCGGCGGCGTCGCGCGCAGACCGAAACGATGCCGGCCGCCGCTATTGACGAGATGCAGGTGGACGTTCGTCAACTCGAGCTGCGGCGCTTTGCGCAGCTCGTCGTTCCAGACGATGGTGGCGTCGTGGACCTCGATTTCGCGCTGGCGCAGCAGCGAGTCGACGAAATCGTTTCCGCCGCCCCCGTCGGCCAGCTCGACACCGGCGATCGACACGACATCGCGCGCATCGCGGCGGATGTTGAGCCTGGGACGGTAGATGTCGAGCGCGTGTGCGCGCAGCTCGAGCGCGGGCACCGACCACCACGACAGGGTACTGTCGACGCGCGGAAGCTCGAGCGCGGGCCGGCCCGCTGCGTCATATACGGTAACGAGCTCCAGCACGAGCTGGGGCCGCAATCCCTCCCATTGCGCCTGGATGCCGCCGATGGTGACCTTCTGCCCCGTGCGCTCGCTGACGATGCGAGCGATGTCGTCGCGGTAGCGCTCGATGTCCGGCATCACCCAGTGACGCAGGACGAGCACCGTGCCCGCGAACGCGAGGCCGATCGCCAGCACGCTCCACGTCAGTACCCGGTAGGCCCAGAGCGCGGCGATACCCGGCCACCGGAACCGTTCCGGAAGCAGCTTTCTTTGCCTGGGCTTGGAAAAAATGCGATATTGACTCAAGGATTTACGTATTCTAGCCCGAACTGTCCATGGAATCCCATAACGCGCGCGCCGAGGTCCGCGCCGACCCGCACATAGCGCGCGCCTCGCGGCTCAGCCGATACGTGAAGCGGCTGCTCGAGGCCGAGCCCGCACTCGAGTTGGATGCGGGAACGGGGCAACCGTTCAGTGCCGCTGAAATGCGCGCCTTCCTCCAGGCACAGCCGTCGGCGGATGACGACGCGCTCGGGCGGTCACTGCGCGCGTTGCGCAAGCGGGTCATGCTGCGCCTGATCGCGCGCGACCTGGGCGGCCTCGCCACGCTCGCCGAAGTGATGTCGACCACGACGGCGCTCGCCGAAGTCGCGATCACCCACGCGGTCGCGGGCCTGGAATCACCGCTCGCCGGGCGGCACGGCCGGCCGGTCGGCGCGGCGAGCGGGCGCGCCCAGCAGCTCCACGTGGTGGGCATGGGCAAGCTCGGCGGCGCCGAGCTCAATGTTTCCTCCGATGTCGACCTGGTCTTCCTCTATCCGGAAGACGGGGAAACGCAGGGGCCCCGCTCGATCAGCAATCACGAATTCTGCACGGTGCTCGGCCGCCGGCTGATCGCCGTGCTCTCCGAGAACACCGCGGAGGGCTACGTGTTCCGCGTGGACATGCGGCTGCGGCCGTATGGAGACGCCGGGCCGCTGGTCACGAGCTTCGATGCGCTCGAAAACTACTTCATCACCCAGGGACGGGAATGGGAGCGCTACGCCTGGATCAAGGCGCGCGCGGTGACCGGCGACCGCGGCCCCGAGTTAATGGAGCGGGTCCTGCCGTTCGTCTACCGACGCCACATGGATTACAACGCGATTGCCGCGTTGCGCGACCTGCACCGGCAGATCCGCCGCGAGGTGGAGCGCCGGGACATCGCGGACGACATCAAGCTCGGGCCCGGCGGCATCCGCGAGATCGAGTTCATCGTGCAGGTATTCCAGCTGATCCGCGGCGGGCGCGAGCCCGAGCTGAGGACGCAGCCCACCCTCTCCGTTCTGCCCCTGCTCGCCAGGCGCAACCTGCTGCCCGGCGCAGCGGCGCAGGAGCTCGCGGAAGCGTATGGCTTCCTGCGCGACCTCGAGCATCGCCTGCAATATCTCGACGACCGGCAGACCCATGTTCTCCCGGCGGCCGAGGCGGACCGCGCGCTGGTTGCCGAGGCCATGGGACTGCGTGATTTCGCAGCGCTCTCCGCCGCTCTCGAGCGCCATCGCACCAATGCCACCCGGCACTTCGAGGCGATCTTTGCCGCCGCTCCCGAGAGCGAGCACGCGCTCTCGCACCTGTGGCAGGGGACGCTCGACGCCGAGAGGTCGGTCGGCGCACTGGCAGGGCTCGGCTTTCGCGATCCCGGGACCATCGAGCAGCGGCTGAGGAGCATGCGTACCGCGAGCCGCTATCGCGAGATGCCGGCCGCGAGCCAGGCGCTGCTCGACCGTCTGGTGCCGCTCGCGGTCGAGGCCGCCGCGGCCGAGCCGGACCCCGACGCCACCCTCGAGCGGCTGTTCGGCCTGCTGGAAAGCATCTCGCGCCGCGGCGCCTATCTCGCGCTGCTCAAGGAGTACCCACAGGCGCTGTCGCGGCTCGCCGCGATGATGAGCGCAAGCCCCTGGGTCGCCCAGTACCTGACGAGCCAGCCCATCCTGCTCGACGAGCTGCTGGACGCGCGCACGCTCTACGCCGCGCCGCACTGGCCGTCCGCGGCCCACGAGCTGCGCGGGCTGATGGACGCCGCCGCGGGCGATGCCGAAAAGCAGATGGACGTTCTGAGGCACTTCAAGCACGCGCATACCATTCGCCTCATCGCGCAGGACCTGGCGGGCGTGCTGCCGATCGAGACGCTGAGCGATCACCTGAGCGATCTCGCGTGCGTGGTGCTCGAAGAGGTGCTGCGCGGCACCTGGCGGATGCGCCCGGGACACCGCGAGGCGCCGCGCTTCGCCGTGATCGGCTACGGCAAGCTCGGCGGCAAGGAGCTCGGATACGCCTCCGATCTCGACCTGGTCTTCCTCCACGACGATGCCGCGCCGGAGGCGGCCGAGCACTACGCGCGGTTCGCGCAGCGCATCAACACCTGGCTCACCAGCCTGACGCCGGCGGGGGTGCTGTACGAAACCGACTTGCGGTTGCGGCCGGACGGCGCGGGGGGGCTGCTGGTGAGCCCGCTCGCGAGCTACCGCGAGTACCAGATGGACAAGGCGTGGGTGTGGGAGCACCAGGCTCTCACCCGCGCCCGCTTCGTCGCCGGTGACCGCGAGATCGGCGCCGCGTTCGAATCACTGCGGGTCGCGGTGCTGCGCAAGGAGCGCGACCTCGAGGCGCTGCGCCGGGCGATCGCCGAGATGCGCCGGAAGCTGCACGACGGCCATCCCAACCGCACGCAGCGCTTCGACCTGAAGCACGACCCCGGCGGCATCGTCGATGTCGAGTTCGCCGTGCAGTTCCTCGTGCTGGGCCACGCCCACGCCCACGCCGAGCTCACCGGGAACATCGGCAACCTCGCCCTGCTCAAGCTGGCGGCGCGCCTCGGCTTGCTCCCCGGGGACCGCGCGCAGGCGGCGCACGATGCCTACCGGCGGCTGCGCCTGCTCCAGCACGGCCTGCGGCTGAAGGGCGAGCAATACGCCCGCATCGAGCCCGGCGAGGTCGCAACCGAAATCCGGGCCGTGCGGGAACTCTGGAAATCCGTAATCGGTGACGGGTAGCCGATACCAGCGAACTTCCGAATCGGTCGTCCTCGCGAAGGCGGGGACCCAGACACATCCCGGGGGCCGCCCTAGATTCCCGCCTTCGCGGGAATGACGCCCGCTGCTTGACCGGACCGACGTCAGGCGCTGGCGCCCGCAGCCTCGGCAGCCTGCGTCTTGCGCCCCAGCAGGCGGTAGACGGTGATTTCGCCCTTGCCCTTGACGTGGATCGACTGCGGGCCTTCGAAATCGTATTGATTGCGCACGCGCCGGTAGGTGGTGGCATCGACCAGTATCATGCTCGGCCCGGCCTGCTCGGTGACGCGGCTCGCGATGTTGACGGTGTCGCCCCAGAGATCGTAGATGAACTTCTTCATCCCGATCACGCCCGCGACCACCGGGCCGGTGCCGATGCCGACGTGGATCTGCAGGCGCGCCCGCCGGATCCCGGAGAGCGTTTCCATGTAATCGCGCATCTCGATCGCCATGCCGCAGATCGCACTGCAATAATCGCGGTCCGACGCTTCCGCGTCGGGCGCCCGGTGGTGCTCGTCGAGGCCGCCCGCGACCATGTAGGCGTCGCCGATGGTCTTGATCTTCTCCAGCCCGAATTTCTCGGCCAGCAGGTCGAAGTGCGAGAACACCTCGTTCAGGAGCGTCACCATGAACTTGGGCGGCATCTCCTCCGAGAGCCGCGTAAAATTGATGATGTCGGCGAACATGACCGTGACGTCCGAGAAACCGTCGGCGATGGTCGCGTGCTGCTCCTTCAGGCGCTGCGCGATCGGGCCGGGCAGGATGTTGAGCAGCAGGCGCTCGGATTTCTGCTGCTCCTCCTGGAGCAGCTTGAACTGCTCGTCGATCCGCGCCTGCAGCTTGTCGCGCTGGTTGACGAAGTAGCTGATCAGGAGATAGACGATGGTGGAGACCGCGGCGAAGTTCAGCGAGAAGAACACGGCGACCGACTGCATGGTGACGCCCTGCTGCACGCCGTCGCCGAGGTAGTAGTCGAAAAAGCCGGAGATTCCCGTCATCACGATGTAGGCGAAGAACCACGGCAGCGACTCGCGCGGACCCTGGAAGATCATGACCCCGACCGGTGCCAGCAGCGCCCACAGCATCACGCCCGAGGAGCTCACGTAGCTGCCGATGCTCCACTGCATGATGAACGGCACGAACAGGAACAGGCTCACCTGGATGAAGCGGAACAGCTCGAAGTTGCGCTTCCACAGGTAGAGCCCGAGCGAGCCCGCCGAGATCGCCAGGTAGGTGAGCGGCACCGTGGCGGAGAACTTGATGCCCATCGCCCAGTAGATGGCGAGCCACAGCATCGCGCCGAAGCCCATCAGCCCGGAGGCGAAGATGGCCAGCGTCTTGTTGAGCCTCTCCTGCTCGCTGTCCGTGCTGGAAATGACGCGCTGGCCGAGGTTGACTAGCCAGTTGCCCGCATCGCGCGCCATTGCTTCTCCCCAGAATGTCCCCAGCCGGAACGGAGATCCGTTCAACCGGTGCGAACGTGCTGCAATTCTACTTGCGTATCGCCTTTACTTCCAGCCGCAACGGTCCGTGATGCATTGCCCGTACCGGAGCCGGAGCCGGGGCCGCAGGCTCATGGACCCCCGCTGTGCTCGATCCTCGAGCCCCGAACCCGGGAACCCGAGCTTTGAACCCGGAACTCCAAACCCGCTAGAATACCCGCTTTCAGCGGAGCCTCTGCATGGCCTCGATGGCCGATCGCGACGGGCACATCTGGTACGACGGCAAGCTCGTGCCCTGGCGCAATGCGACCACGCACGTGCTCACCCACACGCTGCACTACGGCATGGGGGTCTTCGAAGGCGTGCGCGCGTACAAGACGGCGAACGGGACCGCGATCTTCCGCCTGCGCGAGCATACCGACCGCCTGTTCCGCTCGGCGCACATCAACGGCATGCCGCTGCCCTACGACAAGCGGACACTGATCGAGGCGCAGAAGGAAGTGGTGCGCGCCAACAAGCTGGAGGCCTGCTACATCCGCCCGATCGCGTTCTACGGGTCGGAAGCCATGGGCATCTCGGCGAAGGACATCAGCGTGCACGTGGCGATCGCCGCCTGGCCGTGGGGCGCCTACCTGGGCGCCGACGCGCTCGAGCGCGGCATCCGCGTGAAGACCTCCTCCTACGCACGCCACCACGTGAACGTCACGATGTGCCGCGCCAAGTCCGTCGGCACCTACATGAACTCCATCCTCGCGCACCAGGAGGCGGCGCAGGACGGCTACGACGAGGCGCTGCTCCTCGACGTGGACGGGTTCGTGGCCGAGGGATCGGGCGAGAACATCTTCATCGTGCGCAACGGCACGCTCTTCGAGCCCGAGCTCACCTCCGCGCTCGAGGGCATCACGCGCGACTCGGTGATCCGCATCGCGCAGGATTACGGCGTGCCCGTCGTCGCCAAGCGCATCACCCGCGACGAGGTTTATTGCGCCGACGAAGCGTTCTTCACCGGCACGGCGGCCGAGGTGACGCCCATCCGCGAGCTCGACAACCGCGTGATCGGCAGCGGCAAGCGCGGTCCGGTCACGGAGCAGCTGCAGAAGACGTTCTTCGACTGCGTCACCGGGAAATCGGACAAGTATCGCGACTGGCTCACGCCGGTGGCGGGATGAGCGCGGGGACCGGGCACCCGCCGTCGGATCCTTCAATTCCTATGCCCGATCGAACGGAGAACCGGGAGCGCCTGATCGAGGTCGCGGCCGCCGATCTGCCGCTGCACTGCCCGATGCCGTCCATGCTGCTCTGGAACGCGCATCCGCGCGTGTTTCTGCCGATCGAGAAGACCGGCGAGGCGCTCTGCCCCTACTGCGGAACGCGCTACGTGCTCAAGGGCGGCGCAGCGGCGGAACATTAGCGCCAGAAACGTCATTCCCGCGCAGGCGGGTATCCCCTGCGCCCGCGGAGGGCGGAGCAGGTTCCAAGCGTATTGTGCTTGGATGGCGCGTCGCAGGGCGGAAGAGGGGCCCCTCTGGGGATCTGACCCCGGAGACGCGCATAGGGCCGGTTGCGACGCGCTCACGGCCGGTTCCACGGTCGCATCCCCGCAAGCGGG
>Ga0214471_10003336_pt1 | contig 12475 bp, 12 predicted proteins | sample RVTome_5_FD_207665 | JGI IMG/M metagenome (GOLD analysis project Ga0214471, IMG submission 207665) | Soil microbial communities from uranium-contaminated site in the Upper Colorado River Basin, Wyoming, United States - RVT142D155 | ecosystem: Environmental > Terrestrial > Soil > Contaminated >...
CGCGGGCCGGTTGCCGAGCTGCTCGACGAGGTCGCCGATCACCGTCTCGGCCGCGCCGTAAGACGGCGCCGTGTCGACCACCATCCCGCCGAGGCGGGGAAGCTCGCGGAGCACCTCGAGGAGCGGACCGCGCGCCTCGGCCGATTCGCCGACGTCGAACCGCCGGGCCGTGCCGATGCCGACCGCCGGGATGCGCTCACCCGATGAGGGGATCGTCCGGCGGACGAGGTCTGTCGATTCGGACGCGAGCGCGAGGGCTGCCGGCGGCTCCGTGAGCAAGAGACCCCCCAGCGCCAGCGCCGCTCTCGCGCCGATCGTGAGCGCCGCACGCCGGGTGATCGGTCGATGCCGGTCGGACATATCGATCAGGGCTCGAGCCCCAGACCCCGCCGCAGCTCGCGCGCCGTGAGCCCCCGGCCGAAGACGGCCGTGCCGACATCGAAGTCTTTCGAGCGCGCCAGGGGGCCGACCAGGACGGGCTCGAAGCCGGCATCCCTCACCAGACGCGCGGCGACCTCCAGGGCCGCCTGGTCATCGGAGGCCAGCGGCACTGCGATACGCTCACCCGCCCGGTGGGCCTCGGTCTTCAAGATCGAGGCGGGGATCGTGTTGAACGCGCGGACGAGCCGCACGCGGCCGAGGTATGCCAGCGAAGCCGTCGCGGTCCCCTTTCTCCGCGCCTCCTCCGCTATCGGACCGTCCCGCTGGGGGAACGGGTTGCCGGGATCGAGCACGATCTTCCCGCGCAGCTCTTCGGCATGGTCCCGGCCCACCTGGGGGAACGCGCCGTAGGGGACGGAGACGAGGATGACCTCGCCGAAGGCGGCCGCCTCTCGTGGCGTGCCCACCCGAGCCAGCGGGCCGAGGCGGTCGGCGAGGGGTTTGAGGTTCTCCGGATGCCGCGACGAGAGCAGGACCTCGTGGCCCGCCTTCACCCAGTGCTCGCCGAGCGTGCCGCCGATCCGGCCCGCTCCGATGATCCCGATCTTGAGGCGTGCCTGACCCGCCGCGGCATCGGCGAGCGGGCCGAGCGAGAGGCCCGCGACCGCGACCGCGAGTGTCACGATCCCGGATCCCCGGAGGAGATGACGGTGGAGCGTCATGCCGGGACTGTCGCCGCGGGAATCCCGCGTGATCTCATCGCTTCTTCCCTCGCCCGTCGAACCGGCGCAGTGCAGTGAACACACATGCGACAAGGGCGTACCGCGGCCCTCACTCGAACGTTCGCTCTTCACTGTCGCATGCGTGGCAATCGGAACGCGAAATGACGGCGGTGCCGCGTCGCGAAGGCCACGCGTAACCGGAGCTTCCCTGGAGATGCCTGGCCGTGCGGATCAGGCCGCGCGCGGGGCGGCGGCCACGGATGCGATGGCCGGTCGTTCCACGCGGAGGTACTCCTGCATCGGCATCCGGATCTCCTCGCGATGGGTGCCGCCCTCGAAGACCAGTTCCGGCTCGTCTGCGAGCGAGCTGTCCACGAACGCGCTCATTCCGTACAGCTGTCCGAACGGCGGCATGGCGCCCGGCTCGCAATCGGGGAACCATGGCGCGGCGGCGATAGGCGAGGGCGCGGACGCCGTCGTACTTCTCCTCGTAGACTCAGCCCTCCCGGTGGAAGGCCTTCGGCAACCAGCGTCGCCATCATCGGCGCGATCAGCCCGATCATCGCGGGGGAACGCCCGCCCGCTCCCGGATGGTGTGCCGGACGGTCTCGAGGGGCAATTGGCGGACCTCGGTGATGGTCGTACCCGGGCGGCTGGAAGGCGCACAAGCCCTACCTCCGCATTCTGCCGTCGCCGAAGTAGGGCACCGCCCGCGTTTTCACGTGATCGTCGAAGACTTGACTCCGACCTGGCGACATGCACTGAAGGTAACTAGCTGTTTTAGCAAGCGATCATGGCCTGTCTGGGGAATGCAGGAATCCGACTGAAAAGATCGCCGACTGATTTGATCGGATATGCGATCGGGTATAGCCTGAGGCTGGTCGTCGGAAGTGGAAGGACGGACATGCTGCGGTTCACGAAGCAGGTGGACTACGGGCTCATGGCGATGCAGTACATCGCTGGCCACCCGGGCGACGCCGCGGTCAGCGTGAGACGGATCGCCGCCGAGTTCGGGATCCCGGCCGAATTACTCGCCAAGGTCCTCCAGCGCCCTCGCGAGGGGCGGTCTCGTGGTGGGCCTGAGCGGGCCTGGCGGAGGCTACCGGCTGTCGCTGCCACCGGCGGCGGTGACGGTGGGGCAGGTCATCCGGGTGCTCGAGGGGCCGCTGGCGATCGTGCGCTGCATGGCGGACCACGGCGACTGCGCGCAGACGCCGCGCTGCACGCTCCGGAAGCCGGCGCGGAAGCTCCAGGCGGCGATCAACGGCCTGCTGGACACGATGACGCTGGCCGATCTCGGCGGGTTCGCCATGGCGGGCCGCGCGGGCGGCGAGGTGAGAAACGACGGTCAGGAGGCCACGACGGCCCGGGCCGCCACCACGAGGGAGACAGAGCGCTCATGAGTACGACCGTCAAGACACTCGAGGCCCTGGCCAACCGCGAGTACAAGTGGGGCTTCGTCAGCGACATCGAGGCCGATGCGCTGCCGCCGGGGCTGAACGAGGACGTCGTCTGCGCCATCTCCGCCAGGAAGCAGGAGCCGGAGTTCATGCTGGAGTGGCGTCTTCGCGCCTACCGCCACTGGCTGAAGATGGAACGGTCGGCCGGGGAGCCGAAGTGGGCGAACGTCACCTATCCGCCCATCGACTACCAGCAGATCGTCTACTACTCGGCCCCGAAGCGGACGGGCGCCGGCCCGGCCAGCCTGGACGAGGTGGACCCCAAGCTCCTCGAGACCTTCGAGAAGCTCGGCATCCCCCTGTCCGAGCGCAAGCGCCTGGCCGGGGTGGCCGTCGACGCAGTGTTCGACAGCGTCTCCGTGGCCACGACGTTCAAGGAGAAGCTGGCCGAGCTCGGCATCGTCTTCTGCTCGTTCTCCGAGGCCGTGCAGACCCACCCGGAACTGGTGCAGAAGTACCTCGGGTCGGTGGTGCCCTACACGGACAACTTCTACGCGGCGCTCAACTCCGCCGTCTTCAGCGACGGGTCGTTCTGCTACATCCCCCGTGGCGTCCGCTGCCCGATGGAGCTCTCCACGTACTTCCGGATCAATGCGGCGAGCTCCGGCCAGTTCGAGCGGACGCTGATCATCGCCGAGGCGGGCAGCTACGTCAGCTACCTCGAGGGCTGCACCGCGCCCGTGCGCGACGAGAACCAGCTTCACGCCGCCGTGGTCGAGCTGGTGGCGCTCGACGACGCCCGGATCAAGTACTCCACCGTCCAGAACTGGTACGCCGGCGACGCCGAGGGCCGTGGCGGCATCTTCAACTTCGTCACCAAGCGCGGCAAGTGCGTGGGACGGCGATCGAGGATCTCCTGGACCCAGGTGGAGACGGGCTCGGCCATCACCTGGAAGTACCCGAGCGTCATCCTCCAGGGCGACGACTCCGTCGGTGAGTTCTACTCGGTGGCGCTGACCGCCAACCGGCAGCAGGCCGATACCGGGACCAAGATGCTCCACATCGGCAGGAACACCCGGAGCACGATCATCGCCAAGGGCATCTCGGCCGGTCGCGGCAACAATACCTATCGGGGGCTCGTGAAGATCCTGCCTCGCGCCACGAACGCGCGGAACTATACGCAGTGCGACTCGCTGCTCCTCGGCGACCGGTGCGGGGCCCACACCTTCCCCTACATCGAGGTCGGCAACGCCTCGTCCATCGCCGAGCACGAGGCCTCGACCTCCAAGATCAGCGACGAGCAGCTCTTCTACTGCAAGCAGCGGGGGATCTCCGGCGAGAACGCCGTGTCCATGATCATCAACGGCTTCTGCAAGGAGGTCTTCAAGAACCTGCCGATGGAGTTCGCGGTGGAGGCGACGAAGCTGCTCGGCGTGAGCCTGGAAGGGAGCGTCGGCTGATGCTGTCGATCCGCGACCTCAGCGCGGGCGTCGAGGCCAGGCCGGACATCCTCAAGCGGATCAGCCTGGAGGTGACGGCGGGCGAGGTCCACGCCGTCATGGGCCCCAACGGCTCCGGCAAGAGCACGCTGGCGCAGGTCCTGGCCGGCCACCCGAGCTACCTCGTGACGTCCGGCGAGGTCACGTACCGCGGGCGGGACCTCCTGGCCCTCCCTGCCGAGGAGCGGGCGCGGGCCGGCGTGTTCCTGGCCTTCCAGTATCCGGTGGACATCCCGGGCGTGAGCAACGCGTACTTTCTGAAGGCCGCGGTCAACGAGCAGCGCAGCCGGCAGGGGCAGGAAGAGCTCGACGCGATGGAGTTCCTGGAGCTCCTCGAGCAGAAGCTCGAGGTCGTCGAGATGGACCGGAGCTTCGTGAACCGGCCGGTCAACGAGGGCTTCTCCGGTGGCGAGAAGAAGCGGAACGAGATCCTCCAGATGGCCGTGCTGGAGCCGAAGCTCGCCATCCTGGACGAGACGGACTCCGGCCTGGACATCGACGCGCTCAAGGTCGTCGCTGAGGGCGTGAACCGCCTGCGGCGCCCGGACAACGCCATGATCCTGGTGACCCATTACCAGCGGCTCCTGCAGTACGTCGAGCCGGACCACGTCCACGTGCTCTTCGACGGCCGCATCGTGAAGTCCGGCGGCAAGGAGCTGGCCCTCGAGCTCGAGCGGAAGGGCTACGACTGGATCCGGGAAGAGGTCGCCGCCGGCCAGCCGGCGGGCCGGTAGCGAGGCACCGATGGCCACGACCATCGCCACCGCCAAGGACCGCTACCTCGCGGAGTTCGAGGCCCTCGAGCGCCAGGGCGCGCTCCGGAGCCCATCGTGGCTCTCGCCGCTCCGGCGCCGGGCCATCGACCGCTTCGGGGGACGGGGCTTCCCGACGACCCGGGACGAGGACTGGCGGTACACGAATCTGGCGGCTCTCACCACGATGCCGTTCCAGCCCGCGGCGCCCTCGCCGGACGGCGTGCCGGCCGGGGCGCTCGAGCGCCTGGCGCTGGCCGGCGCGGAGTGGCCACGCCTGGTCTTCGTCGACGGCCACTACTCGCCGAAGCTCTCGACGGCCCGCCCGCTCCCGGGCGATGGTCGGGTGGGGAGCCTGGCCGAGGCGATGATCACCGATGGAGATCTGGTCGGACTTCACCTCGGCCGCCATGTCGGCTGGGACGGGAACGTCTTCGCCGCGCTCAGCACGGCCTTCATCCAGGACGGCGCCTTCGTCTGCCTGCCGGCCGAGGCGCGGGGCGCGACGCCGATCGAGCTCGTGTTCCTGGCCACGACGCCGGGCGTTGTGGCCCAGCCGCGCACCCTGATCGTGGCCGGCCGCCACAGCCGGCTCACCGTGGTCGAGCGGTACGTGGGCCTCACCGACGAAGCGTACTTCACCAACGCCGTCACCGAGGTCGTCGCCGGGCCCGGCGCGACCGTGGACCACTACGTGCTCCAGGAGCAGGGCGCGGAGGCCTTCCACGTGGCGACCCTCCATGCCGCGCTCGAGCGCGACAGCGCCTTTGCCACGTGCGGGGCGACCTTCGGGGCCCGGCTCGCGCGGACGACGCTGACGCTCGCGTTCGCCGGCGAGGAGGCGCGCGGCGCCGTCAACGGCCTGTACGTCGTGGGCGGCCGGCAGCACGTCGACCACCACGTCACGGTGGACCATGCGGTGGCCCGCTGCGCGAGCCAGCAGCTGTTCAAGGGCGTGCTCGACGGGACCGCCCGCGCCGTCTTCAACGGGCGGATCGTCGTCCGCCCGGACGCTCAGAAGACGGACGCCATCCAGACGAACAAGCACCTCCTCCTGTCCGACGGCGTCGAGGTGGACAGCAAGCCCCAGCTGGAAATCTTCGCCGACGATGTCAAGTGCACCCACGGCGCCGCCGAGGGGCAGCTGGCGCCGGAGGCCCTGTTCTATCTGCGGAGCCGCGGGCTGGAGGAGGCGACGGCGCGCGCGCTCCTGACGTACGGGTTCGCGCGCGAGGTGCTCGAGCGCGTGACGGTCGAGCCACTCCGGGGCTATCTCGACAGCCTCCTGGTGGCACGGCTCCGAACCGGACGGACCACGAAGGAGATCGCATGACCCCAGGTGCATTCGTGACGCCCGTCGCCCCGAACGAGGTCTGGGACGTCGAGCGAATCCGCAAGGACTTCCCGATCCTGCACCAGCAGGTGCACGGCAAACCCCTCGTCTACCTCGACAGCGCGGCCACGAGCCAGAAGCCCCAGGCGGTGATCGACGCCCTCGTGGCGTACTACAGCGTCGACAACTCGAACGTCCACCGCGGTGTGCACGTTCTGAGCGAGCGGGCCACCGCCGCCTACGAGGGCGCGCGCGCCCGCATCCAGCATCACCTCAACGCCGCCTCCCCGCGGGAGATCGTCTTCGTCCGCCAGGCGACGGAGGGCATCAACCTCGTCATGGCGAGCTTCGGGCGCCGGTTCGTGGGGCCGGGGGACGAGATCGTCATCTCGGCCATCGAGCACCACGCCAACATCGTGCCCTGGCAGATGCTCTGCGAGGAGAAGGGAGCCCGGCTCCGCGTGGTCCCGGTCGACGAACGCGGTGAAATCGTCATGGAGGCGTACGTGCGCCTCCTCGGCTCCCGCACGAAGCTGGTGGCCATGACCCAGGTCTCGAACGCGCTGGGCACGGTGACGCCGATCGAGGAGATCATCCGGCTCGCCCACCAGCAGGACATCCCCGTCCTGGTCGACGGCGCCCAGGCGGTGCCCCACCAGTCCGTCGACGTGCAGGCGCTCGACTGCGACTTCTACGTCTTCTCGGGCCACAAGGCCTACGGGCCGACCGGCATCGGCGTGCTCTACGGCAAGGAGCGGTGGCTCGAGCGGATGCCGCCCTTCCAGGGCGGGGGCGACATGATCAAGGCCGTCACCTTCGAGAAGACGACCTACAACGAGCTGCCGTACAAGTTCGAGGCGGGAACGCCGCACATCGCCGGGGCCATCGGGCTGGCCGCCGGCCTCGAGTACATCGCCGGTCTCGGCCTCGACCGGATCGGCGAGTACGAGCGCGAGCTCCTCGCCTGCGGGACCCGGCTCCTGTCGGCGATCCCCGGCGTGCGGCTCATCGGCACCGCCCGCCACAAGGCGGCCGTGCTGTCGTTCGTCCTCGACGGCGTCCACGCCCACGACCTCGGCACGATCCTCGACCAGCAGGGCGTGGCCGTCCGCGCCGGGCACCACTGCGCCATGCCGGTGATGCAGCGATTCGGCGTGCCGGCGACCGTCCGCGCCTCGATGACGTTCTATAACACCCCCGCCGAGCTCGAGACGCTGGCAGCGGCGGTCGAGGGAGCCCGGGAGATCTTCGCCTGATGTCCGACCTCCGCGACCTCTACCAGCAGGTGATCCTCGACCACAACCGGAAGCCGCGGAACTTCCGCAGGATCGCGGATGCCAACCGGACCGCCGAGGGCCACAACCCCCTCTGCGGCGACCAGATCGCCCTGTACCTCACGGTGGAGGACGGTGTCGTCAAGGACGCCGCCTTCCAGGGGTCGGGCTGCGCCATCTCCAAGGCGGCGGCGTCCATGATGACGGCGGGCGTCATCGGCAAGCCGGAACCGGAAGTGGAGGCGCTGTTCCACCGCGTCCACGCCATGCTCACCGGCGCGAACGGCGCCGCCGCCGAGGTCGGCAAGCTCGCCGTCTTCGCCGGTGTCCGAGAGTTCCCGAGCCGGATCAAGTGCGTGACGCTCGCGTGGCACACGCTCCAGGCCGCCCTCCGCGGGGCCGCCGAGCCGGTGTCGACCGAGTAGTCGTCACGTCACTGGAGAAGGAGGACGCACGCATGGCCGACCAGGCCACGATCGAGCGCGAGGTCGTCGCGGCGCTACGCACGTGCTACGACCCCGAGATCCCCGTCGACATCTACGAGCTCGGGCTGATCTACGGCGTGACCGTCGCCTCCGAGGGCGCCGTGCACGTTCGCATGACGCTCACCTCACCCAACTGCCCGGCCGCCCAGGAGCTGCCGGCCGACGTGGAGCAGAAGGTGCGGGCGGTGCCCGGCGTCACCGACGCCCGCGTCGAGATCGTCTTCGACCCGCCCTGGGACAGCTGCAAGATGTCCGACGCCGCCAGGCTCCAACTCGGTCTGCTCTGACCCGGGGCGGGGGCTACTATTTCTTGAGCCGCAGCTCCTCCAGGGGCGCGGCCCAGGGATACGGGTCGATCATCATCAGCGCGGGGTTCTCCAGCCGCGGTCCCACCCCGCTCGGCCAGATGTAGTCGTAGATCGCCGCGAAGCGCACGCGGTCGTGGAGCAGCTGCTGGATGCGGTGCAGCAGCGCCTCGCGCTTCTTGCGGTCCATCTCGTGCTCCTGCTGCCGGTAGAGCGCCTCGATGTCGGGATACGCGCCGTAGGCGTAGGCGCCTTCGGCGGGGACGATCTGCGACATCCGCGAGGCGGCGTTGCCGTAGACGGCGACGATGCAGAGGCAGAGCCCCTTCAGCTTCTTCGTCCCCAGCGCGGAGTAGAAGGCCGCCCGCTCCATGGTCCGCAGCTGCGTCCGGATGCCCACCGCGGCGAGGTTGGCGGCCACCGCCTCGGCCATCGAGAAGTACGGCGGCCACGGGTGCAGCTCGCCGGCGTCGAAGCCGTTCGGATACCCCGCCTCGGCGAGGAGTTGCTTGGCCTTCGCGGGATCGTAGGGATGGGGCTCGAGCGGCAGCGCGAACTCGAACGCCTTGGGAACGATGTTCCCGTTCAGCTTGGAGGCGCCGAGGTTTTCCGCCTCGTTGATCGTCCGGCGGTCGATCGCGTGGCTGGCCGCCAGCCGCACGCGCCGGTCGTGCCACGGGGACTTCGCATCCCACTGGTCGAGGAAGTCGAGGTAGAAGGTGCCGATGCCGCCCGAGAACGCCAGCTTGAGGTTCGGGTCGCGCTGGACTTCCTGGGCCTGGGGGGCGTCCAGGAGGTAGGCCAGGTCGACCTCGCCGCGCTTGACCATGGCCAGGCGCGTGTTGCTGTCGGGAACGCTCTTGAACACGAGCCGCTTCACGGAGGGCACCTTGCGCCAGTAGCTCTCGTTGGCTTCCACCACCAGCTCGATGCCGGGCTGCTGGCTCACGAACTTGTAGGGGCCGAGGCCGATCGGGTGCTTGCGGAAGCCGTCCGCGCCCACCTGCTCCATGTACTTCTTCGGCACGATCCAGGCGGCGCCGGAGGCGAGCGTGCCGTAGAACGTCATGAAGTCGGGCCACGGCTCCTTCAGGTGAAAGCGCACCCGGTGGGGGCCGGCCACCTCCACCTCGCGCACCTTGTCGAGAAGGACCTTGGTCTTGACGCGCCCGAAGCTGAACTTCACGTCCTCGGCGGTGAAGGGATCGCCGTTGTGGAACTTGATCCCCTCGCGCAGCTTGAACTCGTACGTCTTCTGGTCCGGGCTCGCGGTCCAGGACTCCGCGAGGCTCGGCGTCATCAAATTGCCCGGCATCGGCTTCACGAGCGCGTCGTGGATCGCGTACATGATCCAGAACGGGGTGATGAAGCCCAGCACCGAGGCCGGGTCGTACCAGGCCGGGGCGAGCGTCACGTACATCGCGAACTTGACCTCGCCCTCGGGCTTGCCCTGCGCCGCCGCCGGTCCGGCGAGCGGGGGCAGGACGAGCGAGGCGAGAAGCGCGACCGCCAGGACCATTGCTGGAAGACGCCGCTGACCGGTCATGTCTGGTCACCTCCGCGACGACGATGGACAGCCTTGTCCCGAATGTGCCGCGAGTGTACTGCCCTTCGGCCGGTACCGGAAGGGGCCGGCCGGAGGCGCTCAGATACCCAGGTGGAGGGACTTGATCTCGTCGTTGGCCCGGAGCTCGTCCGGCCGGGCCGAGTAGACGACCTGGCCCTTGGCCATCACGTGGACGTAGTCGACCACTTTGAGGGCCAGGGCGGCGTTCTGCTCGACGAGCAGGATCGACAGGCCTTCCTGCCTCAGCGTGCCGATCGCGTCCCACACCCCCTGGATGACGATGGGCGCCAGCCCCTCGGACGGCTCGTCCATGATGAGGCAGTCCGGGTTGGTCATGAGCCCGCGGCCGATGGCCAGCATTTGCTGCTCGCCCCCCGACAGCGTGCTGGCGCGCTGGCGGCGTCGTTCCCGGAGGCGCGGGAAGAGCGAGAACACGCGCTCGAGGGTCCAGCCGTGGCGGCGAACGCTGCGCGCCGCCACCTTGAGGTTCTCCTCGACCGTCAGGGACGGGAAGACCCGCCGCCCCTGGGGCACCAGCCCCATGCCGCGGCGGACGGTCTCGAACGAGGACACCCGGGTGATGTTCACGCCCTTGAAGAGGATGCGCCCCCGGCGGGGAGGCGTGAAGCCGACGATCGAGTTCACGAGCGTCGTCTTGCCGACCCCGTTGCGACCGAGCAGCCCGAGGATCTGCCGGGGCTGGACGTCCAGCGACAGTCCCTGCAGCACGTGCGCGTCGCCGTAATATGTGTGGATGTCCTCGACCTGCAGGATGGCCATGGCTCAGCCGGTGCCCAGGTAGATCTGCTGGACCTTCGCGCTCCGGCGGACGTGCTCGCTCGGTCCCTGCTCCACGACCTCGCCGAAGTGGAGGACGGAGATGCGGTCCGCCACGTCGAAGACGACGTCCATGTCGTGCTCGATGAGGAGAATGGCCAGGCCGGGGTCGAGCCGGCGGAGGAAGCGGGCCATCTCGGCCGACTCGCCCGACGACAGGCCGGCGACCGGCTCGTCGAGCAGGAGGATTTTGGGCTCGCTGGCCAGGCCGAGGACGATCTCGAGCTGGCGCTGCTCGCCGTGGGAGAGGTTGCGGACCTCCACGTCCAGCCGGTCGCGGTAGCCGGCCTGGTCCAGCAGGCGGTGGGCCCGGTCGTGAATCCCGCGATCGGACGACAGGAAGCGCCACATCACGTACTTGGCCGCCCGCAGTCCGGTGATCGCCAGCAGCACGTTGTCGAGCACGGTCAGCCCGGGGAACAGGCTCGTGATCTGGAACGTCCGCGCCATGCCCAGGGCCGTCCGCCGGTGGCTCGGCCAGCCCGTGACGTCCCGGCCGAACAGCAGGACCTGGCCCGACGTGGCGGGCACGATCCCGCTGATGACGTTGAAGAGCGTGGTCTTGCCCGCTCCGTTGGGGCCGATGATGGCCTGCCGGTCGCCGGGGAACACCTGCAGATCGACGCCCCGGACGGCCTGCAGACCGCCGAATCGCCTGGACAGGCCGCGCAGCTCGAGCACGGCCGTCCCCGGGGCCCTCGCCGAGGGCCCCGGGGCCGAGACGACGCTCATTCACAGTACCGGCAGGGTGGATAGTCGCGGCTGTAGACCGGCTGCTTCAGGAACGCCTCCTTGCCGTACGTCCAGAACTGGCCGACGTTCGGGTACGTCTTGATCACCGTGTTCCAGAGCTCGTCCTGCCCGAAGCCGTGCATCTTCTTCCGCTCGACCTTCTTGATGTAGACGTTCTGCACGGGGTTGCGCATCTCGTCGAGCGCGACGGGGCCGCGCACGGCGTCCACCTTGACGGCCGACAGCAGCGTGACGAACTCCTGGGCGCCGGGCCACTTGCCGCGCGTCCTCTTCATGACCTCGTGGATCATCTGCGCGGTCGTGTAGTTGCTCTCCGAGTAGTAGGACGGCACCTTGCCGTACTTCTCGCGGTACTTCTTGACGAACGCGGCGTTCCTCGGGGTGTCGAGCGCCGCGCTGTACTGGAGCGCCGAGACGTGACCGAGCACCTCGTCGCCCATGGAGGGGAGCACGAACTCGTCGTAGCTGGTCCCGCCGCCCAGCACGGGCTTCTTGATGCCGGCCGCCGCCAGCTGCTTGGGGAACTGGAGCGACATCGGCCCGACCATCAGCGTGAAGATGGCGTCGACGTCGCGCTTGATGGTCGGCAGGTAGGGCCCGAAGTCCTTGGTGTTGATGGGCGGCCAGATCTTCTGCACGACCTTGCCGCCGCAGTCCTCGAAGGCCTTCTGGAAGCCGCCGACGACCTCGTAGCCGAACGCGTAGTCGGCGGCGATGGCGGCGATGCGCTTGTAGCCCTGCTCGCAGGCCCACTGCCCGAACGGATGGTTGGGCTGGGAGCTGGTCCAGCCCGTCCGCACGACGTAGGGATACTTGCCCAGGTCGCGCTGGGTCAGGTCGTCGGCCGCGGGGATCGAGGGGATGTAGACGACCTTCTCGCGCGTGCTCACCGGCGCCAGCGCGTACCCCGTGGAGGCCAGCAGGCCGCCGATGAACATGTGGACCTTGTCCTGGCGGATCAGCTTCTCGGCCTTCAGGACGTTCACCGGGGGCTTGCCCTGACCGTCCTCCAGGATGAAGGTGACCTTGGCCCCGGCGAAGTCGCCCTTGACCTCGTCCAGGTACATCTCGAACCCGTTGCTCATGTCCCGGCCGATCTGGGCGAAGGGACCCGTCATCGGCGCCAGGAAGCCGATGCGCAGCTCGTCGGCGGCCGCCGGGCCGGGG
>Ga0214471_10003338_pt1 | contig 12474 bp, 10 predicted proteins | sample RVTome_5_FD_207665 | JGI IMG/M metagenome (GOLD analysis project Ga0214471, IMG submission 207665) | Soil microbial communities from uranium-contaminated site in the Upper Colorado River Basin, Wyoming, United States - RVT142D155 | ecosystem: Environmental > Terrestrial > Soil > Contaminated >...
CACCGGTACGTGTTCGACCTGCACCCCGACGCGGACGTGTACTGGTGCGCGGCCGACATCGGCTGGGTCACGGGGCACAGCTACATCGTCTACGGACCGCTGGCCAACCGCGCCACGAGCGTGATGTACGAGGGCGCCCCGGGCCACCCCGACAAGGACCGGCTCTGGTCCATCATCCAGGAGTACGGCGTCACGCAGTTCTACACCGCACCGACCGCGATCCGGACCTTCATGAAGTGGGGCGAGGAGCACGTCGAGAAAAGCGACCTGTCCTCGCTGAGGCTGCTCGGGACGGTCGGCGAGCCGATCAACCCCGAGGCGTGGATGTGGTACCGCGAGGTGATCGGCGACGGGGTCTGCCCGGTCGTGGACACCTGGTGGCAGACCGAGACCGGTGCGATCATGATCAGCCCGCTGCCGGGCGCGACCACGACCAAGCCCGGCTCGGCCACCTTCCCGTTGCCCGGCATCTCGGCCACGATCGTCGACAACGACGGCAACGAGGTCGCCGCCCCTGGCGGTGGCTACCTCGTCCTGGATCAGCCGTGGCCTTCGATGCTCCGGGGCATCTGGGGCGACGACCAGCGCTACCGCGAGACGTACTGGTCACGATTCCCCGGTCGGTACTTCGCCGGCGACGGCGCCAAGCGCGATGCGGACGGCTACTACTGGCTGCTCGGACGGGTCGACGACGTGATGAACATCTCGGGACACCGGATCTCCACCACCGAGGTCGAGTCCGCGCTGGTCGGTCACCCCGCGGTCGCCGAAGCAGCCGTGATCGGGGCCGCCGACCCCACCACCGGCCAGCACATCGCGGCCTTCGTGACGCTCAGGGGTGGGCACGACCCGTCGCAGGACCTGGTGGCCGAGCTGCGCGACCACGTCGGCAAGGCGATCGGCCCGATCGCCAAGCCCCAGCACATCCTGTTCACCGACGAGCTGCCCAAGACCCGATCGGGCAAGATCATGCGACGGCTGCTCAAGAACGTGGCCGAGGACGACCAGCTCGGTGACACCACGACGCTGGCGGACCCGAGCGTGGTCGCCGGCATCAAGAGCAAGTACCTCGCCAAGACCACCGACGGGTAGCGCCCACGGAACGGCCGGGAGGGCCCGGACGTTGTGACGTGACGTACCCTGTCGGTCCGGGCCGTCTCCCGTCAGCCACGTCAGCGGCTGGTCGCACTCCGTAGGAAGTCCACCTCGATGGTTCTCGACAAGCTTCTGCGTCTCGGTGAGGGACGCAAGGCCAAGCAGCTCTGGAAGATCGTCGACCAGGTCAACCAGCTCAGCGAGCCGACGGCCGCGATGTCCGACCTCGAGTTGCGGGCCAAGACCGACGAGTTCAAGCAGCGTCTGGCCGACGGCGAGTCCCTCGAGGACATCCAGGTCGAGGCGTTCGCGGTCGTCCGGGAGGTCGCGTGGCGGGTACTGAAGGAGCGGCCGTTCGACGTGCAGGTGTTCGGCGCGTGCGTGCTGCACGGGGATTCCATCGCCGAGATGAAGACCGGTGAGGGCAAGACCCTGACCTCGACCATGCCGGTCTACCTCAACGCCCTGACCGGCAGGGGCGTGCACGTCGTCACGGTGAACGAGTACCTGGCCAAGCGTGACGCGGAGTGGATGGGCAAGGTCTACCGCTTCCTCGGGCTGACCGTGGGTGCGATCCACAGCCAGCAGCCACGCGAGGGCAAGCAGGCCGCCTACGCCGCCGACATCACGTACGGCATCACCAACGAGTTCGGGTTCGACTACCTGCGCGACAACATGGCCTGGTCCAAGCAGACGCAGGTCCAGCGCGGCCACCACTTCGCCCTGCTGGACGAGGTCGACTCGATCCTCATCGACGAGGCCCGGACGCCGCTGATCATCTCCGGTCAGCCCGAGCAGAGCGCCCAGTGGTACCAGATCTTCGCGCGCCGGATCGCGCCCAACCTCGAGAAGGGCGACGACCTCGGCGAGGGCCAGACCACCGGCGACTACGTGGTCGACGAGGCCAAGCGCACCGTGGCGGTCACCGAGGAGGGTGTGCGCAAGGTCGAGCAGCTCCTGGGGCTCGAGAACCTCTACGAGTCGGTGAACACGCCGCTGATCCAGCACCTCAACAACTCGCTGAAGGCCGCCGAGCTGTTCAAGCGCGACCGCGAGTACATCGTCACCGACGGTGAGGTCAAGATCGTCGACGAGCAGACGGGCCGCATCCTCGAGGGCCGGCGCTACTCCGAGGGGCTGCACCAGGCGATCGAGGCCAAGGAAGGCGTGCACGTCAAGGAGGAGAACCAGACCCTGGCCACGATCACCCTCCAGAACTACTACCGGACCTACGACAAGCTGGCGGGCATGACCGGTACGGCCATGACCGAGGAGCTGGAGTTCCAGGAGATCTACGAGCTCGGCGTGGTCGAGGTCCCGACGAACGAGTCGGTGATCCGCAACGACGAAGCCGACCTCATCTACAAGACCGAGAAGGCCAAGTTCGAGGCGGTCGTCGAGGACATCGTCGAGCGGGTCGAGCGCGGCCAGCCCGTGCTGGTCGGCACCACCGACGTGGCCAAGTCAGAGCTGGTCAGCCGGATGCTGATGCGGCGAGGCATCGACCACAACGTGCTGAACGCCAAGCAGCACGCCCGCGAGGCGCACACCATCGCGCAGGCCGGCCAGCCCCGCGCGGTCACCGTCGCCACCAACATGGCTGGCCGCGGTACCGACATCATCCTGGGTGGCAACCATGAGGAGCTGGCCAAGGACGAGGTCGCCAAGCTGCCCGATGAGGCGACCGAGGAGGAGCGCGAGAAGGTCTTCGACGAGGCGTTCGAACGCTTCCACGAGCAGTGCCGCGGGGCACGCGAGGTGGTGCTCGAGGCCGGCGGCCTGTACGTGATCGGCACCGAGCGGCACGAGTCACGACGCATCGACAACCAGCTACGTGGCCGGTCGGGCCGTCAGGGCGACCCGGGAGAGTCCCGGTTCTTCCTGTCGCTCGAGGACGACCTCATGCGGCTGTTCAACGCGTCGGCGGTCGAGCGGATCATGACGCGGCTGCAGATCCCCGAGGACGTGCCGATCGAGCACAAGTGGGTGACGCGCGCGGTCGCCAACGCCCAGCGCCAGGTCGAGTCGCGCAACTTCGACATCCGCAAGAACGTGCTGAAGTACGACGACGTGCTCAACGAGCAGCGCAAGGTGGTCTACAGCCAGCGCCAGCGTCTGATCGAGGGCGACCACGACGGCGTCGAAGAGCTGGCGATGAAGTACCTCGACGACGTCATCATCGGCGCGGTCGACAGCTTCTGCCCCCCGGGCGTGTTCCCGGAGGAGTGGGACATCACCGGGCTCGAGACCTACCTCCAGCAGACCTACCCGGTGACGATCGACGTCGCCGAACTCGACCTCCAGGTGGTGGTGCGCGAGGACGTCGTCGACCGGCTGATCCAGGACGCCGAGGCGCGCTACGACGAGCGCATCGAGGAGGTCGGTGGGCAGGACGTCATGCGTGAGGTCGAGCGGCGCGTGATCCTGAGCGTCGTGGACCGCAAGTGGCGCGAGCACCTGTACGAGATGGACGCGCTCCGCGACGGCATCGGGCTGCGTGCCGTCGGCCAGCGCGATCCGCTGGTCGAGTACCAGCGCGAGGCCTACGACTCGTTCGTGATGATGATGGAGTCGGTGAAGGAGGAGGCGGTCACCTACTTCTTCAACCTGCCCGTCAAGACCGCCGAGGAGCAGGCGACCCAGGCGCTGGCGGACCAGAAGGGTGGCGTCCACCTCGACCCCAGAGGTGCGGCGCAGACCGCCTCGGGCGCGGCGGCGCAGTGGCGCTCCGGTCAGCAGCCGGCGCCGTCGGGCAACGGTGAGCGCTCCGACCAGCCTACGGAGGTTCCGAAGGTCGTGTTCGAGCAGCCCAAGGAGGTCAGGATGACCTACTCGGGCGCGGACGAGAACGCCGGCACCGGCAGTGCCAGCGCCAGCTACGAGGTCGGCGGGGATGACCCCGCCCGGGCCGCGGTGGCAGCCACCCGCGCAGGCTCGCACGTCCAGAAGACCGAGGAAGGGCGCACGGTGCGCCAGATCGCGGCCGGCGGCACCTACACCAAGGACGACGACGAGTACGGCAACGTCGGTCGCAACGACCCCTGCCCCTGCGGCAGCGGCCAGAAGTTCAAGAGGTGTCACGGAGCCTGATCCGGGGGCGCGGGTAGGCCGGTCGCGAGGGGATCGGCACCAGTCCGTCCTCCGGCCGCGCCAGTTCGGTCACGCGCCACGCTCCGCGCCAGGCCTCGAGGCGGACACACACCGCCGTCGTGCGCTCGCCGATGTGCACGGCCACCGCCGCCTCCAGCGTGTCGTCGGTCGCCCGCGTGACCTGCAGTGCCCGCACGGAGCGGATGCCGGGTACCGACGCCACGGCGGACCGCCCCGCCGAGAGGGCCTCGCGCCGGCGTCGTGCCAGCGTCGCGCTCAGCCGGTCGTAGACGGTGGGCGAGAGGGCGTCCGCGAGCTGGTCGAGCGGCCGCCGGCCGGCCTCGATCTCGAGGTAGGTGCGCACGACGGCCACGGCCAGGCGCTCGGGATCGGCATGGCCGGACGGGTGGCGCGTGAGGGCACGGAGCTGCGCGGCGTTGGTGGGGCGGGTCCCAGGCGCGGTCACGGCGCCACCTCCCGCGCCTCATCCGGCGCCACGGGGAGCCAGCCGGCGACCACGAAGGCACCGAGGTGTGGCCGCAGCCACACGGTCCGCTCCGCCGGTTCCGAGCCGTCCAGCGCGCTCCCGACGAACGTCACCGCCCACGGCCAGCCGTCGGAGCGCGCCAGCGAGACCACCTCGGTCACCGCGTAGCCGGCGTCGGTCAGGGCGTCCACGGCGGCATTGGCCGCGTCGGGGTCGTCGACCGGCTGGAACGCCAGTGGGTCGAAGCTGACCGTGGGGTCCGGCAGCAGGTACGGGGCGCCTGCCGCTCGTGCACCTGCGCGATCGAGCTGCACGGGCACGGCCAGCCGCCGCGCGGTGGGTACCAGCTCGTCGCCGTGCGGCTCGAGCACCAGCAGTCCGAGCGTCACCACGACCTGACCGCGCCAGGGCGCGTCGACCGCCTCGACCCAGAGGTGCTCCACGTAGCCGGGGTGGTCGCCGGCGAGGTCGGCAGCCACCGGGATCGCGGTGGGACCGGGACCCGAGAACCAGGCGCGCGCCACCAGCACCGCGGTCGTGATCGCGTCTCCCACGTCGGGTGTGTGGCGCGCCGACGAGCTGGCCGTGAGGGTCATCGGGTCCGGGTCCAGGTCCTCGGGTGCGTGCGTGGTCGTGGTCGCCGGAGGCCCCGCCGTCGGGGACGAGGACGGCGTGGCCGCCGGGGTGCCCAGTGGCTCGGCGGCTCGGACCGCGACCGGACCGGGGCGCACCAGCAGCGCGAGGACGACGATCCACGGCACGGTGGCCGATGCCAGCAGCAGCCACCGCCTACCGGTCCGGTCACCTGCCGCGTCGGTCTCGTCCGCGGGCCAGGTCCACGCGTCGGCCCCGGCGTCCGGGCTCGGCGGCTCCATCACATCGGTCCTCCGGGGTCGGGCCTGCGGTGTGCCGGCTCCGGTTGGGGCGACCGGAGCCGGCGGGGAGCACGCGCTGGCAAGGGGGGCGGGTGTGCGCGGCGCGTGTCCCGGGTCGCAGGGCTTTCAGGGTTCGAAGATATCTTCGGAGCTATTACATGTTGTTCCATGCTGTTTTGTACCTCCCCAGTGGCGGGCTGTCACGCCGACGGGCGCTGCGGCTGTGGACAGGCGCGCGGGTACCCTGCGGGCCCCCGACCTCCGAGGACGTGGTGACCAACGCCGCCAGCACCGGCGCGCGTGCTGGAACGGCGTCCGGCCCGGTCCGCCAGGAGCTCACGGACACCGAGCGCCGGCAGCGCTTCGAGGAGCTGGCGTTGCCGTTCCTGGACCGGTTGTACGGCGCTGCGCTGCGCTACACGCGCAACCCGGCCGACGCCGAGGATCTGGTCCAGGAGACGTTCGCCAAGGCCTACCGCTCGTTCCACCAGTACGAGCCGGGGACCAACCTGAAGGCCTGGCTGTACCGCGTGCTGCACACGACCTACATCAACCTGTACCGCAAGAAGCAGCGTCGACCGCAGGAGACGCTGCAGGACGAGATCGACGACTTCTCGATCTACGACACGCTGGGGCAGCGGTCGGGCCCGTCGGCAGAGCACGAGGTGCTCGACGCCTTCACCGCCGACGAGGTCAAGCAGGCGCTGGCCGACCTGCCCGAGCAGTTCCGCCTCGCGGTGTACTACGCCGACGTCGAGGGCTTCTCGTACCAGGAGATCGCCGACCTGATGGGCACCCCCATCGGGACCGTCATGTCCCGGCTGCACCGCGGAAGGAAAGGGCTCGGCAAGGCGTTGGCCGAGTACGCGAGGAACCGTGGGCTGATCGACGATGCCGAGCCCACAACCGCGCAGGAGGCAGCACCGTGAACGGTCCGGGCGACCGCCAGGAGCACGGCTGTGCGGACGTCGACTGTGCCGAGGTGCTCGACGAACTGCAGCGCTTCCTCGACGGCGAGGTCGGCCCCGGCAGGGTCGCGTCGATGCGAGAGCACCTCGAGACCTGCTTCCCCTGTACGCACCGCGCGGAGTTCGAGCGCCACTTCCGCAGCCTCGTGCGCGCCCGGTGCAGCGACGAGCTCGCCCCGCCCGGCCTGCTCGACCGGGTCCTGGCGTGCCTGGACGAGGCCGGGACGACTGGTTACTAGCTAGCTGGTTACCATCCGGCGATCCGCTGCTCCCACGCCTGAAGGCCCGTCGTGCCCGTCACCGAGACCGTCCTCGTCACCGGCGGCGCCGGCTTCATCGGCTCCAACCTGGTTGATCGGCTGCTGGCCGAGGACCGGCGCGTCGTGGCCGTCGATGACCTGTCGACCGGCACCCTCACCAACCTCGCCGAGGCACGCCGCAGCGCGCCCGGCAGCTTCGAGTTCCAGCGCCTCGACCTCACGAAGGGGGCTCTGGATGCGGTGGTCGAGCGGCACCACCCCGAGGTGATCGTGCACCTGGCGGCGCAGATGAACGTGCGGGCCAGCGTGGAGCATCCCGTGCACGACGCCATGGTCAACGTCGTCGGGACCATCGAGGTGCTCGAGGCCGCCCGCCGTCACGGCGTGCGCAAGGTCGTTTTCGCCACCTCGGGGGGCTGTATCTACGGCGAGCCGTCCGAGGACCAGCTCCCCGTCGGCGAGCAGGCGGGTCCCACCGCGGTCGCCCACTCGCCGTACGGCGCGTCCAAGCGGTGCGCCGAGGAGTACCTGCGCACGTACCGCGAGCTGTACGGCGTCAACTGGACGTCGCTGGCGCTGAGCAACGTCTACGGGCCCCGCCAGGACCCGGCGGGTGAGGCCGGCGTGGTGGCGATCTTCACCGAGCGGATGATGGCGGGCCAGCCCTGCGTGATCTACGGCGACGGCGAGCAGACGCGTGACTTCGTGTTCGTCGACGACGTGGTGCACGCCTTCGTGCTGGCGATGGACCGCGGCGACGACGAGCGGTTCAACATCGGGACCTCCGAGCGCACCTCGGTCAACCAGCTCTACCGCGCGCTGGCCGCGGCGACGGGCTACGGGCGTGAGCCCGTGTACGCCCCCGCCCGGACCGGCGAGCTCCGGCACAGCGCGGTCGCGACCAGCAAGGCGGCACGCGGGTTGGACTGGAAGCCGTGGACGACCCTCGAGGAAGGGCTGGCCACCACGCTGCGGTGGGCCGCGGATGCCCACGCTGCCCGGGCCTGACCGCCCCTCACGTGCCGCAAGCAACCGCACGCGGACCGTGACGACGGCGGATACGCTGCGTGCACGACGGCAACGCTGAGCGAGGGGACTTCCCGGGCGGGCGCAGCCCCCACACGGAAGGGAGCACCGTGTCCTACGCCGAGGACGTGGGCGCGCGGCTGCGGCGCATCCGCCTGCAGCAGGGCCTGTCGCTGCAGGACGTGGAACGGCGCTCCGACGGGCAGTGGAAGGCCGCTGTGATCGGCTCGTACGAGCGCGGCGATCGCAACATCAGCGCGTCGCGCCTGTGCGAGCTGGCCGAGTTCTACCAGGTGTCGCCGTCCGACGTGCTGCCGCAGGACGACGCGCCGCGCCCGGTCGACCGCAGCCGCAGCATCGTCATCGACCTCAGCCGGATCGAGGCCGATCCTGACCGGTGGGGCAACCTGCGACGCTTCTGCGAGTCGATCCAGGTCCAGCGCGGCGACTACAACCGGTCCCTGCTGTCGATCCGGGGCGAGGACGTGCGCTCGCTGGCGATCATCCTGGACACCACGCCCGAGGGCCTGCTCGACACCCTCCGCGACGAGGGGCTGCTGGCCGACGTGTGATCAGCGCGAGACGGCGCGCAGCTCGCGGTTCAGCGCGTCCAGCACGGAGCGCGCCACGGCTTCGACCTCGTCCTCTCGGACGACGGCGCTGCCAGCGATCGAGCGGGTGCCCCGCTTGGTGTGGATGTGCACCAGCGTGAGCGCGACGGGCGTCCCCAGCGTCAACTCGACCGACGCGCCCTCGACCTCCACCATCATCTCGTCGTTGAACAGCGGCTTGACCGCCTCGAGGGTGGCACGGGCGGCGGTCCGCAGGCGGCCGCTGGCCGACGCGGGACCCTCGGCGGTGCCCAGGAACTCCTGCTCCCCGTCGGTGAGCGCCACGGCGACGTGGACCGCCAGCCCGTGCTGGGCCGAGGTGACCCGGGCCAGCGCGACCCGGTTGGGATCGTGTGGCGCGGCCTCGTCGTCGAGCTGGACGATGGAGATCACGCGATGGTCGGTGGCCAGGCCGAAGCGGGCCATGAGCAGCGATTGCACGTCGCGCACGAGTTGCTTGGGGTGCTTCTCGAGGGTCGCCAGGATGTGCAGCTCGTCCACGTCGCGGTCATAGCCGGGCACCAGGCGGGCCGCCCGAACCTCGGGCAGCTCACGCAGGGCGTGCTCGACGTGGGTGCGCTGGGTGGGGTCGTGCAGGTCGGCGTGCGGGGTCGGGCTCGCCTCACCCACCGTGGGGTCGCGATCCACCGTCGTGTCCACGCTGCCTCCTCTCGGCACGAACCGTACGCGCCCCGCCGCCGGTGCAGCGACATCCGCCGCGCCGGGTCGTTGCTCGGGACATCGGCAGGCCACCAGGTCACCTGTAGTGGCGTTGATCTAACACGGAGCACACAGGAGCACTCAACGCACTCTGTAGTTGGATGCCCACTTAAAGCAATCTTTTGCCCAGGGCTTCACAAAGACCCCACCAGTAACGTAGGATGTGGACGTTCGTCCCAACTGACAACTCAAGAGCGAACGGTGTGCGGGAGCGGCTCGTCCGACCTGACCCTGGCCCAGTGGCGGGCCTGAGACCTCGGGTCGTCGCGGACGACCGAGGCGCTACAACAGCTACGACGTACCAAGACCGACGTACCAGGTACGAGCACGCGGGCACGAGACCCCGCCGGTGCGGTCCTCACGGACCGATCGGCACTCGAAGCGGAGCGGAGTGATGCACGTCCTCGATTAGCGAGAGGGCTGGCGACAACTTGACCGGTTCGAAGGGGGTGTTCCTATGAAGAAGATCTTCGCCGCCATCGCCAGCCTGGCCAGCCTCGTGCTGACCGCCGGTGCTGGTGCCCAGTGGGGCTGATCATCTAGCCGGAGGGCCCTCCCGCACACCGTTTGCTCCCCTTCAGAGTTCCCGGCCTCCGACGGCCGACGGGAAGGTCCGACGGAGGTTCCAGGATGCGTGCCGAACGCCGCCGCCGCCGGCTGCTGCCGGCGGTCGCTGCTGCTGGCCTCGTCGTGGGCGTGGCGCTCATCTGGTGGTCGGTGCGCACCGTCGACGACCACGTCGCCCTGGTGTCGTTCGCTCTGGCAGGTGCCCTGTCGCAGTTCCTGCCGGCCCACGCGCGGCCGGGTCTGCTGCTCTCGCTGACCAATGTCGTGGCGTTCACGGCGGTGTTGCTCGGCGGTCCCGAGCTGGCGATCCCGGTGGCGGCGGCCGCCGTGGCTGCCGCGGCGCCGTCCTACCCGTCCCAGCGGGTGCTGCGTGTGGCGTTCAACCTCGGGCAGTTCACGCTGGCTGGCGCCCTGGCCGGGTTCGCGTACGAAGCGATCGCGCCGGCGGTCGCGCACGACCTCCTGGTAGCCGGCCAGATCTCGGGCCTCACGTCGGCCCGGGGGCTGGCGGCACTGCTCGTGACGGGCGTCACGTTCACCGCCGTGAACTTCAGCCTGGTCGCGCTGGCGGTGTCGCTGCACAGCGGCGAGCGCTTCCGGGGCGTCGTGCGAAGCATGGTTCCGGCGATCGCACTCCAGCCGTTGTACCTGGCGCTGTCCATCCTCGCGGTGGTGCTGATCGTGGACGTGCACCCCGCGGCCGTCATCCTGCTGGTGGTCCCGGCGATCGTGGCCCGGACCGGTCTGGTGGCCCTGCAGCGCGAGGCCGAGGCCTACGACCAGCTCGTGCTCGCGCTCGTGAAGCTGATCGAGGTCAAGGACGGCTACACGCGGGGTCACGCCGAGCGGGTGGCGCTGCTGGCCGTCGAGGTCGCCGGCGAGCTGGGCTACGACTTCGAGGCGCGCCGCACGACGCGGTACGCGGCCCTGCTGCACGACGTGGGCAAGATCGTCGTGCCGCTGCAGATCCTGCGCAAGCCGGCTGCGCTCGAGGACCACGAGTACCGGCGCGTCATGACGCACCCAGAGGTCGGGTTGGACCTGCTGGCCGACATCGACTTCCTCGCCGACGCCCGGCCCGGGATCCTCTCACACCACGAGCGCATCGACGGCCGGGGCTACCCGCACGGCCTGCGCGGCGACGACATCCCCGAGCTGGCACGGATCATCACGGTCGTCGACGCGTTCGACGCGATGACGTCGACCCGCGCGTACCGCCGTGCGCTGGAGGTCGACACGGCGGTGGGACGGATCCACAGCGCCGCGGGAACCCAGTTCGATGCCCGCATCGTCGCCGCCTTCGACCGGGTGCTCGGACGGTTGAGCTGGCTCCCCACGCAGCTCGGCCCCGACATCGATCTGACGATGGTCGAGCACGGGGTGGACGCGTGACCGCGGCCCACATGGTCGCGCGTGCCCGGTACGTGGGCATCGTCGCGCTCGCGGTGACGGGTCTGGCCGTGGGCGCCGCGTGGTGGGTGCTCGCCGAGCCCGGGTCCGGGCGCGGCTGGATCCTCGGCTTCGTCGTGGCCATGGCCGTTGGCGAGCTCATCGCGGTCGACGAGCCCGACTCCCGTCCGGTCCCCGCGTCGATCGCGGTCCTCGGTGCGTTCGTGCTGCTCGGCAACGACCCGCTCACGTCGGTCGCGGTCGCCCTCGCGGGGGTCGCGGCGGGCGGCGCCATCTGCGCCGTCGCCGGGACGGGATCGTTCCGGCCCGGTGATGCGCTGGCCCGCATCATCGCGGCGTGGTCGCTGCCGACGCTCGTGGCCGTCGCCGACCGCTTGCCGTCCACCTTCGAGATCGTGCCCGCGGGCGGCGCCGACGAGCCGTTCAACCTCGTCGCGTTCCTGCTGGTCAGCGCGGCGATCGTGCTCGGGCTGCCGTTCTGGGAGGCGGTGGAGGCCGGCTCGCCCCAGGGCACGGTCGTGGGCGCGCTCTACGGCGCACGGCTGCGCGCGACGTGGTTGGCGGGCGTGGCGCTGGTGGCCGGCGCCGGATTGGCGGCCCTCGTGCACGCCGACCTGAACTCCTGGGGTCTGGTGCTGACGCTGCTGCCCCTGCTGGCCGCGCGCAGCGGCCTGCGGCGGCTGGCCTCCGTACGCCGGACCCACGCCCAGACCGTGCGCGCGATGAGCCGCATCGCCGAGTTCGTCGACGCCGCACCCGAGGGCCACGCCGCGCGCGTGGCCGCCGTGGTGGTGTCGATGGGCCGCGACCTCGGTCTGTCGGCGACCGACATCGCTGACCTCGAGCGGGCGGCCTTGCTGCACGAGATCGGCGTCGTCGTCGCCGAGGGCGACCTGGTGGACGCCGCACGCGCCAGCGCCGAGGTGGTCCGTGAGGTGCCGCACCTGGCCAAGGTCGCGACCATCATCGACCGGCACCGCGAGACGCGGCGCCTCGGCATCGTCGTGGGGGAGGATCGGCTTCCGCTCCCGTCACGGATCCTGCGGACGGCCTGCGAGTTCGACCGGCTCATCGCACCCACCCAGCTCGATCACGGCTCGCGGGACGCGATCCACCACTTCCACGTGACGGCGGGCCACGAGCACGAGCCGGTGCTGATCCAGGCGTTGGCGCGGACGGTGGACCGCGGGCTGCTGATCTGAGCAGCCGGCTAGAGCCGGCCCCGCCGTCCCCCGCGACGCTCGGTGGCCGGCCGGTAGGTCATGAGGTGGTGGACCAGCGGCACCAGTCCGGCGGCGAGCACGATGTCGCCGACACTGATGATCGTGCGGATCGGCGGCAGCGCGAGGATGTCGGCCAGCCAGG
>Ga0214471_10003339_pt1 | contig 12471 bp, 12 predicted proteins | sample RVTome_5_FD_207665 | JGI IMG/M metagenome (GOLD analysis project Ga0214471, IMG submission 207665) | Soil microbial communities from uranium-contaminated site in the Upper Colorado River Basin, Wyoming, United States - RVT142D155 | ecosystem: Environmental > Terrestrial > Soil > Contaminated >...
GCGGTTATGCTGTTGCCCACCACCTGGCTGGTAGCGATGCCGTGCAACCACACGCCGATGGAGGCCCCGCCGCCGCGGCCGCCGTTGCCGCCGAAACCGCCCTCGCCGCCTTCGCCGCCACCACCACCGCCGCCGCCGACTACGCCGACGTTGTTGGCTTCACCGCCACCGCCGCCACCGCCGCCGGAACCGTGTCCGCCGCGACCGCCAGTTGCACCGTTGGAAGTCGGAAACAATGAGCTTCCCTGTGCCCCGGAGCCGGAACCTGCACCAGCGCCACCGGGTACGCCTCCGCCGCCGCCATTGCCGAATCCTCCAAAGCTCCCGCCGTCGGCCACGTTGCCGGACCCGCCGGCACCGCCGCTGCCGCCGTTGACGGCACCACCGAGCGGTGCGCTGCCGGCACCGCCGCCGCCACCGCCACCGCCGTCTCCGTTGATGCCACCGCCGCGGGTGCCGCCACCACCGCCATTGCCGCCCGAACCGGTGTTGCCGCCGGGTGCCGAGCGCCCACCGGTTAGGTCACCGGGCTGGCCATTGTCGCCGACGCCGCCGGGGTTGCCCTGGAGTCCGTTGATTCCGTCCCCGCCGTCACCCGCGCTGATGGTGTTGTTGGTGACGGTCGCCATCGCCAAGAAGCGCAGCGCCACGCCGTAGTTGTTCCCCGGCGTTGCATCCGCGCCCGCCTCCACGTCGCCGGTGGTAATCACGTTGTCCTGCACGTGGAGCGCGGACAAGTTGTCGCCGGATCCGAACACGCCGAACACGTCGTTAGTGGCGCTGGGCGAGTCGGTGGTTGTCAGGTCAAAACCGGAGAACCAGGCCTCTTGAGTAACGTTTGTAAACCGCACCCCGCGGAAATTGACGTTAACCTTCGACTTGTTCGCCTTGACGTCGCGAGCCCAGTTCGCGTTGTAGCCGCCAAACAAACTTGTTCCCGCGGGCACATCCAGATCTGTTCCGGTTTCGTCGTACGCCGCGGCGTTGCCCCGCGTCATGACGTGAATGTCCCGCGGATTGTTGCTGTTCAATTGCGAGAGCGCATGCGCGATCGTCGCAAACGGTTTTTCGCGCGTACCGTCGCCGGTCACGTTATTACCGTTGTCGCCGGCAACAAAGAAGGCTTTGTCGGGATCTATGACAGGTACCGTACCGCCGGTCCCGCCCCCGCCCCCGCCCCCGCCCCCGCCGCAGCCAGCCAAAAAAAGCGGGGCAGCGAGCAGTGCGACAAGTATTGCCAAACAGATACGTCTGTTCATAACGAATTCCCTCGTCTCATTTCATTGAAGTAATGAATTCGCCACCCACGTGGGTCGCTCTTAGTCGTAAGCGACAAACACACGGGGATTCGATCATCAGGCGACGGAAGTTACCGCCTGAGTCGCACGGGGTTGCGCTGATCGCGGCGCGGTTGGCATCGTCAGGGGCCGCTGGGTTATAGTTGTCGATCCTCTTCTTTTCGATAGGACTCCCCCATGAAAACTGCTGCCAATATGGTGGTGAGCATTCATTACACGCTCAAAGATGACAGCGGCGAGGTGCTCGACAGTTCCAGCGGTCGCGAGCCGCTCTCCTATCTGCACGGCCACGGCAACATCGTCCCGGGCCTCGAACAGGCGCTGGAAGGCACAGCGGCCGGGCACCGGTCGCAAGTAGCAGTCGAGCCGGCGGAAGGCTATGGCGAGGCGAACCCCGAGCTCGTCTTCGAGGCGCCGCGTGAACAGTTTCCCGCCGACCTCAAGCTCGAGGAAGGTACGCGCGTCTACGCCGAAGGCCCGCAAGGCCGTATCACGTTTCGCGTGGTGGAGCTGACGGAAAAAGGCGCGATGCTCGACGGCAACCATCCGCTCGCGGGCAAGCGGCTGCATTTCGATGTCGAAGTGGTTGAAGTACGTCCGGCCACGAAGAATGAAATGGAGCACGGTCACGTGCACGGCGAGGGCGGTCATCATCACTGACCGAGCGCGCGCCGCAAAATAGCGCGCACCTGTGCGCATCGAACCGATCGGATATACTGGTTTTGCAGCCGCGCGCTGCCATGTTGTCCGGTCGGTGTTTTCGGGGCTCGACCCTCGTCAATTCCCCTCTGCTACAGCATCGTCGTCGTACTTTTCAATTCTTGCGAGGTTATCCGAGTAATGCGTACCGGTACCGTCAAGTGGTTCAACGAGGCAAAGGGGTTTGGCTTCATTGCCCCCCAGGATGGTAGTGCCGATGTGTTCGTGCACTACTCGGTCATCCAGGGATCGGGGTTCAAGAAGTTAGCGGAGGGTCAATCCGTCGAGTTCGAGGCGGAGAAAGGTCCGAAGGGAATGCAGGCGACTCTCGTTAAGCCGCTCTAAATTTTCAGCCGCAAGGCTGCGAGAATTCAAAACCCCGCGATCGCGGGGTTTTTGTTTTTTCCGCGCCCCGTCTCCCTATCGAACCTTCCCGAAGGGAGAGGAGTCGGTGCGCCGATGCGCGCTGGAAACTACCGCTGGGTTTCGACCTTGCCCGTGGCGATATTCACGCGCTCTTTTTTCTTCAGCTCGCGAACCAGCTTCCAGCCTTTCTTGTCTTGCTGGAACAAAAACGCGGTTTGCACCGGCGCGTCGTTGCCGACCTTGTAGCCGACCTCGACCGCCCCGATCTTCTTTTTGTCGTTGTAACGCGTCGCGAAATCGCCCGCCACCAGCAAGCTGCCGGCCTGGCGTTTCTGCACGTCGGTTTCAATTCGTCGAGCCGCCAAATACGGAAAGAGCCGGTCCGGTGAACTCTTCACGTCGGGTACGTCGCGCGGATGCGCGGCGTCGAGCTGGTCGGGTCGCAATGCCCGCGCTATCCGCCACTGGTCTTGCTCCTTTACGAACTGAAACTTGCGCGCTTCCGGCGCCGCGTCGCCGGCGCGATACTGAATTTCGATATAGCCGGTCGGGAGTCCGGCGGAGGGCGCGACCGCGTAGCGGCCCTGACGGAACGCCACTTCTTGCAGGCGCAAGTCCGGGTCGTCCTTCAGAATCTCGCGCAGCGCCAAGTATTGCAGCGTATCGACCGAGTCGATCGACAGGTCCGGCTTCCCATTGACCACACGAAAGCCGCGCAGCTCGGCGCTGAACGTTCCCGCGATCTGGCTCTTGTCCTCGTCCGCAAGCTCGAGACTGATCTTACCCGGCAGCTTACCGTCTTGCAGCTCGGCCAGCTCGAGCGTGAGCGCGAACTTGTCGGTAAAATCGCGCTCGCGAAATTCCTTCTCCCCGCTTTCGCGCCAACGCACGCGAACCATCGGCGCATCCGGCGCGGCCGCGGCACCGGCGCCAATTTGGAAACTGCGTCCCACCGGCACCTGCCAAGACTGGGTACGGAGGAGCAGGGCCACCTCCCTCGGCGCAGACCCGCTTTCCTGGCGCAGCGTAAGAACGCCGTTTTCGATATCGGCCGACTCCACCGCAAAGGCCGTCTTGAAAATCTGCCCGCCGGCCGGTCGATCGGGGATTGCCGCAGGCTTCGATTTCGCTCTTGCCTCGGCGCGCGGCGCCGGCTTCGGCGCCGGCGCGGCCGCCTTGCCTGCCGGCTTGGTCGGCGCCGTCTTCGGGGGTTGGCTCGGGCTCAAACCGGCGAGTTCACGCACGAAATCCAAACCGCCTTCCTGTTGCGACAAGTAGACGCCGGCACCGACGACGATCAGCAGGACCAGCACCAAGATCTGAACGATGCTCTTACGGTTCACGCTTCCTCCGTGAATTCTCTGGGCAGCGACCTAGCATAATAGCTCAAGCATAGCGTAACAATCCGGGATAACGGGGGAACTTCAAGGGTCTCGACCGCCGTGCTAGCATCCCCGCTGGCCGGATACGAATGAAGTACCCAGGGCATGAAAGATCAAAAGACAGCCACGCTCACGCTACCCTCGGCGAACGCGGGCGACGAGCGCTACGGCGCAACGCCGCGCCAAGCCGTTTCCGCCATAGACCGCCGGCTCGCCCGTAAAATGTTGGAGGCGGCGGGTCGGCCGGCGATCGCGCTGGTGCTGTGGAACGGCGAGGAAATCTACGACGGTTCGGTGCCGCTCATGGCCCGCGCCCACATCAGCGACCGCTTCGCCTTCTTTCGACTGCTGCGCAACCCCTCGCTGCACTTCGGAGATCTGTACAGCGCCGCACGCATCCAGATCGAGGGCGACCTCGTGGATTTTCTGGTCGCGACCTACCGCGGCATGTCGGATCAGCAGCGCGGCGTATTGGCGCGGCTGCACAAGCTGGTCACGCCGCGCCCGCGCGCGAATACGCTGAGAGGATCGCGGGCGAACATTCATCATCATTACGACATCGGCAATCCGTTCTACGAACTGTGGCTCGACCGCGACTACCAGCAGTACACCTGCGCGTATTTTCCCGATCCGACGTTGACGCTTGAACAGGCGCAGGCCGCGAAGCTCGAACACGTGTGCCGCAAGCTCGAATTGAAGCCCGGCGACTCCGTCGCCGAAGCCGGCTGCGGCTGGGGCGGGCTCGCGCGCTATATGGCGAAGCACCACGGCGTGCGCGTGCGAGCCTACAACATCTCGCACGAACAAGTGGCCTATGCACGCAGCCGCGCGCGCGCCGAAGGACTCACCGATCGCGTCGAGTACGTCGAGGACGACTATCGCAACATCGCGGGCGAGTACGACAAGTTCGTGTCGATCGGCATGCTCGAGCACGTCGGCCCGGGCAACTACGCCGGACTCGGCGACGTCATCCATCGCGTGCTGAAACCGAACGGTCGCGGCCTCATTCACACCATCGGCCGCAACAAGCCGGAGCTGATGAACGCCTGGATCGAGAAGCGGATCTTCCCCGGCGCCTATCCGCCGACGCTGCGCGAGATGATGGAGATATTCGAGCCGTACGGCTTTTCGGTGCTGGACGTCGAAAACCTGCGGCTGCACTACGCCGAGACCTTGCGGCATTGGCTCAAGCGCTACGAAGAAAACGTTTCCAGCGTCGAAGCCATGTTCGACCGCACTTTCGTGCGCGCGTGGCGTCTCTACCTTGCCGGGTCGATTGCGGCGTTTCTTTCCGGTTCGCTGCAACTTTTTCAGATCGTCTTCGCGCGGCCGCTCGATAATTCATTGCCGTTCTCGCGGGCGCATCTGTACCGGTGACCAATCAAACGCCCGTTGGTGTGCAGTATGCGACTCCAACGTGAATTCCTTCGAAGCGGCAGAATGTCGAAATGGACTTTGAGATCGTCGGCGAGATCACCGCTGTCGAGACGATTGCATCCGGAAGTGGAATTCGCGACCTTAAGCGATTGCGAAAAAGCTACGGGAAAGGCCGATGGCGTAAAATGAAGGGAATGGCGCGGATTCGCCTAACGACCGGACGCGTGCGGCGCGCGGAGCTTCATTGGTATGAGGCGCACGGCATCGGAAAAAAGGAAATCAAGCGAAAACGCTACTTGGATGATGACTATGAAACGACGTAGGACTCTGGCAAAGCATTTTGCGGTGTGCATAAACAACCGCGGCTTCCCGGCCTCATTGGAATTGCACAAGATCTATCGCGTACTGCCGGATAAAGACGCGGCGGAAGACGGCGATATCCGCGTCATTGATGAGAGTGGCGAAGATTACCTCTACTCCGCGGATCGCTTTATCGAGGTAAAGCTACCGCAAACGGTTCGTCGGTCGCTCCTACACGCCGCGTAGCCAGGCGGGCCCGGAGTTGCTCTCGAAGAACGTGGGATTCATCTCAGTGAGTGTCAAAGTCGTTATATGGAGTTTCCAGGACCACGGCGACATAGACTTCCAACAGTCCTTGCCGCACGGGATCGGACTCTTCAACGAATCGAAGTTGCATTCGAGAAATACGTTCCTCGGCCTTTCTGAAAGAACGGACAAACGCAATATTCTGCATTAAGCCAGCCCTCGATCCTTCGCCTTTCTTGTAGGTGGCTTTCATGTTGCCGGTTTCCTCTCGGGCAAGACGAAATGCGAAGGCCGCCATCCGGTGAGTGGCACTCGGTTTTGAGTGGCGTCCGATGCGTCTACGAATGTAGTTGCTTCGGCCGACGTAAAGGTGGTGGCTGCCTTCCGACAAGAGATAAACGCCCGCACGTGGAGCTACGGTTGGCAAGGACAGAGGTGTAACCGGCTTCATAGCAAGAAGCTCCTCTAGCTTAGGCTTCAGCGCCCTAACATGCGCAAGGAATTTCTCGTCCATTTGTGATGAACCCCAAGATCCGGCATCAACGACGCCGCCAGCGAGGCGCGCTGCGAATAGTCGGTGCCCGCTGCATTCTGCAATTAGACGGTTTCTGGGTACCGCGGCAGGTTCCACTTCGCGCAAAAGCTCGATTTGAACTCGTGAATTCTTGCGTCGATGATCCCATTGGAGGGCCGACGCCAACTGCCGACATGGTCCCCAGCTGCGATGGCCTCCCATTTGGGTAGCCCAGGCCACACGACTTCGCACGAGTTGGTTTCGCAGTTGGGTCCCCGTATGGCGCGTGGACTGAGTGCTGCGCAGGATGCGCGAATGCCGCGAAGGCCAGGGATGGCCGAGAGCGGCCTTCGCAGGGCGTTGGGGTGAGCCCGTCAGGGGAGCGGGCTGGGATGCCCGCTCCCGATCTACAGCACAGGGGCGAAGCGGGGAATTCGCGGATGCACTTAACGTGCATTCGCGCCGCTGAGCGGGCGCATAGGGATATGCGCCCTGGTCTTTTCTGCGGAGCAGGAAAGCGCAGCGGAAAAGTGCTGTAGATCGGCGAGGGCCCCAACGCCGAGAAGCGCAAGACACGTTTGCGCCATTCGGAGTGTCCTTCTCTTTGGGTACTTTCGGGTGCTGTACAGGGACGTACGAATGTCGCGGGAGCGCAGGATGCGCGGAGCGACTGACAAGCAAGAGAAAGTACCCCGACCGCGGTTCGGGAACCGCAAGTACATTCTCTTACATCGAAAACCGCGCGGGAGCGCGTACAACCTCTCAAACCGGCGCACCCGGCATCGCTCGCGCCAGTCGTCCCGCGCGATCGAGCCTTCGGCGCAAAAACTCGCGTGTGCGCACCGAGCCCGGCGAGTCGTCATACATCCAATGGAAGAACGTCATCACGTAAATACCGGTCAGCACGGTTTCCTCGATGGCGCGCCACGGCAGCACGGCATCGCGGCCGGCGGCTTCGCGCATCCATTGCACGGTGCGGCTGACGCGCATGACGCCTTTGACCTGATAGTGGACGTGCCCCGGCTCGAGTTTTCCCAGGATCATCTGACGCGTGACGTGCCGATGCGCGAAAAGCGCGTCGAGCCACGCTAGCATCGCGCCTTCCAGACGTTCCCGCGTCGACCGCGCCGCCTCGTCCGGACGCGCCGCGTGCACGAGCATCGCGCTATCCGCCCGATCGAACCAGGCGTCGACGATTTCCTCTTTCTCGCGAAAGTGCGCCCGCACCCCGTTGAGCGTCGTGCCGAGCGCGGCGGCAATGTCGTGCAGACGTACCGCTTCCCAAGAGGTTTGCTCGGCGCGCGCGAGCGCGGCATCGACGATGGCGTCGCGTGTGACGGTCATGAAACCATTGTACGCCCGGGCCCGCGGCCGGGCGCAAACGCCGCCGGCGATCTACGCGGACTGCCGAATAGCCGCCTCGACCATGGCCACCTGCAGCCGCTCGCTATCGACGATCTCGGGAAGCAGATAGCGCACACGGTAGAGTCTGCCGGCCTGACGGCAGGCGGCGCGCTCCAGATCGGCGCGCGTGGCGCGCGATAGATCGGTGTGCGTGAGAAGGTTACACGCGTGCCATTCATGGTAGTCGCGAACCAAGTCCCGCTCTCGGTCGCTATCCCAATGCGAACGCAGCAGCAGCTCGGGAAATGTCGCGCGCCCGAGCCGGCGCCCGATCAACGCGCGATCGAGCCCACCGCCGTCGAGCCCCTCGCCGGCGCCATCGTCACCGCGGCGAAACCATTGCGCCCGCGGGCGCGAACCGGCGGCGCGCTGCACGCAGCGATCGAGCACGGTGCGGTGCGGCATGTGCGATACGCCCTCGACGCCGCCGAGGCTCGGCGCCCGAAACGCGTCGTCACCGCCAAGCGCGGTACGCCACTGCAACACGGTCGCTTGCGCGGGCGTGCGCTCCGGCAGCGTACCGGCCAACAGCGCGAGCGGGAGTCGCTCGGCCGCGTCCAAGAGCCACAGCTCCAGACTATCCGCCAGGGCGAACGGCAGCGCCGGCCGATCGCGCAACGCGGCGATGATCGGACGCGTGCGTTCGGTTTCGATCAGACTGCCTTGGCCGTCGGCCCGCCAGACGCCGTAGCTCGAAAAGCGCGTGCGCTGGTTTAAGAACTGCACGCGCCAGCGGATTCCATCGGCGCTCATCGCGCGAAAACCCGGACACTCAACCACTTGCACCGTGCCTTGGTAAGGCGACAAGCGGCGCAGGCTGTAGTACTGCGCCTCCATCAGTCGGTTGTCGAGCGCGGACGCTTGCGCGCGCGCGGATGCGCCTGGTCGTAGACTTTCGCGAGATGCTGAAAATCGAGGTGAGTGTAAATCTGCGTGGTCGAGATGCTCGCATGTCCGAGCAACTCCTGCACCGCGCGAAGATCACCGCTCGATTCGAGCAAGTGGCTCGCAAACGAATGCCGCAGCATGTGCGGATGTACCGGTTGGCCGAGTCCCTGCGCGCGTGCGCGCCGCGCCACGATGCGCTGGACCGCGCGCGCGCCGATGCGACGACCGCGCGCGCCGAGAAACAACGCGCGCTCATCGTCTAGCCCCGGCGCGGTGCGCACCGCGAGCCACGCCTGCAACGCCTTCTGCGCCATCCGACCGACGGGTAGCACGCGTGCCTTGCCGCCCTTTCCGGTGACGCGCACGGTGCCATCGCCCGAAAGATCATCGATGTCGAGCGCGACGATTTCGGCGAGACGCAAACCGGAGGAATAAAGCAACTCAAGCAGCGCCCGGTCGCGACAAGCGTCGCGGTCGTTCGGCGCGATATCGACCAGGCGTGCGGCTTCGTCCGGGCTCAAGCTCTTCGGCAATCGATTGCCCGACTTGGGCGCACCGATGCCGGCCGCGGGACTGCCGCCGACGATGCCTTCGCGCAGCATGAAACGATAGAAGGAACGGACCGACGACAATCGCCGTTGAATGCTACGCCCCGAAAGCCCGGCGTTGTGCAGCTCGGCGACGTGCAGGCGCACGTGCGCGGCATCGAGGTCGCGCCACTCGCCGATGCCGCGTCGCTCACAGAATTCGCGCAGCCGCGCGAGATCGCGCCGGTAATTTTGTACCGTCAACGGCGCCGCACGGCGCTCGTTGATCAGGTAGGCGTTAAATCGTGCGAGATGAGGTTCGAGCGGCACGACGACGGCGTACCGGACTCGGCCGGGTCAGCCGGCCTGCGCGAAACGCGCAATGCTGTGCATGAGAACGTCGCCGAGTTGCGCCAGATACACCGTTCCCATTTCGGCGTGAAATCGGCGCGCATCGTGACTGCCGAGCGCCAGGATGCCGGCCGCGCCGCGCGGTCCGAGGCCGATCAGCGACACCGAGAGTACCGACGCCGCGTTGGTCCCAAATAGATACTTGAGCAGGCTTTCATCGAAACGCGCACCGCACACCGGCTTGCCGCTGCCGTAGTCGCGAATCACGTCTCGCAAACGCGCTTCGTCGCCGACGAACTCCGGTCGCGCGAACGCGCCATGGGCTTCGCCGGTACAGAGGATCGCGACCGCGTCGATCTTGAATTCGCGCCGCAGCATCGCATGCGCGTTGTCGAAGATATCGTCGAGCGACGCGCTGTCGGCCATCGCGAGAGCGAAGCGATGCAGCCGCGCCGAGAGGATGTCGTTTTCGCGCGCGATCGCGACCAAGTCGCGAAGTTGAGTACGCAGCGTGTCGTTCTCGACGCGCAGCAAACGCACTTGCCGCTCGATCAGTGAGACCGCGCCCCCTGCCTCATGGCGCAGCGCGAGCTTTGTCAAGACGTCGGGGTAACGATGAAAAAAATCGGGGTGGTCTTCCAGGTACCGCGATACGGCTTCTTCCCAGGATAACTCTCTCTCTTGCTCGTCGGTCGATACGTTTTGCGTCATGGCGCCTCAAGCTCGATGCTGCCTTCGAATACCGTGCGCGCTGGGCCGGCCAGCCACACCGGTTTACCTTCGCCCGCCCAAGTTACGGACAGCGTACCCCCGGGCAAGCGCACAGAGACCACTTCATCCAGCAATCCTTGGCTCCGACCGACGACGACCGCGGCGCACGCGCCGCTCCCGCATCCCAAGGTCTCGCCGACACCTCGCTCCCAGACGCGCAGCCTAACATTTGCGCGATCGAGGACCTGCATAAATCCCGCATTCACGCGCCGCGGAAAGCGCGGATGATGCTCCAGGCGCGGCCCCCACGTCGCCACCGGCGCCTGGTCGACGTCGGCGACGATGCTCACCACGTGCGGATTGCCCATCGATACCACCCCCGCGCGAAGCGTCGTCCCGTCCACCTCCAAATCATAGACGAGGGCGCGGCGCTCGGCGAGAAAAGGAACATCCGCCGGCGCGAAACGAGGCACCGTCATCTCCACCGCCACGCCGCCATCGGGTAATAGGCGCGGGCGAATGCGCCCGCCGAGCGTGTCGACGACGATTTCGTCTTTTTGCGTGAGCTGCCGGTCGCGGACAAAACGCGCAAAACAGCGCGCGCCGTTGCCGCATTGCTCCGCTTCCGCGCCGTCGGCGTTAAAAATCCGATAGCGAAAGTCGGCGTCCGGGCGCTGCGGCCGCTCGACCACCAACACCTGATCGCAACCGACGCCGAAATGGCGGTCGGCCAAACCGCGCACCTGCCGCGGCGTCAGCGCGGCCGGGCGGGAAAAGCCGTCGATGACGACAAAATCGTTGCCGGTACCCTCCATTTTGGTGAACGCGATCTTCACTTCGTCTGCCGCCGCTTGCGTACCCCGCAATAAGCGGCAATAGTGGGTCGAGCAAAAACCCATGTTAGCGTTCCTTCAGAAGCATTTTCACGCTCTAAAGACCACCGATAATCACTGGCTGCGCAAGTCGATCGGCGTGCTGCTCGTGATCGGCGGCATGCTCGGTTTTTTGCCGGTGCTCGGCTACTGGATGTTGCCGCTCGGTTTGGCGCTGCTCGCCGTCGATTTTCCGATCGCGCGGCGGTGGTACCGGCGTTTGGTTGTCTGGTGGGAACGCCGGCGCCGGCGCTTGTTCGGCGGGAGCCTTGTAGTACAAACGCGCCGCTCGCCGCGCCCGCCGGGAAAACCGGAACACTGATTCGCATCTAATCCGGTAACCGCGATTCGAGTGCTAACAGATCGGCCACCGATTCGCGCTGACGCACGACGCAATACCGCTCGCCGTCCACAAGAACTTCCGGCGCGCGCGTGCGGCTGTTGTAGTTCGAACCCATGGTCGCGGAATACGCGCCGGCGGAAGCGATGGCGAGCAGATCGCCTTCGGCGATCGCGAGTTCGCGGTCGCGGCCGAGGAAGTCGCCGCTTTCGCACACCGGACCGACCACGTCGTAGACCGCGGACTCGCGGCCGTCTTCGATTTGAACCGGCGCGATATCGTGCCACGCGCCGTACAATGCCGGGCGAATCAAATCGTTCATGGCCGCGTCTACCACCGCGAAGCTGCGCACCGGTCCGTGCTTGAGATAAATCACCCGCGACAGCAACACACCGGCGTTGCCGACGATCGAGCGCCCCGGTTCGATAATCAAGCGCAGCTGCTGGTAGCGCGCGCCGAACGACTCGAGCGTACCGAGCAAGGCGAGCACGTGTTCGTGCGGTTCCGGCGCCGCCTCGTCGCCGTAGCGAATCCCCAAGCCGCCGCCGAGATCGAGATGCTCGATCTCGAATCCTTCATCCAACAACTCGCCGGCCAGGTCGAGCACGCGCTCGAGCGCGAGCGCGAACGGAGCGACGTCGGTAACCTGCGAGCCGATATGAAAGGCGATGCCGGTGATGTTTACATGCGGTAAATCGCGCGCGTGACGATACACTTCCGCCGCCTGCTCAATGTCGATCCCGAATTTATTCTCCCGAAGACCGGTGGCGATATAAGGATGCGTTCGCGGGTCGATGTCGGGATTGACGCGCAGGCTGATCGACGCGCGCTTTTGCATCGATCCGGCCGTCTCGTTCAATAACTCGAGCTCGTTCGGTGACTCCACGTTGAAACAGAGGATGCCGGCTTCGAGCGCGCGCCGCATCTCGGCTTCGGTCTTGCCGACCCCGGAGAACACCACGTTGGCCGGATCGCCGCCGGCGGCGAGCACGCGTTCGAGCTCGCCGCCGGACGTAATATCGAAACCGGAACCGAGCCGCGCGAGCACGTCGAGTATCGCGAGGTTGGGATTCGCCTTGAGCGCATAACACACGAGATGGTCGCGGCCGCCAAAGGCATCATCGAACGCGCGCCAGCGCTCCTCGATCTTCGCGCGCGAGTACACGTAACACGGCGTACCAACGTCGGCGGCGAGC
>Ga0214471_10003341_pt1 | contig 12467 bp, 14 predicted proteins | sample RVTome_5_FD_207665 | JGI IMG/M metagenome (GOLD analysis project Ga0214471, IMG submission 207665) | Soil microbial communities from uranium-contaminated site in the Upper Colorado River Basin, Wyoming, United States - RVT142D155 | ecosystem: Environmental > Terrestrial > Soil > Contaminated >...
GATCGCCGAGTCGCTGTTCGAGGTCGAGGAACAGGGCTGGGTGGGCCCCGGCCGACGGGGCCTGCTCGCCCCAGGTGGGGGCGAGAGCCTTCGCCAGCTCGGTTTCCTCCTTGATCAGCTCGCGGGCCCGGTCGGTGGCACGCGCCGGCTCGATGACCACGAGACGGGTGCCGGGTGGGGTGGCATCGATCAGGGCAACCGGGTCGGCAAGCCACGGGAGCCACGATTCGATGCCGGGGAAGATCTGACCCTGTGCAATGCGGTCCCAGGTGGAGGCCGCCCATTGTTCGGTGGTGACCAGCTCGGACGCGCGTTCGAGCAGAGCGCCTGAGGGGCGAACCTCACGGGCGGGGTAGGCGACGAGCCGATCGACAGGATCCTCGGAGCGCTGGGCGGCGACCGAGATGACCCGGATGTCCTCGACATTGTCACCGTAGAAATCGAGGCGAACCGGCTCCTCGTCCTGGGCCGGGAATACGTCGACGATGCCGCCTCGGACTGCGAACTCGCCTCGTCCCTCCACCCGGTCGGTCCTCGAGTACCCGAGGTCCGCCAGCTGGCGCACCAGGTGGTCGAGGGCGACTTCGTCATTCCGGGCCAGGATCAAAGGGTCCGGGCTCGATGGGCTGAGACGCTGAATCGCGCTCCGGATGCTGGCCACGACGACGGCCGGACCCCCACCCTGAGCCAGACGGTGCCGGGCTGCTGCCCGTCGAGCCATGGTGGCGATGTTGGGTGAAACGTGTTCGAAGGGAAGGGTCTCCCAAGCCGGTGCCAGGGTGACATCCTCGAGGAACAGGGCGAGGTCGTCCGCCAGCTCCTCTGCGTCACGCTCGCCCGGCACGATCACCAGAAGCAACTCCCCCAGTTGGTCGGCAAGCCCGGCAAGAGCGAAGGCTCTGCCACCCGCGGACACAGCCCAGGACCCCCCGAGATCAGGGAGGGGCGCGGAACGCCAAGCGGAGAGGAGGGGTGCGAGCGGTGCTGGCATCGAGCCAGTCGATGCTACCGCTGGGTCTGGAGTAGGCCCTGGGCCCGGAACCAATCGATGGTGCGGGCGACGGTGTCCTCGACCGGGGTGTAACTCAGCCCGAGGTCACGGATCGCCCTGGTGCCATCGTATTGGTGACCGTGGCGCAACACCCGCACCATTTCGCGGCACACCGGTGGGGTTCGCCGCACAACCCTCGCCCCCAACTCGATACCGCCGGCTGCCGCGGAGACCAGCGAGCCCGGCAGGAATCGTGGCTTGATCGTCAGCCCGCTGACTCGAGTCAACAGGGCTATGGCCTCACGAATCGGCAACGAGACACCGCTCAACAGGTAACGCTGCCCGGGGTGTCCCCGGTCGGCAGCCAAGAGATGGCCCCGGGCGCAGTCGTCGATGTCGATGATCGAGACCGTGGTCTCGACCAAGAACGGGAGCTTGCCACGCATGACGTCGAGGATCAGCCTGCCGGTGCCCGTGGCCCGCCCCGGGCCCTGCGCCGAGGACGGGTTGAGACAGATCACGTCGAGGCCGGAAGTCCCGTCGAGCACGACTTGCTCCGAGATGTGCTTGGAGCGCTCGTAACGGGACAGATAGGAGCCGCGGTGCAAGCTGGACTCAGAGCCAATCACACCCTTCTCCTCACCGATCGTGACCGCCGAGGAGGTGTGGATCAGCCGGTTGACCCCGGCAGACACACAGGCATCCCGCACGTTGGCGGTGCCGACGATGTTGACCTGATCCATGTGGGCCGGGTCCAGGGAGCACATCTCGTTGACCCCGGCAAGGTGAAACACCTGGTCCACCCCGGAGGTCAGCCGTGCCAGGCTCCCCGGGTCGAGGACATCCCCGCTGACCGGCTTCGCTCCGAGAGCGGCGACGGTTACCGAGGCTTCGCTGCTTCGAGCCAGTCCCTGGACTTCGTGGCCGGCCTCGACGAGATGCCTCACCACCGCGGCCCCGACTATCCCGGAGCCGCCGGTGACGGCGACCTTCACCTCCGGGTGCCGGCCGGCTCAGACCGCACGGTGTGCCAGAACGCCGTTGTGTATCCCCACGCCGAGCCGACGGTGGCGATCACGGCCAGCAACATGGCCCATTGATCCAGATACCAAGGGCCCCAGGGCTCGGCGAGCCTGAAGTAGGCCAGGAAGATGGCAGCGAACTGGGTCGCCGTCTTCAGCTTTCCCCAAGTCGAGGGGCGGATCAGGCCCCCCTGTACGGCAACCACACCACGCAGTGCCATCACCACGAACTCGCGGAAGATGATCAAGGCGGCGGGCCAGATCGATACCCGGTCGACCGAGACCAGGGCCAGCAGAGTGCCGGTGACCAGGATCTTGTCGGCGGTGGTGTCGAGGAATGCGCCGAGGATCGTGCCCCCGCTGATCTTTCTCGCGAAGTAGCCGTCGAGGTAATCGGTGAAGGCGGCAATCGCGAACAGCGTTGCCGCGATCGCCAAGGAGTGCTCGATCTGCTCGGCTCTGGTGAACGCCATGATCACTGGCACCAGAAGAATCCTGGACAGCGCGAGCATGTCAGGCAGTGAGATGGGACCTCCTCGACTCGGGGCGATCTTATCGGTGACTAGGGCCCAAACCTCGTGTCACACCCATCCCAATGACCGCTCAACTGCCTCCCGCCAGCGGGAGTAGAGCCGTTCCCGCTCGTCGTCCGCCATCTGTGGCGCCCATCTGGCATCTTCGGCCCAAAGACCGGAGAGCTCGTCGAGGTCCGCCCAAAAGCCCACCGCCAAGCCGGCCCCGTAGGCCGCACCCAGTGCCGTGGTCTCGGTCACCCGCGGCTTGATCACGTCAACACCCAGGATGTCGGCTTGGAACTGCATGAGGAGGGAGTTGGCCGTCATTCCCCCGTCGACTCTGAGCTCGGCAAGCCGGACCCCCGAGTCGGCAGTCATTGCGTTCAGGATGTCACGAGTCTGATAGGCAGTGGACTCGAGGGCGGCTCGCGCGATGTGCCCGCGGTTGGCGAACCTGGTCAGTCCGGTGATGACCCCGCGGGCGTCGGGCCGCCAGTATGGGGCGAACAGCCCCGAGAAGGCAGGTACGAAGTAGACGTCTCCGTTGTCCTCGACCGTGCGTGCCAACTTTTCGATGTCCGAGGCCTCGTCGAGCATGCCCAGGTTGTCCCTCAGCCACTGCACCAGCGATCCGGTGACAGCCACCGAGCCTTCGAGGGCATAGACCGGCTTCTGGCCGGCGCGCTGATAGGCAAGGGTGGTGAGTAGCCCCGCTTCGGAGACGACCGGTGTCGGGCCCGTGTTGAGCAGCATGAAATTGCCAGTCCCATAGGTATTCTTGGCCTCACCGGGCCGAAAGCAGACTTGGCCGAAGAGCGCCGCGTGCTGGTCTCCGAGGATGGCGGCCAGGGGCACCCCTTCCAAGGGACCGATACAGGTGCCGAGCGCTCCGATCGAGGGCACGATCTCAGGGAGCATCGCCGTGGGAACGTCCATCGCCACCGCAATGTCGGCGTCCCAGGTGGTGGTGACCAGATCCATGAGCAAGGTTCGCGAGGCGTTGGTGACGTCGGTGATGTGAGCCCCCCTGCCCGGCCCACCGGTCAGATTCCAGGCCAGCCAGGAGTCGATGGTGCCGAAGGCGACCTCGCCGCGAGCGGCGGCCTCGTGAAGGTCGAGCTCGTCGAGGAGCCAGCGGATCTTGGGGCCTGAGAAGTAGGTCGCCAGGGGCAGACCGGTCACCGAGCGGAAGCGATCAGGGCCATCAGCGCCAGCAAATTGGGCGCAGAGCTCCGCGGTCCGGGTGTCCTGCCAGACCACGGCGTTGGCAAGCGGAGTCCCGGTCGCCCGGTCCCAGATGACGGTGGTCTCGCGTTGGTTGGTGACACCCACCGCGGCCAGATCCGAGGCGGTGAGACCGGCTTGGGAGAGAGCGCCCTCGATGACAGATACCGCCGTGGACCAGATCTCCATTGGGTCGTGCTCGACCCAACCCGGGCGGGGGAAGATCTGGGTGTGCTCGCGCTGGTCAACGGCCACCACCGCCCCGGTCGCGTCGCACACCATGAACCGGGTGGAGGTCGTCCCCTGATCCAGGGCGGCGACGAACTCAGGCATGGCGTGACGTTATAGGCCTTGGTCGCAAACCCTTGGCCTACGAAGGCCGGTCCCGCCCGCGCAGGGCGGCCATCTCCTGGGCCCGGGCCGGGTCGGTCAGCCACTGGTCGATCACGTCCGCGGCTTCCTCGATCACGAGGTCCACCTCCACGCGCTCGGCCCTGCTGAAAGGGCGGAGGACGAAATCTGCGGGGTCCATCGAGCCGGGCGGGCGGCCCACCCCTAGCTTGAGACGACTGAAGCCCGGCGTGCCCAGGGCCTTCTCGAGCGACCTGATCCCGTTGTGACCCCCAGTCCCCCCGTTGACCTGAAGCCGGAGACGGCCGAAAGCGAGGTCGATGTCGTCGTGGACCACCAGGATTCGGTAAAGATCGATGCCGTAGTAGCCGGCCGCGGCGCGCACCGCCGAGCCGGACTCGTTCATGAAGGTGGAAGGCACCACGTAGAGCACCCGGCTGTCGCCGACGCCGAGCTGGGCCACCTCACAACGGACCCGCGATGGAGCCCTGCCGAATCTGGCGTCGTGTCGGGCAGCCACCCGTGCCACGACCTCATACCCCGCGTTGTGCCTCGTTCCCTCGTAATCGGTCCCTGGATTGCGGAGACCGACCACCATGTGAACCTGGCTATTCGCCGCTTTCGCCTTCTTGCTCGCCCTCAGCAGGCTCCTCACCTTCGGCAAGCTCCTCTCCCTCGCCCTCGAGCTCTTCCGCGGGCTCTTCGACGACTTCGGCGGCAAGTGTGGTGACGCTCATCACCACGGCCTCTGGATCCTCGGCGTAGGTCACACCTTCGATCACGGGCAGGTCTGCGATGCGAAGCGAGTCTCCGATCTCGACATTCGAGACGTCGAGGACGATGGCCGAGGGAATCGCCGTTGGCAGTGCCTCGATGACGACGTGGGTTCGCTGGGGCGAGAAGACGCCGCCGTTGGTCACCCCGATCGGTGTCCCTTCGAAATGGATGGCGACCTCGGCCGACACGATCTCGTCGAGCGACACCGTGACAAAATCGATGTGGCGGTACTCGTTGCGGAACGGATGGCGTTCGATGACCCGGGCCATGGTCAGCAAGGTGGCGCCGCCCTCGATCTCCAGGTTGATCAGGGCATTAGCCCCGGCCTCGGTATGTAGAACCACATGAAGGTCATGCGCATCTACCGCGATCGACACCGGCTCGGTGCCTTTTCCGTAGACGATGGCCGGCACGCTGCCCGTCTTCCTGACACGACGCGACTCACGCGAACCGGTGCTCCGACCCGTTTGGGCGCGCAGACTGACTTCGGGCATCGAAAGACTCCTTGGAGGAATGAGAGGTGGATGCCAATTATGGCCGGATGGCGACTCTTCTGCCAGACGACTCCCCGCCAATCCACGATGCAGACCGGTCGGAAAGATGTTGAAGCATGGCTGCCTCGGACCAACCACCGCCGGTCAATGAGTGGCTTGCGCCGTCAAGGATCTCCACCGTCGCATTGGGAAGGGTGGAGATGTGTCGTTCGAAGAGATCCATTCGGCTCAGTGAATCCCTGGTCCCCTGGAAGAAGAGAAGCGGGACCGTCACGTCCGGGAAGTGGTCGACACGAAGCGCCTCAGGCTTTCCCGGCGGGTGAAGGGGATAGGCGTAGAGGATCACACCCGCGGAGGGATAACCCCCTGCCACGAGGTAGGTGGCCATACGCCCCCCCATCGACCTCCCAGCGAGGAACACCGTGTCAACTGCCCCCCGCAAGACATCGGCGGCGGCCCGGTGACATTCCACGAGACGCTCCCTGCGGTCCGGGCTCTTCGATCCCCGTTCGCTGTATGGGTAGTTGAAGGTCAGGACCCGGAGCCCGGCGGAGGCAAGCCCGCTCCGCAGCGCCACCATGACCCGATGGTCCTGATTGGTGCCCGCTCCGTGGGCCAGAACGACACCGTGTGGGCCGTCACCCTCCAAACGACCGCTGACCTCGCCGCCTGCCCACCGGATCGAGACAGTTGAGATCACGAAACCAATGTATAGGGCCAGTACCGTTGTCATGTGGAGCTCTTCGTCCATGACACACCCGAGGCCGCGGTCCAGTCCGCATCGAAACGCATCGCCGATCTGATCTCGACAGCCGAGGGGCGTTTCTCCTTCGGACTAGCCGGAGGATCGGCCGCCGAGGCCACCTACCGAATGTTGCGGGGCAGGGCCAGCGGTTGGGACAAGGTCGACGCCTGGCTCTCAGACGAAAGATGGGTGCCACCCGACCATGAGCGCTCCAACGGGCGGATGGTCGCGGTGACCCTGCTCGATCATGTCAATGCCAACTTCATCCGACCAAGGTGGAGCGAGTACATCGGACCCGAGGATGCCGCGGCCCACTACGAAGCAAGCCTTCGCTCGATCCACTTGGACCGGCAACCCGACCTGATCATGCTCGGGATGGGGGCTGACGCCCATGTCGCGTCGCTGTTCCCGGACACGCCGGCGCTCGCGGAGCGAAGCCGCTGGTATGTCGCCAATCGCGAGACGGGCCATCACGAAGATCGACTGACGGCGACCTACCCCCTTCTGTGGAGGGCATCTCTCGTCCTGGTGGTGACCCTCGGAGTCGAAAAGGCGGGCGCTCTCAAGGCCAGCTTTGAAGGCGGGACACCCGCCGGGCAACTGAGCGAAGCCGAGGGAGCGGTCGAGTGGTACGTGGATGGGGACGCAGCCTCCCTTCTCTCCTGACTTCGACGGTCCTGGTCCTGACCATGTCGGCGTGCAACGCCTCCGATGGAGCGACGGTGAGCAGCGGTGCGGCGTCGACGACCACCGTGACCCCTCCTCCGCCCACGACCAACACGTCAACCACCACCACCACGACAACCACGCTCCCGACCACCACGACGACCATTCCCGAGCCGCTGTCCGAGATCGATGCCGAAATCCAGATACCCGCAGGCAGCGGCCCATTCCCAGCGGTGGTCCTGGTTCACGGTGGGGGGTGGGTGGCCGGCGATCCTTCGATCATGCGCCCGCTTGCCCAGTATTTGACCGAAGCCGGCTTTCTCACGGTCAACACCCGCTACGCCCTGGCCGGCGAACAACCAGGGTTCCCGGCTGCCGTGGACGATGTCGCCTGTGCCGTTCGCTACGCGGCGGCGCATCCGGACTCCAATGGGTCGGTGGCGGTGCTCGGGCACTCCGCCGGAGCCCACATCGCGGCGGTGGTGGCCTTGAGCGGCAACGACTACGCCGTCTCCTGCCCGATCGCCGGAACCGGGCTCCCGGATCGTCTGGTCGGGCTGGCAGGGCCCTACGACGTCGCCCGTCTCGGCCCTCTCATGCTCCCGTTCTTCGGTGTCGGCCCCACCGAGGCCCCGGAGACTTGGGTCGCGGGAAACCCTCTCCACCTAGTGGGACAGAACCCTGATCTGGACAGCCTCCTGATGTATGGCGACGCAGACGGCCTCATCGACTCGTCGTTCACATTCGACTTCGCAGATGCCCTCGAGGGAGCAGGCTCGGAAGCTCTCGTGGAGGAAGTCGAAGGCGCCCGTCACAACGACATGTATGCGCCCCGTTTTGTCGGTGACTTGATCGCGAGCTGGTTGGGCGGGTGACCGCGGCCACTTTCAGACCGGCTCGACACCGGAGGGGAGTATCCAGGCACTGTTGTGCTGGGTCATCCCGATCTTGGGGTAATAGTCGACGGCTTTCGGGGCGGCAAGCAGGATGACAGTTGCTTGTGGGGTCTCTTGGCGGGTCCTCCGCACCAGCTCTCGACCGATCCCCTGCGCCTGGTAGTCGAGCCTCACCGCCAAGTCGGAGAGGTAAGTGCAATAGACCCAGTCCGTGATAGAGCGCGAGATGCCGACCATCAGATCCTCGTCCCAGGCAGTGATCACGAGATTGGCCTCGGCCAGCATCGTCTTCATGCGCTCTCGCTCCGCAATCGGTCGGCGCTCCCCGAGCGTCGAGTCGACATAGAGGTCGATGACGTCATCGAGGTCGAGATCGTTGCCCAACCGGTAGCTGATCACGGGCACGGAGAGTAGAGCCAACGGCTGGGCCCCCAAACCTGATCCGAATACCTCGTTACAGTCAGGTGGGTGAGGTACGCCACGACCCTCTACGCCAGATTCATCGGAATCGCGGTTTGCCTCTACGCCGGCTGGATGTTCCTGGGCAATCTGATTGTGGCTGTCCTCGGAGAGAACAGGTACAGCTCGACTTGGGTGCTCCCCATGGTCCTGGCTGCAGCTGCGGTTGGCGTCGCCGGGTCCGCCGTATTCCTTCTCAGCTTCGATGGGTCCTCGAGGTGGCGAACCCGCACCTGGCGCGTAGTCGGCTGGTCAGGAATGGTCTTGTGTTTGCTATTGCCGACCAGCATCTCCTTCTTCCTCTTGCCCTTGGTCGGGTTGGCGGCCCTGACTCTGGCGACGAAGCCGACACCGCGAGAAGACTTAGAACAGGTTGCGACCGCCTCGGGCTGACGCCAGTGGGTTCCTGGTCGAGGTGGTCTGGATTGTCTTGCGTCCGTTCACTGCGCTCCGGCAATCTCGTCGAGGAACCAGTCCAACATTCGCTCCAGTGCGGGTTGGGTTGTCTGCTCCAGCACCAGGCTTTCCTCGATCACCAGATCAGGGTCGATTCCGGCGTCGGCCATCTCGCCACCGCCATCGCTCTCACACCACGAGGCGATCAGACCCGCAGTCATCTCCGGGTGGAATTGGACCGCGAGATTCTTCCCGATTCGAAACGCTTGAAGACCCGACTGGTTTCGCGCCAACTCGACCGCACCCGGTGGAAGTGTGAACTCGTCGTGGTGATACTGAAACCAGGGACCGTCAGCAATCCCGTCGACCCCGGAGTCGATGCTCACCCATCCATACTCGGGACGCATCGACCGGGACACCCGCCCGCCGAGGGCCGACGACATGGCCTGAGCGCCAAAGCATATCCCAAGGACCGGCACCCCCGATCTGACCTGTCGCCGGATGAAATCGAGCTCGGGACCGACCCATCCCTGGAGCCGATCGTCGTATACCGACCACGGCGAGCCCATCAGGACGACCAGATCGTGCCGGCCGTTCTCGGGGAATATGGCCGAAACCTCGGGATTGTCGACGTCTTCGACGACGACAAACGGCTCAAGCGTGGCACCACGCCGCTCCAGATGCTCGCCGACCCGCTCCGGAGTCGACAGCGGGTCGTGTTCTATTACAAGAGCCCGCACCGGGGTGAGCTTATCAGTGCCCGTAATTGGGTTGTGCAGGACCGTCGTATTTGACCCCTTCGAGTCCCAATTACGTGAGGGCATGACCCTCTACTGCGCGTGGCCGGTTGATACTGTTTCGGGCCGAACCAGCAGCCGTGCAATAGTCTCGCTGCCGACAAGGAGACAGGTCTTCTGAGCAAAATCAGCTACGAGCGTGTTCGCTTCCTGTGGCCGGACCATCTCGGCTTGGCCCGTGGCAAGTACCTGTCGGCGGCCCGGGCGGCGGAGGGTAGCAATCACTGCGTCGCCCTCTTCTCTCTTCAGCTCAACCGGGTGATGATCCCCCACCCTGGCGCCCACCACGAGAGCTTCCCGGACGTCGAAGCCCGCTTTTCAACAGACGACATCAGGCCCGGTTGGGAGAAGGGGACCGGCGTCGTCGTGGCTTCGATCAGCAAAGACGGTATGCCGGTCGAGCTTGCCCCGCGGTCGATTCTCGATCGGGTGGTCGGTGAATGGGAGGAGTTGGGGTTCACCCCGATGATCGGCTTCGAATTGGAGGCCTTCTTGTTCGAGCCAGACGGCGATGGACGCTGGCGGCCGATCTACACCCCAGGCTCTTATGTGTATGGCACCGGCACCGCCGTGGACCCCAGCGGAACCATTCAAGAGATCATGGAAACCTCCCTGGCGATCGGGTTGGAGTTGGAATCCGTCAACTCCGAATACGAGGACGGTCAGTTCGAGCTCACACTGCGCTACGGAAAGGCACTCCAGGCAGCCGACGAGGCATTCTTGTTCAAGGTGATGGCGCGAGAGACAGCGGCCAAGCGCGGCTATCTCCTCGCCTTCATGGGCAAGCCGATCACCGAACGCGGAGGGAGTGGTATCCATATCAATCTCTCGTTGGTCGATCGGGAGGGGAAGAACGCCTTCAGCGATCCCTCCGACCCGGACGGGCTCAGTGAGCTTGCCCGTCGCTGCATCGCAGGGATGGTCCACGACCATGTGTCGATGACAGCCCTGGTCGCACCCACTGTCAATGCGTACAAACGCCTCAAACCGGGATCTCTCAACGGCTACTACGCCAACTGGGGAGTCGACCATCGCGGGGTGGCGGTCAGGGTTCCACCCGCCAACGAGTCAGGAATCAGGCTGGAGCACCGGCTGGCCGATGGCGCGACCTCGGTCCACGTCGCTGCCGCCGCCTCGCTGGTCTCGGCCCTTCGCGGTGTGCGCATGGAACTCGAATGCCCGCCCGCGGAGACGCAGGACTGCATCAACGGTGCCGACGCCGATCTCGCCGCGCCGCCCAGCCTTGGCGCCGCCCTCGATGCCTTGGAGAACGACAAGGAGTTCGTCGAGGCATTCTCGCCGGGCTACGTCGAAGGGTTTCTGGCCGTGAAACGGGCCGAGTGGGATCGCTACATGGCGCACACGACGGATTGGGAGATCGAGGAGTACCTCCCGTACTACTGACCCGATCAGCTGGCGGTGATGTCGCGGGGTGCCATTCTCGGGCCGAACTTGGGCTCGTGACCCAGGGTGTGGAGGAGACGGATCACCCGAGCCCTTTGAGGCCGGAATGGCTCCAACAGCTCCAACATCTCCTCGTCGGTGCCGCGCGAGCGCCCGGTCAGATGATGGACCACGAAGTGCTTGGTGTGAAAGTCCCCCACCTCGACCTGATCGGGGTCGCCGTGTGACACCACCAAAGTCTTCGCCACTGTCCACGGCCCCACCCCCGAGTGGCGATCGAGGACGCGGGTTGCGGACGACGGCGATTGACCCCTGGTTCCCTCGATCTTGGCGAAATCCACCGCGACCCGTCGGAGAACGTCTGCCCTTCGCTTCTCCAGATGTAGTTCGTGATAGACCCAGTAGGGCGCGGCTGCCATTCGCTCCGGATCCGGGGGCATCGACAGACCCTGACGGGGGCCCGGCGCCGGCTCGGCAAACACGCGGCGAAGGCCTCGCATGGCCAACGTGGCCTCACTCCCCGTCACCTTCTGGCCCACGATCGCCACCACCAAGGCATCGAAGACAAGCCCGGTCCTCCCGAATCGGAGCCCGGGGTGACGACGATGAAGCTCCCCAACCAGTGGGTGGTCAGTGGTGAAACCCGCCGGGTCGTCCTCCAGCCCGGATATCGCCCCCAGGGAGGCCAACAGCCAACTGGCTCCGCCACCCCAGGCTTCTCCGACGACCTCGTCACGGGTACGTCGGATCCGCATCGTGCCGGGCCCATCGGGTGTCCGCGCCGTCAACCACCACCCGTCGTCGGCGAACCAGCCATGGAGCGGCCTCAGGGTCTGCCTCAAGTCGAGCGTCCCGGTTACAGACACGGCCATGGTCTCCACGTCGGCATGATCGTCTTCCGACGGGCATAGGGGACAGCTGCCCGAGGTTGACGGCTCCGAGAGAAGGGAATCGAATGGCTTCAGTTGCGATCGTTGGCGAAGGGCCCGGGGGGCTCTCCGCGGCCCTCTTCCTGGCGAAGAATGGGCATGATGTGACAGTGTTCGGGACCGACGAGACCGCGATGAACTACGCCTATCTTCACAACTACTTGGGGATTCCCGAGATCGCAGGTACCTCGTTCCAGACGGTCGCCAAGCGGCAGGTCACCAGGTTCGGCGCCAACCTTCGTGAGGAGGAGGTCTCCACGATCAGCATCAACGATGGTTTCGTCGTGACCAGCGATTCGGGGTCGATCAAAGTGGACTACCTGATACTCACCGAGGGCAAGAACCCGGTGCTGGCGCGGTCCTTGGGTGTGGCCGAGGACGAGTCAGGCGCCATCCAGGTCGACCGGGACTATCGATCGTCTCTCGACCGGGTCTACGTGGTTGGCCGATCGGCAAGACCCGAGCGGAGTCAGGCGATCATCTCCGCCGGTGCCGGGGCAACCGCCGCACTCGACATCCTGGCCCTCGAATCCGGAGCCAACGTCCAGGATTGGGACTCTCCTCCCAAGGAATAGCACGCCCTCCATTGCTGAATCAAGCTTCACTCCTGGCGGGCAGTCAGGCCTCCATCCATGTCGACGAAACCCGGGTAACCCTCAACAAAGTCTTCGACACAGTCGACCTCAGCGGAGTCGCCAACGAGGCCGACCCGACGCTCGTCGTGCGGGGAGACGCGATGCGGATTCGCCAGATCGTCAGAAACCTCATCCGCAACGCCTTGAGGTATGGAGGGCCGAATGT
>Ga0214471_10003343_pt1 | contig 12459 bp, 9 predicted proteins | sample RVTome_5_FD_207665 | JGI IMG/M metagenome (GOLD analysis project Ga0214471, IMG submission 207665) | Soil microbial communities from uranium-contaminated site in the Upper Colorado River Basin, Wyoming, United States - RVT142D155 | ecosystem: Environmental > Terrestrial > Soil > Contaminated >...
CCCCGCGCCGTCGTCGAGGGTCACGAAGATGATCCGCTGCCCCGACCGCACCGCCGGCGTCTGCGAAGCGACCTTCACCCCGGCGACCATCACGCGCGCGCCCTGGCGGTGCCGCCGCAGGCTGGTTGAGCGCGTCGCGCGCACCGCCTCGAGCACCGGCCCGTAGAACGACACCAGGTGCCGCGAGACATCCATACCGACCACCTCCAGCTCGGCGCGCACCTTCTCGGCATCGCTGTAGGCGCGCAGCCCCCACGACGCCGGCGTCTCGACCACGCCGAGAGTTTGCTGAGCCGGTTCGGGCTTCGGCCGCCGCGCCTCCCACAGATCCACCACGTGCAACAGCAGGTCCCGCCGGCCACCGAACGCGTCGAACGCGCCGGCGTGGATCAGGTGCTCGACCACGGGCCGCGACACGTGCGTCCGCCGGCAGAAGTCGCCCAGTCCTTCGAACGGTCGAGCAGCGCGCGCCTGAAGGATCGACCCGCTCTCGGCATCCGAGATCCCCTCCACGTGCATCAACCCCATCCGGAGCCCCAGCCCACCTCCGTCCGGCAGCGACTCGACCGTGTAGTGATGCTCGGATCGGTTGGCGTCCAGCGGCAGGATCGGGATCCCGTGATGGCGCGCGTCGTCCAGGATCGCCCGCCGCGGGTACATGCCCGGCTCGTGGGTGAGCACGCCCGCGTAGAACGCGGCCGGATGGCGTGCCTTCAGCCACGCCGACTGGTAGGTCGGTACCGCGAACGCGGCCGCGTGCGCCTTGCAGAACCCGAACGCGGCGAACGAGGAGACCTCATGCCAGACCGGCGCGATCTCCTCGTCGCGCCAGCCGTTGCGCCGGCCCGTCTCGGTGAACCAGCGCTCGATGTCGGGCAGGGCCTCTGTGTGCTCGAGCGCGCGCCGCACCACGTCGGCGTACCCGAGGTCGCACCCGGTGACCGCGGCGATCGCGCGCATCACCTGCTCGTGGTACACGATCACGCCGAAGGTCTCGCGCAGGACCGAACGCAGGTCCGCGTGCGCGTAGAACGGACGCTCGAAACCGTGCCGCCGCCCGAGGTAGGGGCCGATCATGTCCGAGCGCACCGGCCCCGGGCGGAACAGCGAGATCTCGGTGATCAGATCCTTCCACCGGTGCGGTTGCAGCTTGCCTAGCAGCTCGCGCTGTCCCGGCGACTCGATCTGGAAGCACCCCAGCGTGCGCGACTCGAGCATCAGCCGGAACGTCTCGGGATCGTCGCGCGGGATCGCGTCGAGGTCCACGCGCTCGCCGGTGACGCGCGCGACCTCGGCGACGGCGTGGGTCATCGTCGAGAGCATGCGCACGCCGAGCACGTCCAGCTTGAGCAGCCCGAGCGCCTCGACGTCGTCCTTGTCGAACTGCGTCATACGGAATCCGTTCGCCGAGCGTTCCATGGCCGTACGGGTCAGCAGATCGTCCGGCGCGATCAGGATGCCCGAGGGGTGCAGCGCCAGGTGGCGCGGGAACCCGTCGACGCGCTCGCAGATGTCGAAGAGCTGCTCGAGCTGACGCTGGCGCAACGTGGTGCGGCGCAGCTCGGGCAGCTTGTCGAACGCGGCACGGATCCCCGACGCCGAGATGTGCGGGAACGACTTCGCGATCAGGCCGATCTCCGACTCGGGGTAGCCCAGCGCCTTGCCGACCTCACGGATCGCGCCGCGCGCGCGGTAGGTATCCACCATCGCGACGCACGCCACCTGCTCCGGCGAGAACGAGCCGAGGATGTCGGCGTAGACCTCCTCCCGGCGCGCGCTCTCGACGTCGATGTCGATGTCGGGCAGCTCGTGGGTGCGGTGCGGGTTCATGAACCGCTCGAAGACCAGGTCGTGCTCGATCGGGTCGACCTCGGAGATCCCGGTCAGGTAGCAGATCAGCGAGCCGGCGGCCGAGCCGCGGCACGCGCAGCGGATCCCGCGTGCGCGGATCCGCGCGACGATGTCGGTGATGGTCAGGAAGTAGCCGGCGAACCCCAGGCGCGCACACATCGCCAGCTCGGCGTCGAGGATCCGGCGTGTGCGCCCCTCGTACCGCATGCCGCGGCGCGCCAGCCCCTCGAAGCATCGCTGCGCGAGCATCTCGTTCAACGACCGGCCGTCACGCACCGGATAGCGGGGGACGTGGATCTCGCCGAGGCGCAGCTCGGCGGTGCACTCCTCGGCCAGACGGAACGCCTCGCGCAGCAGGTCTTCGCGACCGGGGAACAGCGACGCCATCTCGGCGCGGGACTTCAGCGTCGCCTCGTGGTTGCGGTTGTCGCGGTGATGCTCGGCCATCGGCACCAGCTTGCGCATCGCGTCGAGCACATCGCACAGGAACGCATCGGCGCGCTCGAGCGCGCGCGCGCCGTTGGTCGCCACCACGCGCAGCTTGAGCTGCTCGGCGAGCGAGAGCGTGCGCCCGATCATCGCGCCGTCGCCCGGCTCGAGCCAGTTGCGCACTTCGAGCACCGTCCGGGCGAAGCCGAACCCTTCGAGCCAGCGGCCGATGCGCGCGCGAGCCAGGTCGCCGGCGCGCCGCCGCACCGCGTCGCCGACGTCGCTCTCGGGGCCGAGCAGCACGAGCATCCCCTCGGCGTGCGCGCGCACCTGCTGGATGCTCGCGCACGGATCGCCCCGTTCACCGTTCAGGTGTGCGGTGGTGACGATCCGGCACAGGTTCTCGTAGCCGCGCTGATCCTGCGCGAGCAGCGTCACCACGAACCGCTCGCCGTCGCGCGTCTCGGCCGTGGTCAGGCGGGTGCCGTAGATCGGCCGGACCCCGTAGCGCCGACAGGCTTGGGTGAACCGGACGGCGCCGGCCAGCGTGTCGCGATCGGTGAGCGCGACCGTGCGCATCCCCAGCGCGCGCGTGCGCGCGGCCAGCTCGTCGAGGCGGATCGCACCCTCGCGCAGCGAGTAGACCGACCGGACCGACAGGTGCGCGAACATCCGCCGTCACCCGGTCGTTCGCCGCGCGCGCATCAGTCCCACACCCGGAACAGCGTCCACGCGCCGGTGCGCAGGTCGCGCGCGATCTCGTACACGCCCGGCGCGAGACCGTTGGTCGCCGGCGTCGCATCGATACGATAGATCTCGCGTTCCTCGCCCGCGCGCCACGGCCGCTCCCCTGCATCGTCCGCCTCCCACCACCCGCCGGCCTCACGCCAGCGGCACAGCACCTCGCGGACGCCATAGCGCTTGCCGCGCCACCAGAAGGCCTCGATCGCCCCCTCGGGCGCCTCGACGTCGATGGGTTCGCCGTATCGCTTCGACATCCCGATCGGCCGGCCGCCCGCGGACGGGTGACCGGATCCCCTTTCCCCTGGCCGCTGCAAGATGCTCGAACATATGTTCGAGCGGAGAAAGGGAACCTTACGCCGGGGGGCGCGCGGCCGTCAAGGGGGGGGCTGGCTGTGGCTCCTTAGTCCTTCCGAAGCATGGACATCCCACCCGTCCCTCCGTTCTACTTAGAAGCGATGCCACCATCATCCGCCGGTAACGGCGTCACCGAGCCGCGGGAAGACACCGCAGACCCCGAGGAGCGCGACGCGGTGGCCCCGCGCCGCCGCCGGTACGGTGGCCTTGTCTCCTTCGACCACAGCCAGCTCCTCCTCGAGCTTGGCCGAGACGTCACCAGCACGCTCGATCTCCAGCAGGTGCTCGACCGGACCTTCGTCGCCCTGCACCGGCTCCTCGACTTCGGCGGCGGCGCGATCCAGCTCATCGAGGAGGACCACCTGGTCGCGGCCGCGACCGACCCGCCGATGAGTCCCGAGGCGAAGACCGTACGCATCCCCGTCGGGACCGGCATATCGGGAACGATCGCGGTGACCGGAGAGCCGATCTATATCCCCGACATCTGGGTGGACCCGCGCGTCCACCCGGAGGGTAGGAAGAAAGGTGTCAGCTCGGGGGTCCGGAGCTACTTCGGCGCACCGCTGATCCAGGGGGGTCAACCGGTCGGCGTGATCCAGGTCGACTCGCCGATCACGGACGCGTTCGATCCTTCCCAGCGCGCTCTGGTGCTCGCGTTCGTCCCGACCGTCGCCGCCGCCGTGCAGAACGCGCAGCTGTTCGCCCGGGAACGCGAGTCGCTCCAGGCGCTCGAGGAAGCGACCCGCATGAAGCGCGACTTCCTCGCGGTGGTCTCACACGAGCTCCGCACACCGCTGACGTCGGTCTCGGGCTTCGGGCACACGCTGGCCAACCACGCCGACGCTCTCGACGTCGAGACCATCACCGACATCGGCGAACGCATCTGGCGCGCAAGCCGCCGCCTCGAACGGGTCATGGGCGACCTCCTCGACCTGTCGAACATCGAGCGCCGCGCCCTGTCCGTCGCGATGCGCCCGACCGATCTCGAGCAGCTCGTCCGCGACGCCGCCCGGGAGCAGGACGACCACCATCACGGGCTCGAGATCACGACCGGGCGGGGACTCCCGAAGGTGTGGACCGACGAGGACCGGCTCCACCAGGTGCTCGGGAACCTCTTGAGCAACGCCCGCAAGTTCTCCCGCGAGGGCAGCACGATCCACATCGGCATCGCGGTGGTCGCGGACCGGGTCGCCGTCTCGGTCGCCGACGAGGGACGCGGCATCCCACCGGCCATGCACGAGCACGTGTTCGAACCGTTCACCCAGATCGAGCCGGCGCAGACGCGCTCGACCGAGGGACTCGGGGTCGGGCTCTACCTCGTCAAGCAGCTCTGCGAACGGATGGACATCCAGATCGAGGTGGCCAGCCAACCCGGCACCGGCAGCGTGTTCACGCTGTCGATCCCCACAGCCGGCGAAACCGTCACGGACGTACCGTGAGGTTGCCGCCCCCCAGCGTTCCGCTGCGCTCGTAGGTGAAGAACGGGTCCGCGGGGTTCGACACGACCAGCCGGAAGGTGTCGGCGTCCTTGCCGGGCGTTCCGTTGTCCACCACCTCGAGCGTGAAGCGATAGCCCGAGATGCCGTCCACGCTCGCGGTCCCCATGATCGTCGCACGGTTCCCGTCGCGCACGAAGGAACTCACCGCTTCAGCCTTGACCTTGGTTCCCGACTGCTCGTTGAAGGAAAGCTCACCCGCCGGCCCATCGGCGGCCGTGCGGTATTCGCCCCAGAACCCGAACGTGTGCTTGCCGCCGCCGGCCTTCGGGATCCAGCCGCCGCCCGAGGCCTCACCCGGCGTGCTCGACGGCGCGAGCGGATCAACAAGCACGACTCCCAGCCAGGTGATCGACACGCTGCCGGAAATCCCGCCGGCCACCGCGGTCACGGTCTGTGTGCCGGGCAGATCGCTCATCGCGATCGCGCGCGCCGTGCCGTCGGCGTGCGTGACGGTCTCGGCGTGCGTGACCTCGCCGACGCCCGCGGCCGACCACGAGACGACCGCGTTCGGGACGGCGCGCCCGGAAGCGTCCCGGACCGTGGCCGCCACATCGACACCGACGCCGGTGACGCTCGCCGATACGACCGCGGCAACGGTCACGCTCGCCGGGGTGACCGAGGCCGGCGCCGCGCCGTCGGGATAGGCCACCGACCAGACGCCGCGGACCGTCTCGGTCGCCGAGAACGATCCCTTGATCGTCGCCCGCCACGTGCCGGCGGCGGGCGCGCTGATCGTGACGCGCTCGTTCGGGATGCTCGTGCAGAACGACGAGTAGCCGTTCGGCTCGGCATTGGGGTCGCAGCGCAGGAAGGTGCTCGCCGCGAGCGTTCCGTCGGGACGGAACAGGTCGATGTCGACGTCGTTCGCGGGGACGGTCCAGTCGGCCATCACGTCCAGCGAGACCGCGCCGGGGGCGACCTCTATCGTCGAGTTGAACGTCGTCGTCGGCACGATCGCCGCCGGCCCGATCTCACCGGAGAAGGCCCGAACGTCGTAGGTGATGCCGTCATCGTAGGCCTCGGTGTGGGTTCCGGCGGCGGCTGCCTCGACCGCGGCGGCGGCGTCCATGTACCCGGCCCCCATCGTGTAGGCCTGGTAGTTGGGCAAACCGCCCGGGCCGCGCGCGGCGTCCAAACCGACGGCCGTGTTCTGCAAGAGGTCGCGCACCTCCTGTGGGGTGAGCCAGACCCCGCGCGCGTCGTGCGCGGCCTGCTGCATCAACGCGACCACGCCCGAGACATGCGGCGCCGCCATCGAGGTGCCGCTGGAGGTCGCGTACCAGACGTCGTCGGGCGGGACGGGCATGTCCGGATTCGCCGAGGTCGCGTCGGCGACCCAGCCCACGAATCCCGTCGTCGCCCGCGTCGAGACGATGTTGTAACCGGGCGCGGTGACGGTCGGGTGCCATAGCTCGCTGCCGGGCACGCCGCGGGACGAGAAGAACGCGATGTGTCCCCCCTTGGTCCCGCCGGCGGCGCTTATCGCGCGCGGGTGCGTGGAGAACATGTTCATGGTGTCGGTCGTGGGCCCGTCGTTGCCGGCGCCGAACACGACCGAGATCCCCGCGTCCCACGCGGCATCGGTCGCCAGGTTCACCGGGTGCTCGGCATCGTAGGGCGTGCCCTTCCCGGGACCCCACGAGTTGTTGATGACCCGGATGTTGTACTCGTCACGGTGGTCGATCGCCCAGTCGTAGGCCGCGAGCACGTTCACGGCTTCGACGGCCTCACCGGTCCCGAGCCCGACGATGTCGGCGCCGGGGGCGACGCCGGCGTACTTGTCGGCCTCGTACGCGCTCTGCTTGCCGTATCCGCCCACGATCCCCGCGACGTGGGTGCCGTGACCGGATGAGCTATCCGTCGAGAGCTGATCCTCGAGGACGACGACCGGGTCGGCGAGATCCTGCCGGCCGAGTATCTTGACGTTCTGCACGGTCTTGACCGGCGTGCCGTTGCACAGCTCCGGCGCCGCGCAGAGGTCGGGATGCGTTCCATCGACGCCTGCATCGATCACCGCGACGCCGACACCGGTGCCGGTGACGCCCAGGTCCCACGCTGCGTCGGCGCGGATCGTCCGCGTCGACTGTCGCAGCAGCAGATCGAAGGACTCGTTCTCGAACACGCCGCGGACACCGGGCAGGCGAGCGATCGTCCGCTTGGCGGTGGGGAGAGCGACCACGACGGCGGCCGGAACGTGCCGGAAACCGTGGATGCCCAGCCCGACGCCCGCGAGCGTGTCGAGGTCGTGGGAGGTCGGCGGATCGTCGTAGCCGACGATGAACGTGGTGAGCGGAACAACGGCATGCGCGGCGGGGAGGCCGGCGAACGCGACGCTCACGATCGCCGCTGCGATCACGATCCCCGATCTCCGCCTCATCACGGATCCCCCGGGAGCGGATCTCGACGACGATAGGATCTCTCCACTCCCATAGGAGTATCGAGCGGCGCGTCCGGCGACTGAACATCTAGCACGAGATATAGCCCGCAGATGACCCCCTCGGGCCATGCGTTCCGCCCGGAGCGTCAGAGATCGTCCTAGCCCCGCGTTCCCCGTCGCCCGAGCAGTGCCCGCGGCGCGCGTCCCCGCGCGCACGCGATACCCTTCCGCGTCATGGTGAGCCTTGCGCTGTACGGGTCGGGTGAGTTCCTCGCGTGGAGCCGCGAGGTCGACCAGTGGTGTCTCGATCGCGCCACCGAGCCGGGTGACCGCGTCCTGATCCTGCCCACGGCGTCCGCGCCCGAGGGTGACGCGGCGTTCGCGAAGTGGTCCCGGATGGGGCTCGAGCACTACGAGGAACAGGGGCTTCGCCCCGAGGTGCTCGATCTGCGGACGCGCGCAGACGCCGAACGTGTCGATCTGGCGGCCGCGGTCGAGGGCGCGCGCCTCCTCTTCTTCTCCGGCGGCAACCCGGGCTACCTCGCCGAGACGCTGACCGGGACACGGTTCTGGCGCGCGGTGCTGGCCGCCGTCGCCGACGGAACCGCGATCGCGGGATGCAGTGCCGGCGCGTGCATCTTGGGCACGATCGTGCCGTTCATCGAAGGTGAAGGGATCACGCGCTGGGTCGACGGGATGCGCCTGCTGGATCTCGCATACGTCGCGCCGCACTTTGACGTGCTCGACTCGTATCAGCCGGGGTTGCGCGCGCGCATGGTGGGCGAGCGTCCCGACGGCTCGGTCGTGGTCGGGCTCGACGAGGAGACCGCGCTGTGCGGCGACGGCGAGACCTGGGACGTGCGCGGCAAGGGCGGCGTGTGGCTCGGCAGCGATGAGCACGATCTGGTCGAATATCGCGCCGGCGCGCAGCCGGTCGTGCGGCTCGGTCTCAACCTCCCCTAAGATGATGCCTCCGATGCGAACCTTTTCCCGACGTGAGTTCCTGATCGCCGGCGGCGCGACAGCGCTGGGCCTGATCGCCGCCGCCTGCGGGAAGAACGGGAACGGCGGCGGGGGCGGGTTCTTCCAGGGCACGCCCGGCTCGCTCGGCGAGCTCGTGGAGGGGCGCGAGCAGACCCTGCAGGTGCTCAACAGCAACTTCGAGACGTTCCCCAACAAGACGCAGCGGTTGGTGTTCGGGTTGCGGAACCCGAGCACCGGCGACTTCCACCAGGGCGGACGCGCGCGCGTGTGGGCGGGCCTCGAGCGCGAAAGCCCGCCGCTCGGCCCCTTCGAGGCGGCGTTCCACGGCGAGGGGCTCGGCGACCGCGGCGTCTATGTCGCGGAGGGGATCTTCCCGTCCGAAGGCACCTGGACCTTGGTGGTCGAGGCGAAGCCGGATGGGGTCCCCGAGACGCTGATCGGCCCGGCGCAGCAGCAGGTCGGCCGGCAGACGACCATGCCGGCGGCCGGCGACGCGGCCGTCTCGGTCGCGACGCCGACGCTGGACGAGCAGCGCGGCGTGGATCCGATCTGTACCCTGCCCGACGGTCCCTGCGCGATGCACACGATCTCGCTGGACGACGCACTCGCGAACGGAAGCCCGACGGTGATGATCATCGCGACGCCGGCGTTCTGTCAGAGCGCCCTGTGCGGCCCGGAGGTCGAGATCCTGTCCGACCTCTCGGGCGATTACGGCGGTCGCATCGACTTCGTGCACATCGAGCTGCTCGCCAACGACGACGACCAAACAGTGCAGACTTTCTCGCCGCTGTCGCCGGGCGCGCAGGCGTGGCGGGTCGAGCAGGAGCCGGCCATCTACTTCATGGACGCGGCCGGGACGATCACCCAGCGCATCATCGGGCCGTTCGACCGGATGGAAGCACGTGAGACGGTCGAGCAGCTGTTGGCCTAGCAGCGCGCTCCTGGTCGCGCTCGCGCTGCTCGCCGCCGCATGCACGCCCAGCGTCCAGACCGGCGACCCGAGCCTGCTGCCATCCGAAGACACCTCACGGCCTCCGAACACGGCACCGCCGTCGGCCGCAGTGGCCGGGCCGGACACCCCGGCGGCGTCGCCGTCCGCCGAGCAGGACGGCACGCTGGAGTTCCGCGTCCGCGACGCAGAAGGTCGCGCGCGACCCGGCGTCCCGATCGACTACCGCGGCCCTGCGCGCGACACCGTCGTCACGGGCAAGAACGGGATCGCGCGCGCCACGGTGCCGGCCGGCACCTATCGCATCACGATCCCGGTCGGCTGCGTCGAGCAGCTCGAGATCTTCCGCGGCTCCACCGCGGACGCCATCGTCTATCCGGGAACGCGCGCCGTCGTGCGGCTCGGAGGCATCGAAGCGCGCGCCGGCATCTGGCTGGCCAACCCGATGACGTGGGATGCCGATCCACCGTGGAGCATCGGTGATCGCGTGCGCGCGACGGTCACCGTGATCGACCGGTGCCGTCAGCATCCGGCTCCCGACGGCAGCTCGGTCTCCTGGCTGAGATGGCAGGCCTCGCCGGCGATCGAGATCGTCGGCGCCACGCCGACTCGCTCGGACGCTGACGGGGCGGTGCAGATCGGCTTCCGTTGCATCGCAGCGGGCGTGGCGAGCCTGCTGTTCATCGACCCGGTTACCGGTGAGCGCGAGGACCTGCTTCGCATCAGGCGCAGCTTCGACGTGATCGAGCCGACCTGTGGCTAACCGATCGCCCGATCGATCGCGGCGCGGATCGCGCGCACGGCCGCGGACGGATCCTGCGCCTCGGTGATCGCGCGCACGACCACGAACCCGCGCGCGCCCGCCTCTGCGGCCGTCGGGATCGTCTCATCGTTCATGCCACCGGTGAGGAAGAACGGCACCGTCGCCTCGGCTGCCGCGAGGCGGACGTATCCGAGCCCCACTCCGGTGCGCCCCGGTTTGGTCGGCGTCGCCTCGACCGGACCGACGCCGAGATAGTCCACCGGCTCGTCGCGCGCGCGTCGCAACTCGGCGGGCGCGTGGGTCGACCGGCCGATGATCGCCTCCGGCCCGAGCAGCGCGCGGGCATGCTCGGGCGGCAGGTCGTCCTGTCCCAGGTGCACCCCGTCGGCGCCGGCGGCCGCCGCCAGGTCGGCGCGGTCGTTGAGGATGAACAGCGCGCCGTGGGCATCTGCGGCGCGGCGGAACGTGGCTGCCGCGCGCAGCTGCTCGGCCGCGCCGGCGTGCTTGTCGCGCAGCTGAACGATGTCGACGCCGGCGCCCAGCACCGCATCCAGGAACGCAGCCAGATCGCCGCGGATAGCGGCGCACAGGTACAGGCGCGCGCCGGCCAGACGGGCGCGCCGCTCGGCTCCGGTCATCCGCCGGCGACGGCGCGCACGATCTCGAGGCGATCGCCTTCGGCGAGGTGGATCTCACCCAGGCGCCCCCGCTCCAGCGGCTCCCCGTTGTGCTCGACCACGACCCATTCGGGCTTCCACCCCACCTCGTCGAGCAGCTCGACGACCGTCGCGCCGTCGGCGATCTCGCGCGGCTTGCCGTTGGCGATGATCGTGGCCATCATGCGTGCGCGCGCATCGAGGGATCCCAGTCTTTCCACACCGGCTCGTAGCCGAGCGCACGCAGAGCCCCGGCGACCTCGGCCGGCGAGCGGGTGTCGTTGACCTCGAATTGCTCGTCGGCCTCATCGGGTTCGGTGTAGCCGCCGGGGTCGGTGTGCGAGCCCGCGCTGGTGTGGGTGACACCGATCCCGACCAGGTGATCGCGGAAGACGGCCGGCTCGCGGGAGGACATGACGATGCCGACGTCGGGCAGCAGCAGGCGCAGCGCGCAGATGTACTGCACCAGCTCCCGATCCGTCACGGGATGCCGCGGCGAGTAGCCGCTCGCGCTCGGGCGGATGCGCGGCACGCTGACGGCCAGCTCGGCGCGCCACGCGGTCTTCAGCAGATGCGATGCGTGTGCCGCGGTCGCGACCGCGTCCTCGCGCCACGGCTCGTGCAGCCCGAGCAGCGCGCCGATCCCCAACCGGCGGATGCCCGCGCGCGCCGCGCGCTGGGGGCCTTCGAGCCGGAAGCCGTAGTCACGTTTGCGGCCGGCGAGGTGGAACCGCGCGTAGGAGGCTCGATCGTAGGTCTCTTGATAGATCACGACGCCGTCGCAGCCGGTCTCGGCGAGGCGGCGATACTGCGCTTCATCCCAGACCTGCACCTCGAGCGAGATCTGCGGGAACAGCTCGCGCAGCTCGGCGACGTGCTCGACTAGGAAGTCGACGCCGGTGAGCTTCTGATGCTCGCCGGTCAGCAGCAACACATGCCGGTATCCGAGGTCGTGGAGGTGCCTGCCCTCCTGCATCGCGAGCTTCGTCGACAGTGTCTTGCGCACGATCGACAGATCCTTCGCGAAGCCACAGTAGGTGCAGGTCGTCAGGCACTCGTTCGACAGGTACATCGGCGCGTACATACGGATCGTGCGACCGAAGCGCTTGAGCGTCAGCTCGTGCGAGGCGCGCGCGACGTCTTCCAGGCGCGCGTCGGCGGCCGGCCCGAGCAGCGCGGCGAAGTCCCACAGGTCGCGCGCGCCGTGCTCGCGGCGCAGCGCGCGCTCGACGTCGGCGTCGGTGGCGCGCATGGCGAACGCGGCCAGCTCGGCGACCGGCGTGCCCGCCAGGATCGCGTCGAAACTCATACGCGATCCAGGAACCCGGTCAGCGGACTCGAGGCCTCGGCTCCCTCGCGTTCGGCCGGGAGCCCGGCGGTGTACGCCTCACGTCCCGCCTCGACCGCCTTGCGGAACGCCGCGGCCATCGCGGCCGGATCGCGTGCGACCGCGATCGCGGTGTTGACCAGCACCGCGTCCACCCCCATCTCCATCGCGGCGGCGGCGTGCGACGGCGCGCCGAGGCCGGCGTCGACGACCACCGGCACGGTCGCCTGCTCGACGATCACGCGGATCCCGTCGGCGGTGCGCAGCCCCTTGTTCGAGCCGATCCAGGACCCGAGCGGCATCACGGTCGAGCAGCCTGCTTCCTCCAACCGCTTCGCCAGGGCCGGGTCTGCGTTGATGTACGGCAGCACGGTGAAGCCGTCGGCGACGAGCTGCTCGGCCGCCTTCAGCGTCTCGACGGGATCGGGCATCAGATAGCGCGGGTCGGGCGTCACCTCGAGCTTGATCCAGTCGGGCAGGCCCATCGCGCGCGCGAGCCGCGCGATCCGCACGGCCTCCTCGGCGT
>Ga0214471_10003344_pt1 | contig 12459 bp, 12 predicted proteins | sample RVTome_5_FD_207665 | JGI IMG/M metagenome (GOLD analysis project Ga0214471, IMG submission 207665) | Soil microbial communities from uranium-contaminated site in the Upper Colorado River Basin, Wyoming, United States - RVT142D155 | ecosystem: Environmental > Terrestrial > Soil > Contaminated >...
CGAGCTCGGACCAGCTCGGCTGGGTCGCGGCCGGCTCGGGGACCGCGCCGCTGCAGCCCCCCAGCAGCGCGGCGCCAAACATGAGTCCAAGTGACCAAGGGATGCGCCCTTGATATCCACGCATGGCACTGCAGGGGTGGCATGGGTGGCCGAAGGCCGCCCATGGACGAGCTACGCACCGATAGTGGAGTTTGACAGCCAAAATGGCCGCTCCTAAGATCCGTCCGTGCCCAAGCTCGATACACTGGCCGCCGCTTGGACCTGCGCGATTCTGTGGGGCGGCGGCGTGTTCGGGTTGACCTTGCTCGCGGCGCTGGCTGGACACGGAGAACATCTCGCTCTGCTTTCCAATTATTATCTGGGCTATTCCGTCTCGATCTCGGGGGCCTTCATCGGGCTGCTGTGGGCGGCGCTGGACGGATTCATTTTGGGGCTCTTGGGAGCGTTGATCTACAACCGCCTGCTCGATTGGCGCCAGAGCTAGCCGCGCCGACCCGAGGCGAGCGTCTTCCGCTCGACCCGGTGAGAAATTCCTCGACCCGGCCGTAACTCCCCGTCGGCAGCCCCCCAAAGCGCCTCCACGCCGACCCTGCCCGCGATTTGGCGGACCTGCGGCCTTGGCACCCGCGTTGCAAAAGGTAGCGGACGGCCCGCTAGTCTAGAGCACCGCTTGGCTCTGGGCCGCCGGAATCGGACCGCAAGGAGAGAAAGAATCATGGTTCGTGAAACGCATTTGACCGAGGACGAAGCAAGGCGAATCGCCGACCACGAGGAGGTCAAACAGCTGCTCCGGCGAGAGGTGCAGCAGTCGATCAAGCGTCAGACCGGCCCACAGTCGAAAGAGGAGGATGCGGAAGTCAGCTCGGTCGCTCACCAGCTCAAGCATCGGGCGGTCACCGAGGTCACCACCACCGAGCGCGAGCTGGAACGGGCCCGCCGCATCGCCCGGGTCAATCAGTTCGTCGATTACATTTTCTTTCTGATCTACGGGCTGATCGGTCTGATGATCGGCCTCGAGCTTCTGGGAGCCCGCAATTGGAGCGGTTTCATGCGCTTCATGACCGCCGTCACCGCGCCGCTACTCGCGCCCTTCAAAGGTCTGATGCCGGATCCCGCGGTCGGGAGCTTTCAACTGATGCTCTCGTACATTGTCGCGCTGGTGGTTTACCTGCTGCTGCATAAGGCCATCAAAGGTCTGCTGCGCATCTTGGTGTTTCGCGAGACCTCTTTCTAGCAAGGTTCTCGATCCTGCGCGCACCGCGGGCTAGGAGCCTGGCTCCTAGCTTGATTCATGGATGGTCGTGGAGCCCAGGCGCAATCGGATGACGTCGAGCACTTCATCGACGCCGATCGATTCCATGCACTCCCAGCGGTAGGGGCAGCGCCGCCGGTAGCAGCGGCTGCACCAGAGCTGGTGCCAGATCACGGTATCGTGCGGATCCAAGGGGCCGTTGCGGGCCGGGTCGGTCGGCCCGTAGATCCCGACCACCGGGGTGCCGAGCGCGACCGCGAAGTGGAGCGGACCGGTGTCGCCGCCGATGAAGAGCTCGGCGCCGGCGATCGCGGCCCACAGCTCGTCCAGCTCGAGCGGCGCCGCCAGGTTGCGCTCGGATCCGATCTGGCTCTGGATCCGCTCCAACAGCTCGCGGTCCATCGGACCTCCGGTCCAGATCAGATGCCCGGGGTAGGAAGCGAGCAGCCGCAAACCGAGCGCGGCGAAGCGTTCCGGATGCCAGCGTTTGGTGGGCCAGCCGCCGCCGGGGTTCAGGATCAGATAGCGCTCGATGCCCAGCCGCCGCAGGCGCTGGCGCCAAGCCGCGCAGGATTCGGGCGGCGCTTCGACGTCGAAGCGCGCGCTGCGCTCGACCACTCCGACCGCGCGCAGCAGCTCGAGGTTTTTCTCGATCACATGGCGCGCCTGGCGCGGGATCGGGACGCGCCGATTCGATCCGAGGGTGCTGAGCGGCTCGCGCCGGTTCGCAGCTGCGAATCCGATCCGGAGCGGAATGCCGGCCAGCCACGGCCACAAGCTGGATTTGAACAGTCCTTGGAAATCGAGCGCGGCGGCGTAGTTGGCCTGGCGCAGCTCCCGCTGCGCCGCCCGAATGGCACGCCAGGTCGATGGGCTTGCGAACGCGCGGCGCCACCCGAACGTGTCGACGGTGTGGATGTGGTCGACCGCGCCGAACATCCGCACCAGCGGGGCGTGCTCGTGCTCCACCAGCCAACCGAGACGCGCCTGCGGCTGGGCGCGCCGCAAGGCGCGCACCGCGGGCAGGGTGTGCACCAGATCGCCGAGCGATCCGAGGCGGACGATCAGGTAGCTCTCAGACATGCCCTTCGAACAGCTGCTGCGCGGCTCGGACGACGCGCTCGACCTCGACCTGCTCCATGCACAGGTGGCGCGGCAGCGGGCAGACCCGCAGAAGACAAGGCATGCACGGCAGGCTAGTGTGCATCGCGGCGCCGTTCCACCCGCGCGGTCCGCTCAAGCTCGGATCAGTCGGGCCGTAGATCCCGACCGCTCGCGTTCCCAGCGCCAGGGCCAGGTGCAGGGCGCCGGAGTCGTTGGCCAGGACCAGGTCGGCGCCGGCCAGCAGGCCCGCCAAAGTGCCGAGCGAGGTCCGGCCGCAGAGATCGAGCGCCCGCCCCTCGAGCCCGGCGGCGACGGCGGCGCAGCTGGGGCGATCGGCGGGGCCGCCGGCGATCACGATTTGGGTCCGGCCGCGGCGGCGCGCGAGTCGGTCCGCGGCCTCGGCGAAGCGCTGCGCCGGCCACTTCTTGGCGGCCCCGAAGGCCGCTCCCGGGCAAACGATGATGAGGGTCGCGTTGGGACTGCAGCCGCACTCGGCCAACAGGCGCTTGGCCGACTCGATCTGATGGGCGGGTGCGCGGAGACACGGGTCGGGCGCGGCAACGGTCGATTCGATCCCGAGCCAGCCGCGCACCAGAGCCGCATACTCCTCGACTTGGTGCCGGCGCCGGCCAGCGGCATCGCGCGGCCGCCGCGGCCGATCGGTCAAGAGCAGCGCGCGGCCGTCGCCAGCGAAGCCGATGCGCCGCCCGATGCCGGCGCAGGCCGCTTCGAGCGCGCTGGCAAACGAGTTAGGCAGCAAGACGATCCCATCCAATCGGCTCGCGCGGAGCGCGGCGGCCCCGCGCCTCAATCCGGGTGCCAGCGTGCCGGGTGCCAGCGTGCCGGGTGCCAGCGTGCCGGGTGCCAGCGTGCACGCATCATCGAGCTCCGAGAAGCACTCCAGCAGCTCGCGGAGCGGCTCGGGCGCCGCGCCGATCAGCTCAGTATCGGGCAGCGCGCGGCGCAGCTCGGCCAGCGCCGGCTGGGCGAAGCAGATGTCGCCGACCCAGTTGGGGAGGCGTACGCCGAGGCGCCGGAGCTGCTTCATGAGCCGATCCGGGCCCGCAGGAACTCGAGGTATAACCGGGGCTGGTTCAGCAGCTCGCGGATCTCCAGCAGCAGCACCCGGCAGCCGCCGAGCGCGGACTCCGGAATGCGGGTCCAGTCTTTTTCGGTGGTGATCAAAAAGCCGTGACCACCGCGCGCCCGTTGGGCGGCTTGCTCGAGCTCGGCGGCGCTGAATGCGTGGTGGTCGCGGTAAGCGAAATGCCGGTCGACGCCGAAACCGACGCGCCGCACGTCGGCTTCAAACAGGTCGGGCCTGGCGATGGCGGACAAAAGCACCAGATCGCTGCCGGGCGGCGGCGTGCCGCCTTGCAGGCTGCGCAGGCCGGCGACTCGATGCTGCGCCCTGAACCGGGGCGCTCGCGGCGCGTAGCGCTCGAGCAGCCGCTCCCAGGACCCGGGATCGGAGGCGATATCGGTGCGGGTCAGAAGCACGCCGTCGGCGCGCGCGAGCGCCGTCCACCTTTCGCGCAGCAGTCCGCGCGGCAGCAGGTGGAGCCGATCGGGATCGAGGCTGGCGTCGAGCACGACCAGATTGACCTGGCGCTCCAGCCGCCGGTGCTGGAACCCGTCGTCGAGCACCAGCACATCGCAGTGGAAGCGTTCGATCGCAAGCCGCGCAGCCGCGACTCGATCGCGCCCGACCGCTACCGGGACGCCGCGCCGCTGCATCATGACCGGCTCGTCGCCCGCCAGCCGTGCCGCGACCGGCGCCGCCGGAGCGATCGCCAGCGGTTCGCGAGCCCGGCCGCCGTAGCCGCGGCTCACCACCGCGGGCCGGCGGCCGATCTTGCGCAGCAGCTCGACGGTTTCGAGCACCAGCGGCGTTTTGCCGCTGCCGCCGAGAGTCAGGTTGCCGATGCTGAGCACCGGAATCGGCAGCGCGACGCAGCGCGCCCAACCTCGATCGTAGGCCAGATTGCGCAGCGCCACGCCGCCGCCGTAGAGCCAGGCGAGCGGAGCCGCCAGCCGCGAGCCTCCCAGCGGCCAAGGCGGTCGGTGGGCGAGCGGCTCCGAGCTGCCGCCTGCCTTCAAGCCGGATCGCGGCCGAGCCCGCATTTCTCACGAGGCATCGGCGCGAGGCGGCGTAAGGCGCGGTGGATGCAAGGCATGCGCAGCCCGGCCGACGCAGGCATACTGGACAGTATGTCCAGGGGTACGGGGAGTCCCCGTTCAAAACGAGGCCGGGCAAGCATAACGCCGCAGACACCGTGCATTACGTCGCCGCAGTAGATGGCTCGTGAGAATTGCGGGCTAGAGCGGCGAGCCAGGGGTCGATCGCCCGCAAGGTTTCTTCGGTCGAGCCGCGCGACGCTTCGACCAGTTGGCGGCCACTGGCGCCCATGTTCTTGGCCAGCAGCGGATCGCGCGCCAGTCGGATCAGCGCGGTTCCGATCGCATCCGCGCTGACCTGCAGACCGGCGCCGGAGCCGGCGAAGCTTGCGGCGATCTCGGCGAAGTTCTCCATGTGGGGGCCGAACACCACCGGCTTGGCGCTGGCTGCCGGTTCCAGCAGGTTGTGTCCGCCGCGGGCGCCGAAGCTGCCGCCGATCACGGCCACCGCGGCGGCGCGATAGACCGCGCGCAGCTCGCCGAGCGTATCCAGAAGCACGACGTCGAGGTTCGGATCCAGCGGCCCGCCGCTGCGGCGCTGCCAGCTGAAGTCGCTGCGCTCGAGCAGCGCCGCGACGCTGTCAAAGCGCTCCGGATGGCGCGGCGCGAGGATCAACCGCGCATCGCTTTGCACCGCGCGCAGCTCGCGAAAAGCCTTGAGCAGCTGGATCTCCTCGCCGGCGACGGTCGAGCCGGCCACCACGGTGAATCGACCGTCCGCCTCGAGCGCTTCGACCAAGGTGCCGCATGCAGCGTCGCCGGCGCCGTCTTCCTCGAAGTCGAACTTGAGGCTGCGCACGGTGCGGACCTTTTCGGGCGCGACGCCGAGCTCGATCAACGCGTCGGCGCAGCTCGACTCCTGGATCAGCATCAGCTCCAAGGCCCCGAGCATGTCCAACGCGGCGCCGCGCACCCGCCGATAGCTGCGCAAGGTGCGCTGGCTCATCCGTCCATTGATCAGCAGCACCGGAATCGCGCGCTGGCGGCACTCGTCGAGGAAGATCGGCCACAGCTCGGACTCGGTGAGCAGCACCAGGCGCGGCCGGATGCGGTCCAGCGCACGCCGTACCGGCCCACGTAGATCGAAGGGAAAGTAGTAGATCGCATCCGCGAGGTAGAGGCTCTGGCGCGCCACCTGCTGTCCGGTCGCGGTGGTGGTGGTTACCACCAAGGGTTGGCTCAATCGCTGGCGCATGCGCTGCACCAGACGCCGCAGCGCCAGCGCCTCGCCGACCGAAACCGCGTGAATCCAGACCGCACCCGGCGCGCCGTTTTCCCCAATCCGAGGTGAATCGGGCAGATAACCGAACCGCTGCCTCAGGTCGCCGAGCTGCAGGCCGCGCTTCCAGAAGCGCCACAGATAGTAGGGCGCCAGCGCCGCCAGTCCGGCGCCGTACAGCAGCCTGTAAATGTGGAGATAGGAACGCACACCCGGTTCCCCCCGGCGGCAGAGGTTAGACCTGCTTTACATCACCCGTCAACGCGGGCAGATTGTGGGGGCTTGGACCGCCTCGGGGCCGGCGGATCACGCCGCCCGAGCCCAAACCCAGGCCCATGAACGGGAAAACCGAACGGATTTGGCTCGGCGGGCCGCGCACATGGGCGGTGGTGGCCGCCCTGTTGGCCTATGCCAACGCGTTGCCGGGCGGCTTTCACTTCGACGACAAGACCTCGGTGGTGGAGAACCGGGAGATCCGCGTCCTCGATGCCGAGCGGCTGATCGGTGCCTATCGGCCGCTGGTCAAGCTGAGCCTGGCTTTGAACTATGCCGCCGCCGGTTTGCGGCCGGCCGCGTTCGTGGCCACCAACATCGCCTTTCACGCGCTCAACTGCTGGCTGCTGGTTACCTTGATCGGCATCTATGGCCGGCGCCGCTGGCCGGGTGATCCGGAGCGCGTCCGGCGCGGAGCGACCGCGGCCGGTGTCCTGTTTGCCGTGCACCCGCTGGCCACTGAATCGATCAACGTGGTGATCGGCAGGTCCGATCTGCTGGCTACCGCCGGGGTTCTGTTCGCGCTCTGGCAGCACCTGCGAGCGGGACGCGGGGCGCGCCTCCTGACCGCGGCCGGCTTTCTCTTTGCGCTGGCTGCCAAGGAGCAAGGCGCCGTCTTTCCAGCGCTGGCGATCCTGCTCGATTGGGGCCTGGCGCCCGGATCGTTGAAGCGGGCGCTGCGCCGCGCGGCGCCCCATGTCGCGCTGCTGATCCTCGGCGCGGCGGCGATCTATCTCAAGGGGGTGCTGCGCTACCACTGGCCGTTTTCATGGGGCGATTACCTGCTTGGGCAGCTGCAGGCGCTGCCGACTTACATGCGGCTCACGCTCTGGCCGGTTCAGCTCAATCTGGACCACCACTTGGCGCTCCCGATTCGGCTCGATCAACTCGGGTGGCTGCTGGGCTGCGCGCTGCTCTTGGGCGGACTGTTGTCCCTGCGGGCGGCCGGCGCGGGCAAGCCTTGGGCACTGGCGGCGTGCTGGTTCTTGATCAGCCTTACGCCCACCGCGTTGGTGCCGCTGCGGGACGTGCTGGCGGAGCACCGTGCCTATCTGGCGCTGGCCGGTGCGACCTTGGCAGCCGGCATGTTCTTGGCGGCCCGATCGAAGCCGGACCGGAGCCTTCGGATCGGCTTCGGCCTGACTGCAGCCTGTCTTTTGCTTTTGACCTGGCAGCGCAACCGCGATTATGCGAGCGAGCTGCGGCTCTGGCGCGATACCGTCTCCAAATCGCCCGTCAAAGCGAGGCCGCACAACAACTACGGCGTGGCGCTGCTCGACCAGGGCCGACTCGACGCGGCGCTGCATGAGTTTCGGCTGGCGCGGCGACTCGATCCCGACTACCACGACGCCGCTTTCAATCTGGCGGTGGCGCTGGAGGCAGCCGGCCGACCAGCCGAGGCGGTCCGGGTGCTGCGCGCCGCGCTCGCGCACTTTCGGCAATCCGGAAAGCTGCGCACCAATTTGGGGCTGCTGCTGTTGCGCGAGGGTCAGCGCGAGCAGGCGCGCCGCTTGTTTCTTGAAGCCGCCGGCCCGCCCAATCGCGATCCGCGCGCCGCCAACAACCTGGCTCGGATGTACATCGAGGACGGCCGTCCCGACCTGGCTCGGCCCTGGGCCGATGTGGCGGTGCGTCGCAACCCGGAGCTGGGCCTGGCGTATCTCAACCGCGGCATCGTAGCGCGACTGGAGCACCGATTCTCCGACGCGCGCGCCGACTTCGAACGGGCCCGGCAGCTGGCCCCCGAAATCGCGGAGATCGCATTGGAGGAAGGGCATCTCGCGGCCGCCCGCGGCGATTGGAACGCTGCGATCGAGCGCTATCGCTCGACGCTGGGGGCGCAGCCGGATCACGTCCCGGCGCTGCTGGCTCTGGCGCAAGCCTACCGAGCTTTGGGGCGCGATCACGACGCCGCCCAGGCGCTGCTGCAGGTCCGGGCTCTTCAGCCCCCGCCCGCTGGCGACAACTAGCGCAAGGAGCGGAGCAGTTTAGGGGTGCCGTGGGCGAGCTTCGCTCCGCCCACGGACAGCACGGCGAGCGAACAACGGATTCTCTCCGTGATCGAACGTAGTCCGTGGGCAAAGCAGAGCTTGCCCCTGGCACCCATGGAGCTTGCCCCCGGCACCCATGGAGCTTGCCCCGGCACCCATGGAGCTTGCCCACGGCACCCAGGGCCACCTATCAGGCTGGGCCACCAGAAGGCACCGGGGGAGAGGCGTGCACGCCTGCCGTCATTCCGGCGCAAGCCGGAATCGAGGCCGGGCCGACTCACAGTCTGTGCGCAGCTCGTCCATGGGCGGCCTTCGGCCACCCATGCCACCCAATCAGCGCAACCCACTCGCGGGGATATCATGGGGAGATGGTCGGGTTCTCCTGTTCGTTGGTAGTAAAGCTGTTGATCTGGAATTCGCCTCCTAGCGCGGCTCCGTTGGCGTCGAAGCACTGTTCGAAGATACCGTAGTCGGAGCCATCCTGGTTCAGGCTCTGTCACACCACCACGAACCATCCAGCAGAATCATGGGAGACCGGTTCACCTTCCCAGGCCACGATGAAACCGCCTCCGGAATCATGCGACACGGACGGCATGGCCTGATCGCCGAGGGTCGTGCTGTTGATCTAGAACTCAGCGCCCACTGGGTTCCCGTTGCTGCTAAAAGACGCCGAATGCTACACGCCGTTCGGCCGGAGCGGTCCAATGGGCGAACGTGGCACAAGCAGAGAGGGCAGCCCGCGCATGCCGGATAGAATAAGCGCGAGTATCGTCATGAGCCACGGCCGATCGAATCTCTTGGGTTTGGGCCGCAGCGAGCTCGAACGGCTGGCGGAAAAGCACGGCCTGCCGGCATACCGCGGGCGCCAGCTCTACGGCTGGCTTTACCTCAAAGCGGTCACCGATTTCGATCGGATGCACACGCTTCCGGCCGCCTGGCGGGAGGCCTTGAAGCGCAGCCATGTGGTGCGCTGGCCGGAGCTGGTCGAGCGGCAATGCTCTGCGGACGGTACGGAGAAGCTGTTGCTCGAGCTGGAGGACGGGCGCCGGGTCGAGGCGGTCGCGATCCCGAAGCCGGAGCGACGCACCTACTGCATCTCGACCCAGGTCGGCTGCGCAATGGGGTGCCGCTTCTGCCGCACCGCGCAGATGGGCCTCGACCGCAATCTCAGCGTCGGGGAGATCGTCGGTCAGGTGCTGGTGCTGCAATCGCTGTTCGGCGCCGAGCCGAGCCGCAAGAACATCGTGCTGATGGGAATGGGGGAGCCGCTGGCCAACTTCGATAACGTGGCGCGCGCCCTCGAGCTGTTGTCCGACCCGGAAGGACTCGGTTTCCCGCCGCGGCGAGTGACGCTATCGACCGTCGGTCTGGTGCCGGGGATCGAGAAGCTGGCGCGGCTCGAACGGCGGCCCAAGCTGGCGGTCTCGATCAGCGCGACCACCGACGCGGCGCGCGCGGAGCTGATGCCGATCGACCGGCGCTATCCGCTGGCGGCCCTGTTCGCGACTCTGCGGCGCTATCCGCTCGGGCCGCGCGAGCGGATCACGTTCGAGTACGTACTGCTCGCGGGCATCAACGACAGCGACGAGGACGCGTGGCGGTTGGTGCGGCTGCTCCATGGCATACGCGCGAAGGTCAATCTGATTCCGTTCAATCCGGCGGCCGAGCTGCCCTTCGAGCCAGCGCCGCCCGAACGCCAGGAGGCTTTTCAGCGCATCCTGCGCAGCGCAGGTGTGACCGCCACAATTCGCGAGAGCCGCGGCCGCGACATCCTCGGCGCCTGCGGCCAGCTCGCCGCCCTGAAGCCGAAGCAAACCGCACAGGTACAGGTCGCCGCGCCGTGATCACGTGCAAACTCCCTCTCCCTCCGGGAGAGGGCCGGGGTGAGGGGCTGCGTTGCCTACAGATCGAGTTTCAATCGGCCCAATCCCAACTTCCTTCAGTGCTTGCGTATGACTATAGAAGGGACGCCCTCCCTCACCCCCGGCCCCTCTCCCGGTGGGAGAGGGGAGGTGCCAGCTCGACACCATGACCCCTTGTCCGCTGTGCGGCGGTGCCACCGCCGCGGCATTCGAAAAGGGCGGCTTCTGTTTTCGCAGCTGCGGAAGCTGCGAGCATCTCTTCTTGCATCCGCCGCCGACCGCGGAGCAGGAAGCGCGGTACTACGAGCGCCCCGAGATCCACAACCACTACCTCTATCACTACTACCGCAGCTGGCATCGGCGCCGCGCCCGTCAGGATTTGAAGTTCATCGCGCGCTTTCAGCCGCCGGGCCGGCTGCTGGACGTCGGCTGCTCGTTCGGCTTCTTCCTCGAAGCCGCGCGCGCCGCCGGCTGGCAGCCGGTCGGCCTGGAGACCGCACCGCTGCCGGCCGACTACGCGCGCCGCTCGGGGCTCGAGGTGCATTCATCCGGCATCGAAACCGCGCCGCTCGAATCGGAGTGCTTCGACCTGGTGAGCTTTCTCGACAGCTTCGAGCATCACGTCGCGCCGCGCCCGGCGCTTGCGGCCGCGGCGCGCTGGCTCAAGCCCGGCGGGCGGATCTATCTCAAGCTGCCCAACCGCGCCTCGTGGACTTACCTTTTGGCCGGCCCGGCGTGGAGCGCGATTTTCGGCCCGGGCCACCCGCATTACTACGCGCCCGACTCGCTGCGACGGCTGCTCGAACAGGCGGGGTTCGCGGTCGAGCATTTGAGCAGCAACTCGAGCGAGCCGCACTGGCAGTATTTTGTGATCGAAGCGGCTCTGCTCCGCGCGCGCGAGCGCTGGCTGAAGCGCGGCTGGATTGGGCCGGTGGCTTTGTTCGACAAGCTCTACAGCAATCTGGATGTCTTGGCCGCGTTCTACTTCGCGACCCGGCCGCTTTACTATTTGATGTGGCCGTTCGAGCTGCGGCTCGACCGGCGGCTGCTCGGGCACCAAATCGTCGCAGTGGCGCGCAAGGCGTGAAGGCCGTCCGGGTTCAAGTCGGCGACACGATCTACGCGCTGCTCGACGAGTCGCCGATCGGCTACAAGAAGGCGATCGTGCTGGCGATCGACGTGCGCCCCGAAGGCACCCGGCTGATCTGCGCCGAGCTCGCCGATGTGACGCGCCGCGGCGACCGCGCGGTGCTCAAGAAAGGCTGCGAGGAAAAGGCGCGCTGGTTTCCGACCCGCGCCGATCGCCGCGAGCGCCGCGACGCGCTGCTGACCCTCGAGTTCGAAGAGATCCACTTCGGCAGCGGCTAAGCCACGTTCGAAGCGTCACGACAGGGCAAGCGCGAATCTCAAAGAAGCTTCGATTGCAGAGATCTTGGCGGGGGACAAGGTCGATACCCTTTGAGCGAGGGCTCGCTTCGGAATGGTCGTGATGGTGTCCAGATTTGCCACACAGATTCTGGGAAGGCCGTCTTCCTTGCTCAAGGGAACTTCGGTTGGAATATTGCGAATGCGAGTCGTAACCGGCGCGATGGTGACCAGCTCCCTGACGGGGTAGGCTTCATTCCGCGACAGCAGTACGACCGGGCGCCGCCCGGTGGGAGCAGGCAGCTCCGCCCACCAGACCTCGCCTCTTCTCATAACCAGTCTTCTTTCGCCAGCAGCTCGCCCGCCGCCGCCTCTGCGGCTCGGATCTCCTCTGCACTTTCGGGACTGGCCAGGTAGCCCTCTTGATAGCGGCGAACCATCCGCTCGATCCGGCGCGCCTCCAGCCACTCTTTCAGCGCCTCCTGCAATAGCGCGCTGCGGCTCTTGCCGAGCTTGCGCCTGGCGTCTTCCAACGCTTTGTGGAGCTCTGCGGGGAGGCTCACGCCAACCTTGATTGCAAGCTTCGATTTCACGGTGATGCCCTCCTTGGTATGATTCTAGTATATCATGCATTCATACCATGCGGGTGCAGAACTGGGTCTAATTGTCCGGCCTTAAGGACCGGAGTGCGCGGCGCAAGGGAGATGCCACAGCTCGGAGCGCCTGATTGCGGCGGTGGCGCCAGAGCAGGGCGCCGCGCAGCGCGCCCTGGCTCGCCAGCACCCGAAGGACCGCGCGCTCTTGCTGAGCGAGCGTTCCCCAATGCCGAGCCGGGCAAGCCTCACAGGCGGGCGCGAGCTCGCCGCTGAGCAGCTGCCCGCGGAGCCGGCGCAGCTCGGGGCCGTTGGCGATCGCGGCGAGCGAGTCGCCTTTGCCCAGGCGCCCGAGCGGATCGAACTTCCAGCAGCAGGTCCGCACCGCGCCGTCGGCTTGGACGTAGAGCATGCTCCATGGGTCCAAACACAGGCGCGTGCGTTTGGGAGCGCTCTCCGCGTTGGGCGGATCGGCGGCGGCGGCCGGGGCGGCGTTGGCCGACAGCGCTTGGATTCGGTGCTCCAAGACATCCAGCAATCCGGCCTGGATCGAATAGCTGCACCCGTTCTCCTCCGCCAGGCGCGCCGCGTCGCGTAGCGCCACGCGCGCGCGCCGCATCGA
>Ga0214471_10003345_pt1 | contig 12456 bp, 16 predicted proteins | sample RVTome_5_FD_207665 | JGI IMG/M metagenome (GOLD analysis project Ga0214471, IMG submission 207665) | Soil microbial communities from uranium-contaminated site in the Upper Colorado River Basin, Wyoming, United States - RVT142D155 | ecosystem: Environmental > Terrestrial > Soil > Contaminated >...
GGGTAGACGTCGTCATAGGCGACGTGGCCGTGGAAGAACGCCGCGGTCTGGTTCGCCGGCAGCAGGCGGTTGTCCTTGAGCATGTTGAGCGCGAGCGCCCAGGTCTGATGCGTGTGCATCACGACGCGCGCCCCGCACAGGCGGTGGATCGGAGCGTGGATGCACTGCGCCGAGAGCTCGACCACGCCCTCGCCCTCGAGCGTGCGCCCGGATTCGTCGAACACGATCATGTCGCTCGCGCGCGCCTCCGACCAGTGCCGGCCGAAGGGCAGAATCAGGTAGCGGTCGTCGGTGCCCGGAACGGTGACGGTAAAGTGGTTGTCGATGCCCTCGTCGAGCTCGTGCAGCGCCGCAAGGCGGTGCGCGGCGGCGAGGTGAACTTTTGCCTGCCGCACGGGGTCGAGGGCGGGGGAGGTGCTGAGCGGATGGACGGACATGTCGGATCTCCGGCGGCGATTCGTGCAGTGCCCAGTATACCGAGAGGCTCGCTCCGGCGGGGCCCCGCCTGCATCGCACACCCATGGCGCGATGTAGGCGCGCGGGCGTAGTGACCTGCAGGCGAAAGGCCGCTGGCGCGGCCCGCGCGCCTGGTCCATGATTGGGCGAGGTTCGACCGCCGGGGCCGCGCTGCGGCCCCGGCGATGACGACATGATCAGAATCCGGGAGCTCGATCACCTCGTGCTGCGCGTCGTCGACCTGGCGGCGATGCTGCGCTTTTACTGCGACGTGCTCGGCTGCCGCGTCGAGAGGCGACAGGACGAGCTCGGCCTGGTGCAGCTGCGCGCCGGGCGCTCGCTCATCGACCTCGTGCCGGTGGAGGGCAAGCTCGGCCGCGCCGGTGGCGCCCCGCCCGGGCGCGAGGGCCGCAACCTGGATCACTTCTGCCTGCGGCTCGAGCCCTTCGACGCGGCGGCAATCCACCGGCAGCTCGAAGCCGCCGGCCTCTCGGCCGGCGCGGTCGAGTCGAGGTACGGCGCCGAGGGGCAGGGCCCGTCGATCTACGTGAACGATCCGGAAGGCAACACGGTGGAGCTAAAGGGGCCGCCGCAGACCGCGGCAACTGCGACCAAGCGCCCGCCGGCGTCGCGCCGCGCGAAGCGCTAGCTAGCGCCGGGGGGCGCAGGAGAAACCCGCAGCCATGTGGCAATACGCGCTCAAGGTCGCGTTGACCGCCGTGGTCGTAGTGGCGCTCGCCGAGCTCGCGAAGCGCAGCACATTCTGGGGCGCGCTGCTCGCCTCGTTGCCGCTCGTGTCGCTGCTCGCCTTCGTCTGGCTGTACCTCGACACGGGCACGACGGAGCGCGTAGGCGCGCTCTCGCAGGGCATTTTCTGGCTGGTGCTCGCATCGCTGGCGCTGTTCCTGGTGCTGCCGGCACTGCTGCGGATGAGCTGGCCGTCCTGGCCCAGCCTGGGCGCTTCGTGCGCGCTCACGGTTGGCGCATACTTTGCACTCATCTGGGCGCTCGGGCGCCTGGGCATCCGCATCTAGTCGCGCCTCGAGAGCTCTTCCGAACCGGCGAGAGACCACCATGATCGACTTCGAGCTGGATGAAAAATCCTCCGTTCTGCACGTTCGACCCACCGGCCCATTGCGCAAGGAGGATTTCGACGAGCTTGCGCGCAAGGCCGACCCTTTCATCGAGCGCACCGGCGGGCTTGCCGGTCTGCTCATCGAGGCGAAGCAGTTTCCAGGCTGGGAAGATTTCGGCGCGGCGGCGCGCCATTTCCGCTTCGTGCGCGACCATCACCGCAGGATCGCGAAGATCGCGGTGGTCACCGACTCGCCGATCGGAATGCTCGCTGAGCATCTCGCATCGCATTTCGTTGCCGCGCAGATCAAGCGATTTGCGGCCGGGCAGAGCGGGGCGGCGAGGGACTGGATCGCCGGCGCTGCGGCGACGCTGGGGCGCTGAGCGCGCGCCCGCGGATCTGCGATACGCCATGCCCGAGAGCAACCCAAGCCCCATTCCCGCCGCAACACGATCCTGGCCGATGCTCGCGGCATTCCTCGCGATCGTCGCGCTCGCTGCGTCCGTCGGCATGGTGTTCCGGCCCGATGAGTGGTACGCGGCGCTCGCCAAGCCGCCCTGGACGCCGCCCGACTGGGTGTTCGGACCGGTGTGGGCGGTGCTCTACATCGTCATCGCGATCGCGGGCTGGCTCATCTTCTCACTCCCGGGAACGCAGCTCGCGCGCGGGCTATGGGTGGCGCAGCTCGCGCTGAACGCGCTCTGGCCGTTCGTTTTTTTCGGGCTGCAATCGCCCTGGCTCGCACTCGCGGACATCGCCGCGCTGATGGTGTGCATCGCCTTCCTGACGTATGTGGCCGATCCCGTGCATCGCGCGGTGACTTGGCTGCTCGCGCCCTACCTGGCGTGGGTGGGCTACGCGTTCATGTTGACCGCCGCGATCCTGCTCGGCAACCCGCACTGATGGCGGGCGCGGCGCGCATGCAGGTAGGCTGCGGCGCGTGACGAACGCTCGCGCCGACACGCACAGCAAGGTCCTCGGCTACCTGCTGTGGATTTTCGGCTTCACCGGAGCGCATCGCTTCTACTTCGGGCGGCCGGTCACCGGCACCCTCTGGTTCTTCACGCTCGGGCTGCTCGGCATCGGCTGGCTGATCGACGCGTTTCTCATTCCCTGGATGGAGCGCACCGCGGAGCTGCGCTACACACCCGGCCCGATCGACTACTCGGTCGCCTGGCTGCTGCTCACGTTCCTGGGACTCTTTGGCGTGCATCGCTTCTACATGGGCAAGTGGGGCACGGGGCTGCTGTATCTCGTGACGCTCGGCCTGTTCCTGGTCGGCGTGCTCTACGATTTCTGGACGCTCAACTCGCAGTTGAGCGAGGCAAACCGAATACGCGGGGGACGCTAACGATGGCCGGACGGCTGGCGGACAAGACGGCGCTGTTGCTCGGCGCAGGATCGGTGGGCGAGGGCATCGGCAACGGGCGCGCCATCGGCATCGCGTTCGCGCGCGAGGGTGCGCGCCTCGCGGGGGCGGACCTGAGGCTCGCCGCGGCCGAGGAGACCGCGCGGCTGATCGCCGCCGAGGGCGGGCGCATGTTCGCGCTCGAGGCGGACGTGACCAACGAAGACGACTTGCGCCGTATCGTCGAGGCAACCCTCAAGGCATTCGGGCGCATCGACGTACTGGTGAACAACGTCGGCGGCAGCATTCCCGGCGGACCCGAGGAGATTGCGCCGGACGCATGGCGCGCGCAGTTCGAGCACAACCTGCACTACGTGTACCTCTCGACGCGCATCGTCGCGCCGCTCATGGTGAAGCAGGGTGGCGGCTCGATCGTCAACATCTCGTCGATCGCGGGGCTGCGCCACCTCGGCAACGAGCTTGCCGCCTACGCCGCCGCCAAGGCCGGGCTGCAGCAGTTCTCGCGCGTCACCGCAGTGCGCTATGCGCCGCACAACGTGCGCGTCAACACGGTGATCCCGGGGCTGATGTTCACGCCGCTGGTGATCGAGCGCCTCGCCAAGCAGCAAGCCGGAGGCAACGCCGCCGCGCTGATCGCGAAGCGCCACGCCAAGCCGCCGATGGGGCGCATGGGCGACGCATGGGACGTCGCCTGGGCCGCCGTCTACCTCGCCTCGGACGAGGCGAAGTACGTCACCGGCGCCGAGATCGTGGTTGACGGCGGGCTCACCGCGACGATCCGCTGAGCCACTGCCTTCGCGCGCATGGCGTCGCTCGCGCGCTGGCTTATCATCGATGGCAAGGCTGCGTCGGGTGAACGAAATGGAACCTGTCCCATTGGGCGAAGAGCCGGCCGGCGACCGAGACCAGCCGGTGATGAAGGGCGTGCTTGCGTCGGTTGCGCGCCTGTCGCGGCCGCAGGTCGTCGCGCTCGCGTTTGCTGGCGTCGCGATCATCGGCGCGATCGATTATGTGACCGGCATCGAGCTGGGTGTCTCGCTCTTTTACCTTGGGCCGGTAGCGCTGATCGCCTGGCGCGTCGGGGCGCGCGAGGGTTACGCGTTCGCCGCGCTCTCCGCGGCAACCTGGCTCGCGGCTGACTTGGCCGCAGGGCATGTCTATTCCCATCAGGCGATCTCGATCTGGAATGCGACGATTCGTCTGGGTTTCTTCGCGATCGTGGCCGGCCTGGTCGACGCGCTGCGCGTGCGTCTCGAAATCGAGGGCAGCCTTGCCCGCACCGACACTCTCACCGGCGTGCTCAACCGGCGCGCGTTCATCGAGCAGCTCGAATTCGCCATCGGCCTCGCTTCGCGCGACGGACAGCCGTTCGGGGTGGTCTACGTCGACCTGGACGACTTCAAGAAGGTGAATGACGTGCACGGCCACTCCGAGGGCGACCGGGTGCTGCGCACGGTTGCGCGCACCTGCGCCGAGTCGGTGCGGCGCACCGACGTCGTCGCGCGGCTGGGCGGCGACGAATTCGCGCTGCTGCTGCGCGGCTCCGACCGCGCCGGCGCCGAAGGCGTCATCACCAAGGCACGTCGGACGCTCGCCGCGGCCTTCCGTTCGCAGCGCGCCGGAGTCACCTGCAGTATCGGTGCGATCATCTTCCAGGGCGCGCCGCGCTCCGTCGAGGAGGCGATCGAGGCCGCCGACGCGCTGATGTATGAAGTGAAAAAGCAAGGCAAGGACTCGGTCGCTCTGCGCACGATCGACGCGGCGCCTGAAGCCGCGCCGAGCGGCGGCTGAGGCGCAGCGCCCGCGCGCCTCAGAGTACCCGCAAGATCCAGTCGGCGATGTGCACGAGCTCTTCGGGGCACACCGCGTGCCCCATCGGGTAATCGCGCCATTCGACCTCATAGCCGAGGGATTCGAGCATCCCGCGCGAGCGCTGCGCGCGCTCGAGCGGGATCATCTCGTCCTGCGTGCCATGCGCCATGAAGATCGGCGCATCGAGACCCGCGGCGTGCCGCTCGGCCTCCACGGTGCCGGCGAGCGGCAGGTAACTGGACAGCGCCATGATGCCGGCGAGCCGCTCCGGGTAGCGTAGCCCGGTTTGCAGCGCGACCGCGCCGCCCTGCGAGAAGCCGGCGAGCACGATGCGCCGCGCGGCGATGCCGCGCGCTTTCTCGCGCTCGATGAGGCCGGCGAGCAGCTTCTCGGAAGCGCGCACCCCGGCGTCGTCCTCGCGCCCGCCGCCGAGCTGGAAGATGTCGTACCAGGCGCGCATGCGCATGCCCATGTTGATGGTCACCGGCTGCTCCGGAGCGTGCGGGAATACGAAGCGCATCGCGAGCCGCCTCGGCAGGCGCAGCGCCGGCACCACCGGCTCGAAGTCGTGGCCGTCGGCGCCGAGGCCGTGCAGCCAGATCACCGCGGCGTCGGGCTTGGTACCGGTTTCGACTTCGATGGTTTCGGGGAGCGTGGTCATGGCCCCGCATTGTAGTGGGCTCGGCCAATCGGCGCAGACGACGCGCGCGGAGTACCATCGAGGCGTGCCTTCCTCGCTCACCCACATCGCGCTGCACGTGCGCGACGCCGAAGCGTGCATCGCGTTCTATCAGTCCTACGCGGGCATGCGTCTCGCGCACGATCGCGTCGCGCACGGCAAGCGCATCGTTTGGCTCGCCGAGCCCGCGCGCGAAAAGGAGTTCATTATCGTGGTGCTGCCCGGCGGGCCAGGGCGCGACCAGGCCGAAGACGATTTCTCGCACCTTGGCTTCGCGCTAGAGAGCCGCATGGCGGTCGACGCGATGGCGGCGCGCGCGCGTGCCGACGGCATCCTGGCGTGGGAGCCGCGCGACGAGCCCTACCCGGTGGGCTATTACTGCGGCGTGCGAGATCCCGACGGCAACTTCGTCGAGTTCAGCTACGGCCAGCCGCTGGGACCGGGAGCGCCATGAACAAGAAACGCGAAGATGTCTTTGCCGCCGGCGAGAAATACGAGCCTTATGTGGGACGCTGGAGCCGAATCGTGGCGACGGATTTCGTCGACTGGCTGGCGCTGCCCAAGGGCCTGTCGTGGCTCGACGTGGGCTGCGGCACCGGCGCACTGTCGCAGACGATCCTCGAGCGCGCGGCGCCGAAGGAGGTGTTCGGGATCGATCCCTCGGCTGGATTTATCGAATATGCGAAAGCGCATGTGCCGGGCGTCACCTTCGCGGTCGGCAATGCGCAGTCGCTGGAAGTCGAGCCGGCGAGCGTCGATGCCGCCGTTGCCGGGCTGGTGCTCAACTTCGTGCCGGAACCGGATTTCGCGATTGCGCACATGGCGCGCGCGGTGCGCCCGGGCGGGCAGGTCGCCGCCTACGTCTGGGATTACGCCGGCAAGATGGAGCTGATGCGTTACTTCTGGGACGCGGCCGTCGCGCTCGATCCCGCCGCGAGGGAGCTCGACGAAGGCAGGCGCTTTCCTTTGTGCCAGCCCGCGGCGCTCGAGGCGCTGTTCACTGGGGCGAGGCTGCGCGGGGTCGAGGTGCATCCGATCGAAGTGCCGACCCGGTTTCGCGATTTCGACGATTACTGGACGCCGTTCCTCGGCGGCCAGGGGCCGGCGCCCAGCTACGCCATGTCGCTGAGCGAAAAGCGGCGCGCCGCGCTGCGCGATCGCCTGCGCGAGCGCCTGCCGGGGGGCCCCGACGGCGCGATCGAGCTCGTCGCGCGCGCATGGGCGGTGCGCGGCTTGAAACGCGCGGGCAAGTAGCTTGAGACGCGCGGGCCGGTAATTTAGGACCGGACTCGGCTATCCTTCGCCCGGAAAATCGGGCCTGATCCCAATTTCATGTCGAACGGCCTCATCTTCTGGCGCCAGCCTCTGCGCGTCGCCGGCCCGCGCCCCGCGCGCGAGGCGATCCAGCGGCTGCGCGAGCTCACCGAGGCACGGCGGTTTTCCGTCGGCCAGCGCCTCGCCGGCAGGATCGAGGGTGCCAGCTCGGGGCCACGCGTGCGCGTCTGGCGCAAGGGCACGCTCTCGGCGGCGGGCGACGTGGTCGAGTTCGACGGCACACTTCGAGCCGAAGGCGACGTCACCGCCATTGACGGCTCGCTCGCCTACACGATGGGCAGCAAGGTGCAGTTCGTCGGCTTGCTCGCGATCGGGGTCGTGCTCACGGTGATGGGCGCGCTGCAGCGCCCGGGCGTTTCGCCGGTCGAGGACGGGATGTTTCAATTCGGCTTGCTTCTGACTGGCATTGCGGCGCTCTGGATCTTCTCGAGCAGCCGCATGCGCCACGAGCAAGTGCGCTTCATCGAGGCGCACCTCGCCGAATCCGTCGGCGCGCCGCCGCCGAAGGATGCGGAGACTTCCTGAGCCGGGCGCGGCGCCGCTTGCGTTCGCGAGAAGTGCGCGGGGCGGGCGAAACCACCGTGACCCGTGCCGGGCATTCGCCTATCATGGCTGGCACGCGCCCGGGGCCGGGCTCGCCCCGGTCATCGCGCGATGGATGCTGAACCCGTGAACCCCAACCTCACCGTCGTCGGCCAGGGCTTCTTCTTCGAGGACCTGAAGCTCGGGCAGCGCTTTCGCACCCACCGGCGCACCATCACCGAGACGGACCTCTCCAGCTTCGTCAACCTCGCCTGGCTCACCGAGGAGTTGTTCGCGGTCGAGGACGACCGCAAGCGCGCCATCAAGGGGCGCGCGGTGCCGGGCGCGCTCGTGTACGCGTTCGCCGAGGGCCTGCTGCTGCCGACGATGCAGGACACGGGCCTCGCGTTTCTCGGCGCGACGCTCGCGGTGAAGGGCCCGACGCGCGTGGGCGATACGATCCACGTCGAATGCGAGGTCACCGAGCACCGCCTCACTTCGAAGGGCGATCGGGGCCTGGTGCGCTTCGCCAACAAGGTGGTGAACCAGAACGGCGAGGCGGTGCTCGAGTACGATCCGCTGCGCATGCTCAAGCGCCGCGAGGCATGAGCGGTCCGCTCACGGGCATTCGCGTCCTCGAGCTCGGCACGCTGATCGCCGGGCCGTTTTGCGGCAAGACGCTGGCGGACTTCGGCGCCGAGGTGATCAAGGTCGAGCCGCCCGGCGACGGCGATCCGCTGCGCGCCTGGCGCCGCATGCGCAACGGCACCTCGGTGTGGTGGCACGTGCAGTCGCGCGCCAAGAAGTCGATCACGGTCGACATGCGCCAGAAGCCCGGCCAGGAGATCGTGCGCAAGCTGGCCGCGCGCTCGCACATCCTGGTCGAGAACTTCCGGCCTGGCGCGCTCGAGAAGTGGGGCCTGGGCTGGGAGGCGCTCTCCAAAGACAACCCCACGCTCGTGATGGTGCGCATCTCGGGCTACGGCCAGAGCGGCCCGTACCGCGAGCGACCGGGCTTCGCGGCGATCGCAGAGGCCGTTGGGGGACTGCGCTACATCACCGGCTTTCCCGACCGCCCGCCGGTGCGCCCGAACCTCTCGATCGGCGACACCATCGCCTCGCTGCACGGCGTGATCGGCGCGCTGCTCGCGCTCTTGCACATCAAGAACGGCGGCCCCGGGCAGGTGATCGACGTCGCGCTCACCGACTCGGTGTTCAACTGCATGGAGAGCATGCTGCCGGAATACGACGCCGACGGAACGGTGCGCGAGCGCTTTGGCAGCGCGCTGCCCGGCATCGCGCCTTCGAACACCTATCCGTGCAGAGACGGCGCCTACGTGCTCATCGCGGCCAACGCCGATAGCCTTTACCGGCGCCTGATGAGCGCGATCGGGCGCGAGGACCTGCGCGACGAACCAGTGCTCTCGAAGAACGACGGCCGCGCGCGCGAGATGGAGAAGATCGACGCCGCGGTCGGCGAGTGGACCGCGCAGCGCACGCAGGCCGAGGTGCTTCAAGCGATGGAGCAAGCCGAGGTGCCCGCGGGGCGCATCTACAGCATCGCCGACATCGCTGCCGACCCGCACTTTGCCGCGCGCGGCATGATCCAGCAGGTGATCGCCGCCGACGGCGAACCGCTCAAGGTGCCCGGCATCGCGCCCAAGCTCTCGGTGAGTCCGGGCGCGATCAACGGCCCCGCGCCCCGGCTCGGCGAGCACACCGACGCGCTGCTCGATGAGATCGGCTACGACGTGGCAGCGATCGCCGAGCTGCGCCAGGCCAAGGTGATCTAGAAATCGGGGACGGACCCCGATTTCGGGGCTTAAGCCGTTGTGTCGACGATATTTTTTTCGAGGTCTGTCCCCGATTTCCCGTGAGATTCGCGACCTATCGCGATTCATCCATTCAGAGGTGAGAGGCATGATCGACCGCATCGACCACATCGTGCTCACCACGCGCGATCTCGAGGGCTGCATCCGCTTTTATCGCGATGTTCTCGGCATGAAACTATCGACCTTTCAGACCCCCACCGAAACGCGCATGGCGCTCGGCTTCGGCCAGCAGAAGATCAACGTGCACGAGTGGGGCAGGGAATTCGCGCCGCGCGCGCATGTCGCCGCGCCCGGCACCCTCGACCTGTGCTTCATCGCCGCGGTGCCGCTCGAGGAGGTGATCGCGCGGCTCGAGGCGGCCAGGGTGAAGATCATCGAAGGCCCGGTGATGAAGACCGGGGCCACCTCGAAGATCCGCTCGGTGTACGTGCGCGACCCGGACCTGAACCTGGTCGAGATCTCGGAGCCGGTTTAGGGACAGACCCCGGTTTTTCTTTCTGGGAGTCTGTCCCGGATTTTTTTTGGGTGTCTAATCTCGGCGTCAAAAGAAAAACCAGGGACAGACCCCGATAAAGAGGTCAAAAGCGGGGGCTGTCCCTAGTCCGCCAGCACCACCTTCACGCCCTGCGACTTGAGCGCGTCGACCAGCGCTTTCGTATGCTCGCGGTCGCGCGTCTCGATCAGGAACTCGACCTCGGGCGTGCGCACCGAGGACGTGCCGAACAAACGCTGGTGCTGCACCTCGACGATGTTGCCGCCGGCGTCCGCGATGCGCTGCGCCACGCGGGCGAGGCTGCCGGAGACATCCGGCATCGTCACGCGCAGGCGCACCAGGCGCCCGTCGCGCACCAGGCCGCGCATCAGCACCGCGGCGAGCATGCGGCTGTCGATGTTGCCGCCGCAGATCGGCGTGCCGACGCGCTTGTCCTTGAAGCGCTCGGGGAACTCGAGCAGCGCCGCGAGCCCGGCGGCGCCGGCGCCCTCGGCGACCGTTTTCTCGATCTCGATCAGCGCGACGATGGCGCGCTCGATCGTCTGCTCCTCGACCACCAGCACCTCATCGACGAGCTCGCGCACGATCGGGCCGGTGAGCCGGCCGACGTCGCGCACCGCGAGGCCCTCGGCGATGGTGTCGCCGCCGACGTTCACCGGCTCGCCTTTGAGGTACTGGTGCATCGAGCAGTAGGTGCGCGACTCGACGCCGTAGAGCCGGATCGAGGGCTTGAGCGCCTTCGCGGCGATGGCCACCCCGGAAATCAGCCCGCCGCCGCCCACCGGCACCACCAGCACTTCCAGCTCGGGGTCGTCTTCGAGCATTTCCAGCGCAAGCGTGCCGGTGCCGGCGATGATCGCGGGATCGTCATAGGGGTGGATGAAGCTGAGGCCCTCGCGGTCCGCGCGCTCGTGCGCGTGGCGCGCCGCATCGGAGAGCGAGTCGCCCTCCAGCACGACCTCCGCGCCGTGCACGCGCGTGGCCTTCACCTTTACGTTCGGCGTGCCCTTGGGCATCACGATCACCGTGCGCACACCGAGGCGCGCTGCGTGATACGCGACTCCCTGGGCGTGGTTGCCCGCGCTCATCGCGATCACGCCGCGCCTGCGCTCCTCCTCGGACATGGTGAGCAGGCGGTTGAGCGCGCCGCGCTCCTTGAACGAGGCGGTGAACTGCAGGTTCTCGAACTTGAGCCGCACGCTCGCGCCGGTGAGGCGCGACAGCGTCCGGCTTTCGAGAAAGGGCGTGCGCTCGACCGCGCCCTCGATGCGCGCGGCGGCGGCGCGGATATCGTCGAGCTTCGGGCGATTCGCGTCCATGGTGCTTGCAGTATCCCATAGCAGGTTTTGGATCGCCGAACACGCTGCTACACTTTGCCGCGTCATGCCGCGCATCGCTCTGGCGCGCTTTGTCCTGTTCGCCGTTGCAATCGCCGCCGCCTGCGGCGCGCGCGCCGATGAGGCGCTCTGGGCGCTGCTCAAGCAAGGCGGCCAGGTGGTGATGATCCGCCACGCCACCACCGTGCCCGGCACGGGCGATCCGCCGGGCTTTCGGATCGACGATTGCAGCACCCAGCGCAACTTGAGCGACGACGGTCGCGAGGAGGCGCGACGCATCGGCGAGGCCTTCATCCGGCGCGGCGTTCCGGTCGCGCGCGTGCTCTCGAGCCGCTGGTGCCGCTGCCTCGAGACCGCGAGCATCGCCTTCGGCGGCGCCGAGCCGAGCGACGCGCTGGGCAACCTCTACACGCACCCCGAGCGGCGCGACGAGCAGCTCGCCGCCTTCCGCAAGCTCGTCGCCAATCCGCTGCGGCGGGCGAACCTGGTGCTGGTCACGCACGGCGAGACGATCCAGTCCTTCGTCGGCGTGCGCCCGGCGCAGGGCGAGATCGTGGTGGCGACGCCGCGCGGCGCGGGCGAGCTGCGGGTGGCCGGCCGCATCGCGCCCTAGGCGCAGCCTCGCCGTCTAGCCCGCAGTCTTCGCAAGGAACGCGGCGCCGGGAAAACTCGCGAAGGCGCTGGCGATCGCGATACGCCCGTCCTTGACCGCGACGGTCTCGCCGGTGAGCAGATTCTCGAGCGGCGTGCGCTCGGCCAGGCCGGCGGCGTCGATCGCCGTATCGCCCCACACGTCCTCGCCGAGCGGGAGCTTCCCCGCCTCGCCGAGCAGCTTGGCGAACAGCCGACCGGCGATCACCACAAGGGTCTTGCCCTGGTGCCGCCGCGCGTAGGCGAGCACGTGCTCGGCCTTCGCGCCGTGCGCTTCGAGCGGCAGGTAGCCGCCGTCGCGGAAGAGCTCGGGGCCTTTGCGGCGCGCTTCGAGCATGCGCCACGTGAGCCAGAGCTTGGCGCGCCCGTCGTGCGGCGCGGAGGCGAGCGCGCGCACCGCTGTCCCGAGACCGGGCTGCTGCGCCAATGCCGCGAACTCGTCAAGCCACCTTTCACGCTTTGCGTAGTCGACCGGCCGGCGGTTATCCGGGTCGACGAGGCTCAGATCCATGACTTCGCGGCCCTGGTAAATGTCCGGCACGCCGGGCGAGGTGAACTTCACCAGCGCCATGCTGAGGCTATTCAGCGCGCCGAACCAGGCCACCGGCTCGGCCTGCGCGCGCAGATCATCGAGAAACGGATTGGGCTGCAGGCGCCCGAGCAGGCCGCGCACAAAGCCGACCACGGCGTGCTCGTACTCCTCGTTCGGGCTGATCCAGCTGGTGTTGGCTTTGGCTTCACGGGCGGCTTTGATCATGTAGCGCTCGATCCGCTCGCGCCAGGCGGCGAGCGCGCCTTCGTCGAGCGCGTCCGGCGGCAGCGTGCCGAGCAGCGTCTGGTAGAGCAGGTACTCGTCGGCGAGCGAGGGCGCGGAGCCGGCCTCGAGCTTCGAGCG
>Ga0214471_10003346_pt1 | contig 12455 bp, 12 predicted proteins | sample RVTome_5_FD_207665 | JGI IMG/M metagenome (GOLD analysis project Ga0214471, IMG submission 207665) | Soil microbial communities from uranium-contaminated site in the Upper Colorado River Basin, Wyoming, United States - RVT142D155 | ecosystem: Environmental > Terrestrial > Soil > Contaminated >...
GTTCATGTAGTGGCTGGTCGGTCCGACCTCCATCGGCTCCTTGGTGATGTCCACCCCCGCCAGCTCCTTGAACTGGTGGTACATGGACGGCAGCCGCTTGCGGATGTAGTCGGCCGGCCGGCGCGAGGCGATGTCGAGGAAGACCCCGCCGTGCGGGCTCCCCCGCCCGGCCTTCACCTCGGAGTTGATGGCCCGGGCCACCTCGTCGCGGGGGAGCAGGTCGGCGGTGCGGCGGTTGTTCTTCTTGTCGGTGTACCAGCGGTCGCCTTCCGCCTCGTCGTCGGCAGTCTCCCGCTTGAAGTACTCGGGGATGTTGTTGAACATGAACCGCTCGCCCTTGTTGTTCTTGAGGGTGCCGCCGTCGCCCCGCACGCCTTCGGTCACCAGGATGCCTCGCACCGAGGGCGGCCAGACCATCCCGGTGGGGTGGAACTGCTGGCACTCCATGTCGATGAGACTGGCGCCGGCTTCGAGGGCCAGCATGACGCCGTCTCCCGTGCATTCCCACGAGTTGGACGTGATCTGCCAGATCTTGCCGATCCCGCCCGTGGCCAGCACCACCGCCTTGGCCTTGAACAGGACGAGCTTGCCGGTATTGCGCCAGTAGCCGAAGGCCCCGCGCACGCGATCGCCGTCCTTGAGCAGCCGCTCGATCTTGCACTCCATGTACACCTCGATCGGCTGGTGGATCGCGTGGTACTGGAGCGTGCGGATCATCTCGAGCCCGGTGCGGTCGCCCACGTGGGCCAGGCGCGCGTAGCGGTGCCCGCCGAAGTCGCGCTGCAGGATCAGGCCGTCCTTGGTGCGATCGAAGAGCGCGCCGTAGCGCTCCAGCTCCAGCACGCGGTCCGGCGCCTCCTGGGCGTGGAGCTGGGCCATGCGCCAGTTGTTGAGCATCGTGCCGCCGCGCATGGTGTCGCGGAAGTGGACCTGCCAGTTGTCCTCCGGGTAGACATTGCCCATGGCCGCCGCGATGCCGCCCTCGGCCATGACGGTGTGGGCCTTGCCGAGGAGCGACTTGCAGATGAGCCCGACCGAGACGCCCTGGCCGGCCGCCTCGATGGCGGCGCGCAGCCCGGCGCCGCCCGCGCCGATGACGAGAACGTCGTGCTCGTGGGTCTCGTAGTCCGCGGTCGCCATCAGATGATCCTCCAGTCGCGGATGATCCCCATGGAGACGAGCCGGATGTAGAGATCCGTCAGCCCCACGCTCCAGAGGGACAGCCAGGCGAAGGCGGGGTGCTTCTCGTTGAGCCGGGTGATGATGTGCCAGAGCCCGTACCGCGCCCGCGCCTTCGAGAAGACGTCCACGTGGCCGCCGCAGACGTGGCGGCAGGAGTGACAGGAGAAGGTGTAGCCGGCCAGGAACAGCACGTTGATCCACATCACGATGGTGCCCACCCCGATGCCGAAGCCGTTCGGGAACCGGAAGGCCAGGAGCGCGTCCCAGGTGAGCACCGCGATGAAGAAGACGGCGACGTACCACGCGTAGCGGTGGAAGTTCTGCACGATCAGCGGGAAGCGCGTCTCGCCGCTGTAGCCGGACTTGGCGTCGCGCACCGCGCAGGCCGCCGGCGCCAGCCAGAACGAGCGGTAGTAGGCCTTGCGGTAGTAGTAGCAGGTGAGGCGGAAGAGCCCGGGCCCCGCCAGGATCAGGAAGGCCGGTGACACCAGGCCGATGATCGGCAGGGTGATGTCGGGCAGCCCGCCGCCGAAGGTGTGGTGCAGGCACCCCTTGGTGATGCAGGGCGAGTAGAAGGGCGAAAGATATGGAGCGGCGTAGTAGTGCGCGTTCTGGAAGGCGGCCCACGTCGAGTAGACGATGAACGCGAGCAGGACCACCACCACCGTGACCGGCAGCACCCACCACGAATCCGTCCGCAGGTGAGCCGCCGCGATCGGCGGCCGCGCCTCGCCGAGGATGCGGCCGCCTTGCCTCTGCGCCGTTGCGCCGTTCATGCGTTCTCCCTCGCGTAGGCCTTCACGCCGTCCTGATAGAGATCGCCGCCGTGGCAGTCGTTGACCACGATGGCGGGGAACCCGGCCACCTCGAGGCGCCGGATGGCCTCGGTGCCGAGATCCGCGTAGGCCACGATCTCGAGCTTCTTCACGAAGCCCGAGAGCACCGCGCCCGCCCCACCGATGGCGCCGAAGTAGACCGCCTTGTGCCGGCGGAGCGCGTCCTTGACCGGCTGGGAGCGCGCGCCCTTGCCGAGCGTGCCCTTGAGGCCCAGCGCCAGGAGCTTCGGGGTGAACGTGTCCATGCGCCCGCCGGTGGTGGGGCCGATGGAGCCCACCACGTCGCCGGGCCGCGCGGGCGAGGGCCCGGTGTAGTAGATGATCTGGCCCCGCACGTCGATGGGCAGCGGCTGGCCCGCGTCGATCAGCGGGAGCAGCCGGGCGTGGGCCGCGTCGCGGGCGGTGTACATCACGCCGGTGATCCGTACCCGGTCGCCCGCCTTCAGCGCTTCGATATCCCCGTCGCTGAGCGGGGGCGTGACGTCCTTGATTCCGTCGGCCGCCACCGTGATCATCGCCCCTCACCCCGACCCTCTCCCCAGAGGGGAGAGGGAGCCTCGAACCCTCGCCCCCGAAGGGGGAGAGGGCAGGGTGAGGGGGCCGTTCTCGCCCTCACAGCGTCGCCTCTTTGTGACGATGCGCGTGACACTCGATCGTCACCGCCACCGGCAGGCTCGTGATGTGGCAGGGATACGTGAGGATGTGGATGCCGAAGGCGGTGGTGTCGCCGCCGTAGCCCTGCGGCCCGATGCCGAGCCGGTTGGCGCGCTCGAGCACCTCGCGCTCGACCGCGGCCACCACCGGATCCGGGTTCGGCGCGCCCAGCTCGCGGAAGAGCGCCTTCTTGCTGAGCCGCGCGGCCTGCTCGAAGGTGCCGCCCACGCCCACGCCCGCGATCAGCGGCGGGCAGGCGTCGGGACCCGCGGTGCGGATGCACTCGACGATCCACTCCGTGACGCCGTCCACGCCCTCGGCGGGCGTGAGCATCTTGTACTTCGAGCGGTTCTCGCAGCCGCCCCCCTTGGCCATGATCTGGATATGGAGCTCACTGCCCGGCACCAGGTCCAGGTGGATCACCGCCGGGGTGTTGTCGCCGGTGTTCACCCGGTCGAAGGGCGAGCGCACGATCGAGGCACGGAGATAACCTTCCTTGTAGCCCTGGCGCACGCCCTCGTTGATCGCGTCGTAGAGGCCGCCGCCGCTGACGTGCACGTCCTGCCCCAGCTCGAGGAAGCACACCACGAAGCCGGTGTCCTGGCAGTACGGGATCTTCCTGGTCCGGGCCAGCTCCGCGTTCTGCTGGAGGATCTGGAGCACCTGCCGCCCGGCCGGGGAGCGCTCGGTCTGGAGCGCGCCCGCGAAGGCCCGCAGCATGTCGGGCTCGAGGGAATAGTTCGCCTCCATGCAGAGCTTCTTGACCGCGTCGACGATCGCGGAGGCGTGGATCTCGCGCATGGGGCTAGAGCTTGAGCTTGTCCACCAGCTCGCGCACCGCGGCGGCCGACTTGTCGAAGGCGGCCTGCTCGTCGGCCTGGAGCTTGATCTCGATGATCTGCTCCACACCTTTGCGGCCGAGCTTCACCGGCACGCCCACGTAGAGGCCCTTGGTGCCGTACTGGCCGTTCAGGTAGGCCGCGCAGGGCAGGATCTTCTTCTTGTCCTTGAGGATCGCCTCCACCATCTCCACCGCGGAGGCGGCCGGCGCGTAGTAAGCGCTGCCCGACTTGAGGAACGCGACGATCTCGGCCCCGCCGTTGGCGGTGCGCGTGACCAGGGCCTGGATCCGGTCCGCCGGGAGCAGGTCGGTGATCGGGATGCCCGCCACCGTGGAATACCGCGGCAGGGGCACCATGCTGTCGCCGTGGCCGCCCAGCACGAACGCGGTCACGTTCTCCACCGACACCTGCAATTCCTGGGCGATGAAGGTGCGGAACCGCGCGGAGTCGAGCACGCCCGCCATGCCGATGACCCGCTCGGTCGGGAAGCCCGACTTCTTCCAGGCGAGCTGCACCATGGCGTCGAGCGGGTTGGTGACCAGGATCAGGATCGCGTGCTTCGAGCGGCTCACCACCTGCTCGACCACCGAGCCCACGATCTCCGCGTTCTTGAAGAGCAGGTCGTCGCGGGTCATGCCCGGCTTCCGGGCCAGGCCCGCGGTGATCACCACGATGTCGGAGTCCGCCGTCTCGTCGTAGCCGTTGGTGCCGATCAGGCGGGAGTCGTAGCCGTGGATGGGCCCGGCCTGGGCCAGGTCGAGCGCCTTGCCCTGCGGAATCCCCTCGACCACGTCCACCAGGACCACGTCGCCCAGCTCCTTCTCGACGGTGTACTGGGCGACCGAGGCGCCGACATTGCCGGCGCCGATGACCGAGATCTTGGGTCGCGCCATTTACAGCGTCTCCATGCTCTTGATGATGGCGGTGCCGAACTCCGAGCACTTGACTTCCTTGGCCCCGTCCATCAGTCGGGCCAGGTCGTAGGTCACGACCTTCTGGCCGATGGTCTTCTCGATGCCCGCGATGATCCGGTCCGCCGCCTCGTTCCACCCCATGTAGCGCAGCATCATCTCGCCGGAGAGGATGACCGAGCCCGGGTTGACCTTGTCCTGGCCCGTGTACTTGGGCGCGGTGCCGTGGGTGGCCTCGAACAGCGCGTGGCCGGTGTCGTAGTTGATATTGGCTCCGGGCGCGATGCCGATGCCGCCCACCTGGGCCGCCAGCGCGTCGGAGATCAGGTCGCCGGTCAGGTTGCAGCACGGGATCACGTCGAACTCGTCGGGCCGGGTCAGGATCTGCTGCAGGAACGCGTCCGTGATCGCGTCCTTGACCAGGATCTTCCCCGCCGGCGGCTTGCCGCCGCAGTCGTCCCAGGAGACCAGCCGGTCCGAGAACTCGCGCTTGGCCAGCGCGTACCCCCACTTCATGAACATCCCTTCCGTGTACTTCTGGATGTTCCCCTTGTGGACCAGCGTGACGTTGCGGCGGCCGTTCTCGACGGCGTAGCGCATGGACGCCCGGATCAGCCGCTCCGACCCTTCCTTCGAGACCGGCTTGATGCCGATGGAGGAGCTGCCCGGAAAGCGGATGTTCTTGACGCCCATCTCCTTCTGGAGGAAGTCGACGACCTTCTTGGCCTCGGGCGTGCCGGTCATCCACTCGATGCCCGCGTAGATGTCTTCCGTGTTCTCGCGGAAGATCACCATGTCGATCTTCTCGGGGTGCTTCACCGGCGAGGGCACGCCCTTGAACCAGCGCACCGGCCGGAGGCAGACGTAGAGGTCGAGCTCCTGGCGGAGGCTGACGTTCAGCGAGCGGAAGCCCTCGCCGATCGGGGTGGTGAGCGGCCCTTTGATGGCCACCAGGTACTCGCGGATGACGTCGAGGGTCTCCGGGGGCAGCAGGTTCGGCGGGCAGTCCTTGCCGTACACCGTCGCCGCCTTCTCCCCCGCGTACACCTCGGCCCACGCGATCTTGCGGCGCCCCTTGTAGGCCTGGGCCACCGCGGCGTCCAGCACGCGCACCGACGCGGCCCAGATATCGGGCCCGACGCCGTCGCCCTCGATGAACGCGACGATCGGGTGGTCGGGCACCTGCAGCTTGCCGTGGCTGATCGTGATCTTCTCGCCCGCGGGAATCTTGACTCTCGCTGCCATGGCAGCCTCCCTGGAGATTAGGTGAGGGCGTTCAAGGCTGAGCCCGCCTTGAACCACCCGATCTGCTCGTCGGTCATCGTCTGCAGGCACTGGATGCTGACCGTCTTGCCGCCCGGCTTGTGGATCACGACCTCCACCGGCTTGCCGGGCGCGAGCGCGGCCAGTCCGCGCACGCTCACGCGGTCCGGCTGCTCGAAGAGATCGTAGTCCGACGCCTTGGCGAAGGTCAGGGGCAGGATCCCCTGCTTCTTGAGATTCGTCTCGTGGATGCGCGCGAAGCTCTTGACGATGACCACCTTGCCGCCGAGATAGCGGGGCGACATGGCGGCGTGCTCGCGGCTCGACCCCTCGCCGTAGTTCTCGTCGCCGACCACGAGCCAGCCGATCCCCTTGGCCTTGAGATCCCGCGCGTTCTGGGTGAAGGTCTTGACCTCGCCGGTGAGCGGGTTGGCGCCCTTGCCCGCCTCCCCGGTGAAGGCGTTGACCGCGCCCAGGAACATGTTGTCGCTGATGCGGTCGAGGTGGCCGCGGTAGCGCAGCCACGCGCCCGCCGGCGAGATGTGGTCGGTGGTGGTCTTGCCCTTGGTCTTGACTAAGATAGGAAGCTCCCCGAAATCTCGCCCGTCCCAGCGGGGGAACGGCTGCAGGAGCTGGAGCCGCTCGCTATTGGGGGCGATCGCGACCTGCACGCGGTCGCCGTCCGCGGCGGGCGCCTCGAAGCCCGCGTCGCCGCCCACGAAGCCCTGGGCCGGCAGCTCTTCCCCCTCGGGCGCGGTGAAGCGGAACGGCTTACCGTCCGGCCCGGGAATCGTCCCGTGCACCGGGTCGAACTCGAGCGTGCCCCCGAAGGCCAGCGCGGTGACGATCTCGGGGCTGGTCAGGAACGAGAGCGTGGAGGCGCTGCCGTCATTGCGCCCCGGGAAGTTGCGGTTGAACGAGGAGACGATGGTATTGGTCTCCTCTCGGCCCACGTCGCTCCGCTTCCACTGCCCGATGCAGGGCCCGCACGCATTCGCGAGCACGGTGCCCCCGATCTTCTGGAACGTGTCCATGATGCCGTCGCGCTTGATCGTCTGGTAGATGCGCTCGGAGCCCGGCGTCACCAGGAACGGGGTCTTGGCCTTGACGCCGGCCTTGAGCGCCTGCATCGCGATGTGGGCGGCCCGCCGCATGTCCTCGTAGGAGGAGTTGGTGCAGGAGCCGATCAGCGCCTGCTTGATCGAGGCGGGCCAGCCCTCCTTCTTCACCTCGGCGGCGAGCTTCGAGATGGGCCGCGCCCGGTCCGGCGAGTGGGGGCCCACGATGTGCGGCTCGAGCTCGGAGAGATTGATCTCCACGACCTCGTCGTAGAACTTCCGCGGATCGCGGATGACGTCCGGATCGGCCACCAGGTGCTGGCGATGCTGCTCGGCCAGCCGCGCGATGTCCGCGCGGTCGGTGGCGCGCAGGTAGGCGGCCATGCGGTCGTCGAAGTGGAAGAGCGAGGTGGTGGCGCCCAGCTCCGCGCCCATATTGCAGATGGTGCCCTTGCCGGTGGCGCTGATGGATTCCGCGCCCGGCCCGAAGTACTCGATGATCTTGTTGGTGCCGCCCTTGACGGTCAGCAGCCCGCAGAGATAGGTGATGACGTCCTTGGGGGAGCTCCAGCCGGTGAGCTTGCCGGTCAGATGCACGCCGATCAGCTTGGGATCGAGCACCTCCCACGCGAGCCCCGCCATGGCCTCGCCGCAGTCCGCGCCGCCCACCCCGATGGCGGCCATGCCGAGGCCGCCCGCGTTGGGGGTGTGGGAGTCCGCGCCGATCATGAGGCCGCCCGGGAAGGCGTAGTTCTCGAGCACCACCTGGTGGATGATGCCGGCTCCCGGCTTCCAGAAGCCGATCCCGTACTTCTTCGAGGTCGAGTGCAGGAAGTCGTAGACTTCGCGATTCTCGTTGATCGCGCGCGCCATGTCCTCGGCCGCGCCGCTCTCCGCCCGGATCAGGTGGTCGCAGTGCACCGTGCTCGGCACCGCCACCTGCTTCTTGCCCGCCTGCATGAACTGCAGCAGCGCCATCTGGCCGGTGGCGTCCTGAAGCGACACCCGGTCGACGCGCAGGCGGAGCTGGGCTCGGCCCCGGCTCCATTCCTGCTTGGCGAAGTCATCGGCGTGCGCGACCAGGATCTTCTCGGCCAGGGTGAGGGGGCGGCCGAAGCGCCGGCGCGCCGGATCGAGCTTGCCGGGCATGGATTCGTACAGCCGCTTGACCTGGTCAACCGACATGGTGGGCCTCCTCGACCGGCAGACATACGTATCGCCTCCTGCCCGCGGTCAGGCAGGAGGCGACCAGATAAAATCCGCAGTTACGCTAACATGACGCCCCGGGGAGGTCAAGGGAACGGCCCGCGGCGGCCGCGATCCGCCGCCGCACCTCGTCCATCTCCGCGGGGCCCGCGTAGTGCCCCCGCGGCCAGAAGAAGCCGCGCAGGCCGTCGCCCCGGCGCCGCGGCACCACGTGCACGTGGAGGTGGGGCACGCTCTGGCTCACCCGGTTGTTGACCGCCACGAAGGAGCCGTCGGCGCCGAGCGCCGCCTCCACCGCCCGCGCGAGCACACGCACCGCGTCCCAGAGCGGCGCGGTCAGCGCGGCGGGCAGATCGCCGATGGTCTCCACGTGCTCGCGGGGGATCACGAGGCAGTGGCCGGGGAAGAGCGGGCGGTGATCGAGGAACGCCACCACCGATCGGGTCTCCAGGACGCCGGAGGCCGCCTCCTCCCCGCGCGCGATGCGGCAGAAGAGGCAGCCCGCGGCCGGGTCCAGGCTCACGGGGCCGCGGTCAGCCGAGCAGGCCGCGCACCGCGCGGCGCCGCAGGGCCAGGATGGACTCGGTCGGCGAGATCTCCATCGGGCAGACGTCGGTGCAGTTGGCCTGGCTGTGGCAGCGCATGAGCGTGTCCTCCGAGACCAGCACCGCCGCGCGGTCGGCCGGGCCGGCGTCGCGGCTGTCCGCGGCCACCGTGAACAGGCGGTTGAGCGCGGCCGGGCCCGGGAAGCGCTCGTCGTTCGCCACCATCGTGCACGCCGACACGCACATGCCGCAGCCGATGCACTCGATCGCGGGATCGATGCGCCGCCGCTCCGGCGCGTCCGCGCCGACGCGGGCGAGGGCCGCCGGCTCCGCCTTCGGCACGAACGTGGCGCCCACGCGGGCGGTCTGCTCGGCGAGCGGGGCCAGGTCCACCACCAGGTCGCGGATGAGCGGGAAGTGATAGAGCGGCCGCACCGTCACGATGCGGGTCTTGAGGCTCTTGAGCAGGGTGCGGCAGGCCCAGCGCTCGCGCCCGTTGATGACCATGCCGCACGAGCCGCACATGCCCACGCGGCAGGCGTAGCGGAAGGCCAGGGTCGGATCGAGGCGGTGCTGGGCGTCGACCAGCGCGTCGAGCACCGTCATGCCGTCCTTGGCGGGCACCCAGAAGCGCTGGATCCGCTCGCGGAAGCCCGGAGACCAGCGGAAGACCTTCAGGACCATCGCCACTCCCACACCGCCGCGAAGATGACCACGGCCAGCGCCGCGGCCAGGACCAGCAGCAGCCGGTGCCAGCGCACCGGCAGCCCGAAGTCGAGCAGGATCACCCGCGCGCCGAGCAGGCCGTGCACGAGCACGAGGGCCAGCAGCAGGGCCTGCACGGTGCGCCAGTACGGGGTGCGCACGTGCAGCGCGATCACCGCGAGGAGGGCGATCGCGGCGGCGCGCTGCACCAGCCAGGCCCACATCCCGGCCCGGGTGCCGCGCCATCCTTCGGCGGTGGCCCACCGGCGCCGCAGGATCCGCCGGGGCCGCTTCGGCATCAGTCGCCGACGTCCACCGTCGTGGGCAGCCGCGCCGCGTCCGGCTTGAGGCGCGTGTGGCGCACCGGCTCGGTCCAGACCTTGGGACCCGCGCCATCCGCGGAGCCGGCGAGCACCGCCACCGGCTCGCCCGCGGTCGCGGGGAAGTCGCGGCGGTAGTGCGAGCCGCGGCTCTCGGTGCGCTCGAGCGCGCTGCGGGCGATGAGCCAGGCCGTGGTGGCCTGGTTCTGGAGGTTGATCCAGTCCTGCCACGCGAGGTTGAAGGCCCCGCCGCCGCGCACCGCCACGCTCTCGAGCCGTCCCGCCACGTCCTCGATCTCGGTCAGCGCCAGCTTGAGGCCCTCGCCGGCACGGATCAGCCCCACGTGCTCCCACATGACCTGGCGCAGCCGCGCCTGCAGGGCGTAGAGGCTCTCGGCGCCCTCGCTGCGCGCGAGCGGCGCGATGGCGGCCGCGACCGCCGCGTCCACGTGCGCGCGGGAGATCTGGGGCAGTGGGCGCCCGACCACCCAGTCCGCCATCACGTCGCCCGCGATGCCGCCGAACACGGTCGATTCCGCGACCCCGTTGCCGCCGAGCCGGTTGGCGCCGTGCACGCCGCCGGTGTCCTCGCCGGCCGCGAAGAGGCCCTCCACGTCGGTGCGGCAGGCGCGGTCGATCACGATGCCGCCCATCATGAAGTGGGCGGTCGGCCCCACCTCGACCGGCTCGCGCGCGAGGTCACGGCCGAAGTCGCGGCAGCGCCGCACCATGCCGCGGAAGCTCTTCTCCACCACCTCCGCGCCCAGGTGCGAGACGTCGATCCACACGCCGCCGTTGGCGGTGCCGCGGCCTTCCTGCACCTCGGTGTAGCAGGCGCGCGCCACCAGGTCGCGGGTGGACCGCTCGAGGCGCGTGCGGTCGTAGCGCTGCATGAACCGCTCGCCCCGGCCGTTGAGGAGCCGGCCGCCCGCTCCGCGCAGCCCCTCCTCGAGCAGCGCGCCGGTCATGAGCGAGTTGGGCACGATGAGCCCGGTCGGGTGGAACTGCACCATCTCCATGTCGCGCAGGCGCACGCCCGCGCGCAGGCCGAGCGCGATGCCATCGGAGGACTTGTCGGCCGAGCAGGCGATGACCTTGTACATCGTGGGCCCGCCGCCCATCGCGAGCAGGATCGCGCGGCTGCGCACCGCCACGAAGGTGCCGCGGCGGACGTCGAGCAGCAGCGCGCCGCCCACGTGGCCGCCGTCGGCGCGGAGCAGCTCCACCGCCCGGTGCTCCTCGAGCGGGCGGATGGACGGGCGCCGCCACACCTGCTCGGTCAGCCGGTTCATGATCTCGATGCCGGTGAGGTCGCCCTTGTGGATGGTGCGGTCGTGGCTCTGCCCCGCGAAGGGCTTCTGGTGGATGCGCCCGTCCGGGTGGCGGTCGAAGAAGCAGCCGTAGCGCGCCTCCAGCTCGAGCACGCGGCCGGGCGCCTCGTGGACCAGGGTCCACGCCAGCTCCTGATCGTTGATCCACGCCCCACCCTGCAGGGTGTCGAGCAGGTGCGCCTCGATCGAGTCGGGGGCCTCGAGCACCGCGTTGTAGCCGCCCTGCACCATGCGCGTGCAGCCCGCGCGGCCGAGCAGCCCCTTCACCGCCACCGTCACGGTGAGGCGGGGGGAGCGATCCGCGGCGTGGAGCGCGGCGCAGAGCCCCGCGCCGCCCGCGCCGAGGACGAGGATGTCGGTATCGAGGCTGTCCAGGACGAGATCGGCGGCCATCGGTCGGTGGCCCCGAGGTTACTTCGCCGGCGCGGCCACCAGGGCGTCGAGCAAGGCGCGGCCGGCCTTGCCGTCCCACTCGCGGGTGCCCGCGGCCCGGCCCACGAGGCGCCCGTCGCGGCCGATCACGATGGTGGTCGGGGTGGCCCGCACCCGGTACTCGCGCGCGACCGCGCCGTCGCCGTCGAGGAGCACGGAGGAGGTCACGCCCGCGCCCTTCACGTAGCCGGCCACCACGTCCCGGGGCTCCTGGATGCTCACCGCGAGCACGGTGAACGGCTGGCCGCGGCGCTCGCGGACGATCTTCTCGATCGCGACCGGCAGCTCCTTGCGGCAGTAGCCGCACCAGGTGGCCCAGAAGTAGACGAGCACCACCTTGCCCTGCTGCTCGGCCAGCGACGCCGTCCCGCCGTCCAGCTTCGGCAGGGAGAACGCGGGAGCCCGCTCACCGGTCAGCGCGTTGACCTGGAGCGCGCGCAGGTACTGGTCGATGTCGTCGGCCGCCGCGGGCGCGGCCCACGCCAGGCCTCCCGCCAGCAGCGCTGCGAGTACAAGCCTCACGTGACCTTGACCTCCGCGGTGCCCTCGAACTTCACGCCGTGCGTGTCGACGAACGTCACCTTGAGCGGCCCCGTCTGCGTGGCCCGGAACGGAATCGTGAACGTCGGGTTCTCGCTGACCGACGTGGACGGCTCGATCAGCGCGATCTCGCGGCCGAGGTACGTTACCACGATGCGGTTGACGAAGCGGTAGTTGCGATCCACCGACTTCCCGCCCTGCCGGTCCACCCGCTCGTGGGGATGGATGACCAGGGCCCGGACCCGCGCCACGCTGCCCCGGCGGACGCTGCCCGGCACCGCCAGCTTCACGCGCCCGATGTCGGCCATGGCTCAGGCCGCGCAGCCGGCCACCGTGACGCGGACGTCGCGGCTGGCGATCCACAGCGAGCCGTCGCTGGCTTCGGCCATCACGCGCACCGGCCCGCTGTCGGCCAGGCGCAGGTTGGTCGCCACGTAGGCCTGGCCGGCGGCCGGCGTCAGCGTGATCTTCACGTTGAGCGGGCGCAGGTTCTTCTCGGCGAGAATGTAGATCGCCTTGACGTGGTTCTCCGCCGTCATCGGCGACTTCACCTCCACCGCGATCGGCACCGCGGCGCCGTCCTCCGCGATCAGCGGCATCTCGATCGTGATGAGCGACGCCCCGTCCTTG
>Ga0214471_10003347_pt1 | contig 12451 bp, 10 predicted proteins | sample RVTome_5_FD_207665 | JGI IMG/M metagenome (GOLD analysis project Ga0214471, IMG submission 207665) | Soil microbial communities from uranium-contaminated site in the Upper Colorado River Basin, Wyoming, United States - RVT142D155 | ecosystem: Environmental > Terrestrial > Soil > Contaminated >...
TACATCACGGGGAGGTTCGGCTGATGGGACGACGCTTGGACAGCGAGCTGCAGGAGCTGCGGGACCGGCTGCTGGGGATGGCGAGCCAGGTGGAGGAGGCGATCGGGAAGGCGATGCGGGCGCTGGTGGGGCGGGAGGAGGCGCTGGCGCGGGAAGTGATCGCCTCGGACCACGCGATCAACATGGCGGAGATCGAGGTGGAGGAGTTCTGCCTGCGGTTGCTGGCGCTGCACCAGCCGGAGGCGACGGACCTGCGGCTGATCACGATGGCGTTCAAGATCAACAACGACCTGGAGCGGATGGGGGATTTGGCGGTGAACATCGCGGAGCGGACGGTGGACCTCTTGAAGGAGCCGCTGCTGAAGCCGCTGATCGACCTGCCGCGGATGGCGCAGCAGGCGCAGGCGATGGTGCGGGACAGCCTGGACGCGTTCGTGCGGCGGGACGCGGACTTGGCGAAGAACGTGTGCGAGCGGGACGACACGGTGGACCGGCTGAACGACCAGATCTTCCGGGAGCTCCTGACGTACATGCTGCAGGATCCGAAGACGATCCAGCGGGCGCTGGGGCTGATCCTGATCGGGCGGTATCTCGAGCGGATCGCGGACCACGCGACGAACATCGCGGAGGACGTGTTCTACGTCGTGCGCGGCCACACCATCAAGCACCACGTCGCGGAAGCCGGCGCCCCCCCGGGGGGCGCACAAAGCGCTTGACATACCCCAGGGGAGTATGGCATACTCCCGGTGAGTATGGGAGGGGGCATGTCACAAGGCGTCAATCATATCGCCACGCTCGCGCGCCTGCGGCGCATCGAGGGCCAGGTGCGGGGAATCGCCCGCATGGTCGAGGCGCGCCGGTATTGCATCGACATCATCCAGCAGCTCACGGCCGCCCGGAAAGCGCTCGATCACGTGACGCTGCAGGTCATGAGCGGGCACATCAACGGCTGCGTGAGCGAGGCCATTCGCCATCGGCAGGGGAAGCAGAAGATCGATGAGCTCATGCGGACCATCAACCGGTTCGTGAAATGACCCGGCGGCTCATCGCGGCGGTCCTCGCGGCGTGGCTGGCCGCGGCGCCGGCAGCGGCCGCGGCGGCGCGGTGCGCGCCTGCGGCGCCCTCGTGCTGCTGCGTCGGCACGGACGCGGGCGCAGGCGGCTGCGGGATGAGCGCCTGCCCGCCGCCTGCGGGCGGATCGCCTGAGTCCGCGATGGCGCCTCTGCCGCGCGGCCTGGACCTGGCTGCCGAGGCGGCGCCGGGATTCGGATTCGTCTTCACGAGCATTGAACGGCCCCGTGCGTCGTTCACAGCCGAACCGCGTTCCTTCCACAGTCCTCCGCTCGCCGTCTATCTTCGCGACTGCGTGTTCCGCCTCTGATTTCTCCCGGCCGCCCCGGACGCTCGTCCGGGAGCGGCAAGCGCCCGCTCCGCGGGCGTCCGTGTGATGGCACGCACAGGGAAGGAGGAATCACGACATGCCGACTCGAATCGTTACACGCACCTGGCAGGGACCGGCCGCCGCGCTGCTCGCCCTGCTCTGGGTTGCGATGAGCCCGGGGCCGGTGCGGGCGGCCGATCCGGGTCCGCCGGAGACTCCGGTTGCGCTTGAGACGCTGCTGGAGGAAGCGCGCGCCAGGAATCCCAGGATCAGGGCCGCGCAGGCCGCGTGGCGGGCGGCGCGGCTGGACATCCCGCAGGCGTCGGCGCTCCCGGACCCCACCGTGGGCTATATGGTGATGGGGGAACACCTGGAAACCCGCCTCGGTCCCCAAGAGCACGTCTTCGAGGTTGAGCAGATGGTGCCGTTTCCCGGCAAATTGCTGGCCCGGCGCCGTGAGGCCGCGGCGGCGGCCCGGGCGGCGGAAGCGGCCGTCCGCGGCATCGAGCAGGACGTGCGCCTGAGCGTCGCTCAGGCGTATTATGACTTGTACGCCGTCGACGGCACGATCCGGGTGGTCGAAGACCTGCAGGAGCTACTCCGGAACATCGAAGGCATCGCGCAGGCCCGCTATGCATCGGGGACCGGCTCCCAGCGCGACGTCGCGAAAGCCCAGGCGGAAGTCTCGGACACGATCCAGCGGCTGTTCGTGCTGAGGCAGCGCCGCGAGACGCTGGGGAGTCTGCTGAACGCGCTGCTCGACCGCGATCCCCGTGGCGCCGCGCCTTCGACGGTGCGCCCCGATGTCCCTTCGGCGGCGCTCGAGCTCGACACGCTTCTGGAGTTGGCGCGCACGCACCGTCCGGAGCTCGCGGCGGCTGCGGCGAACGCCGAGGAAGCGGCTCACGCCGCCGCCCGGGCGAAACTCGCCTACGCGCCGGACCTGTCGGTCGGCTTCCGCTATATCGGCATCGGCGATGGGACCACGTCGCTCCCGCATGACGGGCGCGACGCCTGGATGGTGCCGGTCATGGTCACGGTGCCGTTGTGGCAGAACCGGATCGTGCCGGAGGTGTTGGAAGCGGCGCGGCGGCGCGAGGCCAGCCGCGCGCTCCTGGAGGAGGAGACGAACCTGACGGAATTCGCCGTGCGCGACGCCTTTGCGCGTTTCGACGCCGCCCGGCGCATCGTGTCGCTCTATGAGCACGCCCTGATTCCGGAAGCGGAGCTGGCGCTGCGCTCGGACCAGGCGGGGTATGAGGCGGGGCGCACGGACGTGCTCAACCTGATCGACAGCGAGCGCGTGTATCTCAACGCGAACGTGGCGCACCTGCAATCGCTGGCGGAAGCGCTCACGCAGTTCGCGGCGCTCGAGCGGGCCGTCGGCGCGCCGCTGGACGGCGCCGCAGCGCCCCGCCAAGCGGGCCAAGGAGGCACCGAATGACAAGGCGGACCACGCTCACCCTCATGCTCGGCCTCGCAGCGGCGGGACTGGCGGCCGGCGCGCTGATCCTGACGGCGAACCGAGCGAACGCCCCGGCGGAGGCGCAGGCGGTCTATTACTGCCCGATGCATCCGAGCTATACGAGCGACCGGCCGGGAGACTGCCCGATTTGCAACATGCGCCTGGTGCGCCGCGAGCCGGAAGCCGGCGTGACGGCCGGCGACGCCTCGCCAACGGCGGGCGCGCCTCCCTTCGGGGGGGCGACGTCTCGCCGGCAGATGCCGGCGGACGCCCACGCGGGGCACGACGATCCGGCGAGTCAGGCCGGCTCCATCTGCATTCTGCACAATTGCCCCGAGCTGCACGAGGGACGGCCATGCCCGATGACCGTCGTCGGCGTGCCCGGGGAGCGGGTGGTCTGTCCGATCTGCGGCACGTATCTGGTCCGCGAGGACGGGACGCTGAGCCGGTTGCTGTACTGGACGGACCCGGCGATTCCAGGGTTTCAGGCCGATGGGCCCGGCGTCTCCCCGGCCGGCGCGGCGCTGGTGCCGGTGTACGAGGAGGCGAACCCGACGGTCCAGACCGGGGCCGCTCCGGAGGGGTATGCTCCGGTGCTCCTGACCGCCAAGAAGCAGCAGCTGATCGGCGTCAAGAGCGAACCGGTCATCCGACGCCCCCTGACGAAAACGATCAGGACCGTCGGGCGGATCGCGTACGATCCCGAGCTCTACCAGGCCCAGGAAGAGTATCTGCAGGCCCGCCGGGCGCAGGAGCGGGCGTCTGCGGGCGGCGTGCCCGACGTGCTCGATCAGGCCCGGCGTCTCGTGGAATCCAGCCGGATGAGGCTCCGGCTGATGGGGTTGAGCGATGAGCTGATCCTGGAACTGGAAGCCCGGGGCGAGCCGGATACGCGGCTGCTGCTGGCGGCGCCCGAAGGGGCCGCCTGGCTCTACGCGTCGATCTACGAGTATGAGCTTCCGGTCGTGTCCGTGGGGCAGCAGGTGCAGGTGGCCCTGCCGGCGAGGCCCGGCACGGTCCTCACGGGCATGATTCGGGGCATCGATCCCGTGCTCGATCCCGCCACGCGGTCCGCGCGGGTGCGCGCCGTGATCGAGGACCAGGAGGGAGTCTTGAAGCCGCAGATGTACGTGGATGTGTCCATCGTCATCCCGCTCGGCGAGGTGCTGGCGGTGCCGAGGGAGGCGGTCCTCAACACCGGGACCAAGCAGATCGTGTTCGTGGACCGGGGGCAGGGCCTCCTGGAGCCGCGCGACGTCGTGGTCGGCGCGAGCGCGGATCGCCACATCGAGATCACGCGCGGCGTGGCGGAGGGGGAACGAGTCATCACACGCGGCAACTTTCTCATCGATTCGGAAAGCCGGCTGAAAGCCGCCCTCGAGGGGGTGGGGACCGGGGCGGGACACCAGCATGGCCAGTGAGCCGGGTTCGGAGCCGTCAAGAGGAGCCGAGGCCCGCGAGGGCGTCATCGAGCGCCTCATCGGGTACTCCGCCCGCAACCGGTTCCTGGTGTTCACGCTGGTCCTCGCGTCGCTCGCCGGATCCCTCTGGGCGGTCAAGCAGGTTCCTTTGGATGCGATTCCAGACCTCTCGGACACCCAGGTCATCGTCTACTCCCGTTGGGACCGCAGCCCGGACATCATCGAAGACCAGGTGACGTATCCCATCGTCACCGCGCTCCTGGGCAGCCCGAGGGTCAAGGCGATCCGCGGGTATTCCGACTTCGGCTTCTCGTACGTGTACGTCATTTTCGAGGACGGAACGGATCTGTACTGGGCCCGCAGCCGCGTCCTGGAGTATCTCAGCAAGATCATGCCGACGCTCCCGGAGGGCGTGCGCACGGCGCTGGGGCCGGACGCGACGGGCGTGGGCTGGGTGTACCAGTATGCGCTCGTGGACACGAGCGGCGCGCATGATCTGGCCGACCTGCGGTCCTTTCAGGACTGGACGCTCCGGTACCACCTGCAGAGCGTCCCGGGCGTGGCGGAGGTAGCCTCGCTCGGGGGGTTCGTGAAGCAGTACCAGATCACCGTGGACCCGAACCGGTTGCTGGCCTATGACGTGTCGATCATGAAGGTCATCCAGGCGGTGCGGGAAGGCAATCAGGAGGTCGGGGGGAGACTCCTGGAGTTTTCCGGAGCGGAATACATGGTCCGGGGGCGCGGCTACGCGACCTCGGTCGAAGATTTTGAGCAGATCGTCATCGGCGTGGACGCGTCCGGCACCCCGATTCTGGTGAAGCACCTGGCGGATGTGGCCTTGGGGCCGGAGCTTCGCCGCGGGCTCGCTGACCTGGATGGGACGGGCGACGTCGTGACGGGAACGGTGGTCATGCGCTCGGGCGAGAACGCGCTGCGCGTCATCGACCGGGTCAAAGCCAAGCTGCACGATCTCGAGCCGTCCCTGCCTGATGGCGTGCAGCTGGTGACCCTCTATGACCGCTCCGAACTCATCCGCGACTCCATCGACACCCTCAAGCGGAAACTCCTCGAAGAAATGCTGATCGTCAGCCTGATCATCATCCTGTTTCTCTGGCACGTCCGTAGCGCGCTGGTGGCGATCATCACGCTGCCCATCGCGGTCGCGCTGGCGTTTCTGCCCATGGCGGCCATGGGGCTGACGTCGAACATCATGTCGCTGGGCGGCATCGCTATCGCCGTCGGCGCGATGGTGGACGCCTCCATCGTCCTGATCGAAAACGCCCATAAACGGATCGAACGGTGGAAACAGGAGGGACGGCGCGAGCCGTTCAACGCCGTGCTGATCCGGGCCGCGCAGGAAGTCGGCCGTCCGATCTTTTTCTCACTGCTGGTGATCGCGGTGGCGTTCATTCCGATCTTCAGCCTGGAGGCGCAGGAGGGCCGGTTGTTCAAGCCGCTGGCGTTCACGAAGAACTACGCCATGGCGTTCGCCGCGGTGCTGGCGGTGACGTTGGCGCCGGCGCTGATGGTCACCTTCATCCGGGAACGGCGCTTCGTCTTTCGGCCGCGATGGCTGAGCCGCCTCACCACATTCGTCGCCGGCGGGGAGATCCATGCCGAGGAGCACCACCCGGTCAGCCGGGTGCTGTTCAGACTGTACGAGCCGGTGGTCCGCTGGGTGGTCTCCAGGAGGACGCGCGTGATCGCGGCGGCCGCCGCGCTCATGGTCGTGACCGTCCCGGTCTATCTTCAGCTCGGCCATGAGTTCATGCCGCAGCTCAATGAGGGCAGCATCCTCTATATGCCGACCACGCTGCCGGGCATTTCCGTCACCGGGGCGCAGGCGCTGCTGCAAACGCAAGACCGCATCCTGAAGGGGTTCCCGGAGGTCGAGCGCGTCTTCGGCAAGGCGGGGCGCATCGACAGCTCGACCGACCCGGCCCCGTTCTCCATGATGGAAACGGTCGTGCTGCTCAAGCCCCGGTCCGAATGGCGGCGCGTCGAGCGATGGTATTCCGGATGGGCGCCCGGGTGGCTGCACGCCGCGCTCGGCACGCTCTGGCCCGACCGGATCTCGTACGAGGCGCTGATCGACGAGATGGACCGGGCGCTCCGGATTCCGGGCCAGACCAACGCCTGGACGATGCCCATTAAGAACCGCATCGACATGCTGACGACGGGCGTGCGGACGCCGATCGGGATCAAGATCTTCGGCGACGACCTGGCCAAGATCGAATCGGTGGGCATCCATCTCGAGATGATCCTGAAGGACATCCCCGGCACGCGCAGCGTGTACGCGGAACGGGTGGCGGGCGGGTATTTCGTCGATTTCGACATCAAGCGGGACGCCCTGGCCCGGTACGGGTTGTCGGTGGACGACGTGCAGATGGTGATTATGTCGGCGATCGGCGGCGAGAATATCACCACGACCATTGAGGGCCGGGAGCGCTATCCGGTGAACGTGCGGTACGCCCGCGAGTTCCGGGATGACCTGGAGCAGCTCAGGCGGGTGCTCGTGCCGACGCCTCGCGGCCAGCACATCCCGCTGGCCCAGCTGGCGGACATCCGGATGCTGTCCGGTCCGGCCATGCTGCGGAACGAGAACGGGCTGCTCGCCGGCTACGTGTACGTCGATGTCGCCGGACGGGACATCGGCGGCTACGTGACGGACGCGAAGCGGATCGTCCGGGAGCAGCTCGCGCTGCCCGAGGGCTATGCGCTCGTGTGGAGCGGCCAATACGAATACATGGAGCGGGTGGGGCGCCGCCTGATGCTCGTGGTGCCGATGACCCTGTTTCTGATCTTCTTCTTGCTCTACCTCAATACCCGGTCGCTCGGCAAGACCCTGTTTGTGCTGTTGGCGGTCCCGTTCTCGCTCATCGGAGCGTTCTGGCTCCTCTGGCTGCTGGACTACAACATGTCGATCGCGGTCTGGGTCGGCATTATCGCGCTGGCCGGCGTCGATGCCGAAACCGGCGTCATCATGCTGCTCTATCTCGACCTCGCGTATGACGACGCGAGACGGCGCGGCCGCCTGCGGACCTTTAGCGATCTCGAAGAAGCCATCGTGCACGGGGCGGTGAAGCGCATCCGGCCAAAACTCATGACGGTGGGCACGACGTTCATCGGCTTGCTGCCGATCATGTGGGCGGGAAGCGGCGAGGCGGGCGCGGACGTCATGAAGCGGATCGCGGCGCCGATGGTGGGCGGCATCCTGACGTCGTTCATCTTGGAGCTCGTGGTGTATCCCGCGATCTACGCGGTCTGGAAGTGGCGGGGCGAAATGCGGCAGGGGCGCGCGGCATGGATCCCCGGCCGCGCAGAGGCGCATCATGGCGCGTGACCCGATGTGCGGGATGGAGGTGACGCACACCGATGTGCCACCCGTCGTGCACGAAGGGCGACGGGTCGCATTCTGCAGTCCGCGGTGCCGCGAGATGTTCCTGGCCGACCCGGACCGAAACGCGGACGGACTCTCCGCGCAGGAGTCCGCGTCGGAGCCACGGACCTACACCTGCCCGATGCATCCGGAGGTGGTGCGCGACACGCCGGGGAGCTGTCCGAAGTGCGGGATGGCGCTCGAGGCGCGCGAGCCCGAGACGGAGACGGGGCCGAGCGAGGAACGGCGCTCGATGGAGCGGCGGTTCCGGTGGAGCGTGTGGCTGACGCTGCCCGTGGTCCTGTCCGCGATGGCGGAGATGCTGCCGGGACATCCGCTCGAGCGCGTCCTCCCGATGCGGGCGCTCGGCTGGGCGCATGTCATGCTGGCGACGCCGGTGGTGCTCTGGGGCGGCTGGCCCTTTTTCGCCCGCGGATGGCGGTCGGTCGTATCCCGGCAGCTCAACATGTTCACGCTGATCGCCCTCGGGACCGGCACGGCCTACGGCTACAGCGTGGCGGCCACGATCGCGCCGGGAGTTTTTCCCGATGCGTTCCGCGGTCCTGACGGGGCGGTCGGCGTCTACTTCGAAGCCGCGGCGGCGATCACGACGCTGGTGCTCTTAGGGCAAGTGCTGGAGCTTCGCGCCCGGGAGCGGACCAGCGGCGCGATCAAAGCCCTGCTGGGTCTGGCGCCCACGACGGCGAGAGTCGTCCGCGACGATGGCCGGGAAGAGGACGTCGCGCTCGATGCCGTGCAGGTGGGGCAGCGTGTCCGGGTCAGGCCAGGGGAAAAGATTCCAGTGGACGGCGAGGTGGCCGAAGGCACGAGCCGCGTGGATGAATCCATGATCACCGGGGAGGCGCTTCCGGTCGAGAAGTCGGCGGGTGACTCGGTCACCGGCGCGACGGTGAACCAGTCCGGCAGCCTGATCATCACCGCGATGCGGGTGAGATCCGATACGCTGCTCTCGCAGATCGTCCGCATGGTCAGCGCAGCGCAGCGCAGCCGGGCGCCGATTCAGCGCCTGGCGGACGTGGTGGCGGGATACTTCGTGCCCGCCGTCATCGCGGTGGCGTTCGCGACCTTCGTTGCGTGGGGGGTGCTCGGTCCCGAACCGAGACTCGCCTATGCGCTCGTGAACGCGGTGGCAGTGCTGATCATCGCCTGCCCCTGCGCGTTGGGTCTGGCGACGCCGATGTCCATCATGGTCGGGACGGGCCGCGGCGCGCAGGAGGGTGTGCTGATCCGCGACGCGGAGGCGCTGGAGCGCCTGGAGCGGGTGGACACCCTGGTGGTGGACAAGACAGGGACGCTGACCGAAGGCAAGCCCCGGCTGGTGTCCCTGGTGGCGGCGGAGGGCCAGGACGAGGCCGCCCTGCTCGGTTTGGCCGCGGCCCTGGAGCGCGGGAGCGAGCATCCGCTCGCGGCGGCGATCGTGAGCGGCGCGGAAGACCGGCATGTGCAGGTCGGCCGCGCGGACGACTTCCGCTCGCTGACGGGTATGGGAGTCACCGGGCGCGTGGGCGAGCGTCGTGTGGCGCTGGGCAACGCGGCACTGCTCGATGCGCTCGGGGTGACGCGCCCGGAGTCGCTGTCGGCACGCGCGGAGGAACTGCGCCGTGAGGGGCAGACGGTGATGTTCGTCGTGATCGACGGCCGTCCCGCGGGCCTGCTGGGCGTGGCGGACCCGGTGAAGGACACCACGCGCGAGGCGCTGGGGCTGCTGCATGAGGCCGGCGTGCGGGTCCTCATGGTCACCGGCGACACCCGGACGACCGCCGAGGCGGTCGGGCGCGAGCTCGGGATCGACGAGATCGAAGCGGGCGTCCTGCCCGAGGGCAAGGGCGAGGTGGTGGATCGCCTCAAGCGGGCGGGCCGGATCGTCGCCATGGCGGGTGATGGGATCAACGACGCGCCGGCGCTGGCGAAGGCCGACATCGGCATCGCCATGGGCACCGGGACGGATGTCGCGATGGAGAGCGCAGGCGTGACGCTCGTCAAGGGAGACCTCCGGGGCATCGCGAAAGCGCGCCGGCTCAGCCGGGCCACGATGCGCAACATCAGGCAAAACCTCTTCTTTGCGTTTGTCTATAACGGCCTTGGGGTGCCGGTGGCGGCGGGGGCGCTGTATCCGGCATGCGGGCTCCTGCTCAGTCCGATTGTCGCGGCGGCGGCGATGAGCTTCAGCTCGGTGTCGGTTATCGCGAATGCGCTTCGGCTTCGCCGTGTGCGACTCTGAGGGGAAAGTCGCAGTCGGAAGATGGAAGAGAGGGTAGAAGGTCGAGGGCGGAAGAGAGAAGGTGGACGATGGACGAGCGGACAGCTCGAGCTACCTTCTCTCTTCCATCCTCCACCTTCTACGTGCTGCTGTCGATGGACCACGGAGGAGTGGAAGTGGTGGATGATGATCTGTGGACGTGATTGAACAGAGCGTGGCGTAAGGCAACGCAGGAGGGTGCGATGGGCAAGATGGGGTGGATGGGTGGAGTGGCACTTGCTGCCCTGATGAGCCTGACCGGCCAGACGTGGGCCGAAGGGGAACACGAGCACGCGCACGGCGAGGCGGTCTCGCAGGAGGAGACGCTTACCGGGGAAGTGGTGGATGTGTTCTGCTATCTGAGCCACGGGAAGCAGGGGCTCGGATCCGGACACGCCGCGTGCGCGAAGAAGTGCATCGGCGGAGGCCTGCCGGTCGCGATCCGATCCGGCGGAGCGCTTTATCTGGCGACCATGGCCAGCCACGAGCCGGCGAATCAGGCGCTCGAGAAGTACGCCGGGCAGGAGGTAACGGTTCGCGGGAAGGTCATGGAGCAAGACGGCCAGCGGGTCATTGCGATTACGGACGTGCAACCCGCGAGCTGACCGCATCCGCGTAACGCGAAACGCGTAACGCGTCACGTGTGAGAGGTCAGTCCCACGTTACGCGTTACGCGAAGGGGGATCGGAGATGTGGCCGTTTCCGATGGAAAGCGCGCACCCGCTCATCGTGCATTTCCCGATCGCCTTGCTGCTGAGCGCCGCGCTGCTGGACATGCTGGCCACGGCGGTCCGGAAGCCGTCATGGCACCGGGTGGCGTTATGGAATCTCGGCGTGGGCACGCTCGGCGCGTCCGCGGCCGTCTGGAGCGGTTTGCGCGCCGCGGAGGTGGCCAAGCACAGTTTCGAGATCCACCAGGTGATGGAGCGGCATCAGACGCTCGGCATCGCGACGCTGGTTCTCGCGGCGGTCCTGGCCGCGGCGCGCCTGATCGTCAGGGACCGGCTCCCTGCCTGGTGGCGGGCATTCGCGCTCCTGGCCGTCTTGGCCCTGGCGGGCACGCTGGGGTACACGGCACATCTGGGAGGACGGCTCGTCTATGAATTCGGCGTCGGCGGCTCCTTCGGGGCTTCTGATTCGCTGGCTCAGCCCAGCTCCCATCATCACTAAGAATTTGGGCCGGGGGCCGTGGCATGATACGTGCGGAGTCTGTGAATTGCGGATGTCGGATTGCGGATTGCGGATTGAAAAGCCTGAGGGTTGGCGAGAGGCTGGAGGCTGGAGGCTGGAATTATCGGGGTTCGTTCAGGTCGCGTAACGCGAAACGCGTAACGTGGGACACGAGCGCGGGAGTCATGTTGCGTAATGCGGAATTGGGAATTCGGACTGCGGAATGACTCGTGTGCCATACCTGGAGAGCAGGCTTGTCCCATGGCGCAACATGACGTGTGTGCATGAGTGCAGTGCCTTCGGTGTTGACGTGTCCATCGTGGCACAAACGAGGCCCTGCACAGATGCACACACGTCGTCTTTCGTCGCGGCACACACGTCAAGTGTCGTCGCGACACAAGACCTGAACGTGTCACGTGTCACTTGTGACCTGTCACGCTGTTCTCCGGTTCGGCGATGGACTATGGACGACATCTGTGTACGGTGGTCTGTGGACTTCGTCCCATGATCCACGCGACTGTGCTATCCTGCCGTGACTGAGGCGCACACGCACGAAAGGAGGACGTGATGGTTCGGACGGCTTCGACGATGCTGGAACTCGGCACTCGCGCGCCGGACTTCCGGCTGCCCGACGTGGCCACGGGCGACACGATATCGCTTGAGACGTTCACGGACGAAGCGGCGCTGCTGGTCATGTTCATCTGCCGGCATTGTCCGTACGTGCAGCACGTGAAGGAGGAGCTGGCGCGGCTCGGCAGGGACTACGGTCCGAAGGGCGTCGGCATCGTCGCGATCAGCGCTAACGACGTCTCGTCGCATCCGGATGACTCGCCCGAGCAGTTGAAGGCGATGGCCGAGGGGCTGGGCTTCACGTTTCCGCTCTGCTACGATGAGAGCCAGGAAACGGCGAAGGCGTATACGGCCGCGTGCACGCCCGATTTCTTTTTATTCGACCAGGATCGTGCGCTCGTTTACCGGGGCCAGCTGGATGAGAGCCGTCCGGACAGCGGCAAGCCGGTGACGGGCAAAGATCTGCGGGCGGCGATCGAGGCGGTTCTGTCCGGCAAGCGGGTGCCGCCCGATCAGCGGCCGAGCCTGGGGTGCAATGTCAAGTGGAAGCCGGGGAACGAGCCAGCATACTTTAAGTCGTAACAGTGTGCTCTCGTGTGCCGTGCACCGTGCACCGTGCGCCGTGTACCGTGGCGCGTGCTGGTCGGAAGCTGGAAGCTAGATGCTGGAAGCTGGAACGACGCATTGTGCCATCACGCAAGAGCAGGTGTGTGCCGGTACGGAAATACAGGTTTGTGCTGGCACGAAGAAGCACGTTTGTGCCCTTGCGGAAGGGCACGGTTGTGCACGGGTTGCTGATTCCAGC
>Ga0214471_10003348_pt1 | contig 12448 bp, 10 predicted proteins | sample RVTome_5_FD_207665 | JGI IMG/M metagenome (GOLD analysis project Ga0214471, IMG submission 207665) | Soil microbial communities from uranium-contaminated site in the Upper Colorado River Basin, Wyoming, United States - RVT142D155 | ecosystem: Environmental > Terrestrial > Soil > Contaminated >...
GATCAAAGTGAATCACGCTGGTCACGTGCTTCAAACGACGCCTCCAAAAAAGGTCAGGAACGATTTCCGCAGAGCCGTAGCTCAAGGCGCGGCCGTCGTAATCCCGCCGCGATGACAATGGTGTGATGACTAGCAAACCCTGTGGCGCGAGTCCGTGACGAGCTGAGCGAGTGCTTGCGGACTTCGCCGTCCGGGGTTTTGGTTCCGGTCGCGCAACCCCTTCACGCCAGCAAGGCTTCTCCCAGGCCGCCGGGTGGCCAACGTCGAAAGGATCGCCCGGGCAATCGGCAAGAGGCTCGCTGGGCCCGTGGCGCAGCACCCACGTCTCGCCGGGCCGCGCCGGAACGAGCGAAAAGTAGGCCGGCTTGTGGTCGGGGATCAGCGATCCGTCCAGGTTCTGCTCGGGATCGTTGAACTTGCGGTCGAAGACGATCGTCCGCTGCCGTTCCCACTCCTTGTGCCCGTCCGGGATCGGCACCGGCTTCCAGGAGCGCTCGACGACGAGCCGCGAGCCTTCCGGCGATAGCACCTCGAAGCGGTAACGATCCGAGGCGCCAACGACGAGCCCACCGTCCGGCGCGGGGCTCCACCACATTCGGGGGCTGAACGGCGTGTCGACCGCGTAGCCGCTGACGGTTTGGTAGGTCGCCCGTTCATGCTCGATCTCGGGAAGCCACACGACCTCCCCGTGCGATCCGGAAGTACCAACCAGCTGCGCGCCGAAGCGGGTCTCGTAGTGGATCTCGTCAAGCCACGCGTTGACCGGCTTCAAGACAGCCCCTCCGGCGAGTGGAAACATCCGGTCGACGCAGCAGCTCGTGGTTTCGAGCGGCCACGTCTCCAGCGGTTCACCGGAGGATGCGTAGACGTTGATCTGGGCGAGCTGGTCGTCGAGGACGAAGACGCGGCCCGACTCGTTGGCCGCGACGATCCTCGGCCATGCGTACTCGCCCGGCCCCTGCCCGGGCCGCCCGAAGTTCGCCACGAGGCTCCCATCGTGAGCGTAGGCGCGCACCGCCGGGACCTGCGTGTCGGCAACGTAGATGCGATCCGACGTGACGTACACCGATCGGATCTCCCCGAACATGTAGGCGTCCGCCCCCGACTCCACACCGATCGACGCCTCCTCCACCAGCGTAGCCGTCCCGCCCCATACCGAGCCCGCCGCGTTGACGACGGTGGTGACGTTCCCCTCCGTGGTAATGGTCCCGACCCAACTGCCGTCGGGCACGAGGCCGCGTTCATCTAGGCCGCAGGCAGCGCCGCACAGGGCGAAGACTGCTCCCATGAAGGCGGTCATGGTTGCACGAACCGTGTGGGGCTCCATGGGCCAAACCTACGACGGCAAGCTGCGATTCCTCAAGCAAGGGGACGATCCGCGGACACGCCGAAATGAGTTGCCGGCGCGGAGTATCGGGCTCTGGTCAGCATCGACGGAACGACTGTGCTTCGCGGCCAACTTCCTCCACGGGCATTGGCGCTGGTAGTAGAATGGGCATCACGGCATCGATCGGAGCTGCGCAAGAACTGGGAGTTGGGCGAGCACCGACGGCCGCTGGAACCGATCGCACCCTTGGAGTAAACGATGATCCCCGAGGTCGTATCCGTAGAGCCAATCGAGCGGTATCGACTCAGCCTGACCTTCGATGACGGCACGGTCGGCGAGATCGACGTGGCGTCGCTCGTCGAGTTCGACGGCGTGTTCGAACCGCCGAATGACCTCGCCGAGTTCCGGAAGGTCCGTGTCGACGCGGAGCTCGGCACGATTGTGTGGCCGAATGGCGCCGACCTCGATCCGCTTGTGCTCTACGCCGAGGTCAGGGGCGTCGGCATCGAGGAGCTTCTGGCCACGTAGCGCGGCAGGAGGAATGGTCATGAAGAAGTCGCAACGAGAGGTGGTCGAGATTCTGCGGCGGGCGCGGCCCGAGCTGGCCCGAGAATTCGGCGTCCGCCGTCTGGCGCTCTTCGGCTCCTACGCGCGGGACACCGCGACGGAACAGAGCGACGTCGACGTTCTGGTGGACTTCGACCCATCGCTGGGCCTGCGCTTCGTTGATCTCGCCGAACGGATCGAGTCATTGCTGGGCATTCCGGCCGACGTCGTCTCGCGCCGTGCCGTCTCCGAGCGCCACTGGGCCGAGATCGAGCCGGAGCTGCTGGATGTCGCGTAGATCCCCGCATCGGCTTCTTTCCGACGTCCTGGAGCGAATCGAGCGCATCGAGCGCCACGTCGCCGGGATGGAGCGCGACACTTTCCTGAGCGACGAGAAAGTCCACCGAGCTTTGAGGCACTTTGCCTCTCTCTCTACCGAAACGGCTCCACCAGCCGGTAGCGGACGACGCCCCACTCCTCGGTCTCCCCGAGCTCTTCGTAGTTGAAGACGGCGTCGTCGAGGGCGGCCTCCCAGGTGGAGGCGATCATGCCGGTGAACAGGCGCTCGCCCCCGGGGCCATAGACGTCGACGGGACGGCCGGGGTGGGCCTCGAGGTAGTCGTCGTCGACGTAGGGGAAGATGTAGAGGTGGCCGTGGCCGTCGACCAGCAGGCGGCTGAGGACGGGGTAGGTCTCCGGCCAGTTGAACATGCCCTGCGTCGCTTCCGGGAAGTTGCGCCGGATGCCCTCGAGCGTGCCGTCGATGCGCGCCTGCGGGAACGGTTTCGCCGGTAGGGCGACGCGCAAGACCCACTCGAAGTCGCCGTTGCTGCGGGCGCGGGCGACCTGGTACTCGTCGGCCTGGGTCCAGTACAGGCGATCGTCGGCGGCCACCGCGAACGTCGGCCCCGGGAGCAGGTGGCTGACCGTCAGCGTGCGACCCGAGATTTGCAGAATATCGATCCGCGGGCCGAGCGAGCTCGAGTAGCGCTGTAGCTCTTCGCCCTCGGCATCGATGCGGGCGAGCACGAGCATGCGGTCGTCGCCATCGCGCTCGGGGATCCGGACGACGAGCGACGAATCGGAGAACCCGCCGATGTACTGGGCCAACCGCACGGCCTGCGCCGAGACGTCGCGGACGTGCTCGCCCTCCAGGCTCCAGTAGCTCAGCTTCGGCGCCACGCTATCGACGATGACGAGCTGGTCGCGGGCGATCGCGATGCGGCTCGGGCGGCGCAGCTCGCCGGGGCCCTCCCCCTGCTGACCGACGCGGAAAAGGTGGGCGCCGCTGGCGGCGTCGAAGGCGAGGACCCGGAAGTTGCCGTTGTCGAGGACGAACAGGCGGCCGTCCCGGGCATCGACCGCCAGCCCGCCTTCGGTGTAGCCGCGCGGGTGCAGCAGCAGGCCTTCGTCGCCGTCCGGCCCGCCGATGGTCAGCTCCTCGACGAGGTCGATCCATTGGTCGCGCTCATCGAGCGGCACGCCGTCGTACTCGACGACCCGCGTCCCCTCCGCCACCGGAAAGGTCCAGTCGGGGAACTCGAGGGGCTCGGAGCAGGCGGTTGCGGCGACCGCGATGATCAGAAGCGTGGCCCGAAGCGCGCGCGATCCACTGCCGAAGGCCGGAAAAACGACCCCCGTGGCCGTCCCATGAGAGGGAGGATCTCCGCCCGCGACCGAGGCTCGGGGCCTTTCGATGAAGGTTCGCGACATCATAAAGTTGCTTCAGCGTGACGGTTGGGCCTGCGTTAGAATCAGAGGCAGTCACCGGCAGTTTCGGCATCCGAACAAGCCCGGCCTGGTGACCATTGCCGGCAAGGCCAACGACGATCTCCCTCCGGGAACCCTGAAAAGCATCTCCAAACAGGCGGGATGGGTCAAATGAGATACCTGGTGATCATCGAAGAGAGCGAGACGGGCTACGGCGCCTACTGCCCGGACCTGGATGGTTGTATCGCCACCGGCAAGACGCTTCAGGAGGCCGAGGCCACGATGCGTGAAGCCGTCGAGTTTCACATCGAGACCCTCAAGGCGGACGGCAGCGACATCCCGGCGCCCAGCTCCTACGTAACCTATGTCGAGGTGGCCGCGTAGCCGCTGCTGTCCTCCTTGCAATCCGGACACCGCCGCGTAACCGGGGCGCCGTTCCGGCAGCGGTCCCGGTTGTCATGCCTGTGCGCGCTACCAAAAGCCCCGGGCCTCCCCCGAAGTAGAGGGTCCGCCGTACCTCGAGATCGCCGGGACCCCTGTCGGCGTAGGCGGCGGCGGCGCGCCGGGCGTCAGGCCCAGGGATCGCCGCGCAATCGTCGGAACGCCTTGGCGAGCCCCAGGTCGAGCAGCGAGCGGCGGCCGCGTCCCGGCAGGCGGCGGACGAAGTCGTGCTTGCGGCGGACGATGCGGTAGGGGTCGTCGCCGGGCTCGTTGCGGCGGCGGTCGGGGCGCCGCGACCAGAACACCGACTCGAAGCTGGCCTCGCGGGCGAGGCCGGGGATCGCCTCGGTGCCAGCGCCGTAGGGAAGGCAAAGGTGGAGGCGCTCGATGCCGAGCCGCTCGCGCAGCGCCGCGCCGGAGGCCCGCAGGTCCTGCAGGATCGGCTCGCGCGAATCGAGTCGCCGGCCGCCGACGATGATCGTCTCGGTGGCGAACAGCGGCCGGGCCGGCCGTGAAGCGACGCCGTCGAAGGCGTGGACGGCGGCCTCGTCGCCCGACGGTCCCCATTCCATCGGCATGTCGTAGAGCCGGTCGTAATCCTCGACCCGCAGGCGATCGCCTTCGGTGAGCCCGACGTGCACCGGGTTGTGCCGATGGCCGTGCGAGCCGATCTCGAAGCAGCCGCTGTCGCGCAGGTCCCGCAGGTCGTCCCAGCCGAGCAGCCGGTTGGGGTCGCCTCCAACCGCGCCGAGGTCGCCTGCGGCCCGGCTGAGGTCGCGTTCGCCCCCGCCGGGATGTTCGCCCCTGCCGACATCACCCCTGCCGAGGCCTCCCTCGCCTCCGCGTGTCGGGCCGCGGTGGTTCGCAGCGGTAGGCGCGGTCCGCCCCTCCGGCGTCAGCCCGGTGATGGCGAAGACCGTGGCCCGGGCGTCGTAACGCTGCAGCAGCGGCAGGCCGACGGTCTTGAGGCTCAGCAGCCCGTCGTCGAAGGTCAGCGCCACGGCCTTCGGCGGCGGCGGGACCGCCTCGGTCAGCGCATCCACCAGCTCGCTCGCCGTCAGCGTTCGGTAGCCGTTGGCGGCGAGGAAGGCGAGGTCCTTCTCGAGGCCGTCGGCGAAAGCGTTGTGGTAACAGAAGACTGGAATGTCCATGCGCTGCGCGGCTCGGGGACGACGATGCGTTGTTCGGGACCGGTCATGCGTTGTTCGGGACCGGTGATGCGTTGTTCGGGATCGCTGAGGCCTTGTTCCGGACCGGTGATGCGTTGTTCGGGTCCCGTAATGCCTTGTTCGGGGCCGGAGAAGCTCGACCGGGACAGATGATACCGGCGGCGACGCTTTCCCGTCCGTTCGCGCCGACTTCGGCGACTGATCGAGGTCTCAGCCCCCCGCGGCAGAGCGGCGCCGGGGCGCGCGTTATCTCGCGGTGCAGCCAGGCGCGGGCACCGCTCCGCAGCCTGTTGACGCTGTATCGAGCGAGAACCCGATCGAGGCCCCTCGATTTCACCTTCGCCGCGGCTCCGGAGGGCATCGGCGGCTGTTAGCATTGCGCTCCGCGGCACCGCTTCGTCAACCTTCTGCCTGATCGAGCTTCTCATCGGACTCCTCGGCACCGTCAAGCACACGCTGACCCGCTGGGCCCGCCGTCTCATGCGCGACAACCGGGCCCTCGTGCGCGGCTACTTCGAGTACCTCTACCGGCGCGAGGATCCCTACGAGATCGGCGAGAGCGCGGCGGAGGAGGAGAAGCGCGCGGCGACGATGGCGGCGATCCCCGACCGCCGCTATGCCACGGGCCTGGAGATCGGCGGCGGCGAGGGCCTGCTCGCCCGGCTGCTCGCCGACCGGGTCGATGACCTGCTGATGGTCGATCTCTCCGAGCGGGCGCTGCGACGGGCCCGCGGCCGGCTCGAGGACAAGCCGAACGTGCGGACCGCGCGGCTCGACGTCGTCACGCAGCCGCTACCGGGGGGCTTCGATCTGATCGTCTGCTCCGAGGTGCTCGTCTACGTGCAGCCGGGAGATCTCGACGCCGTGAGGGCCAAGATCCTGGCGGCGCTCGACGATGGCGGCGACCTGCTGCTGGTCCACTCCCGTTCGATCCACGACGACGACACCGGCCTCGCGTACAAGGACATCGGCGCCAAGACCATCCACGGCGCCTTCATCGGCGCCCCGGGCCTGCGGGTCGAGGACGACCGCTGCTTCCAGATGTACCGTGTGACGCTGCTGCGCAAGCACGCCGGCCCGCGGGAGGCGGCGTGAGCGGCGCGGACGCCGGTGCCGGCGACCGGACTCCGCCCGCGCGCGCCCGCATGCCCGCGGCCCACGAGATCCTTCTCGACGCCCACGTGCACTTCCATCCCGGCTTCGCCCTCGACCCTTTCCTCGACGCCGCGTACGACAACCTGCGCCGCGGCGGCGAGCAGCTCGGCGTCGCCGATTCATTCACCGGCGGCCTGATGCTCACCGAGAGCCACGGCGCCGCGGCCTTCGCCGGCTGGCGCGCCGCCGCCGGGGACGCGCCAGCCGGCAGGGCGCCCACCGGCGGGCACGCGGCTGCGGGGCGCCCGCTCGCCGGCCGGGAGGCACCGCAACCTCTCGACCCAGCCGCCGGCGGGGCGGCGCCGGCCGGGCACCCGCCGGCCGGCGCCCCCTCCGGCGCCTGGCGGTTCGAGCGCACCGCCGAAGCCAACTCCCTGTGGGCGGCCCCCGAACGACGCCCGGGCGCCCGGCTACTGCTGGTCGCCGGCCGCCAGCTGGTGACCCGCGAGGGCCTCGAGGTGCTGGGGCTGGGCCTTGGCGAGGACCTCGGCGAGGGGCTGGCGCTGGACGCCGCCGTCGCCGCGGTCCTTGAGCGCGGCGCCGTTCCGGTGGTTCCTTGGGGCTTCGGGAAGTGGTGGTCTCGCCGCGGCCGCCGGGTCGCGGCGCTGCTGCGCTCGGGCGCCGCCGGCCGCTTTTTCCTCGGCGACAACGCCGGCCGGCCGCGCGGCTTCCCGCCGCCGCGCCTGTTTGCCGAGGCGGCGCGCCACGGCGTGTTCGTGTTGCCGGGCAGCGACCCCCTGCCCTCGCCCCGCCAGGCAACCAAGGCCGGCCGGTGCGGCTTCGCCCTGCGCGGCGAGCTCGACCCCGAGCGCCCCGCGGCCGCGATCGTCGCGCAGCTGCGCGGCTGCCACCGCCAGCCCGACACCTTCGGCCGCCACGCCGGCCCGCTCGACTTCGTCCGCGACCAGCTCGCCATGCAGGTGCGCAAGCGGCTGGGCGCCGGGGACGCCACGGCACCCGGCCCCGATCCGGCGACCGGCGGGGGGCCGCCGTGAAGGTCCTCGCCATCGCTCCGCAGCCCTTCTTCACGCCGCGCGGCACGCCGCTGAGCGTCTACTACCGGACGCTGGTGACCGCCGAGCTCGGCTTCGACGTCGACCTGCTCACCTACGGCCAGGGCGTCGACGCCGACATCCCGGGCGTGCGGATCGTCCGCATCCCGCGCTTCGCCTGGCTGGGGGACGTCAAGGTCGGCCCGTCGCTGCTGAAGGCGTTCCTCGACGTCTGGCTGCTGTTGTGGGCGGTGGCAATGATGGCGAGGAACCGCTACGACGTCGTCCATGCCCACGAGGAGAGCGTCTTCTTCAGTCGTTTCCTGCGGCCGATCTTCCGCTTCAAGCTCGTCTACGACATGCACTCGCTGCTCTCCCAGCAGCTGGTCAACTTCCGCTTCACCCGCTCGCGGCTGTTGATCGGCGTGTTCCGGCGCCTCGAGGACGGCTGCCTGGCGACCGCCGACGCCATCATCACGATCTCGCCGGCGCTCGCCGAGCATGCGGTCGCCCGGGTGCGCGAGCCCGGGCGCCACTTCCTGATCGAGAACTCGCTGTTCGATCCGCTGCGGCTGCGTCAGGGTCCCCGAGAGGGGTCGGCTCGGCGGCCGCGGCAAGGCTCCCCGGACGGGGGCGCGCGGCGGCTGCAGCAGGGTTCGGGAACCGGGCCGGCTCCGGCGAATACTCGTGACGAAGGCGACAATGAGCAGGCCGGCTGGCTGGCGCTGCTCGAAGGACCGCGGCCGGTGGTTCTCTACGCCGGCACGTTCGAGAGCTATCAAGGCATCGACCTGCTGCTGGAGGCGTTCGCACGCCTGCGCGCCGGCGGTGGCGATCGTCCGGCCCGAGGCGGCGGCGGCGATCGTCGAGACCGCGGCGGCGACGACGACACGACCACGATCGGCGCGGAGAACGGGCCCGCGTCCGGCGTGGGGGCCGCGGCCACGCGCGCAGCCGACCCGGTCCTGCTGTTGCTCGGCGGCCGCCCCGACCAGGTGGAGCGCTACCGGGCACACGCCGCGCAGCTCGACCTGCTTCCCGACGACTGCCGGTTCACCGGCCAGGTCTCCCGCGAGCTCGCGCAGCGGGCCAGCCGCGCCGCCGCGGTGTTGACCTCGCCGCGCACCGCCGGCTCGAACACGCCGCTGAAGATCTACGAGCAGATCGCCAGCGGCGTGCCGCTGGTGGCCACCCGCATCGACTCGCACACCCAGGTGCTCGCCGACGACCACTGCCTGCTGGTGGATCCCGATCCCCGCTCGATGGCCGGCGGCCTGGTGGCGGCGCTCGCCGGCGGCGAGGACGTTGAGCGACGCGTCGCCGCCGCCCGGCGCCTCTATCAGGAGCGCTACTCGCCCGCCGCCTATCGCGACAAGATGCGGCGTCTGCTGGCGCTGGTGACCTCCTGATGTGCGGCATCGCCGGAATCGTGGCGCTCGACGGCGAGTCGCGGGTCGGCGAGGAGCAAATCGCCCGCATGTGCGCCTGCATCGAGCATCGCGGCCCCGATGACGCCGCCGTGCACGTCCGCGACAACGTCGGCCTCGGCATGCAGCGGCTGTCGATCATCGACGTGGAGGGGGGCAGGCAGCCTATCTTCAACGAGGACCGCTCGGTGCGGACCGTCTACAACGGCGAGATCTACAACTTCCGGGAGCTGCGGCGTGAGCTCGAGGGGCGCGGCCACCGCTTCGCCACCGCTGCCGATACCGAGGTGATCGTCCACGCGTGGGAGGACCTCGGCGCCGACTTCGCGGCCCGGCTCAGCGGCATGTTCGCGATCGCCCTGCACGACCGGCGCCGGCGCCGCTTTCTGCTGGTGCGCGATCGGCTCGGCATCAAGCCGCTGTACTGGACGCTCGCCGGCGGCTGCCTGGTGTTCGGCTCCGAGATCAAGGCGCTGCTCGCCTCGGGACTGGTGCAGCCGCAGCTCAACATTGACGCGGTCCCCCAGTTTCTCGCCTGGGAGTATGTCCCCGGCGCCGCCACCCTGTTCTCCGGGATCCACAAGCTCGAGCCCGGGTGCCTGCTCGATGTCGATCTGGGCGCGGCGGCCGCGGGCGGCGGCGTTCCAGCGCCGCGGGTTTGGTGGGACCTGCCGGGAGCGATCGTTCCGCTCGGGGGCGGCATGTCGCCCCCTGCGCCGGGCGAGCCCGGCCGTGGCCGCCCCGCGCCGGCGGCTGGGCGGTCCGCGGATACCGGCTTGCCGCAAGCGCCCTCGGGCGTGGCGGTCGGTGACTCGCCGCGGACGGCCGGCGCCTGGGAGGACGCCGTCGACGCGACGCTGCGCGCCTGCGTCCAGCGCCACCTGGTCGCCGACGTGCCGCTGGGCGCCTTTCTCAGCGGCGGGGTCGACAGCTCGCTGATGGTCGCAGGCATGGGGCCGGCGTGGACCTTCAGCATCGGCTTCGACGATCCCAGCTACAACGAGCTCGGCTGGGCGCGAAAGGTCGCCGACCACCTCGGCGTCGACCACCAGGACGAAATCATACGGCCCGACGTGGTCGAGCTGTTCGACCACCTGATGCAGTTCATGGACGATCCGATCGGCGACTTCTCGATCTTCCCCACGTATCTCGTGTCGCGGCTCGCCCGCCGCCACGTCAAGGTGGCGCTCTCCGGCGACGGCGGCGACGAGCTGTTCGGCGGCTACGAGACCTACGTGGCCCAGGGCCTGGCGCGCAAGTGGGCGCGAATCCCGAAGGGGCTGCGCGCCGCCGTCGTCCATCCGTTGCTGCGGGCTCTCGGACCACGGCCCGCGAAGAAGGGCTGGGTGAACATGGCCCGGCGCTTCGTCGAGGGCTTCGAGCACGACCCCGCGCTCGGCCATGCCCGCTGGCGGCTGTTCGCCGGGCCGCAGGCGCTGGCCCGGCTGCTGACGCCCGAGGCCCGCGCCTCGTGCTCGACGCCGGTGGGCGCCCACATCGTCGCGCTGTCGCGGCGCGCCGGCGACCGCGGCGAGCTCGACCGCAGCCTCTACGTGGACCTGAAGAGCTACCTGTGCGACAACATCCTGGTGAAGGTCGACCGCATGTCGATGGCCTGTTCGCTGGAGGCGCGGGTGCCGTATCTGGACCCCGAGCTGGTCGAGCTGGCGTTCCGGGTGCCCGCCGAGCTGAAGGTCTCGGGACGCTGGACCAAGGTGCTGCTCAAGCGGGTCGCGGCGCGCCACCTGCCCGGCGAGTGCGTCTACCGCCCCAAGCAGGGGTTCAGCATCCCGATCAAGCGCTGGCTGGGGGGCGAGTTCCGGCCGCTGATGGAGGAGCTGCTGGCTCCCCGGCGGCTGGCCGACGGCGGCCTGTTCGATCCGGCGGAGGTCGGCCGGCTGCAGGCCGAGCACCTCGCCGGCCGCGAGAATCACAGCCACCTGCTCTGGGCGCTGCTGGTCTTTCAGGACTGGCGGGCCCGCTGGGGGGCTTGAGATGAGCGCCACGCTGGTAACCGGGGCTTCGGGCTTCACCGGATCGAACCTCTGCCGCCGTTTGCTGGGCGAGGGCGAGCGCGTCGTCGCCTGGGTGCGGCCGAGCAGCGATACCGCCGCCCTGCGCGAGATGGGCGCCGAGTGCCGCACCGTCGACATCTGCGCCGCCGGCGAGGTCGACGCCGGGCTCGAGGGGATCGAGACCGTCTATCACATCGCCGCGGCGTTCCGCGCCGAGCACGCCGACCTCGAGGAGTTCCGGCGGGTCAACGCCGGCGCCACCGCCAACCTCCTGGAGGCCGCCGGCCGCCACGGAGTCGCCCGCTTCGTGCACTGCTCGACGGTCGGCGTCCAGGGCGACATCGACGATCCGCCGGCCAGGGAGACCTACCGCTACGCCCCCGGCGACCATTACCAGCGCAGCAAGATGGAGGGCGAGCTCATCGCCCTCGAGCACGCCAGCCGCGGCGCCCCGGTCAGCGTCGTGCGGCCGGCCGGCATCTATGGGCCGGGGGATCGCCGTTTTCTCAAGCTCTTCCGGCCGATCAGCCGCCGCCGCTTCGTGATGATCGGCAGCGGCGAGGCCCTCTACCACCTGACCTACATCGACGACCTCGTCGACGGCATCGTCCGCGCCGGACGCCGCCCGCAGGCGGTCGGGGAGGTGTTCACTCTGGCCGGGCCCCGCTACACGACGCTCAACGAGCTGGTCGCCCGGATCGCCGCCGCCGTCGGGGTGCCGCCGCCGCGCTGGCGGCTGCCGTACGCGCCGGTGCGCGCCGCGGCGATCGTCTGTGACAAGCTCTGCCGGCCGCTCGGCATCGATCCTCCCCTCTATCCCCGCCGCGTCGAGTTCTTCGCCAAGGACCGCGCCTTCGACATCTCGAAGGCCCGCGAGATGCTCGGCTACGCGCCGCAGGTCGATCTCGAAGAGGGGCTGGCGCGCACCGCCGCCTGGTACCGCCAGCAGGGGCTGATCTGAGATGGCGAGCCTGCGTCGCGACCCGCCGGGCGCCGCCGCTCGCCGCTACGACCTGATCGTCGTCGGCGGCGGGGTCTATGGGGCGGCGGTGGCGCTGCAGGCGGCGCGCCGCGGCCTGCGGCCGCTGCTGCTGGAGCGCGACGACTTCGGCGGCGCCACCAGCTGGAACAGCCACCGCATCGTCCACGGCGGCCTGCGCTACCTGCAGCGGCTCGACCTGGAGCGCTTCCGGGTGTCGGTGGGCGAGCGGCGCTGGTTCCTGCGCCGCTTCCCCGACCTCGTGAAGCCCCTCCCCTGCCTGATGCCCTTGTACGGCCGCGGCGCCCGCCGGCCGAGCGTCATGCGCGCGGCGCTGCTCGCCAACCACCTGCTGTCGCTGCGGCGCAACGACGAGCTGCGCTCCGACCGGCGGCTGGAGTCGGGAGGCGTGATGACCGTTCCGGAGACCGTGTCGCTGTTCCCGGGCGTCGCCCGCGAGGGCCTGCGGGGCGGCGCCCTCTGGTACGACGCGGTGATGACCGACCCGCAGCGGCTGTTGATCGAGATGCTCCGCTGGGCCGCTCACTGCGGAGCGGTGTGCCTCAATTACATGGAGGTCACCGGGCTGCGCGCCGAGGCGGGCGCGGTGCGCGGCGTCGAGGCGACCGACCGCCACGGCGGCGGCAACCTCGGCTTCGCCGCCGATCGCGTCATCAACTGCGCCGG
>Ga0214471_10003349_pt1 | contig 12444 bp, 12 predicted proteins | sample RVTome_5_FD_207665 | JGI IMG/M metagenome (GOLD analysis project Ga0214471, IMG submission 207665) | Soil microbial communities from uranium-contaminated site in the Upper Colorado River Basin, Wyoming, United States - RVT142D155 | ecosystem: Environmental > Terrestrial > Soil > Contaminated >...
GTGCCTGGGCGATCGTTAGAACATAGACGACCGCTGCGTAACCGAAGAAGAGGAGTCGCGATCGGCCGAATGTAAGGAACGTGATGAGGACGCACCAGAACGCAAACAGGATTGCCGAGGCGGACTCAACCACCGACGTCGCCGAAGCGGCCCCGATCACGGTGATGTCGAGAAATATGGCGATCCGTGGAGTTCGAACTCCGGTAATGAGGCTCCAACCGGCATGAACGGCCATTACCGAGAGACCCAGTGCATTGACGACTAGGACGCTCGTCTCCTGGCCTCCTACGGCAAACAGCACAGCTAGCAAAGCCAGGGAGGCCAGTGCAATGAAGAGCCGAACCCGCCGGTAGTCATCGATGAACCCCTCCATAACCGTGTGCCGGTAAGGCTTGGCGATGGCTCTGGGTCGGTCTCGTCTCCGGAACCTTGCTCTATCAAGTGAGTCCACCTGAGATTGATCGGCACCCACGGGGCCGGGAACGAGCGGTTTGGACGGTAATCGAGGGTCCGGAGAGCACTCAAGCAAGCTCCTGCCCCGACACCGACTGGGCAGTTCGGATCGATGGCGATCAACCTGCGGACAGGTCGACCAGTATCCTGCGGCCCTGATCGGCGCGGTCGGTCGAGAGGGCAAGCTGCACACCCAGGCGAAACAAACCTGCATCTCTCCAAGCGGAGGCGCGATCGATTAGATCCTGATGGCTCTGGTAGCCGGCGTGGAGATGGGCATCGGTGTCCGCTCGGCCGGCGATTGTCAGGTAGGCCCCATAATTTCCAAGGTCGATCGCCGGCTCCCCGACGCTGAAGGACTCGACGCCAAGGATCGCCACCCCACCGTCCCTGACGACGAACTGTCCCGGGTGGGCATCGCCGTGGACGGTCGCGAAGGGCCAGCTCTCCAATGCAACCAGACCACCGGCCAGGTACACCATGGTCGTTGAGACAAACGCGGCAAGCGCAGGCCAACCCGCCTCGAGCAGGCGTTGCGATCGGGCAAGCACGACCAGTTCTGCGGCTACATCGTGAATCGGAAGATTGCGCTGTGGGACCTCGTGCAGCCAGCGGAGTGCACCGCCGATCGCCTCGATGTCATCGACCCCTCCGACCGGGCTCCATTGCGAATTTTCGGCCCCTGCCGGCTCATCCCATACAACAGCCCGGTGACTTGCCAGCAACCCGATGGGACCGGGAACAGCCCGGCCCGGTCGTGCCCGCCGTTTCAAATACGCGGCCAATGACATGATCCTTTCGGGCAGCTCGGAGCGGGTGTCGTAACCCTTCAAGATCAGGCAAGAGCCACCCGAGCAGGCCCGCAGAATCGCTTTCTCCTCCAAACGATGTCCGATGAGGTCGATGTCGACCTTTCCGCCTCCGAAGTACGGCGACAGCACCTGGGTGGCAGTCTCGGGGCGATGGAGCAGATCGAGCAGCGGGAGACGGCGATCCAACCCCGGACGGCGGACCAGCAGCTGCAGCGCCGGCACCGCCGCCAACCCACTCCCATCAAATCCATGCCTCCTATCGGCTCCTCGCCTCAACTCCCGGCGAAGAGAGCTCACACGACCTTCGACGTCACCAGGAACGAATTCGGCCAGGACTCTCATGAGGCCCGACCCGTTGGACCCGGTCAGGTAGAGATCGAGGTCCAGGGAATAAGCGTCCCCGCGTTCGTGCACACGAGCCACCTCGGCCGCAACTAGGTCCGATCCTGCCCACTCGAATTGATCCCACCGGGCGACTAGCTCATGGGTGACGCGTCCGGGTTCGAGGGCGCACTGCAGGGCGAGCCGGGAGTCCATTCCAGGATCATGTTTCAGACGGCCTCTGGGTTACCGCTTCGAACCCTCAAGAAACTGTCAAAAAGGGCGCCGCCAGATCACGCCGCTTCGACTCTCTTACCGTTCGCTCGCCGAGAACGCCCGGAAGAGGGTGTCGACCACCGTCTCGATCATTTCGTCGGCGGAGGGCACGACGACCGAGCTTCCGGCCGCGTCGAGGTGCTGCTGCATCCATTCCATCTTGGAGGTGAGGAGCATGACCGCCCCGTGGACGCCCGCCCACATCGCCCAGGCTGTCGCCTCCGGAGTGTGATCGACCGAGATCAGGCCGTCCTCCATCCCCGACCGGATCAGCGCCACCAGCCCGTCGAGGACCAGCAGGCCGGGATCGCCCGCCATTTCTTCGACCGCGATCGACTCGGGTGGTGAACCAATGAACAACGTGGGGTAGAGCGCAGCGTTGTCGAGGCCCCAACGGACATACTCGGTTCCGAGGAGCCGCAATCGCTCGAGAGCGTTGCCCTCGGATACAAAGACCGGAAGCAGACGGGCACCGAAGCTTTCGAAAGCCTCCCGACACACGGCGTAGCTCAGATGATCCTTGTCTTCGAAGTGGAGGTAGATCGACGGGGACGACACCCCCACCCGTCCGGCGATGTCGCGGATCGAGACCAGGTCCAGGTTTCCCCTCTCGGCGAGAAGATCCCGCGTGGCATCGAGAATCTCGCGCCGAAGATGCTCGCCCTCGCCTTTACGAAGGCGGGGGCGAGGCTTGGACGAGCCGCGTTTGGTTTCGGAACCGATCGTCAAACTGTCTCGCTCACCCGGCCCAGGCTAGATGCGTCCCCCGTCTGGCCGCCTTCGCTGAACCCGAAACGATCGTGGATCTTCCGCAAGAACCGGGGCGCCCACCAGTTGGCCCGGCCGGCCAGTCGCATGAAAGCTGGGACCAGAGTCGCTCGGACGACGAAGGCGTCGACCAGCACCGCCAGCGTCATGCCGATCCCAAACATCTTCATGAACGTGACGCCGGATACGGCGAAGGCGATCATGACCACGGCAATGAGGACCGCCGCCGAAGTCACCACCCGCCCCGTCCGTTCCAGGCCGGCGGCCACCGATCCGACGTTGTCCCCGGTGCGGTCGTATTCCTCCTTGATTCGGGAGAGCAGGAACACCTCGTAGTCCATGGACAGGCCGAAAGCGATGGCGAACATCAGGATCGGCATCGTGAGGTCGAGATGCCCGGTCGGTGTGAAGCCGAGCAGATTGGAGAGATTGCCGTCCTGGAAGATCCACACCATCGAGCCGAAGGTCGCCGAGAGCGAGAGCAGGTTGAGCACGACCGCCTTGGCCGGGACCAGCACCGAACCAAACATCAGGAACAGCACCACGAAGGTGACTACGCCGATGATGGCCAGAGCCAGGGGAAGATCGGAGAATATGGCCGCCTTCGAGTCGACCAATGACGCTGTCGGCCCGGTGAGAGCCACCGCCTCCGGAGTCTCCATCTCCCGAATCTCCTCGACGATGGCCTCAGCTTCGGCCGATCCGGGATCGACGGCGGGGATCACCTGCAGATAGGTGCCAGCGGGTGAAGCGAACCTGACGCTGGCCGGCCCCGGAGGCATAACGGCTGCGCCACCGACGTAAGTGCCGGTGAGGGCATCGACCCGGGCCACTCCGTCGAGTGTCGAAAGTTGGGCGGCGAACCCGTCGATCTGGGCTTGGTCGGACAGTTCGAGGGCGACCACGTCGATCGGACTCGAGTCGAACCCGCTGAACTCGGAGCGCAGCAGGTCGCCCACCACCCGGGCTTCGGAACCAGGAGGAAGCACCCGATCGTCGGCCTGGCCGAACTGGACCCCCAGGAACGGCAGACCGAGGAAGACCAGCAGGGCTATTGCGGCAGTGGCGATGGGAATCGGGCGCCGCATCACCGTCATGGCGATGCGATGCCAGACACCGGTCGCGGTATTGGTGCGAAGGCGGCGAACCCGGAGCTTCTCCACTCTCGGTCCCAGCACGGCCAGCAGGGCTGGCAGCACCACCACCGCCCCGAGAGCGGCCAGGGCAACCACGGCGATACCGGCGTATCCGAACGATCGCAGGAAGGCGAGCGGGAAGACCAGCATCGCAGCCAACGAGACCATCACGGTCCCTGCGCTGAACAGCACCGTGCGACCGGCGCTGAGGACTGTCAGCTGCACGGCCTCGCCGGTGTCATGTCCGGCCGCCAGTTCCTCGCGGAATCGGGAGACCACGAAGAGCGCGTAGTCGATGGCGAGACCGAGCCCCAGGGCCGTCGTCAGATTGAGTGAGAAGATCGACACTTCGGTCATGCGGGCCAGGATGTCGAGGACGAGGAACGTCCCGAGGATTGCGAAGACCCCGACCCCGAGAGGCAGGAGCGCCGAGACCACCGATCCGAAGACGAGGATCAGGAGGATCAGAGTGATGGGAAAGGCGATCGACTCGGCTGTCAGCAGATCAGACTCGACCGTTTCGTTGACCTCGGCGAAGAGCGGACCCTCCCCACCGACAGCTACTTCGAGACCTTGAAACTCGCCGCGGTACTTTTCGGCCAGCTCCCCCGAATATTCGAGAAGCTCGGACTGGGTCCCTTCCACTGTGGCGAAGACGAGGGCGCGGGTTCCGTCGATGCTCCGGAGCGGGGCCGGGGAGCCGAGGGTCCAATAGGAGTTGACCGAGGTCACATGCTCTTCGGCTTCGAGGGCAGCGACGAGGCCAACTCCGGCGGCGGCCGCGGCATCGTCGTCCACCGAACCGGCCGCCGTCGCAACGATGACGATGTCGGCCGGGGCAACCCCGAACTCGTCCGCCAGATTCCGGGCGGCCAGGACCGACTCGGCCGCGGGATCCTCGAAGCCACCATTGGACAAACGTGAGGCAACGCCTCCGCCGATGGCTCCGGCCGCGATCATCCCGATCACCGCCACGACGAGCACCACGACCCGTCTCTTCACTACGAATCGCGCGACCCTCTGCACGGTTTCCTCCTCGATCGGAGAACGACAGTCACTTACCGTCGTTCACTTAACGTCGTAACTTATCGAGGACAACTTATCAGCGTTAAGCCAAGACGTCAAGCAGATTACCCAATCTTCGGCGGCCCAAGGAGATTTTGGGACCCGAGCTCTTACTCGATTGGTTGCCGCCCGATCGAGCGCGGTTCGCGGCCAGCCAGAAGCCAGGCGGCGACTGCCGCCGCCGACGGCAGGCCGACCACGATGATCGACAAGTGGAGGACCGGCACCGAACTCAGGGCCCCGAGATCACCGAGGTATCCCGCGGCCAGACCGAGATACGCACCGGTCGTACCCAGTACGGCGCCGAGAAGGGCTAGGGCGCCGGCGGTGGTTGCGGTGAGGGTGCGGCGAGTCAAGCTGGTGGCCCCGGTTGCGGCGAGCGTCCGCAGATCGCTCCCCGTTGCGCTGCGAATCAGGCCCACGGTCATTGCCAGGACCCCGAGAGCCAGGAGGATCCCGATGGCTGTCGCACTCGCTCTCAGACTCAGCAAATTCTCCCGATGGTCTCGGGATTCGATGAGCATGCCTGCCTCCGCGGCCAGGAGGCGGGCAGCTGCCAATTCCTCGATTGTCAGTCGTGTGTTCGTCTCGATCAGCCAGCCGACCCTCGCCGGTTCCCACCCGCGTGGACGAAGAGCCTCTGGTGTGATGAACGAACCCGGAAGCGATGAGTAGCCGGGGGCGATCGTCTCGCTGTTCGTGACGAACTCGGGCTCGGTGCCCTGCTCGCGCGAAACGCCCGCAAACCTGAGCTCCTCGGTTTGAACAGTGAGAACTTCTACGTCCTGATCGATGGCATCAGAATCGAGGCCGTAGTGGCCGAGGAGCTCCGGCGTGGCAAGGTAGAGCAAAGCCACATCAAGCCAGCGTTCCCCATTTCTCCGCGCGAGAGAGACCGCAGATCGTCCAAAGCGGGGGTCAAGGTCCACGGTTGGATCCATTGCCACATCCAATGGGGTCACCAACGGTTCGTCGAAGATGGCTGCGATCTGGTCGACCTGTGCCTCAAGGTTCTCCAGCTCGGCCCGGGTCCATATGGGGACGAAGGGCGAGAACCCAGAGTCACCGGCGTCCACCGTATAGAACGGCGACACGCCCTCCGGAGCATCCGGCTCGCGAGTCCAAATCAGCATCTGGTTATCGGAGAGGTTGCCCCTGTCGGCGGCGGTGGCGGCGGTGGCGGTGACGATGATGGCCACCGGGATCCCCAGTACGAGGCTGATGGCGGCCAGTGCTGCTCCAGAACGGGCCTGGTAACGGGCAAGGTCCATTACGGCCAAACGCACTGCAATCGGCGCACCTCTAGTGGCGATCGACAGCGCCCGGATCGCCAAGGGGCCAATGAGCAGGACACCGAGCAGGATCGCCAACATGCCGAAACCGATAAGCAAGAAGTTGGTCTGATCGGCGAGAGCAAGAGCTGCGGTACCACCCACCACCAGAGCACCCGCCAGTACCGCCGAGCGATGGGCCGGAGTCGGCCGAGGGGGCCGGCCTGACAGTGCGAGCGTGATCGGGATCCGCGCCACTGCCCGAGCCGGCCACCAAGACGCCCCGGTTGCGGTCAACACTGCCAGCACCATGCCAGTTCCGATCAGCCACCAGGGCACGTTGAACCGAGCTATCCGGTGTCCCACTGCCGGTTCGATGAGCGGCACCGCCGCGGTCCAACTCGCCAACCCAATGAGAGCACCGATGAGTGCGGCGATGACGCCAATCGCGGCGCCATTGGCCACCGTCACCAGTCGAAGGTTCCTCTCGGTGGCCCCGATCGCGGCCAGCATGCCGAGCTGACGGAGGCGCCGCTGAGCGACAACGACGAAGCTGGCGACGGCCACGAGGGCAACCAGTAGCAGCGCCACGGTTGCGGCACCCAGCACTCCTGCGGCTGCGAGCGCGCCCTCATTGGCGGGTCGCTGCGATCTAGCCAGCATGTTCCCCGTTCGGAACCCGAAGACCCTGTCGTCGGGAGCATCGACCAGCATCGTCACCTCCTCCGCCGGGTCGCTGTGCGATGGGTCTACCAATACGAACTCGATCCGCAGGTCGCTGGGGTTCTCCACCAATCCGACAACGAGCCGCTCCATGCCATCGAACGCGAACGTGGTGTCGAGGCTGAGCTGGAACGTCTCGGCCACCCCGTCGGTCACCGCGACCTCGCCGGCAGCCGTTGGGTAGCGACCCTCCAGCAGCGTCAGCATCGGACCGCTATAGGGCCCCTGAGGGTCCTGGGCTCTGATCTCGATGCTCTCCACCGAGCCTGCGATCGGTACCTGCCGGTGAGAGATCACCTCGATCGTGCCAAACCACTCCTCGGCGGCGGAAATAGCGGCCGCCAACGCCTGGGGATCAGAGCCATCGAACTGGAGGCTGTGATTGACCGTGCCGGATCTGGCATTGCCCGGAATTGGAGCAATGTTGTAGGCGGCAGAGGCGCTGAAGATCGCGGCGGCCACAGCCACCGTCAACAAAGCAAGTATCAGAGCCTGTTGGCGCCATTCCCGGCGGTAAAGCCGCAACGCCCAGCGGATCACCGCCCGCCGGGCAGGTCCCCCACCACCGCCGTCGTCGGAGTCAACCGTCCTCCGCTCGCGCAGAACGTTCATGATTCGTTGTGAGAGCTCAGGAGCGAGTCCGGACTGGGAGGCTGCGCCGTCTGGTCAACGATCCTTCCATCTCTTATGAACACCACCCGGTCGGCCCACGATGCCAGCTGCGCGTCATGGGTCACCACTACTCCCGCCACCCCGCCCTTGCAGGCCGCACGCAGGAGGCGCATCACCGCCTCGCTGTTGGCCGAGTCCAGCGCACCTGACGGCTCGTCGGCGAGCAACAGATGTCGGTTGCCCACGATCGCGCGAGCGATTGCAACTCTTTGACGTTCGCCGCCTGAGAGCTGGTCGGGGAAATGACCGGCGCGGTCCGAAAGCCCAAGCGATTCCAGCGACTCCAACGCGGTGGCCCATGCCGCCCTGGCCCCGATCCCGTCGAGTTCCAACGGCAACGCGACGTTCTCGAGCGCGCTGAGGCCAGGCAACAGGTTGAAGTCTTGGAACACGTATCCGATCGAGCGTCGGCGAAGCCGGGCCCGGTCGTTGCGCGACATTCTCGACAGCTCGGCGCCATCGACCACGACCTCGCCGCTAGTGGCGTCTTCCAGGCTGCCGGCGATCGTCAAGAGTGTGCTCTTGCCAGAGCCGCTCGGTCCCATGATCGCGACCAGTTCGCCACGCTCTACCGATAGGTCGACGTCGCGCAGTGCGTGCACCTCGGTTGGACCCGATCCGTACACCTTCGATGCGTGACGCACTTCGAGCGCGGCAGTCATCGTCTCACCGCCTTGTGTTGCCCCTGCTCATAGGCCATTTCGACGAGACCGGCGGCGGGCAGCCGTTGCAGCCTGGCATCAGCCGCGTCGAGCCACCGTACGACGCCCTCGAGGCGGAACAACTCGGCGTCGACGATCAGGCCTAACCCCACGTCATCTTCAGATCCCTCGGCCTTGAGGTGGGTGTATCTCTGCATCGTCTCGACCAGGTGCCGACGGTGGGCCTGGATCACGTCGTGAACGTCGACGCCCGGCACCCGCAAGGCCACTTGCACCTTGATGACGAGCTCATCGCGCGGTGGAGACAAAGTGTCAGGCGGTGTTCGAAGCCACTCATCGAGTTCGCGGCGGCCGGCTGCCGTGATACGGAAGACGTTCTGGGGACCATCGCCTTGAGCATCGTCGGACTCCACCAGTGCGTCGCGCTCCAGTCGCTGCAGTGTCGTATAGACCTGCCCGATGTTGAGCGGCCACACCTCCCCGGTCCTCGCCTCGAACTCTTGCCGCAGCCGCAGGCCATATTTCGGGCCCTCGCTGAGCAGTGCCAATAGAGCGTGTCGGACACTCACTGGTGCTCGGATACGGTCAACATACCGAGTAATATACTCAGTATCCTCAGACCGTCAAACCGGACAAGACGCCAGCCCCGCCATCACCTCCGGCAGTCGCGCGAGAATCGGAGTTGACATGATTCCAATTGCCTGCTCGCTCGACAGGGTGAGCCCGGGAAAGGTGGCAGCAGTGGCAATCGCTGGCCAGGACCGTGGGCAAGGTAGAACGCCTGGTTCATGGTCTCACTCTCCACTTCACCGCCACCGACGACACCCGATCGGACCTGGTCAGGCTGGTTGTGGCCGAGCGCCAGTGCTGCGGCTTCGTCGACTGGCAACTCGAAGATCTTGGTGAGGAGTTGGTGCTCACAATCAGCGGCGATCCCGCCGGCGTGGAGGCGATGGTGGAATCCTTCGGGCTCGCGACCTGAAGCGGCTTGAGAGGAAGGTGCCGTCGTGGGCACGACCGCCGGGAACGATGGGGTTGATCGCCCGCTGTGGGAATGTCCGATTTGTGGCCGCACGTTCGCCAACCGCAATCAGACGCATACCTGCAGCCCTCTTCGAGACCTCGGGGACCATTTTCGGGGCAAGTCTTTGGAGGTCCGGGCCACGTTTGACGCCATCGTCGATGCGGCCAGGCAACTCGGACCGATGACAATCCTCCCGGAAAAGACCCGGATCGCCTTGCACTCGAGGATGAGCTTTGCCGCCTTCATGCCGCGCCGTCATTGGCTGAACGGGCATCTGGTGCTCGCTCGCCGGATCGACAGCCCGCGTTTCTCGAAGATCGAGTCCTTCTCGCCAAACAACATCCTCCACGCTTTCCGACTGAGTTCACCGTCGGAGGTAGACGCCCAATTCGTCGGCTGGCTGGAAGAGGCTTACGAAGTAGGCATGCAACGCGATACACCCCGTTGTGAGTGATGGCGTCATTGCGCCCGCGTTCAGAATCGCCGATGTCGAGCGCATCGCTTTGTTCAACTGGATAATTTGGCGACTGAATTATTTGAAGCTCGCTTACCGGAGGAGAGACATGGCCGAGACCGTCTACAAAGTGATCGAACTGGTGGGTACCAGCACCGAATCCTGGGAGAAGGCGGCGCAGGCCGCAGTAACGAAGGCCGCGGCTCATCTCCGAGACCTACGGGTTGCGGAAGTCTCGGAGCTCGACATGCAACTCGACAACGGTGTCGTCGTCTCCTACCGGGCGAAGGTCAAGGTCTCCTTCAAGTACGAGGACGAGTCCTGAGGTCGGACCACATCGTGTCAGACGATGGCCGATATCAGGCGAAACGTATACCCGGCCATAACCGGCCAGAACAGGACGGCAAATCCGCGCTCGCCGGTGCGTTGCTGAGACGGACGAAGTACGGAGTGGCTAGCCGTTCTTCTCGAGTTCAGCCAGTTCTGCTCTGAGTCTCTGCGCCTCGGCGGCCGCCGACTCGGCCTTCTTGCGAGCTGTCTCGGCAGCCTTGCCGGCTTTCCTGGCGACCCCCTCGGCGGCACGAGCTTCCTCTTCCAGATCACTGGCCTCGGCACCTCGTGCCTGGGCGTCGCCCTCTGCTTTCAGAAGGCGTTTGCGCAGCGACTCCATCTTCTCCTGCTGCTTGCTGGATGCGGACTTGCGCGGGGTGGGCGCTTTCGGACCTGCCGGCACCGACAACCCGGCAAAGGAGCCGAACCCGGACGGCTCCAGGTCTTCGGTCAACCGACCCTGTTTGAGCAGCGTCCGTCCCTCCGGCGTCGCCACCCCCGCCCGCAATGTGCTGACTATGCGATCGAGGACTGCTGGGGATGCTGCCTTCAGGTGCTGCTTGGCGGCGGCGCGGAGCAAGGAGATGGCGGCGGCTTCGTCACGGCGCGCTTCCTCGAAGCCACTCGAGTCCTTACCGGACATCGCCCGGCTCTGAGCCTGCTCGAGCGCCTCTCCTGCTTTGATCAATCGCTGCAGGTCGAGAGAACCAGAGCGGGCGAGCTGGTTCACGATCCAGGCCGACACGGACGGTTTCTTCAGGGCAGCGACCCGAGCAGCTGCCGCCTCATCGCCATCCTTCTTCAGACGACTGGCGATCTCATTGCGGATCTTGACGAACTGATCAAGGGGGGCCGCGTAGAGGGTGTCGAGTTCGGATTCTTCGTCGGCCAAAAGACTTTCCCTGCTCGATCAGACCCAAATCGTCACGATGACGGCGACGATCGAATAGGCGATGATCGCGTTGATCCCGTTGATCAACCAGTACGAGCCGCCCTTCTGTTCGTAGATCTGGACGACCAGGGCGCCGATCACGCCGAAGCCGACTCCGAGCAGGATTCCCAGAACCAGTCCATCGGTAAGGTCGTCGGCGCCGACCGCCCGCGACAGCAACGCGATGACAATGGTGGTGACGAAGTATCCGATGAAGGTCGGGATCAGGAGAGTCACCAGCGGAGGGCCGTCGCCGGGTGTGACCTTGGCCTCCCGCATCCAGGCCTTGCTGAGCGGCGGTACGGAATACCAGATCGCGCTGAATGCAAACCAGGCAACAGTTGCCACGATGATGGCGAGCCAATTGAGGTCGCCGAAGAAGTCAAAAACCATGTCGCTCGCTCCTCGCTGTCAAGCCAGACCCCAGGGCCCACCGCAAATCGACGAAACAGTACCGCCGGCTTCTCGAGTGCGAGGTTCATATGGTTGTATCCCTCGCGGTCGGCAGGCACTAGGGAACCCGGGATGATCTATGTAGCCCTCCTTCGGGGTATCAACGTCGGCGGGAAGAACAAGGTCGACATGGGCAAGCTCAAGGGTACGTTCGAGGAGTCGGGCATGAGCGATGTCGCTACCTACATCAACTCGGGCAACGTGGTGTTCAGGGACAATCGTCGCAAGTCTCCCAAGATCATGTCGGTACTCGAGGAGTCCATCGCAGCCGACACCGGGCTGCAGATCAAAGTCCTGGTCCGTGACCTTCCAGCCATGAGGAAGGTGATCAAAGCCTTACCTGCCACGTGGACGAATGACGCCACCATGAGGTGCGACATCATGTTCCTGTGGGAAGGGTTCGATCGGAAGGACATTCTCACGGAATTGAAGATCAAACCCGAGATCGAGGACCTCGTCTACGTCCCCGGGGCGGTCATCTGGAGGATTGATCGGTTAAACGTGACTAAGAGCAGGTTGTTCAAGCTCATCGGCACCGACCTCTACAAGGGAATGACGATCCGCAACAGCAACACGGTCCGCAAACTGGCCGAGATGATGGAGTCGGCCGACAAATCGAGTCCCAAGGCTCGAAAGTAGCCTGACCAGATGGTCCTTGGGAGCGGCGGCCGACCACCAACCCATTACGTCGAGACAGCGACGGGCTACCTCGCCTATCAGGTCATAGGTGAGGGAGATCGCGACATCATGTTCCTGACCGGGGCCCTGAGTAACTCCGACGCCATCTGGGACGAGCCGTCGGCGGCCCGCTTCTTCGACCGGCTGAGCGCAATGGGCCGGGTCATCCGCTACGACCTGCGGGGATCGGGCGTCTCGGACCCCGCACCGGTCGGGAACATCTGGATGACCATCGAGGAGAACGTCGACGACATCAGGGCGGTACTCGACGCGGCCGGATCGCAGCAGGCTGTCGTTTACGGGGATACCGAGGGCGGACTATCGGCGGTAATGCTGGCGGCCACTGATCCCGATCGTGTGGCGGCCCTGGTGCTCGTCAATGCAGTGCCCCACCTGCTCAGAGAAGACGATTACC
>Ga0214471_10003352_pt1 | contig 12440 bp, 7 predicted proteins | sample RVTome_5_FD_207665 | JGI IMG/M metagenome (GOLD analysis project Ga0214471, IMG submission 207665) | Soil microbial communities from uranium-contaminated site in the Upper Colorado River Basin, Wyoming, United States - RVT142D155 | ecosystem: Environmental > Terrestrial > Soil > Contaminated >...
GCGAACACCTACGCCTACGATGCGCGCGGGCGGCTCATCCAGGCGGTCTCCCTGGTGGGCACGTCCAACTACCAGGTGAACAGCCTCGGCCAGCGCATCAGGAAGACCAACACGCAAGGGGACACGGTCTATCACTACGACAGCCAAGGGCGGCTCATCGCGGAGACGAGCGCGAGCGGAGCGATCAAGAAGGAGTACATCTACCTCGGGGACATCCCGGTGGCGGTGATCCAGTGACCAGCCCAACCAATCACGCCCAGGGAGAGAGCAGATGAACAAGCGCGAAACCGGGCTGCCGGGCTTTTTCGCACGGGCGCTGGGCGCGCTGGGGCTATGGGTTTTGCTGTGGCTTGCGCCGGCGCCGGTCCTGGCGCAACTGAGCCAAAGCCAGTCGGTTGCGGCGAGCGTCACGAGCGGCTCGACCCTCGTCCTGCCCTCATGGACCCCCGCCCCGAACGATCTCATCCTCGTGGCGGTGGCGCTGCGCGATGAAACCCGATCGGTCTCGGTCTCGGGCAACGGCCTGACCTTCGTTGAGATCGCCAATCTCGACAACGCCCAGGCGCAGACCGGGGTGAATCTATTCCGCGCGATGGGGGCGTCGCCCACGAGCGGCTCGATCACGGTGACGATCAGCGGCAACACGCTGCCGGCGGTGGCTTCCGCCACGCGCTTTGCCGGTGCCGATATTTCCGGGACCCATGGCAGCGGCGCAGTCGAGGCGATGGCGACCAACGCCGGCCCGCCCGTGACCGACGATGATGACATGAAGGTCGATGTCACGACGCTGACTTCGAATGCCTGGGCCTATGCGGCGGGCACCCATCGGCTCGCAACCTTCACCGTGCCCCCGGGCGAGACCGCCCTTTCCATCAACAATACGGCGGGCTCATCGGGCGACACCACCAAGCTCTCGACTTGGTATGAGGCGGTTGCGACGCCGGGCACGGTCACCCTCGGGGCGGACAACGACCTGAACTCGGTGCGGGACTGGGCGGTGATTGCGGTGTCGATCAAGCCGGCGAATCCCGCACAAGGCCCGGTGACGGTGAGCGGTGGCATTACGAGCGGCGCATCCATTGTCCTGCCCTCGTGGAGCCCCGGGCCCAACGAGCTGGTCCTGGTGGCGGTGGCGCTGCGCGATGAAACCCGATCGGTCTCGGTCTCGGGCAACGGGCTGACCTTCGTCGAAGTCGCCAACGTCGATAACGCGCAGGCGCAGACCGGCGTCAATCTCTTCCGGGCGATGGGGGCGGCCCCGGCGAGTGGCTCGATTACCGTGACGATTGCCGGCAATACCCTTCCCGCCCTTGCCTCGGCAACCCGTTTTGCCGGGGTCGACACTTCGGGCACCCATGGCAGCGGGGCGGTCGAGGCGGTGGCGACGAACGCCGGTCCGCCCGCGACCGATGACAGGCACATGAAGATCGACATCGCGACACTCACCGGTAACGCCCGCGCCTATGCCGCCGGCACCCATCGGCTCGCGAGCTTCACCGTGCCCCCGGGAGAGACCGCGATTTCCATCAATAACGTGGCCGGCTCTTCGGGCGATATGACCACGCTCTCGACCTGGCATGAGGTGGTTCCCACCGCGGGCACGGTCACGCTCGGGGCGGACAATGACCTGAACTCGGCGCGGGACTGGGCGGTGATCGCGGTGGCAATCAAGGCAGCGGGCGCGGGGAACGCCGCCCCGACGGTCAGTCTCACCAGCCCCGCCAACGGCGCGACCTTCCCACCGCCGGCGACGATCGTGTTGACGGCGGATGCGCAGGACGCCGACGGGACGGTCGCCCAGGTGGAGTTTTTTCAGGGGGCGGTGCTGGTGGCGACCGATACCACAGCCCCGTTTACCTTTACGCTCACCAATGTCGCGGCGGGGAGCTATACTTTTACCGCCAGAGCGACGGATAATGTCGGGGCACAGACGACAAGCGCCGCGGTCAACATCGCGGTGCGCAATCTGGAAGTGTTCTTTATCCACACCGATCATCTGAACACACCACGGGTCATCACCAACCAGGCAGGGCAAGCGGTGTGGCGCTGGGATCAGACTGATCCGTTTGGTGGCAACGTGCCCGATGAGAACCCATCGGGGCTAGGCAACTTCACCTGCAACCTGAGGCTGCCGGGGCAGTATTTCGACAAGGAAACAAACCTTCATTACAACTACTTCAGGGACTACGACCCTGCAATCGGCCGATACGTGCAGAGCGATCCGATTGGACTGCGAGGGGGGATCAATACCTACGCCTACGTCAATAGCAATCCACTAGGTCTAAGCGATCCGCTCGGGCTATGTCCATGTCGTGGAGGCGTCTGGGATCAGGAATTCGGAAACACATCGGCATCGATTGCAGTAGGAGGGTTCGTTAGTATCGCGCATATTACGTTGACGTGCCGAGGCGATCCGTCCCTTACGTGCACGGCTCGTCAGCTTTGTCTAGGTGGGGGCCCAATGTTGGGAGGGGGTTTCCTGTGGATTGTTTCCGGAACAGCCTACGCGAGCGATTCCAACGACCTTGGAGGTGTGTCGGGCTGGAACATGAACCTCAGTATTGGGCCGGTATCGGTTCAGGCACCTGGGCCGTTCCCACCGGGACGAGGAGGCAACCTGTCGGCGGGGATAAGTATCCGGGGCGGGTTTGCGCTCACACGCTGCAATACTTTCGACCTGAAGTGCAGTTGCACGACCTGCCCCTAGAGCAGACTGTCATGGATTTAGATTCTTTGATCTTGATGGCATCTGAGTACTGGTATTTTTTGCTAGGGTTACTCTTCCTGGTAGTGTTGGTGTTGTTCTTTTGGCGAGTGCAACCCGGCAATGATGAAGGAGACAACGATAGTGCCCGGTTTCGGTGGTGGTACGTTCCCCTCGGTCTTCCGTTGGTGCGATGGCTCGATGCTCGACGGGGACACAAAGGGGCAACCTATCGTCGTCGAGAGGCGATCGGATGGGCGATCTTTGTAGTCATTACGATTATCGCCATCTGGGCGTCACGCCTCTGACGTGCAAAATCAGAGGCACCAAGCTCGAATAAGAGTTGTGACGCCCTCACCAACGCCCAGCGCAAGACTGGGCGTTGGTGTTTTACAGACGCTTCTTGAGCGCGTCGGCGAGGTCCTGCTGGCCGTCGCTGAAGCCTGCGAGGTAGAAGCCGCGCGAGCTGAGGAGGTTCGCGCCTTCGATGAGCGCCTTGACCACGTTGGCCGCGTCGGCCGAGGCGATGATCACTTCGCCTTCCATACTGCGCACCTTCTCACGGTGCCTGAGGCTCATGTACGCGCCGCCATCCTGGCTGGCTGACTCATAGAGCCAGAGCGAGATCATTTCGCCCGCCGGCAGGACCTTGATCAACCGGTCTTCCATTTAGCCGCTCGTGCGCGCTGCGCGCCGGTGCGGCCGATGACGGCGTAGCGGCTCGGTGAAGACGTTGCAGCCGCTGAGGATGAGCTGCACGTTGAGATCCAGGAAGCCGTGCCGCAGGCCGTTCCCGTCGCGCTCGGGATCGCTCACGTAGTGGTGGATGTGATCCAGCCCGACTAGCGGTGCGTGGTGGGTGCGGACGTTGCGGATGCGTAGCCCCCGCTCGCTCAATTCGGTGGGAATCCACTCGTCATCGATCGCCGGCTGCCACGTGCCGTCAGCAATAATTGGGGTCAGTGTAACTTTTTCGCATTGTGAACGTTGAAGGAGGAATCGAATGAACGACGAGACCTCCTTCCGTGGCACGCCGAGCCCGCCTTCTCTTTGCCGGAGTTCCCCAGCACCTCATCCAGCGCGGCAATAACCGGCAGGCGACCTTCTTTGCCGAGGAAGACTATCGCAGCTATCTGGACTGGCTGCTCGAGGCAGCGAAGAAGTATGACTGCCGCATCTACGCCTATGTCCTGATGACCAACCACGTGCACTTGCTGGCATCCGCCGAGCGGCCCTACGATCTCTCGCGCATGATGCAGCACCTGGGCCGGCGCTTCGTGCGCTACGTCAACCACGTCTACCGGCGCAGCGGCACGCTGTGGGAAGGACGTTTCAAGGCGAGCCTGGTGGACACGGAGACATACTTCCTGCGCTGCTGCCGCTACATCGAGTGCAACCCCGTGCGCGCGCAAATGGTCATGCAACCCGGCGATTATCGCTGGTCAAGCTACCGGTTTCATGCTCATGGCGTCCCGGACAAGCTGCTCTCGACCCACGAGCAATACGAGCGGCTCGGTAGCAACGCAGAGCAGCGGCAACACGCCTACCGGGAACTTTTTCGAAGCGAGCTGGACTCGAGCGAACTTGCGAAGATTCGCAACACCGTGAACCGCGGCTGGCCCTTGGGCGGAGAGCGGTTCAAGGACGAGATCGAGCAGGCGCTGAAGCGTGCTGCGCGCCCACCCAGGCGAGGGCGACCGCCTCGCTCTCAGATGCCGAGTGAGCAAAGCGAGCATTTCAGCTGATGGAAAAGTGACACTGACCCCATTTCTGGTATGCCAGCCGCATGAGCGGCGATTCCCGGGTCGGATAGGACAATCCTCCCGATTTCGCCCGGTTTCCGACACCGCCTGACATGCCGTGTGATAGAAATTTGACGGGGCAAGCCGGGGTGTGCAATAAGTCTTGCCTTACTGGGACAGTTGGAATAAATTTCTGGGCCTTATCTCCCTTCGAAGGTCGCCCGGAATGCGGCCCCAGAGGGGGTGGGGGAGAGTAGTAGCATGAAAAAGACGTTGAAACGCTGGGCATATCGTCTTGCGGTCATCGGTGCCAGTTCGCTGCCAGCGTTGTTGTCCCCCCACGCTTTCCCCGCTGAAACCCCGGAGCAATGGGTTGCAAAGGCGGTTTCGGTGCAGGGAACCGTCGAGGTCCGACGGGTGGGGCAGACGCAGTGGCAGCCTGTCAAATTGAATGACTCCTTCCGCCCCGGCGATTCGATCCGGGTGCAGGAGCGCAGCCGGGCCGACGTCCAGCTTCTCAATCAGTCCGTTCTTCGCCTCAACGCGAACTCCACGATCACGGTCGAGGCCCCTAAGGAGGCCAGGACCGGGGTGGTCGATCTGGTGCGCGGCGCGGTGCACTTCTTCTCGCGCGGCCCGAACAGCCTCGAAGTCAAGACGCCGTTCACGGTGGCAGGCGTCCGGGGTACCGAATTCCTCGTGAGCCTCGAGCCCAAGGCGGCATTGCTCACCGTATTCGAGGGCACCGTGGTCGCTCAGAGCCCCGCGGGCAGTCTCACTCTGGGTGACGGTCAGTCTGCGATCGCCGAAGCCGGGAAGGCTCCCGTCACGCGCATCGTGGCGCGCCCGCGCGACGCCGTGCACTGGGCGCTCTACTACCCGCCGGTCATCCAGGATCGGCAGGCACCGACCTACCGGGCGCAGACGCTGCTCGCCGTCGGCGCGGTCGACGAGGCACGCACGGATATCCAGCGCGCGCTTCAAACTGCCCCCAATAACGCCGATGCGCTCAGCCTGCAGTCGATCATGACGCTCGTGCAGGGGGACAAGGATGAGGCGCTGTGGATCGCCCAGGCCGCCGTCGGTGCTGCGCCCCAGTCGGCGACCGCGCTGATCGTGCGTTCCCATGCGCTGCAGGCGCGCTTCGACCTTGAAGGTGCGCGCGCGGACGTCGAAAAGGCGGTGGAGCTCGATCCGCGCAATGCGCTGGCGTGGGCCCGGCTGGCCGAGCTGCAATCCTCGTTCGGCGAGCTGGACAAGGCAACTGCCGCCGCCGAAAGAGCCGTCGCGCTCGAGCCGAACCTCTCGCGCACGCAGACGGTCTTGGGCTTTGCCCATCTCACGTCGATCCGAACCAAGCAGGCGCGGGAAGCCTTCGAAAAGGCGATCGCCTTCGATCAGGCTGATCCGCTCCCCCGGCTCGGCCTGGGGCTGGCGAAGATCCGGGACGGCGAGCTCGAAGCGGGCGGCCGCGACCTTGAAGTGGCGGCGAGCCTGGACCCGAACAATTCTCTCGTGCGCAGCTACCTGGGGAAGGTCTACTACGAGGAGAAGCGCACCGGGCTGGACGAGCGCGAGTATGCGGTCGCCAAGCAACTGGACCCCAAGGACCCCACCCCCTGGTTCTATGATGCCATCACCAAGCAAACCACCAACCGGCCGGTCGAAGCCCTGCAGGATATGGAGAAAGCGATCGAGCTGAACGACAACCGCGCGGTCTACCGCTCGCAATTGCTCCTCGATTCTGACGCCGCGGCGCGCAGCGCGAGCCAGGGGCGCATCTACAGCGATCTGGGCTTCCAGGCGCTTGCCTTGAGGGAGGGCTGGAAATCCGTCAATATCGATCCGACGAACTTCTCCGCCCACAGGCTGCTGGCAGATACCTATTCCGCTCTGCCGCGCCACGAGATCGCGCGCGTGAGCGAGTTGCTCCAGTCGCAGCTGCTTCAACCGCTCAACGCGACGCCCATTCAGCCGCGCCTCGCCGAGAGCAATCTTGGCCTGATCAGCGCGGGAGGCCCGGAGGTGCTCTCGTTCAACGAGTTTAATCCCCTGTTCAGCCGCAACGGCATGTCGCTCCTGGCGAGCGGTCTGGGCGGAGGCAACAGTACCTGGGGCGGAGAAGCAGTGGTTGCAGGCATTTACGGAAAGGCCGCCTTTAGCGTCGGCTATACCGACTTCAACACGGACGGCTGGCGAGTGAATGCCGATCAGAACGACCAAATCGGCAACGCGTTTTTTCAGGTCGATTTTTCCCCGCAGACCATGGTGCAGGCCGAGTACCGCAAACGAAAGAGGGATCTGGGTGATCCCGAGCTGCGCTTCTTCCATGAAGATGTGGCGCCGAATCTGAAGCAGAACGAAGATCGATCGACCTATCGCCTTGGCTTGCGGCACGCCTTCGCCCCGAATTCGATGGTACTGGGCTCGTTGATCCGTCAGCGCGCCGACGTGTCCCTGCGTGACGTTCCGGATGATTTTTTTATACAGTTCGACCAGGAATTGCCCAACATAAAGAGTACCGGCGGCGAGCTCCAGCATCTTTACCGCTCCAGCTGGCTGAATCTGACGAGCGGAATCGGTGCCGTCGATACCGATGCCCCACAGACACTTAACCTTGGGTTTGTCCCGCCCTTTGATTTTCTGAACTCTTCGACCCAATCCGAGGAAGGCAACAAGAGCAGCAATGCTTACGTCTACGCCAACCTCAACGCCTGGAAGAACCTGACGTTCACCCTCGGCGCAAGCTATGACAAATTCAAGCCGGACAACACCCAGGCCAACAAGGATCAAGACCAGTTCAATCCGAAATTCGGCGTGACGTGGAGTCCCGTCGCCGGGACGACGCTGCGCGCGGCCTGGTTCAAGGTCCTGGCGCGATCGCTGATTGCGGACCAGACCCTGGAGCCCACGCAGGTCGCGGGCTTCAACCAGTTCTACGACGATCCGGGCGCGACAGAGTCGAGGGTATATGGCGCCGCCATCGATCAGAAATTTTCCCGCACACTCTTCGGCGGGGTCCAGCTCTACAAAAGAGAGCTGAGTATTCCTTTCAGGTTCGTCGAGCTCGACGCCTTCGGGACTGTGATCGTCGACGAGGTCCGGAGCGGCGACTCGGACGAAAAGGTCGGGCGCGCTTACTTCTTCTGGACGCCAGATCGCCGGATCGCCTTGACCGCGGAATATCAGTACGAGAAATTCGACAACGACCCGGAAGTCGCCTTCTCCTTCCAGGATGTGAAGACCCAGCGGCTTCCCCTGGGGGTGAAATTCTTTCATCCCACGGGGTTCGTTGCTTCGCTCCGCGGCACCTATGTGAAGCAGAGCGGTGAATTCGTGCGGACCAGCACCGGCAGCATTGAATCCGGCAGCGACAACTTCTTCCTCGTCGATGCCGCGCTGAGCTACCGCCTGCCCAAGCGCCATGGCTTCATTACCGCGGGCGTTACCAATCTGACCGACGAGCAGTTCAGGTACCAGGAGACGGACCTGAGCAATGCATGGATTCAGCCGAAAAGAATGGGGTTCGCCCGCGTCACGCTCGCTTTTTAACTTTCGTATGGAGGCAACATGCTGAAGATCACGTCACCCGTACTGCGCTTCGGGCTTATGACTGCTGTCGTAGCGCTCTTGCCGCTCACGGAGGTCGGAGCGCAACTAGCGCCAATCGCGCTGCAACGCACATGTACTGCGGGGTCTCAAGCCATCATCGTGGCGGGGCAAGGCGGCAGCGATACTGCACAGTTTCCCAGAGCCGTGAGTTGCCCATCGGACTGCCCGGGCGCTGTTGTCTTTGGGACAAGCTCTACGTTAGTCGGGCAATTTCTTGCCTGGGAATATCAATGGACACAAATCGGAAAGTCAGCTCCGTCCCAGTTAGGACTACAGGTAGCCTCGGATGTACAAATTGAGGGGACTTCCCCTGGTGTCAGTGGCTGGTCCGCGCCTGGCCAAGATGAGCCCTCGCTCAAATTGGGACTAAACGATTGGGACTCGCGCTGGTTGAGGTCTTCCAATATCAGTTCGAGTGGTCCGGCAACCTTTACCTATTACACAAAAACCAACATGCTGGCACGACCAGAAGGGGCAGCTTCGAGATCTGGAACCACTACGTCGACCTGCAAACTCGCCGGGGCGGGCACGTTGTCCGGTGATCCAAATCTCTCCCAGCCGCTCTCCGTCAGATCGACGGTGTTCGGCTGTGACATAGAATGGACACAGAGCCCGGATGGTTGTGCTATCACGGCAGTTGTATCTCCAGGGCAGGGGCCGTTGTGTGACAGCCTTGTGGTGTCGCAGACCCAGACCGATCCGCCCACTATCGCCGCCACTTGCACGGCTGAACTCAATCAACAAGGGTCAGTCCCGTGCACGTACAAAAAGTACAATTCGATTTTGCGGACCTGGACAACCGTCACCGCTACTACCGTTCCACCGTGTAACCCATAGTGATACCACAGCGGGCTGGGCGGCTCGAACGTCGCCCAGCCCGCTTTGTGACGTCGCGCGTCGCTTGACCGGAGGCGGGGCCAATCCGGGAGGCAGGTTCCCGGCAGGCCCAGTTCGACAGGAGCACGGCGTTCAGGGTAGCCTCCGGGACGCATGCAGCCCTTGTTCCGCCGTTTTCTACTCCAGCCCGCTTTCCTGAAGCGCCTGCTGTTCAACCCGGCGTCCCTCACGGCGGCGACGATCGCCGTCGTGGTGGCGTTGTTCGCGCTTTCCCCCGCGCTGCTGGAGGCAATCGAGCTCAACTGGCTCGACCTGCGCTTCCGCACGCGCGGGCCGCTCGCCCCGGGTCCGGCGGTGGTGGTGGCGGCGATCGACGAGAAGAGCCTCGCCGCCGAAGGGCGCTGGCCGTGGCCGCGCTCCAGGATTGCCGCGCTGGTGGATGCCCTGTCGCGGGACGGGGCGAAGGTGATCGGCTTTGACGTTCTGTTCTCGGAGACCGCGGAGGACGCCCGGCTCGCGCTCATCGGCGAGCTCGAGCGCGCCGTCGATGTGCAGAAAATCGACAACGCGCAGTTGAAAGGCCTCCTGCGCGAAAGCCGCACGGCCGCCGACCACGACCGGATGCTGGCGAGTGCGCTCGAGCGTTCCTTGACGCCGGTGGTACTCGGGTATTTCTTCCACATGAGCGAGGAGAGCGTCGGGTTCCGGCTCGGCGCGCCCGAGATCGAGCGGCGACTGGAGTCGATCGCCGGCTCCAAGTATCCGCTGGTGTACCGGGACTCGCAGACGCCATCTGTCCCCTTCATCAAGGCCTACGCGCCGCAAGGCAATCTCGGCGGCTTCGCGGCGGCGGCAGCGTCCTCCGGCTACTTCAGCGTGGTGAGCGACCCCGATGGCGTGGTGCGCTGGATGCCGTTGATGATCCAGGGCGGCGAAGATGTTTTTCCTCCCCTGGCGGTCCTCGCTGTCTGGCATTACCTCGGCAAGCCGCAGCTCGCCGTGCGCTCGGGACCCTACGGCGTCGACGGCGTCCAGATCGGCGAGCGCTTCATTCCCACCGACGAGGCCGGGCGGCTCTTCATCAACTATCGCGGGCCGCCGCAGACCTTTCCCGCGTACTCGATCAGCGACATCCTTGCGGGCAAGCTGCCAGGCGGCACGTTCAAGGACAAGATCGTGCTGGTGGGCGCGACGGCCATCGGCATCGGAGACATCCGCACCACGCCGTTCGGGCCCCTGTTTCCAGGCCCCGAGATCCATGCGAGCGTCGTCGACAACATCCTCGCCGGCGATTTCATCGAGAAGCCCAGATGGTCGACGGTTTTCGACCTGTCGGCGATCGTCGGGCTGGGCCTGATCCTCGGGCTGATACTGCCACGCGCGAGCGCGCTCGCCGGACTGCTGTTCAGCGGCGTGCTTTTCGCCGCGTACGTGCTCGCCGCCTATTGGCTGTTCGCAAAAGCGCGCATCGGGCTGAACATGGTCTACCCGCTGTTCACCGTGGCCGCGACCTACACGATGCTGACCCTGTATCGTTTCATCACCGAGGAACGCGAGCGCCGGCGCATCAAGGGCGCCTTTCAGAACTACGTGGCGCCCGACGTGATCGAGCTCATTCTCAAGGATCCGGCGGGCGTGCGGCTCGGGGGGGAGGAGAAAGTCCTGACCGCGCTGCTGAGCGACATGGAAGGCTTCTCGACCTATTCCGAGCGCCATACGCCCAAAGAGATCATCACGGTGCTCAGCGACTACTACGCCGAAATGACCGACGAGATATTTGCCGTCCAGGGCACGCTCGTGGAATACGTGGGCGACGAGCTGTTCGCGCTGTACGGGGCGCCCGTCACCCAGCCCGACCACGCGAAGCGGGCGTGTGCCTGCGCCCTCGCGATGCAGGCGCGCCGCGCCGCCCTGGGCGACGCGTGGGAAAAAATCGGCCGCCCCCGCATCAAGGCGAGGACCGGGATCAATTCCGGCACCATGCTGGTCGGCAACATCGGCTCCAAGTACCGCATCCACTACGCCGCCACGGGAGACTCCGTGAATCTCGCGTCCCGGCTCGAGGGCTTGAACAAGATCTACGGCACGGAGATCATCATCAGCGGCGATACCGCGGAGCTCGTCGCGGGCGCATTCCGGTTGCGCGAGCTGGATATGACGCGGGTCAAGGGACGGGAGCAGGCGCTACGCATCTACGAGCTCCTCGGTGTGGCGGACATGCCTCTGCCCGCCGAACTGGGGGAACTTCTGGAGTTGTACGAAGCGGGCCTCACCCCTTACCGCGGGCAGCGCTGGGACGAGGCGTTGGAGCTTTACGGGAAATGCCTGCGGCTTCGCCCCAACGACGGGCCATCGAAGCTCATGGAGTGGCGTTGCCGGAGCTTTCGCGACAACCCGCCCCCCGAGGACTGGGACGGAACGTTCGAGGACCGGCGCGGCCGACACGCAAAGTGAGGTTCCGCGACCGGCAAGCATCCGCTCCGCGATCGACGGCATTCCCTCCCAGAACGTGGTCCGGTCGCAGGCGGCGGCCTGATAATAATGTGTAATGTCTAGGACCGAAATAGCACGAACGCCGTCGTTGTCAACGTGGGAGAAAAAATCGCTCGCTGATCTCGGCCTTTTCTTGGAGATTGCCTTCATGCGACGAAGATCGATCATCTTGGTCCTGGTCCTCAGCCTGCACGCAGCGGGTTGTAGCCTACTTCGCCCATCGTCTAGTGATGTGCCCTTACACCTGGTTATTGATGCGGGTTCTTCGGGTACGCGATTGTGTCTTTTCGGAATTAAATACCTGGAAGGGCAGTGTTCGGCCGTAGATCTGCGGTCCCCGTACGATCGATGTTCGCAATTCGCCGAAACTCAGGGACTTGCGGACATGGGTGATGAGAAGGCGAGGCAGGCCGTTGAGAACGCCCTTTCCCAAATCGACGGCGATACGCGCGACGAGATTCGGGCCGCGGTATTACTCGGCACCGGTGGCTTTCGCAAATTACCCAAAGAAAGACAGGACGCTATCCTCTATCGCATAAGAGCCGCGTTCGACGCGCACTCACTTCCCGTTCGCCTGGTAGTCATCACCGGCGAGCAGGAAGGCACACTTGCTTGGAAGACTGTGTCTCAGAACTTTTCTTCGCGGGATCACATTATCCTCGAAACCGGAGGTGCAACGGTTCAACTCGCTTATGGCACCGTAGACGCAATCAAAAGCGCCAGTTCACCCGTTGGCCTAAACGAGGCCTTCGTAACACTACGCGAAGAGGGCAATTTTAGTTATTGTTATCATCAAGAGGCGGCCGGAAGACGGTACGTGGATTACGATAAATGCAGGCGGTATGTCAAGGCGCGGCTTTTCGATGGCTCCGCCATTCAGCAACTCGCGCGCGGTATGGATCCAGAGCGGAAACAGCAAGCCATTTATGCGATTGGTAGTTCGTGGCAGGCGACGTTTTCCGTGCTTGGATCGAATGAACTGAGCCTATCAGACATAATGGAGCAAGGGCGAAAGCTTTGCAAAATAGATCCGGACAATTTGCCGGATCATG
>Ga0214471_10003353_pt1 | contig 12438 bp, 16 predicted proteins | sample RVTome_5_FD_207665 | JGI IMG/M metagenome (GOLD analysis project Ga0214471, IMG submission 207665) | Soil microbial communities from uranium-contaminated site in the Upper Colorado River Basin, Wyoming, United States - RVT142D155 | ecosystem: Environmental > Terrestrial > Soil > Contaminated >...
GCTACTTCACCACCAGCTTGTAATCCGGCGTCGTGTTGAGCGGGCAGGAATAGACATACCTGCCTGGCCTGAGCTCAATCGCGTAGTCCTGGGTTTTCCCCGGCAGGAGACCGCCGCCGGAGACGCTGGGCAGGGCCACCCGGCCCGCGACTGACGCACCCCGCAGCCAGAATCCCAGCTCGTAGGGCACGTTCTTGTTGGTCACGCGAAACACGTATTTGCCGGGCTTGAGTTCAAGCGGTTTCGCCTCGGCGACCCGCTGCTTGCCGGTCTTCGCGTTGATCGCCTCGCAGTCCTTGATCGAGCGCGATCGGTAGCCGCGGTCCGTGCCGCCTTCACTCTCCAGGAACTGGCACGGCACCTGGGTCAGATCAACGATCTGGGCAGCTGCCACGGGTCCTGCGGCGAGGCTCAGCACGAATGCGGCGAGTCCGTTACAGCAGGAAAGCATGCGGGCATCAAGCAGTCGCTTCATGTCGTCGAATCTCCGTTGGATAACGCAGCAACGCCATCAGGTCGAACAGCGGACGCCGGCACGAGCGCGCACTTCGCGTATCGTTTCTTCGACTGAGATCGGCAGATGACCCGTGACCTCGAGTTCCCGGTTTTCGAGCACGTCTCTGTCGGGATGGGCCTTCGCCCAGGCATCGATCACCGCATCGCGGTGGGTCAACAAGGCCTCGATGTGCGGCTGGAACAGCACCACCATCGCCCCGATCCAGCGATTGACCGGCCACGATGGATAAGCGTGGTCTATGCGAAAGCGGGGCAGCAGCCCGATCACTTCCCCGGCCGGTAGCCAGGCGCCGCCGCAGACCCAGTGGTTGGTCGCGAACAAGCCGATCGGCCAGCCGTAGGCATTCATGGAGATCCCTATCAGATGCACGGCCTCTCCCGGATCGGAGCCGACCGCTGCGGGCGAGTCATCCCCTTTTTTGGGGGCAGCGCCCACTCTCAGAAACGTGTGGAAATGTCCGTGCTCGTCGGCGCGGTGAGCGTGGTAGTAATACTGCGAGCAGGACTCACTATCGTAGACATCGTCCGTGGGGTAGTGCTCATACTCCACGAAATCACCCTGACCGCGCAGCACCTCGCTTACCAGGTTGATGCCCCCGCGCTCGAGCACGCGCCGGCATTCGAGCACCTCCACGCCCGCCATCAACATGGCACGCAGGCGTTGGCCCGGAAGCGCGTCGAGCTCCGGCGCGCGAAGCTCGGGCACGCCGCCGATCCCCGGCGCGAGGTCGACCTGCGGGATCGGCGAACGGTGAAATACGGCCGACTGCTTCACCTTTTTGGCGCGCACGGATTCCGGGCGGCGCAGGGATTGGTCTTTGCCGCACACGGATTCTTTGCCGCGCATGGATTCTTGGCCGCGCAGGGATTCGGCTTGAACTTCTTCTGCACCTCGAGCGTGTAGGCGGTCAGCGCCGCCAGCTCCTTCGACTCCCATTTGAGAGGCTTGGCCGCCATCGGCACGATCATGCAGAACTGCACCATCTGCTCGGCCGTGATCCGCTTCAACCCGGATTTTTCGCCCGCCATCGCCACCGCATGCGGATAGGGCTTGGCGAAGCCTGGGCTGAACGCGGCATTATTCACGTGACAGGTGTTGCACGCGAGGCCGTTTGTGCTGAGCTTGGTGTCATTCCACAGCGCCGCGCCGGATTTGACGAGCTCGGCGCGATTGCCCTGATAGGGTTTCGTACCCTTCGGACGGGTAACCCGCTTGGGATCCACACGGTCACCTGCGCCGCAAGGACTTTTCGCTCCGCATGGGCTCTTGGGGGCGCACGGATTTTTCGCCGCGCAGGGATTCTTCGCCGCGCAGGGGTTTTTCGCTGCGCATGGATTCCTTGCCGCGCACGGATGCTTTGCGGCGCAGGGATTGGCGGCCGAGCGCGAGGCCCTCGGCCTTGCGCCGCACGGGCTGCAGGGACCCGCTGCAAAGCCGGCGGGCGCACCGAGAGCTGCTGACAACACGCCGGCCGAAACCAGGGACCGCGTCGTCGGTTTGAGGTCGAAACGCATGCTCTATCTCCTTGATCGGGTTATACGTTTCTGTTGAGAGTCCTGACGTCGTATCTGCCGGCACACTGCGATATTGCCGCTATCCGATAGACGGCGCGGACAGACACGCTCCTTGCCCCATCAATGACGCTAGACCGGAGTAACGCCTAAAACCTTACAGGGTTGTAGTTTGGAATCTCGTGCGGGGCCCGAGGCTTGACAGCGCCGGCCTCGCGATCCTATTCGCGTCACGAGGCGGGCTGCGAGGTGGAGATCGGAAAAATCGTTGATATCTGTTATTCTGGATCGTATAGTACAGAACGAATCTGGCCCCGGAGGTTCCGCCTTGGCACGACCCCGTGAGTTCGACACCGATGCCGCGCTGGAACGCGCGATGCAGGCGTTCTGGGCTAAGGGCTTCAAGGCGACCACGCTCGACGACCTGTGCGCGGCGACGAAATTGAGCCGGTCGAGCCTCTATGCTGCCTTCGGGGGGAAGCGCGAGCTGCTGGATCAGTCGCTGCGCCGCTACGAGGAGCAGGGCATAGCGCGCATCACCGCGGCGCTGTCCCGGCCCGTTCCGGTTCGCGAAGCGGTCGCCGCGTTCGTGGACGGCCTGATCGAGCGAATTGTCTCCGGCTCGGGCAGAGTCGGTTGTTTCATAGGGAATTGCGCCGCAGAGCTCGCGCGGCAAGACCGCGCGATGGCGGCGCGGGTGCGCCGCAGTCTCGAGCGAATCGAGGCCGCGTTTCGCGAGGCGCTCGCGCGCGCGCAGGCACGCGGCGAGCTGGCGAAAACCGCGGATGTCGACGCGATCGCCCGGTTTCTGGTTGCCGGCATACAGGGCCTGCGGCTGGTCGGGAAGGCTAATCCCGACCGTGCCGCGCTCGACGACATCAGGGCGGTCTTGCTGCGCTGCCTCGACCCATGAAAGGAGAAGCGATGAACCAACGCATGAGGCCCGACCCGCGGCTCGCGCCGCTCCCCGTGGACGCCAATCCGGATCTCAAGGAGGCGTTCCAGAACAACATCAGGAACCTTGGCTTCGTTCCGAACAGCACGCTCATCATGCAGAGGAAGCCGAAGCTGGTTAAGGCTTTTGCCCAGCTCTCCGCCGCGGTGTGGGATCCGGAGGGCGAGGTGCCGGTCGGCTTCCGGCGGCTGGTGGCGCACGTCGCGAGCCGGGCCCACGGCTGCCGTTACTGAATGGCGCACACCGCCGGGGCGTCGCTCCGGCTCGGCGTGAGCGAGCAGAAACTCGCCGCGATCTGGGAGTACCGCACGAGCCCGCTCTACACGGAAGCCGAGCGCGTGGCACTCGACTTCGCGCTCGCCGCGGCTTCCCAGCCGAACGCCGTCACGGACGAGCTGTTCGGGAGAATGAAGCAGCACTGGACGGAGAATCAGATCGTCGAGATCGTCGGCGTCATCGCCCTGTTCGGTTGGCTCAACCGCTTCAACGACACGATGGCGACGCCTCTCGAAGAGGAGCCGATCGAAGTGGGCGAGAAGTTCCTCGCGTCCCACGGCTGGAACGTCGGCCGGCACGAGCGCTGAGTGGAGTGGAACCGCGGGCAGGAGCCCCCAAGGGAAAGAAATCACATGGCCCGATTGAGCGACTTCTCCGAATCCGAGAAACGGCATCACCTCGACAAGATCCGCGACCTGCCCGACTTCGGACCGACCCCGTTCGTGAAGGGGCCGCGGCTCGGCGCACGCCGGGTGGCGATCGTCACGACGTCGGGTCTGCACGTTCACGGCGACCGGCCGTTTCAGGTGGGTTCGGCCGACTACCGGGTCATCCCGGGTTCTGCCGCCGCCGGCAGCCTCAGGATGAGCCACGTGTCGGTTAATTTCGACCGCAGCGGGTTCCAGGAGGACGTGAATGTCGTGTTCCCGCTCGACCGGTTGCGCGAGGTTGCGGCGGGGGGTGGCGTCGGATCGATTTCGGACTTTCACTATTCCTTCATGGGCGCCGCCCCGATACGATCGCTCGAGCCCAAGGCCCGCGAACTCGCGAGCCTGCTGAAACGGGATCGCGTCGACGCGGTGCTGCTGACCCCGGTCTGACCGAATTGCACGTGCGCCGTCGGCGCACTGGGCCATTACATCGAGCGCGAAGGCGTTCCCACCGCGCAGGTGAGCCTGATCCGGGAGCAGACCGCAGCGATCCGGCCGCCGCGGGCGCTGTGGGTGCCGTTCATGCTCGGACGGCCTTTCGGGGCGCCGAACGAACCGGATTTCCAGCGCGGAGTCCTGCTCGCGCTGCTCACGCTGTTCGAGCGCGCGTCGGGACCGGTGCTGGAGGATTTTCCCGAGGATGCCCCGGAATCGCACGCGCGTGAACGCGATTTCGTCTGCCCCGTGTCCTTTGCCGCCGCGATCGTGGAGGAAGGCGATCTGGCGGGGGCGATGCGCCTTGAAATCGCGCAATTGGCGCCGTGGTATGACCTCGCGGTACGGCGCCGCGGCCGCACGACGGTAGGGATCTCGGGGATGGCGGTGGAGGAAGCCGCAAGCCAGGTCGCGGCCTATCTCGATGGCGCGCCCCGACCTCCCGCGGTGCCGGGAATATCGGCCGGAGTCGCACTGAAGCGCGCCTGCGACGATTTGAAGGCGTACTACTACGAAGCCGCGGCGGCGCAGCCGGGGAATCTCTCGCCCATAGCCATCGACAACTGGTTCTGGCGAGAGACAGCCGCCGCGAAGGCGTTGCTGGCGATCCGGGAGATCTGCCTGCAGAGCGCGGACGAGTCGCTCAAGCCGCTTGGCGGGCTCGGCCTGATTCCCCGGTTCGTGACGGATGGGATGAAGGTAGCGCGGCCGGAGCAACATTAGACCTGACCTCGTGCATCGGTCGAGACGGCGCGCCGCGTCGCGGCCACCGGGTTATGCCGCGCGTTGACCGCAACCGTCTGATTGGGCTACTCTTTCGCGTCGCTCCACGCGGGCGGCCCGCCCATGTCCAAGGCTCCCAAATCCCAACCACCGCAATCGCTCGAAGCCGCGCTGGCGGAACTGGAGAAAATCGTCTCCAGCATGGAGGAGGGCGAGCTGCCGCTCGAGCGCTCGCTCGCGGCCTACCGGCGCGGCGCGGAGCTGCTGAAGTACTGCCAGGCCGCCCTGCAGGATGCGCAGCAGCAGGTGAAGGTGCTCGAGAACGGCGTCCTGCGGGACTTCAAGAGTGACGGCAGCGACGACGACCGTTGATTTCTCGGCGTGGTCGCAGGCCCATCTGGAGCACGTCGAGGCAACGCTGCAGCGCGTGCTGCCAGGGCCCGAGATCGCGCCGCGGCGCCTGCATCAGGCGATGCGCTATGCCGTCCTCGGCGGAGGCAAGCGCGTGCGCCCGCTGCTCGCGTTCGCCGCGGGTGAGCTTGCCGGCGCGGATCTGGAGCGTGTCAGGATCGCCGCGGCCGCGGTGGAGCTGATCCACGCCTATTCGCTCGCGCACGACGATCTGCCGTGCATGGATGACGATGTCCTCCGGCGCGGAAGACCGACCTGCCACGTCGAATACGACGAAGCGACGGCGCTGCTGGTGGGCGACGCGCTGCAAAGCCTCGCGTTCCAGCTGCTGGGCGAGTATCAGCTCGCGGACGACGCGAAGATGCAGCTCGAGATGGTGAAGCTCCTCGCCACGGCGTCGGGATCGCGCGGGATGGCGGGCGGGCAGGCGATCGACCTCGAATCCGTGGGCAAGACCCTCACCGTGCCCGAGCTCGAATACATGCACATCCACAAGACCGGCGCCCTGATCCGGGCGTCGGCCCTGCTGGGGGCGCGCTGCGGCAACGGGCTGGGCGAGAGGGAGTTTGGCCAGCTCGACCAGTTCGCCAAGCTGATCGGGCTCGCCTTTCAGGTCGTGGACGACACGCTCGACGCCGAGGGCTCCACTGTGACGCTGGGCAAGACTGCGGGCAAGGACGCCGTCGCCAACAAGCCGACCTATGTCAGCGCGATCGGGGTCACCCGCGCACGGGAGCTCGCGCAGGAGATGCGGCGGAATGCCCTCGACGTGCTCAAGGGCTTCGGCGAGCGGGCGCTGCGCCTGCGCCAACTGGCGGATTTTATCGTGCTGCGCAAGTTCTAAGTATTGTTAAATCCGGACGCTGCGCGCCGGTTTAACTCCGCGCGATCGAACGGACGGGAGCGCCCGCCGTTCATCGCGCGGATAATAGGCGATCGGTAATCGGCTAAATCGGTGGTAACGGGAATATAGATGACGGAGAACGTGATCAAATCGGGCTTGGGTGGCACGCACGCGGCGGGCACCACGAAGTACGAGCTGCTGAAGAGCGTGAACTACCCCCACGAGCTGCGCCGCCTCGACGAGAAGCAGCTGCGGCAGCTCGCGGACGAGCTGCGCGCCTTCCTCCTCGAGTCGGTGAGCCAGACCGGGGGCCACCTGTCCTCCAATCTGGGCACCGTGGAGCTCACCATCGCCCTGCACTACGTCTTCGACACGCCGCATGACCGCATCGTGTGGGACGTCGGGCACCAGACCTACGGCCACAAGGTGCTGACGGGACGGCGCGAGGGCATGGACCGGATGCGCATGTGGGGCGGGCTGTCCGGATTTCCGCGCCGCGAGGAAAGCGAGTACGACACCTTCGGCACCGCGCATTCGAGCACCTCGATCAGCTCCGCGTTCGGCATGGCGATCGCGTCCCGACTGGCGGGCGTGAAGCGCCACGTGGTGGCGGTGATCGGGGACGGCGCCATGACCGCCGGCATGGCGTTCGAAGCGCTCAACAACGCCGGCGCCTCCGACGCGGACCTTCTGGTGATTCTCAACGACAACGAGATGTCGATCTCGCCGCCGGTCGGCGCGCTCAACAAATACTTCGCCAAGCTGATGTCGGGGCGCTTCTATACCGCCGCGCGGGGGCTCGGCGAGAAGGTGCTGGGCGAGCTTGCCAAGCGCGCCGAGGAGCACGTGAAGGGCATGGTGACGCCGGGCACCCTGTTCGAGGAGATGGGGTTCAACTACATCGGCCCGATCGACGGGCACGATCTCGACGCGCTGATCCCGACGCTGCTCAACATGAAGGAGCTCAAAGGCCCGCAGTTCCTGCACGTCGTCACCAAGAAAGGGCAGGGCTACAAGCTTGCGGAAGCCGACCCGGTGCTCTACCACGGGGTTTCCAAGTTCGACGCCGTGAACGGAATCGTCGGCGGCAAGTCCGGTGGCAGGCTTACCTACACGCAGGTGTTCGGAGAATGGCTCTGCGACATGGCGGCCAGGGACCCGCGTCTGATCGGAATCACGCCCGCGATGCGCGAGGGCTCCGGGCTGGTGAAGTTCGCGGAGCTCTTTCCCGATCGCTATTTCGACACCGGCATCGCGGAGCAGCATTCGGTGACCTTCGCGGCCGGGCTCGCGTGCGAGGGCTACAAGCCGGTGGTGGCGATCTACTCGACGTTCCTGCAGCGCGCCTACGACCAGCTGATCCACGATGTCCAGATCCAGAATCTCCCGATTCTGTTCGCGATCGATCGCGCCGGGCTGGTGGGCGGCGACGGCGCGACCCACAACGGCAGCTTCGACCTCACTTACCTGCGCTGCCTCCCGAACATGACGGTGATGACGCCCGCGGACGAGAACGAGTGCCGCCAGATGCTCTTCACGGGATTCCAGATGGCGTCGCCGGCCGCCGTGCGCTATCCGCGTGGAACCGGCCCGGGCGTGGAAGTGCGCAAGGAGATGACGGCCCTGGCCGTCGGCAGGGGCGAGATCCGCCGGCGGGGGAAAGCGGTCGCGATTCTCGCCTTCGGCTCTGTGTTGAAGCCTGGGCTCGATGCGGCCGGAGAGATCGATGCCACCGTCGCCAACATGCGCTTCGTGAAGCCGCTCGACGAGGCGCTGGTGCTGGAGCTGGCGGATTCACACGGCCTGCTGGTGACGGTAGAGGAAAACGTCGTCATGGGCGGCGCCGGCAGCGCCGTCATGGAAGCGTTACAGCGGGCAAGGAAGAGCGTGCCCGTATTGCAACTGGGGCTGCCCGACCGCTTCATCGACCAGGGCGACCCGGGAATTCAGCTCGCGCACGTGGGCCTCAACAAGGAAGGCATCCTCAAGTCCATCCGCGAGCGGCTTGCGGCGTAGAATCGTTGGGTAACGACTGACGAGTGACAATTATGGCGCTCACCAAGCAGATGCTCGAAGAAAACGAGATGAACGGCTATGCCCGGAATGACCAGTACAACCCGGCCATCATCCGGCGCATCGCGGAGCAGTACCGCGTCATTTTGAAGGAGATCGGCGAGGACCCCGAGCGCGAAGGGCTGAAGAAGACGCCCGAGCGCGTGGCGAAGGCGCTGCAGTTCCTCACTCACGGCTACGGGCTCGATCCCGCGCAGATCCTGCGCGACGCGATGTTCCGCGAGGAATACCAGCAGATGGTGATCGTGAAGGACATCGAGCTCTACTCGCTGTGCGAGCACCACGTGCTGCCCTTCTTCGGCAAGTGCCACGTCGCCTATATTCCCAATGGCTACATCGTCGGGCTTTCCAAGATTCCGCGCGTGGTGGATGCGTTCGCGCGCCGGTTGCAGGTGCAGGAGCGCCTCACGGTCCAGATCCGCAACTGCATCGAGGAGACGCTGAAGCCGGACGGCGTCGCGGTGGTGATCGAGGCGCAGCACATGTGCATGGTGATGCGCGGCATCCAGAAGCAGCATTCGATCGCGACCACGTCCGCGTTCACCGGCGAGTTCAACACCGACAAGACGCGGGCGGAATTCATGCGGCTGATCGCCCGCTCGAATCCGGTCGGCTAGGAATCGGTGACGGGTGACCGGTGATCCGTGACCAGTAAGACCAGCGAGTACATCGTCGAGAGCGTCCTGCCGGACGTGCGCAAGGGCAGGATGGTGATCCTCGTCGACGACGCGGACCGCGAGAACGAGGGCGATCTGTTCGTTGCGGCAGAGAAGGCCACGCCCGAGGCGATCAACTTCATGGCGGCCCACGGGCGCGGGCTCGTCTCGCTCGCGCTGACGGAGGAGCGCATGCGCGCCCTCGGCCTTGCGCTCATCACCGATGACACCGGCAACCAGACCCGGTTCGGAACCGCGTTCGCGACGCCTATCGACGCGCGCGAAGGCGTGGGTTCCGGGATGTCGGCGTATGACCGCGCGCGCACCATCGCGGTTGCGATCGCGGACGGCGCGAAGCCTTCCGACCTGATCCGCCCGGGCCGGCTGCAGACCCTGCGCGCGCTGGACGGCGGCGTGCTTGCGCGCCGCGGCCACACCGAGGCCGCGGTGGACCTGGCGCGGATTGCCGGACTCAAGCCCGCCGGCGTGATCTGCGAGATCATGAAGGACGACGGCACCATGGCGCGCATGCCGGATCTCGAGCGCTTCGCGCGCGCGCACGACATCCGGATCCTGGCGATCGCCGACCTCATCGCCTACCGCCAGAGCGAGCGCGAGATCCGCCGCCGCGCGGAAACCCGGTTGCCCACGCGCGGGGCCGGAGAATTCCGCTGCATGGTTTACAGCGACAACCTGGAGTCGCAGGCGTTCGTGGCGCTGGTGAAGGGGGAGATCAAGCCCGACCGGCCGCTCCTGGTCCGGCTGCATTCCCAGTGCCTCACGGGCGACGTCTTCGGCTCCGAGCGCTGCGATTGCGGCGAGCAACTCGACGCGGCGCTCACCATGATCGACAAGGCGGGCGCCGGCGTCCTGGTCTACATGTTCGACGAAGGCCGCGGCATCGGGCTCCTCAACAAGATCCGCGCCTACGAGCTGCAGGACCGGGGCCGCGACACGGTGGAAGCGAACCACGCGCTTGGTTTCGCCGCCGACATGCGCGATTACAAGGCGGGGGCACACGTCCTGTTCGACCTGGGCGTGCGCAAAGTGCGCCTGATGACCAACAACCCGGACAAGGTGCGGCAGCTCGAGGCCTACGGCCTGACCGTCGCCGAGCGGGTCCCGGTCGAGGTGCCTCCGCGCAAGTCCAATCGCGATTACCTGCGGACCAAGCGCGCGAAGTTCGGCCACCTGCTCTCGCTCGTCGCCGACAAGCAGGATTCAGGATCCAGGAATCAGGATCCAGGAAAAAGGCGGAAATAAGCGCGGGTCTTCGCGCTTCCCGCCCCCTCAATCCTCAATCCTGAATCCTGTTCAATAACGCCGGATGAGCGTGAGAGTGGTGCCTTCGCGCTTCATCTCCATCCGGTTGAGAAAGCTCATGCCGAGCAGAGCGATGGGAAGCTTGTCGCCTTCGATTACGGTGGCGTCCACGTTGTTCACTGTGATGTCGCCGATTCGCAAGGTATCGAGCTTGACGGCATAGACCGGGACCACGCCGTTGGCGGTCTGGGTCAGGCCGCGCGTGCCCGCAAGGTAGTTGATGCCGATACGACGGGCGTCAACGCTGGAGAGCACGACCGAGCTCGCGCCGGTATCGACCAGAAACCTCAGGCTGATGCCGTTGACGACGCCGACGGTGACGAAATGTCCGCGCGAGTCGGCGATCAGCGTGACGGTGTCCCCGCCGCGAGGCGCCGACACGCTCGCCACCGCGGCGCCCTGTCCGACCGCCAGCGTCCGGTGCTCGCCGTTCACCTCGAACAGGGCGGACTCGCTGGTGGCGGATACGAGCTTCACGCCTTCCGGGGTGACCTGGCCGACTGTCAGCGTGCGCGGCCTGCCGCCGTTGATCGACACCACCGCCTTGTCCGTGGTCAGGCCGACGACGTTGATGTCGGCCGCGGCCGCGGCGCCGGGCCCGAGTAGGACCAGCAGGAAAATTGCCCTAAGATTGTGCATGCTCGATCCCATCCCCTGTCTTGCAAGACCGTGAACCCCGTTGCCATTTTCCGGCACGCCGCCACCGAGGGTCCAGGCTATTTTGCCACGTACCTCGACCGCCATGGCGTGCCGTGGGAAGTCGTCAGAATCGACGAGGGCGAGCCGGTGCCGGCCGTTGCCGCGCATTTCAGCGGGCTGGTTTTCATGGGCGGCCCGATGAGCGTCAACGACGATTTGCCCTGGATTGCGCCGGTCTTGAGGCTGATCCGCGACGCGGCCGGCCGGGAAATTCCGGTGCTCGGCCACTGCCTCGGCGGGCAGCTCATGGCGAAAGCGCTGGGCGGCGAGGTGATCCGCAACCCGGTGAAGGAGATCGGCTGGGGCAGGGTGGATGTCGCGCCGAACGAGGCGGCCGCAGAGTGGCTCGGGAAGGGGCTCTCGTCGTTCGACGCGTTTCACTGGCATGGGGAGACGTTCTCGGTTCCGCCGGGCGCGACCTGCATCCTGTCGAGCCGGTATTGCCCGAGCCAGGCGTTCGTGCTCGGCCCGCATCTCGGCATGCAGTGCCACGTCGAGATGACGCCCGAGCTGGTGCGCGCGTGGTGCCAGGACTGGGGGAAGGAAGTGGAGTCGCTCGCCCGGCGCACCGCCTCGGTGCAGACTCCGGCCCAGATGACGCAATCGCTCGAGGAGAAGACCCGGGCCCTCAACGCAATCGCGGACCGGCTCTACGGCCGCTGGGCCGCCGGCCTCAATCGCGGAAATTCTTGAACTGCAGCGGCACGTCGGTCACGGTCTTCCGCACCAGCGCGATCGCTTCCTGCAGGGCGTCCTTCTTGGCCCCCGTCACGCGCATCGCGTCGCCCTGGATACTGGCCTGGACCTTCAGCTTGCTTTCCTTGATGACCCTGGCGAGGCCCTTCGCGCGATCCTGCTCGATGCCCTCGCGGACCTTGATCGTCTCCTTGATCTTGTTCCCGCTCACCGGCTCGACCTTGCCTGGCTCGAGGGCGCGGATGTCCACGCCGCGCTTGGCGAGCTTCTGGGTCAGCACGTCGCGCACCTGCCGCAGCTTGAACTCGTCGTCCGCGTAGACGACGAGCGATTTTTCCTTCTCGTTCACCTCGACGCGCGCGTCGGAGCCCTTGAAATCGAAGCGGTTGGTGATCTCCTTGTTGCACTGCTCGACCGCGTTGCGGATTTCGACGTGATTGACCTCGGACACGATGTCGAACGACGGCATGATTTCTCCCCCTGTAACGCCGCCGCAATCTTACCGCATTAGAGGCGGCTATTTTCCGCGTCTGATCTTCGCGGCGATGCGCAGGCGCAGCGCGTTCAGGCGTATGAAGCCCTCGGCGTCGGCCTGGTTGTAGGCGCCGCGGTCGTCTTCGAACGTGGAGATCGACGGGTCGAACAGGGAATCGCGCGGCGACGCCCGGCCCGTCACCATCACCGTGCCCTTGTAGAGCTTCACCCTTACCGTGCCGTTGACGTGGCGCTGCGTGTGGTCGATCAGCGCCTGCAGCGCGCGCCGCTCCGGGCTGAACCAGTAGCCGTTGTAGATCAACCGCGCATAGCGCGGCATGAGGTCGTCCTTCAGCGCCAGCACCTCGCGGTCGAGCGTGATGGATTCGATGGCGCGGTGCGCCTTCAGCATGA
>Ga0214471_10003354_pt1 | contig 12437 bp, 7 predicted proteins | sample RVTome_5_FD_207665 | JGI IMG/M metagenome (GOLD analysis project Ga0214471, IMG submission 207665) | Soil microbial communities from uranium-contaminated site in the Upper Colorado River Basin, Wyoming, United States - RVT142D155 | ecosystem: Environmental > Terrestrial > Soil > Contaminated >...
AACTCCCGATGCGGGCCTCAATAGAGCGTCTCCCAGGACGAGAGATACCGTCCGGCCAGCTTCTCCGTGCGCTGCTCGGATTGGGCCTGGCGTTGGGCGGGTTAGCCGCGCTTGGGCTCGCGCTTCTGCTCGGGATCTACGGATTCTTCCGGGTATCTGACTCGATTGCGCCGGGAGTAGCCGTCGGCCAATTGCCGGTCGGCGGTTTGCTCATGACGGATGCCGCCGATCGGTTGGATCAGGCTTGGAACCAGGATCTGGTGCTGACCGTGGTGGACACCAGCGAGGCCAGCCGGACCTGGCCGGTGTCGCCTGGCGATTTCGGGTTGCGGGTCGAGGCGGTTGAGAGCGCCCGGCTGGCGTATGCCTATGGGCGCCAAGGTGGCCTGATCCCGAATCTAATCAACTTAGTGACAGGCTTCACAAACAGATGGCAGATAGCCCCCGTCGTCGAGTTCGATCCTAGTCAGGCCAGAACGGCTCTCACAACTTGGGCCGAAAAGGTCGCCCTGCCGGCTGCCGATGCGCGCCTCGGACTGGAGGCAGGCGAAGTGCTCCTCACGCAGGCCCAGTGGGGAAGGCGGCTCGACCTGGAGGCCAGCCTTGCGCTGTTGAGTGCCGACCCGGGGTCCGTCCTGCTGCGCTATGGGTTCATTCCGCTCGTCACTGAACCGGTTGCGCCGTTCATTACTGAAGTCGAGGCGGCCGCCATCGAGGCCGATCGGCTGCTTTCGGCTGACATCGTCTTGAGAGCGTACGACCCGGTCACCGACGAGTGGCTGGAATGGGCTCCGAATCGAGCGGAGATCGGCGGCTGGTTGCTGGTCGGACAGGAGGGGGGCCGACTGACGGTGTCAATCAATGAGCAGGCGGTTCGAGCTTTCGTCGGGGGTCTGCCGGTCGGCGATGAACGTACTCTGGACGAAGAGGCTGCCGCCCAGTCGCTCCTGGCCGGTCTGGGCGGGGAGGCCGGGGAGCCGATTCGGCTCCGCTACCTGCCGAGGTATTACCAGGTGTCGGCGCAAGATACCCTGATCTCGATCAGCTTCAAGGTGGGGATCCCCTATTGGAAGTGGCTGGAAAGCAACCCGCAGGTGGCGGCCAGGGGGCTCGTTCCCGGAGAGTCGCTGACCATCCCGCCCCGGGATGCCATGCTCGAACTGCCGGTGATTCAAGGCAAGCGAATAGTCATCAGCATCAGCGAGCAGCATATGTGGCTCTATCAGGACGGAGAATTGGTTCGGGAAAACGTCGTGAGCACCGGCATCCCGAACTCACCGACGATGCCTGGTCTCTTCCAGGTCAAGTCTCACTTCCTGAATGCGTACGCATCCAACTGGGATCTCACCATGCCGCACTTCTTGGGCATCTACCACGCGGTGCCCAACTTCCTCAACGGCATTCACGGCTTGCCACTGCTCTCGAATGGGGTGCGGCTGTGGGCGAACGTGTTGGGACGGCCGGCTTCGTATGGTTGTGTGATCCTCGACTTGGAAGCCGCCGAGCACTTGTACGGATGGGCCGAAGACGGGGTGGTGGTCGAAATTCGCAGCTAGGCTGCTCAGAACTCGATCGTTTCTATCTCCCCACTCGTGAGATCTACCACCGAATACGACCTGGACTCAAACTGAAGCCCACCCAGCGCGCCTGGGTTGAACACCCGGGTCGACCCGATGGTTTCGTCGCGGCGCCGATGGGTGTGACCGGTGAAGACGAACCGATGAATGCCCGATCGGATCACCCGGTTGAGTTCCGGCAGGTCGTCTCCATGGGTCACTGCGATCGATACCCCGGCGATCTCCCCTTCGAAGGTTGGCAGGGCGATGTTGTGGGAGTCGAGCTCACGCAGCGTACGATAGATCTCTGCGGACTCACGGTCCATGTTGCCGTCAACATAGATCACTTGAAACCCCTTCAGCCGGCGCACGATCTCGGGGCCGATCAGGTCTCCGCAGTGGATTAATTGGCTGATCCCCCACCGGCGGTAATCGGCCAGAGCAGTCTCGAGGTTGGCCACATCGTCGTGGCTGTCTGAAAGCACTCCGAGTCTCATCGATCGTCGAACGCTGCCAGAAGTCCTTGGTCGGCCATCAGGCTCAAAGCGGGGTTGGTCGGCGGAGCCGCCGGAATTGGCGCAAGATCTGCCGGGCAGCGTTGCGGCCTGGGGCCCCGCTGACGCCCCCGCCCGGGTGGGCGCCCGCCCCGCAGAAGAAAAGGCCTGGAACCGGCGAGCGGTAGCTGCCGTATCCCGGAATTGGCCGCAGGCTGGCGAGCTGGTCTAGCCCCATCTGCCCATGATAGATGCTGCCTTCCGGCAATCCGTATTCCCGTTCGTAGTCGAGCGGGGTAAGTACCTGGCGATGGGCGATCAGCCCAGGCAGTTCGGGGGCATGCTCCGCGACCATCGCCACAATCCGGTCGCCGAGACGATCCCGCTCCACGTCCCAGCTCGAGTCGCGCAATCGATAAGGAGCATATTGCATGGTGATGGTCAGGATGTGCTTTCCAACCGGCGCCAGCGAGGGGTCGTACAGGGTCGGGATCGTCATGTCCAGGGTGGGTCTTTGCGAGAACTGCCCGTATTTCGAATCGTCGAAGGCCCGTTCCAGGTAGTCCAGGTCGGGGCAAAGCAGGAGATGCCCGGTCAGGCCCGCCGGGTCCTTGATCGCGGGGAAGTCGGGGAGACGCTCCAGCGCGAGGTTTACTCGGGCCGTGGTGCCGCGGAAGCGGATGCTTCGAACGCGTCTCACGACCCGGACCTCGAGCTGGGAGGGGCCGACCAAATCGAACAGAGTGCTGCGCGGATCGGCGCTCGAGGCGACCACCCTGGCCCGGATCTGCTTTCCGTTGCGCAGCTCCACTCCCACTGCCCGGCTGTCGTCGAGCAGGATCCGTACCACGGGCTCTCCGGTGAGGATTTCGGCCCCGTTGGCTCGGGCGGCGCGGGCCAGCGCCTCAGAAAGCTGTCCCGTCCCGCCGAGCACGAAGCTGGCCGTCCGCGGCAGTCCTGGGGCACCGAGGTACAGCAGCGTGAACGCGGTGCCGGGAGCTTTGGGCCCGAGGGCGCTGCCGGCGACCGCTAGCGAGCCGAGGGCGCCCTTCAGCGGCCCGCTTTCGAACCAGTCGTCCAGCAAATTCTCGGCCGAGAGGCCGATCGTACGCAGCAGTTCCATCATGCCTGCCCGGCCGAGCAGGCGGATGCCAACCGCCACTCGGGCCCAGCCCCAGAGTTCGGAGAGCAAAGGGGGCAGGGCAGGCGGCGTGAGCCCGATCGCCCGATCCAACCCGCCGGCCAGCTTGCCAAACTGCCGCAGGAAGACCGGATAACGCTCGGCGTCCGACTTCGAGAACTTCGCCAATTCGCGGCCGGCCCGGTCCGGCTGTCTCCAGAAGAGAAGGGCAGAATCCGGACCGAGCAATGAAGCGCAGCGGAGGGGACTCTCGAACAGCTGAAGGCCGTGGTCCGCGAGTCTTAGTTCGCGTTGCACCTCCGGGCGCAGCATCCCGGCGGTCTGGGACCCGGTGTCGAACCGGAAGCCTGGGAAGACTTCCTCGGTCGCGGCCGCGCCGCCCAAGATGTCCCTCCGCTCCAGCACGACCACCCTGAGGCCGCCCCGGGCCAAGTAGGCGGCGCCTACCAGGCCATTGTGGCCGCCCCCGATGATCACGACGTCGTATTCGGGGTTGATTTTGGCCATGACCTCTAGGCTATCCCTGCCGGGACCGAGCATCTTGAAATCATCGGATACTGGCCTTAGAATACTGCAGTCTGTTCATCCGATCGGCCCTGCTTCGGCCAACCACTAAGGAGTGTTCATGCCCAGTGACAAAGTTCGCTCTGATTTTGACGAATTGTCGAAGATTGGTCAATTGTTCAACGCCCAAAGCACTGCCATCGCCGGTGTGAACCGCCGGATCAAGTCCGCCCAGGGGACTTTGGAAGGGGGGGACTGGATCGGCGAGGGTGCCAAGAAATTCTTCGCCGAGATGGAGCAGCAGGTGAATCCATCCTTGAAAAGGCTGGAGCAGTCGCTCGCCGATGCTTCCCGCAAGACCCAGCAGATCGCCCAGATCATGAAGCAGGCTGAAAACGAAGCCAGCAGCATTTTCAAGCTGCTTTAGCCAGGTCCACTGATCACAGATTAGGCCAGGAGGCCCACAATGCCTGACGTAAGAATGAACTATGACTCGATGAAGAAAATGGAAGACGCCTTTTCTGCGGCTCATAAGCAGTTGGACGATTCCATGCGAACGATGCAGAAGCTGGCCAAGATGATGGAAGACGGCGCACTGGTCGGCGATGGCGGCACGGCCTATCGGGGCGCCATTGAGGGCAAGTTGCTCAAGCGAATGAAGGCCCTCGACGCCAAGATGGTAGAGCTTGTAAAAGACATCCAGGGTGCGGTGGTCGCTACCCGCGACGGTGTTTCCACTGCCCAGAGCCGCTTCAAGTGAATCGACTTAGCAGCCAATAAGGAGTCAACCCATGTCATTCCTGCAGTTTGTTCGCTCCGAAGTCAGCAACGTATCGTCCGGGGTTAGCCAGCAGCAGCAGATCGTGTCCGGGGTCTTGGACCAGATCAAAGGCTATATTCCCAAGGTCCAGTCGGCCTGGATTGGCGGCGACGAGAAAGAATTCGAAGCCGATGTGATGCGCAAGGTCGTTCCAGCCATGATGGAACTCATCGCGGCCATCGGAGGCGTCAACCTGAACCTCAACAAGGCCACCAGTGTCATAGATCAGGCTGATTCGAAAGTGAAGAGCCTGGCCGACGAGCTGGGCGATATCTTCGACAAGATCTAGCCCCAACCCCCAGGAGGACTAATCCAGTGGCTACCACAACTGTGCAGATGGACTACAAAGTCATTTCGGATGTTTCGAAAGGATTTAAGACCGCGGCCGACGTCCTAACTACGGTGGCTAAGGTTCTAGAAGTGCTAATCAACATCCTGCGCGCCATGGCGTTCGCCAGCATGGGCACCACCCTGGCGCTTGCCAATTATCTCGAGCAGATCAAGAACAAGATCAAACCCCTGGCCAAACTATGCACCGAGTTCAGCGGCGACCTGGCCTCCGCAGTCGGAGACCATAAGAAAGGTGACATCGCAGGCAAGCGATACTTCGGAGAGGGAGTGCGGCGCTAGCTCTGGCGAACCGTTCGCGGTCGGATGGCTCTCTGGGGAACTCGGGGTCCAATCTTAGCGAGCGACGACCTGGAGCAGGGTTGCGGCCGCAAACACGGCGGCAATCAATAGGAACGTTCCGAGAAAAGCTATCAGGAAGTACAACCGACGTGGGATCGGCCTCCGCTCGGGCGGCGGATTTGAGTAGATCTTCGTCAAGGCCGCGGCCAGTTCGATCACGTTGTTATACCGGCCGGTCGAGCCCACCGCCCGTTCCACAATCGCGGTAACCCCAGATTGATCCAATTCGGGCCTGTCGATTGACAGGGGTTTGCGATTCTCGGTGACGTCTTCTCGCAGCTGATCGTCCCGCCGCAGTTTGCTCTCGAATCCCGGGCGGCCGGCCAGCATCTCGAAGTAGATGAGCCCGAGCGAATAGACATCTGCCGAGAGGGTGGGGATCTCGTCGTGGGAGTCGGCCAGCAGCTCGGGAGCGGTATAGGCGGGCTCAGACAGCTTGTTCCGATCTTGGTTCGCTCCGTTTGGTCCAGGCTCCAGGATCAGGCCGAGATCCAGCAGCATCGGGCGCAAATTACCATGCCGGTCGGTGTCGATCAAGATGATGTCAGGGGTCAGGCACAGGTGGCAACGGTTGCCGGCCACCAACGGGCGCAGGGCCTCCGCCACCGCACTGATCACCCAGGCGGCCTGGGAGTGCCAAACTTGCGGGTTCTCAAGCAGGACGTCGCTCAGGATTTTGCCCCGGGCATGCTGGTAGACGCTGTACACCCGAGGCTCACCCCGGAATGTGATCTCGCCAAACGGTCGCTTCAATTTGCTTGGGTAGGGCGGGAGAATCCGCGGGAGGGCGGGCCGGGAGCTGGGAAGGAAGGAGCGCATGAAGGCGAGCGGGCCGGACTGGGCGGGCGAAAGCGAGTGAAGCGCGGTTGCTTCGCGTTTCAGCCGCTCGACGCACGCATCGGTCGGGTGGGCCACCTTCAGCAACACCGGGAGCTTGCCCCGCTCGGCTTCATAGACGGCCGCACTGCGCCAGACCCGCACAAGTTTGGTAACTTTGAGATCGCCCAGGAAGTCTCCGTAGCCGAGCAGCTCGTAACCTTCCTCAGCCGGGCAGTCTGGGTCTTGACACCAGAGGTTGCCGTCGACAGTTACCCGTTCACATCGCTCGCAAAAGCGGTTCATCTTTCGAGGTTGCCCACTCCCGTCCCGCCCGATCGCAGGCGGACGAAGTTAAGAGATAATTGTTGATAGCTGCCTCGAAGTCAATTCGAAGCAGTTCATTCGAGAGTTCGCATTGTAGACGAACGGAGACGCCACTGTCAAATGTACAGCCCGCCTTCGCTCGCTTAACCCTGCACCGCCGGAGAGCTTGAAGATGCCCACAGAGTACATTGATCGGCCCCCTCGAATTCAGCCCGAGCTGCCAATCAAGGAGGTGGAAATCCCTCAGCCGCCGGAAGAGGGAAGCCGGGCGGGGCAGGATCTACTGAACTTGCTGATCCCGCTCGTAACGATTATTGGCTTTGTGTTGGTCTCGGGAACCGGGAATGTCCTCTTCATCATCCCGATCGGCCTCGCCATGGTTCTGACGATCGGCGTGACGATCGGCGGCGCCAGGCGGCAGCGCAAAGAGCTCGAAGCCAAGAAGAAGGCCTATCTCGAAAAACTGGCCGAGCTGCGCCAGGATATGAACCGGGCCCACAACGCACAACGCATCTTCTACAGCCACAACTACCCGGAGGTCCAAACCGTCTACGAAATCGCGGCCCGCAAAGAGGCCAGCCGCTTTGGCCCGCGGCTGTGGGAGCGCAGGACCGAGGACCGCGACTTTGGGGTCGTGCGTCTCGGAATGGGCACCCGGCCCTCCAGCGTTGTCTACCGCCTGAGTCAGGCCGGCAATCCGCTGGATGAAGGGCCGCTGGCGAAGGACGCTCGCAAGCTGGCTCAAGATTCCGAGATCCTCACCGATGTGCCGATCACAATTCCCCTGCGCCGGTTTGTTGCCGATTCGGTTGGGGGCAGCGAAGCCCGCAATGGGAATCTGGGGGGTTCGGTCGAAGCCCGCCACTCGATCGGCGTTTTCGGGAAGAACCCCGGCAACACCGCGGACTTTGTCCGGGCGCTGGTCGCACATTACGCCGCCTTCCAGTCGGCGACCGATGCCAGGTTGTATGTCATTGGGCACCCGCAAGCTCAGCCGAGTTGGCAGTGGGCCGAATGGCTGCCGCACTGCAACATCCGAGATGTCGGCCTGGATGAGAGCGTCGAGTCCGGTCCCCCGGCCCGACTCGATCAGCTCTGTTTTGCGGCCGAGAAGGAGCAGGTCACTGCCTTCTGGGATCGCTTGAAGCGCGAGCTGGACCAGCGCCAGCTACGGATGCAGGAGACGGATGAGGAGGAACGGCGCCAGGGCGACATTTCCCTGCCGCATCTGTTGGTGGTGGTCGACCTCACGGGGGATCTCCCGGCCGATTCGCCCCTGGCCGAAGTCGCCTCGGAGGCTCTGATTGCCACGGTCAACCAAGCCGGGCCTGCCTTAGGAGCCTCGGTGATCTTCTTAGCCAATGACCCGCTCAAGATTCCCAGCGACTGCCAGGCGATGGTGGAAGTCGCGGCGGCCGGCAAGAAAGTGGTCTTCCGCTATGCCGAGGTGGGGGTGAACTCTGCTCGTTATCTTGGCGACGCCGATCTGGCCAGTGCCAGCGATGCCCGGCAGCTGCTGGCGGCCAAGATTCGCCGGCTGGACATTCGACGGCCGTTTGGCGCGGATCTGCCTCGACTGGTGGACCTGCTGCAGATGGAGTCGCGGGTCGAGGGCCGCAAGTTGGACACGGTCGATAAGCTGCCGATTCAGGACAGTTGGCGCCGCAGTATCCGGCCCGAAAACTCGGAGTGGCTCAGTGCGCCCATCGGAATGACCAGCATGCGCGACGTACGCAGCCTGGTGATTTCGGCCAAAGAGGGTGGCGACGGGGTCCACGGGATGATCGCGGGAACCACCGGCTCGGGAAAATCCGAACTGCTGCTGACCCTGATCGCCAGCCTGGCCGCCAAATACGATCCGCGGATTGTGAATTTCGTCCTGGTGGACTTCAAGGGCGGCGCCGCTTTCGAACCGTTCCGCCGACTCCCGCACTGCGTCGACATCCTCACTAACCTGGAAGCCCATGCGGTGGAGCGGATGTTCGTCGCCATTCAAGCGGTCATGGATGAACGAAGCCGAATTCTGGCCAAGAGCGGGGCCAAGGATCTGGTCGAGTACCGAAAGAAAGTCATCCCCCGGCTCGGAGCGGACGACAGCCTGCCCCGGACTTTTCCTCACCTGTTCATCATCGTGGATGAGTTCGCCGAGATGATCGCCGCGAATCCGGAGTATCGAAATCAGTTCGAGAGCATCACCCGGCTGGGCCGGGCGTTTGGGGTCACCCTGATTCTCTCTACCCAACGGCCGGCCGGGGTTGTCACGGACCAGATGCGGGCCAACATGAAATTCCGGATCTGTTTGCGGGTCGAGACGCCTGAAGATAGCAAAGAGCTGCTCGGCCGGCCGGATGCGGCCTTCCTCCCCAACATTGGGGGTCGGGGCTACATCCAGGTGGGAAACGATATCCTCGTGCCGGTCCACGTCGCGCGGGTAGCTGGAGACTACAGCGACGATCGAACCGTGACCCTGCGCGATGTGATTTGGCTCGACGAGCAGTCCGGGCCGGGAGAACAGGCGGGCGAGGACCAACCGCTGTACTCCGCACTGGAAGTGGCCGAGGCGCTCGGCCTGGAAGCCGGCGAGTATCCCTCCACCATGTTGGATTGGATTGTCGGAATCACCGTGATCCGGGCCGAACGAGATGGGGTTCCAACCCAGACCAAACCCTGGCCTGAGCCGCTGCCGCCCAGTCTGTCCCTGACCGATCCGGTGGACGCCCGTTACCTCAATACCGAACGGGCGCTCTCAGCCGACCGCACCATCGTGATCAGCGAGCAGCTGGACGGGTGGATCCGCAATTCGCAGGAGAAGCAGATCTGGCCAACCTTCGATTGGCGCAATCCCAGGCCGCTGCAGACCACCCTCGGGTTGATCGACAATCCATACCGGGCGGAGCAGCGCTTGATGAGCCTGGACCTCGCCGATGGTCCCATTGGGATCTTTGGGGCGGCCGGCCGGGGCAAGACGACTTTCGTGAAGACCCTGCTGCTCGGTCTGGCGGCGACCCGCACCCCGAACGACCTCCACGTGTACGCCCTGGACTTTGGCCGCGCCGGCTTGAAGTCCATTCAGGACCTGCCGCACTTAGGCGCCTCCATCGACGCGGCCGAGGTCACCCGGGTGGATCAACTGATGCGGATGCTGCGCAACTTTCTGAACGAGCGCCAGGAGGTACTCACCAAGTACAACTCGCTGGCCGATTACAACAGCAAGAATCCCAAGGAGTTGTTCCCGGAGATCGTCGTTGTGATCGACAACTTCGCCGAATTCAACGAGACCTATGAATACCTGATCCCCGAGCTCATGGCGCTGATTCGGGACGGCCGGGCGTTCGGGATTCACTTCGCGATCACTGCCGGCTCGCCAAACGACCTAGGCAGCAAAGTTTACAACCTGCTGACTCAGCGATTCGCCCTTACCCTGGCGGATGAGACGGCTTACTCGGATATCGTGGGTCGCGGCGCACGCGGCTTCGACAATGTAGCTGGCCGCGGCCTCCTGTCACTGGCCCTCGATGAGGAGCGCAAGCCGGTTGAATTCCAGATTGGGGTCCCCGGACTGGCGGAAGCCTTGAGCAACGCGGATCTGGTAGACGGCTATCAGATCATCGCTCAGCGGATGGATCGAGTCTGGACCGCGATCGGCGGCAAGCGGCCGGCCGCCGAATTGCCACGCAGCTTCGACTTGCTGCAGATGTTTTCACTGATCGATGGCCGAGAGTACTCTCGGCTCGGCCAGCTGCCGATCGCGGAGAACTGGAAGAAGAGCCTGGAGCCCGCCAACCAGGACTGGCTGCGCGCCCCGCTCGCCCTGATCAGCAGCAAGGAGGTCCGCAGCCTGGTGTTCTCGGCTAAGGCCGACGGCGACGGAGTGCATGGGATGGTCGCCGGCACCACCGGCTCCGGAAAATCAGAGCTGCTGCTCACCCTGATCGCCTCGATGGCCATTCGCTACGACCCGCGGATCGTGAACTTCGTCCTGGTGGACTTCAAGGGCGGGGCGGCCTTCGAACCGTTCAAGAAACTGCCCCACTGTGTGGACATCGCTACCAACTTGCAGGGCAACGCGGTCGAACGGATCTTTATCGCCATCAAGGCCGAGCTCGATCGGCGGGCCAAGCTGCTGGCCGATGGACGGGTCAGCGATCTGGTGGACTACCGAAGGAAAGTCATTCCCGGTCTGAAGCCAGGCGATCCGCTGCCGGATACCTTCCCGCATCTGTTCATCATCGTGGACGAATTCGCAGAGATGATCATGCACAACCCGGAGTACAAGGCTCAGTTCGAGAGCATCACCCGCCTGGGCCGGGCCTTCGGCGCGACCCTGATCCTGGCCACCCAACGCCCGGCCGGGATGGTGACCGACCAGATGCGATCGAATATGAAGTTCCGCATCTGCCTGAGAGTGGAGACCTCCGAGGACAGCAAGGAACTGCTCAATCGACCGGATGCCGCCCGGTTGCCGGCGCTCGGAGGGCGGGGCTATTTGCAAGTGGGTGGGGGGCACCTCACCGAGCTGCAGGCCGCCTGGGCCGGTGGCGACTATTCCGACATACCGCCCGACCCGAAGTACCCGACCGAGGAGGTGGCCGAAGCGCTAGGGCTGCCGGCGGGCAGCAAGCCGGGGCTGTTGATTGATTGGTTGGTAGGTGCCTTGGCGACAGAGGCCAACCGGCAGTCGGTTCCCAAGCAGATGAAACCCTGGCCCAATCCACTCCCGCTCCTGCTGCCACTCAACCAGCCGGTCGATGCGACCTACCTGAAGGGCGAGCGTGCCGACAAGGTTGAGACGGTCCTGATCAACCCGATGGTCGATGCCTGGATCCGGAACAAGCAGGAGCAATCCTTGTGGCAGGCCTGGGATTGGCACTCACCCCTGCCGTTGCGAACGGACGTCGGCCTGATCGACAATCCATTTCAAGCCGAACAGCGCCTGCTCACATTCGATCTGGCGACCGACCCACTGGCCATTTTTGGAGCCGCGGGGCGGGGCAAGACCACCTTGCTCAAATCGCTGATTCTCTCGCTGGCAGCCAGCCGATCCCCGGCCGAGCTCAACGTGTTCGCCTTGGATTTCGGACGGGGCGGGCTGAAGGCGATCTCGAAGCTGCCCCATTGCGGGGCCACGATCGATGCCTCCCAGCCGGAGCGGGTCGAGCAGCTTTTCCGCATGATCCATGGCCAGATGAAGGAGCGTCAGGAGCGGCTGAGTCAGTTCGCCTCGCTGGAAGACTACAACGCCCAGCGGCGTGACGATCCCGAGAACCGCTTCCCCGCCATCCTGGTGGTCATCGACAATTTCGCAGAGTTCAATGAGAGCTACGAGCATTTGCTGCCAGACTTGATCGCGTTGATTCGGGATGGTCGGGCGCTCGGCATCTACTACGTCATTACGGCCGGGACTCCCAATGACCTGGGTGGGAAGCTGTACAACCTGTTCTCGCAGCGAGTGACCTTCACCTTGGCGGATGCCTCGATGTATGCCGACGTCGTGGGGCGCGGTGCGCTGAGCCTGGCAAACACTCCGGGCCGGGGGCTGGTCAACCAGGAGGGGCAGCCGCTCGAGTTCCAGGTCGGGATGCCGGTGATCGAGGGCGAGAAAGATCCCTACTCGGTCATCGGCGAGCGGATGGAGAAGATCTGGCTCGGACAGGGTGGCCGGCGGCCGGCAGCCGAGCTGCCTCGGTCGGTGACCATTCTCGAGATGTACTCGATGATGCTGGGCAAGCGAGTCGATCGAATTGGTGACATTCCGATGGCCGAGAACTGGAAGCAGAGCATGCTGCCAGAGAACCAGGAGTGGCTGCGGGCTCCGATCGGGTTGATCAGCAGTCGGGAGGTCCGGGAGCTGGTCTTCTCGGCCAAGGCGGATGGGGATGGGGTTCACGGGATGATTGCCGGAACGACCGGCTCCGGGAAGTCAGAGTTGCTGCTCACGTTGATCGCGGCCATGGCCATCCGCTATGACCCGCGGATCGTCAATTTCGTGTTGGTCGACTTCAAGGGCGGGGCGGCCTTCGAACCGTTCAAGAAGCTGCCCCACGTTGTGGACATCGCGACCAACCTGCAGGGCAACGCGGTCGAGCGGA
>Ga0214471_10003355_pt1 | contig 12436 bp, 14 predicted proteins | sample RVTome_5_FD_207665 | JGI IMG/M metagenome (GOLD analysis project Ga0214471, IMG submission 207665) | Soil microbial communities from uranium-contaminated site in the Upper Colorado River Basin, Wyoming, United States - RVT142D155 | ecosystem: Environmental > Terrestrial > Soil > Contaminated >...
GACGAGCCTCGCGTGGTATGACCTGGCGAGCGTGCGGGTGGCGACCGGTGAGTGCGCTGATGCGCAGCGCGCGCTCGTCCAGGCCCTGGATCTCGACAGCGCGCATACGCCAAGCCGGCTGCTGATCGCCCAGTGCGCCATACGCGAGGGGAACGCGGCGCTTGCCCTGGAGTCCCTCAACACGGCACGACGGATCACGCCCGACGGGATACCGGCGAGGGCGTACGGTGAGCTGCTGGGTGCCGCGCTGGTGCGCGCCGGTCAACTGGATGAAGCCGCGCCGGCGTTCCGCAGCATGCTATCGGGCTCGACGACCGAGGACTCGGCCGCAGCGTACCGCTGGCTTTCACAGCTCGCGATGCTTCGTGGGAAATACGGCGAGGCGCTGCCCATCCTGCAGGAGGCCACCAGGCTCCATCGACGCTCCAGCGACCCGGAATTGCTTTTCGGGAGCCTGGTTCGGGAGACTGAGGCGTTCATTGCGATCGGGGGCCGCACGCGGGCGTCGGAGTTGATCGACGAAGCGTACTCGATTGCCACGGCGGGAGTGCTTTCCGCACCAGGTTACCTGCGGGTTGGCCATCTCATGGCGCGCGTTGGCCGGATCAACGGCGCCCGTGAGGCACTGCGGGTGGCGACCCTGCGCGCCACGGCGGGTAACGAGACCGACGATACCGCCATCCGCTTGCTGACGGCGTCGATCCTGCTGGTGGAGCGGAACGGCATCGCCGCGCTCGAGGCCATGGACCAGCCGGCCGCCCCGGAGGCGCTCGAGTCCTGGCGGCTCGCCCTGACCGCCGATGCCAACGCCATGGCCGGACATCACGACGCGGCGCTGGAAGCGGCGCGGGAACTGGCGCAGTCATGGCAGTTCGGATCGGATGCCCAGGACGAGTGGCTGCGCGCTACGCTGCGCATCGCGCGATCGTCGGAAGCCGCCGGTGACACAGCCGCCGCACGCGCGGCCTACCGGCAGTACGTCGAGCGGTGGAAGGATGCCGACGTGTTCCTAGTCGAGCTGGCAACGGCGCAGCGCAATCTGCTGCGACTCGGGGGCGCGGCCGTCGCGGTGAGGCCCTGACGAGCTTCGGTCGGGTAGTCTGATGCGGAGCCTTCGTTGCTCCGTCAGTACATCAGCGACAGATCAGCCAGCCACAGGATCTTCCTGGGTCCGCTGACGTCGTGGGTCGGTCTGAAGGCCCCAACCCGGATGCCCACGGGCAGGAGCGAGATCACCCATTGGAGCTCGGCCCCCAGGTAGGTTCGCCTGGGCGTGCCGCGCCAGAAGCGTAGCGCGGAACCACGCGCGACCAGTCCGCCTTCGAAGCCCCACCAGTGCGCCAGGATCAGCGATGCACGGCCCCCGTATATCCCCGGCTCCAGTGCGGCCAGAAGGAAGTTGCTTCCCGGCTCCGGTGTCGTAAGGTCTCCGGTACCGAAGCCGGCCACGGCGGTCACCGACAACATGACTGGTCCAAAGGCGTGCCATCCGGCCGTGGGATCGGCCACCGGTCGCCACGAACCCACCGCCCTGGGGGTCTGCGCAGACGAGGACGCGGACGTGAGCAGCAACGCCGCGATCACGGCCGTCCGGTTCAGGGAACGCGGCATGGTGGATGGTGAAATACGGGACGCGATGCCCGGCGGTGGAGACTCCGCGGCAAGGGCGCCTAACGCTACCCTGATGATCCGGGTCGCCGCGCTCCGCGCCGGCAGTCGCTCCCAATCTACCGGGTGTTGGCGCGCCCGTCACCGTATCCGTGCCGCGGCCGCGAGCCGGGACTGGCGCAGGGCGCGACCCCGCGTGCACCATGAAGCGTTCGTGTTGCAGGGCCGAGCCCCTGGGAGGAAGGAATGCAGTATCGTGTTCGCCGCCCCGGCCCGGGGCGGGCCGCCATCTTCGCCGCCGCACTGTTCCTCACTGCGGCACCGGCGATCAGCGCGCAGGGGCTCCCGGCCCGCCTCACCGACCGGGAGTTCTGGAAGCTGATCGCCGAGTCGTCGGAATCGGACGGATTCTTCCAGTCGGACAACCTGGTGTCCAACGAGCTGTCCATGCAGGTCATCATCCCCGAACTCGTGAAGGGGAGGGCGCCAGGTGGCGTGTACATTGGCGTCGGTCCGGACCAGAACTTCACCTACATCGCGGCCATGCGGCCCCGCATCGCGTTCATTGTCGATATCCGCCGCATGGCCATGGTCCAGCACCTCATGTACAAGGCGTTGTTCGAGGTGGCGACGGATCGCGCCGAGTTCCTGTCGCTGCTCTTCGCGCGTCCTCGACCTGCCCTGGCAACCGCCGATGCATCGCCGGTGCAGCTCGTCGAGGCGTATGACGCCGTGCCGCGCGACACGTCCCTGTACTGGCGCACGCTGAGGACGATGCGGGAGCGGCTGGTGACATATCACGGCTTCGACCTGGATGCGGAAGACATCGCCATGCTGGAATACGTCTACACGTCGTTTCACATCGGCGGGCTGGATCTCACCTACAATTTCGGGCAGGGGCCCGGCAGCATGCGCGGCGGCCGCGGTATGCCCACGTTCGGTGACCTCATGACGGCGACCGACGGGGACGGGAAGAACCGCGGCTTCCTGGCCACCGAGGCGTTCTACGGCGTGGTGCGGCAGATGCACCTCGACAACCTGATCGTCCCGCTGGTGGGAGACTTCGCCGGCCCCCGGGCCCTGCGCGCGGTGGGGGTGTTTCTCACCCGGCACCGGGCCGTCGTCGGCGCCATCTACACGTCCAACGTGGAGCAGTACCTGTTTCGCGAAGCGGACAAGTGGCGTGACTATTACGACAACGTCGCCACGCTGCCGCTGGACTCCACGAGCACGTTCGTCCGGTCGGTGTTCAATTTCGGTGGTGGCGGCCGGAGCTACGGCAGCTTCGGCGCGCGCTCCGTCACCATGTTGCAGCCGGTGCTGGAACTGCTTGGAGCGTACCGTGCCGGACGGATAGCGGGTTACGGGGACGTCGTCGGTATGTCGCGGACGGTCTGGTAGTCGGCGCGGCCGGCACTCCGGCGCCCCGCGCCCATCCCGACTCCGCTCAGCTCTTCCAGGGGCCGAGCATGGCGAAGAAGAGCGTCAGCGCTCCCATCACGCCGCAGAAGGCGCCGAATGTCGCAACCGTTGCGCGGGCGATCGCGAGGACCCGGCGGGCCGGCTCACGTCCCGCGAGGGGCTGCCGCAGTTCGCGGTCCAGGATGCCCCAGATCCCGAATGACCCGAAACAGGCGGCCAGCCCGGCGAACGACCACCAGAGCGGCGGCCGGAAGATGAGCACGGCGACCAGTACCGCAACGCCCAGGCCGGCATCGATAGCCAGCCGCCGGTCTGATGCCTGACGGGCCCGTGCGGCAAGCAGCGCGGGAAGGCTGCCACCGTCCAGCACGTCGTGCGAAGGTTCGGCCATCGAACGCGGTCCTCGGTCAGGGCTCCAGACTCCTCCAGAATGTCTGGTTCGTGGTCCCCGCGCAACGGACACTGACGTAGTCGTCAGTCGTCAGTCGTCAGTCGTCAGTCGTCAGGTCGTCAGGTCGTCAGTCGTCAGTCGTCAGTCGTCAGTCGTCAGTCGTCAGTCGTCAGCATATTGACGCCGGGGTCTCCGGTCGGCACGATCCTTCGGAGTTTCGTCAGGTCCGGAACGCCTGGGAAACACGACGATTCCGGTGCTTGTCGTGCCCGTTGGGGCCCATCACTGAAGCACGATCCACCGGCTCTCCTACTCGAGGAAGGTTGTCATGCTGCGCCACTCGCTGGCCACCCTCACGCTGGTCGCGCTCGTCGCCACCGCGTCACACGCCCAGGTCACTCGTTATGTGCGCTACACCGTGGGTGGAACGACATCCTACGGGATCCTCGAGGGGCAGACGGTGCGGGAACTGTCCGGCGACCTCTTTGCCTCGCCGCGGGCGACCGGGCGCTCTCTGCGACTTGACCAGGTCAGGCTCCTCGCCCCCGTCGAGCCAGGCAAGGTGATTGCCGTCGGCCTCAACTACCTGACGCACCTTGGCGAGCGTCCCGCCGCGGCCTATCCGGGCCTGTTCGCCAAGATGCCCACGTCGATCGTGGGGCCGGATTCCGACGTCATATACCCCGCCGACGCGACCAATCTGCACTTCGAAGGTGAGCTGGTGGTCGTGATCGGCCGGCGCGCGCATGACGTGACCGCCGCCCAGGCGCCGAACCACGTCTTCGGAGTTACCGCTGGGAATGACATCAGTGAGCGCGACTGGCAGCGGGCCGATCTGCAGTGGTTCCGCGCGAAAGCCTCGGATACGTTCGGACCGCTCGGCCCGGCCATCGTCACCGGCCTGACCTACGGCGATCTGCTCCTGCAGACCCGGGTCAACGGCGAGGTGGTGCAATCGCAACGCACCAGGGACCTGGTCTTCGATGTGCCCAGCATAGTGAGCTACGTCAGCCGGTATGTCACGCTCGAGCCGGGCGACGTGATCTACACCGGTACGCCGGGAACGACGAAGGCCATGAAGCCCGGCGACGTAGTCGAAGTGGAGATCGAGGGAATCGGCATCCTGCGCAACCGGATCGTGAAGAAGTGAACTGTCCGGCCCCCGGTCACCGGGGCGTTTGGCGTCGCAGGTTCCGGGCGGCCGCTCGGGCGGTTCCCTGAGACCTCACCCCGACACGGGGTTTCCCTGACAGTCGCGGGGAGGCGCCATCCGCCAGCGTCGCTCCATGGACGCATTGACTGCCACCCCGGCCGGACCCGTAACGAAGACCCACACGCACGCGGTCCCGTTCCAGGTCGCGCTGACCCTCACCGAGGGTTACGCCTTCGACGTCGACCCGCTGCTCCCCGGCGTCGCCCCCTTCACGATCGATGAGTCGCCGCCGTTAGGCACGGGCCGTGGTCCCAATCCTGCCCGCGTACTGGCGTCGGCCCTCGCCGGCTGCCTGGGCGCCAGTCTGCTGTTCAGCATGCGCAAGATGCGCATTGACGTCCGCGACCTGACGGTCCGCGCGACCGGCACGATGACCCGTAACGAACGCGGGCGGCTGCGGGTCGGCAGCATCCAGGTCGACCTGACGCCGACCGTCGCGGCAGCAGACCTGGACCGCCTGGCCCGTTGTGTGGCAACGTTCGAGGACTACTGCGTCGTCACGCAGAGCGTGCGCCCGGCGCTGGAGGTCATGGTGAACGTGATGCCGAGCGTGATCTGAGCGCTGGCATGTTCCGCCGCCGGCCGGGCGGCATCACGCATCCCGTAGCTCGGCCATCAGAGCCAGCGTATTGCCTTCGCTGTCCTTGAAGAATGTCATCCAGAGTTCGTGATCAGGCATCCGCGCAACGAGGTGCGGCTGGTCCTCGAAGCGCACGCCACGCTCCGTGAGCGCCCTGTGCGCCTGCATGATGTCGTCCACCCTGAAGTACAGAATCGAACCGGGATGGTCGTAGGCGGGCGACTCCGGCAGGGACAGCATCAGGCGCACACCGCCGGCGTCGAAGAAGGCCATCCCCGGCGGAGCCTCGAACAGGAGCCGCATCCCCAGCGCGTCCCGGTAGAACTGCACCGCACGGGACACGTCGTGCGCGTTCACGGCGATCTGGCCGATGGTGCTCAGACCGAGAGTGGGCGTGGTGGCTTCCATGGATCCTCCAGGAACGAGACGAGCTCTTGACCGGTGGTGCATGGCCAATTAGTTAGCACTGCTAACAATACTGGCGGGACCCGGCAATGCGCGCAAGAGCTCAGGACACTGCGTTCGCGGACGCTCTCGCCGATCGGTGGCACAGCCTGGCCGTTCACCTGCTCCGCGCCGTGCGCCGCGAGGACGTGAAGGCGGGGCTCACCGGTCCGCGGCTCTCCGCGCTTTCCGTCGTGGTCTTCACTGGTCCCCTCACGCTGAGCGAGCTGGCGGCGGCGGAGCAGGTCAAGCCGCCGACAATGACGCGTCTCGTGCAGGCGCTCGAGCGGGAGGGGCTCGTGCGCCGGGTTGGTGATCCCGATGACCGGCGCATCGTGCGCGTTCGCGCCACGCCCAGAGGACAGGCCGTGCTCGCCCAGGGCCGTGCCCGGCGGGTTGCCCGCCTCGCCACTCCCATGGCGCATCTGGATCCGACCGAGCAGGACACACTGCGGCGCGCGGCGGACATCATCGGTCGCGTGGTGGCGTCGCTGCCATGAATCGCCCGGCAGGCGGCGCCTCGCGTCACGTGGCGTCGCCATCATAACGCGGCCTGCTGCGCGCCGGTGTTGTGCCCGCCGCGACGCAGCCACATCTTGTTGGCGCTGCCTCCGGGCCGGGAGTGTCCCGAGGCGGGTGAGGTCGCTTTCCGTGAGGAACCGTGGGAACCCTGGTGTTTCGCGATGGACTGATCGAGCAGATACGCCTGCGTGAGCGGCGGTTTCACGAGCACGCCTTCGTCTTCATGCTTGCATCGCTGGAACACCTGCAGTCCCGCCTGCCCGCGCGGCGGCACGTCGATGGTCGCGAGTTGGCGCACGCCGTCCGCGAGCTGGCGCTGGACCGCTTCGGCTTGATGTCGCGGCTGGTACTGGAATACTGGGGAGTCCGCTCTACCGCCGACCTGGGCGACATCGTGTTCGCGCTGGTCGATACCGGGCTGCTGATGAGCCAGCCGGGCGATTCGAGGCTCGATTTCGTCGACGTGTATGACTTCGACGAGGCCTTTGAGGGGTCGTATCCTTGGAATGCGGCGCACCTGGTGTGACGCCGCGGGCCGGTAGGGCGCGGCGTAACCGCCGGCGCCCGAACCGGGGGGAGGAATCGTGGTGCAGGGGATCGAGCTGCCCAAATGCCGTAAGTGCGGGAACGGCGACTTGCTGCCGATGAGCGACTACGGCCGGGATGGAGCGCCCATTACCTACAAGGCATGGGCGTGCAGCAATCCGGAGTGCGGCTTCAACATCCGCATCGACAACGGCGAGATCAATTTCGGCCGTCCGTTGGGACAGTCGCACAAGTAGCGGACCCCGAACCACCCGGGGTCCGCCCATGAGCGTGCGGGTCGTGACGGCGGCTGAAGCCGCCGCCCGGGACACGGCCGCCATCGCGGCCGGAACACCGTCTCGGGCCCTCATGCGTCGCGCGGGTGCGGCCGCCGCCGACGTGATCCATCAGCGCTGCGGCGAGGCCGCCAGAAATCGCGGCGTGGCGGTTCTGACCGGACCAGGCAACAACGGCGGCGACGGGTGGGTCGTCGCCGGGGAACTCGCCCGCCGGGGCCTCACCGTGCGTGTTCATGAGGTGCTGGAAAGTCGCACCGACGACGCGAAGGCGGAACACGCCGATGTCCTGGCCCTTGTCACTTCAGGACCCGCCAGCGGCACCGAGGGCGTCGTGATTGACGCGTTGCTGGGCACCGGTGCCAGGGGAGAACTCGCGGGGCCTTTGCGTGATGCCGTGGCGGCGATTCATGCGTGTCGTCAGGCAGGTGCGACGATCGTTGCCCTCGATGTACCCACGGGAGTCGACGCGAACGCCGGTGCGGGGACTCTCTCGGTCATCGCGGATCTCACCGTCTCCTTCGGTACCATCAAGCGCGGCCACCTCGTTTCGCGCGGGGCCTGCGGGACGATTGTCGTGGTCGATATCGGATTGGGTGGCGTTGCGGATCTGGCCGATGAAGCACCGAGTCTGGTGGACGAAACCTGGGTCGCGACCATGTTGCCCCGGATTGCCCCCGAGTCTCACAAGGGGATCCGCCGCCGGGTCGTGATTGGCGGTGGCGCTCGGGGCATGGCGGGAGCCGTGACACTGGCCGGCCGAGCCGCCTTGCGATCCGGCGTGGGCATGGTGCGGTTACTCGCTGAGGAGGACAGCCTCGTCGCAGTTCAGATCGGACTCCCGGAGGCGACGGCGGCGACCTGGCCAATGAGCGACCTGGAGTTGGGCGCACAGGTGAACGGCTACGCCCACGCCGTTCTCCTCGGGCCCGGGCTGGGTCGCACGGACGCGGCGGCTGTCTTCCTGCGGCAGGTCCTGACGCTCTGGCGCGGGCCGGTGGTGCTGGACGCCGACGCGTTGAACCTGTTCGCGGCGGATGTCGCCGGTCTGGCATTTGCGCTGGACGGGCGGGCAGCGATGCTGACGCCACATGCCAACGAGCTGGCGCGCCTCACTGGTGTGGATGCGCATGTTGTCGCAGCCAACCGGTTCGACATCGGGTGCGATCTCGCGCGCTCCGTCAACGCCACGGTGCTGTTGAAGGGTGTTCCCACGGTGATCTTCACGCCCGACGGCGGCAGGCTGGTATCGGCTTCCGGAACGCCGGTCCTGGCCGCTGCCGGGAGTGGCGACGTCCTTGGAGGCATCGCGGTCACCCTGCTTGCCCAAACGGGCGATCCGGTGACGAGCGCCGCAATCGCGGCGTGGATTCACGGGCGTGCAGCGGAGTTGGCGAACGCGGGCCGTACGGTCCGTGGGGTGACGCTGGACGATGTGCTCACCGACATGGGACGCGCATGGGACGTGCGCGCCGCGCCGCCGACGCCACCCATCCTGGTCGAGCTGCCGCGGGTTGGCGACCGCCCGTGAGTGCCAGTTCGATGTGGACCGAGCTGGGGCCCGGGCATGAGTTCGACCTCATTCGCCGAATGCTCAGGCGTTGGGGCGAGGCATCGAACAGCACCGGTGACGATGCGGCCCTGCTCGATGTCCCGCTGGGTCACCGGCTCGTGGTCAGCACGGACACGTCGCAGGAGGATGTGCACTTCCGGCGGGATTGGCTGTCGCTCGAGGAAATCGGATACCGATGCACCACCGGCGCGATGAGCGACCTCGCCGCCATGGCCGCTACGCCGGCCGGTCTCCTCGTGGCCGCGACCATACCGCTCGACGTCGCCGCCGAGATCGAGTCGCTGGCAGACGGGATCGGTGCCGCCGCCCGGGTTGCGCGGTGTCCCATCGTGGGCGGAGACCTCAACCGTGGCGACCGGATCAGCCTGACGACCACGGTTCTGGGCAGCGTGGTCGAGCCCGTTCGGCGGCGTGGCGCGCGCGCCGGCGACGCCATTTACGTGACCGGCCGGCTGGGTGGCCCGGGGGCAGCGGTGAAGGCGTGGTCCGCCGGGAAGCAGCCGGAGCCGACACATCGCGCGCGATTCGCGCATCCCGTGGCGCGGCTGGACGAGGCCCGGTGGCTCGCCGAGCGCGGGGTGACGGCGCTCATCGACATCTCGGATGCGCTGGCCTCCGAGGCACGCCACCTGGCCGCCGCGAGCGGTGTGCGCCTCCGGATCGAGCTGGACCTGATTCCCCGAGTGCCGGGGGTGAGCGCTCCGGACGCCGCGATCAGCGGGGAGGAGTACGAGCTGCTGCTGGCCGCGCCTGACGAGTTGGACTCCGTCTCCTTTGCTGCGCGGTTCGACATTCCGTTGTCGCGCATCGGACGCGTCGAGGCGGCGGGTCAGCCCTCGGTGGCCTTCTTTCATGGAGGATCCCGCGTTGACCTCCATGGGGGCTACGACCACTTTTCGGCCTGATGCGCACGCTGCTCACGTACACCACGATGCTGTTCGTAATGCCGGCCCTGTCGGCGGTGATCATCGTCGCCGGGCTGCTGGGCGTCCGGAACCGGCCGGGAAGTATCTACGAGCGGATCCCGCGTTGGTGGGCGCGGTTGGTGCTGCGCTGCGTCGGCGTGCGCGTGATCCTGCACGACGAGGACCGGGTCAGGGATCCGGGCCCGAAAGTGTACGTCTCGAACCACGTCAGCTGGTTCGATATCTTCGTGCTCCTGTCCATCCTGCCGCGCTATCGCTTTGTCGCCAAGGAAGAGCTGTTCCGCATCCCGCTGTTCGGGCGCGCGGCGCGGATTGCGGGAACGATTCCCATTCGGCGGGACAACCGGGATTCCGCGCTGCAGGCGTATGACCAGGCTGCCGGGGAGATCCGGGGCGGGGCGTCGGTGGTAGTCTGTCCCGAAGGCACGCGTGGAGAGTCGTACAGTCTCCGTCCATTCAAGAAGGGGCCCTTCGTCCTCGCCATCGCCGCGCAGGCTCCCATCGTGCCCGTTGTCATTTTCGGCACGCGCGAAATCCAGCCCAAGGGGCGTTTCGGCATGCGCTCCGGGACGGTTTGCGTCCGATTCCTGGACGTGATACCCACCGCCGGCCTGGAGTACGCGCATCGTAACGAACTGGCCCTGCAATGCTGGACGCGGATGGCCGATGTGCTGGCACGCGAGCACGGTGTCGAAAGTTGTCTCCCGCGCGACGCGGTGAGCCCGGGATCGGACCAAGGTCCGGGTGCGCCGGAAGTGTACCTGTCGCGGGCCTGAGCGACGTCCATTCCGGTCACCCGTCACCCATAACCCGCCACCCATTACCCGTCATCCGCAATCATGTCGACCATACAGGACGTCAGAGCACGGGAGATTCTGGACAGCCGCGGCAATCCCACCATCGAGGTGGATGTGCTGCTGGAGAACGGTGTCGCCGGACGAGCGGCGGTGCCCAGCGGGGCCTCGACGGGTGAGCATGAGGCGCTCGAGCTGCGGGACGGCGATCCGGATCGATATCTGGGGAAAGGAGTGCTCCGCGCAGTTCAGAATGTGGAGGAGCTCATCGGCCCCGCGCTGCGTGACATGGACCCGGGCGACCAGTTGGGAATCGACCAGACGCTGATCGAACTGGACGGCACTGAGAACAAGGGCAAGCTCGGCGCGAACGCCATACTCGGCGTTTCAATGGCCGTGGCGCGTGCGGCCGCGACAGATCGGGAGATGCCGCTGTACCGTTACCTTGGCGGTCCGCTGTCCCGTACGCTGCCGGTCCCGCAGATGAACATCCTGAACGGCGGCGCGCACGCGTCCAATACCGTGGACTTCCAGGAGTTCATGATCGTTCCCGTCGGGGCGGAGACGTTCTCGGACGCGCTGCGCATGGGTGCGGAGGTCTTTCACTCGCTCAAGAAGGTCCTCGGGAAACGCGGCCTGGCGACCGGCGTCGGGGACGAGGGCGGGTTTGCTCCCGATCTCAAAAGCGACGAGGACGCACTCAAGATCATCATCGAGGCGATCGAGGCGGCGAAGTACCAACCGGGTCGCCAGGTTGCCCTGGCGCTGGACTGCGCGGCGTCGGAGCTCTTCGCGGATGGGGAATACACCTTCCGGAAGAGTGGCGCGGGAACGCGCGACGCCGAGGGCATGGTGGATCTCTATGCGAAATGGCTCGAGGAGTATCCGATCGTGAGCATCGAGGACGGTCTGGCCGAGGACGACTGGACCGGCTGGTCCGTGCTGACCTCGCGCCTGGGTGACCGCGTTCAACTCGTGGGCGACGACATCTTCGTCACCAACACCGAGCGCCTGGCCCGGGGGATCGAAGGTGGGATCGGCAATGCGGTACTCATCAAGGTGAACCAGATCGGCACCCTCACGGAGACGCTGGAGGCCATCGAGATGGCGCGGTCCGCCGGATACCTCTCGGTCATCTCGCATCGCAGCGGTGAGACCGAGGACACGTTCATCGCCGACCTGTCGGTGGGAACCGGTGCGGGCCAGATCAAGACCGGCAGCGCTTCCCGCAGCGATCGCGTTGCCAAGTACAACCAGCTGCTGCGCATCGAAGAGGAGCTGGGATCGTCGGCCGAGTATCCCGGCGGCGCGATCTACGGACTCGAATGAGAGCTGCGCGGTGAGAGTTGAGAGGGCCAGGACGTTTGCGCTCAGGTTGGGCCTCGTATTCGCGGCCTGGTTTGCAGTGCAGGGCGGGGAGTATTCCACCACGGCGCTGTTTCGCCAGCGGGCGCGGGAGCGCGTGCTCACCAGCGCGATCGACTCGCTAAGGCGGGACATCGATTCGCTGCAGGTACTCAAGCGGCGGATTCAGACGGATCCGGCAACGCAGGAACGGATCGCGCGGGAGGACTTCGGCATGATCCGCGGCGACAGGGAACTGCTGTTCCGTTTCATGGACCCGGACTCGCTGGGAACCCGGCGGCGCTGACCTGTTTTCGCCCGATCCGACGCACGTTGGTGTGCTTGAAGTCGAGGGTCCAGCCGCATACATTAGGAGCCTACTGACGCGGGGTGGAGCAGCCTGGTAGCTCGTCGGGCTCATAACCCGAAGGTCGCGGGTTCAAATCCCGCCCCCGCTACTGGTACGAAGAGCAGGGCATCCCATTCGTGGTGTGCCCTGTTCGCGTTTCGGGGTTGGAGCCGGCCCGCGGTCCCCTTATCTTTTGTGGCTGTCAGGGCTGGGTAGCTCAGCTGGTTAGAGCACGGCACTCATAATGCCGGGGTCGCGGGTTCGAGTCCCGCCCCAGCTATTCGTAGTTAAGTCAGGAATACCCAACGGCTTGCCGGGAATGCTCCTGGCAAGCCGTTGGCGTCACACCCGGCTCACGCGGCCGATTGCAGCTCCGTCGGCACCGTTGCGATGGGCTGCGGCGCTGGCACCAGTTCGTGCACGCCGTCGCTCGCATCATCTCCCGCGTG
>Ga0214471_10003356_pt1 | contig 12434 bp, 3 predicted proteins | sample RVTome_5_FD_207665 | JGI IMG/M metagenome (GOLD analysis project Ga0214471, IMG submission 207665) | Soil microbial communities from uranium-contaminated site in the Upper Colorado River Basin, Wyoming, United States - RVT142D155 | ecosystem: Environmental > Terrestrial > Soil > Contaminated >...
TGAAGGAGGCACGACGATCCTCAATCGGGCCCGCGAAGAACAGATCGCCCCTCCGCGGCCGCTTGCCTGACCTGCTCCGGAAGATGCTCCGACCGCGCCAGCTCATCGAGCAATGCGAGGACAGTCCCGTCTTTCTCATGACGGGCCGGATCCGATGAAAAATGGCGTTCAATCTCGATCTGAACCAGTAGCTTGACCAGCGCAGCCGTCGACGGTCGCTCCACTCGGGAACGAACCTCTTCGATGATCGCGGGACGTAGCCTGACCCCGGTCTTCAGGATGGCCTCGCGGGTCGCACGGAATACCCGGCGTCTGGCCCACTCGCGCCCGGATCGCCCGGCCGAGTGCCAGGGATCGTCCCCGAGAAAAAGCTGCTCGGCATCGGGGCCGTGCTCGTCGACGAGCCGAAGGAGCTCTGCGAGGAGGAGGCGATCCGCCTCCCGATCGTCGAGCTCGGCCAGGATCGGCGCCAGCTCCTCCTTGAGTGAGCTCGAGGAGCGAGCAAAGAGCTCACGGACGGCCTCGTACGCTGTTGTGGCGCCTTCCTTCGCGATTTCCCTGGCGGCCAAGACCCGCACCCCTGGGATATCGCCTGCTAATCCTCGGATGACCAACTGCCTTCGTTCGCCCGCTTCAGCCGCCTCGAGCTGGGCGAGGAAGGCCCGCCCAGCGATTCCGCCGATGGCCTTCCGCAACGCGCAGAGCACCTGCTCGACCCTGGCCAGGCGTCCGGTTGCCGCCTGCGTTGCGCTATCGCCGTCCGGCACCGCGCTCTGCTCCGCGACGGAGCCCCAGAGCACGGCAAAACGCTCCTCCGAGCACTCTTCGAACTCATCCAGTGGGCCGCCACGAACCGGGAAGGACTCGCCAAGGCGATTCAACGCCTCGGACCGCTCGGCCTCTACTGTCTTCTCTCCCTCCCGCAGGATGGGAAGCAGCTTCGGTTCGCCCCGTAGCCCGATCCTCTCGAAGGCCGACCGGATCTCATCGGACCACTCCCTCCCGCCAGAAGAAACCGCCTCGACGACCCGTGAGAGGTCCCGCTCAATCGCCGTATCCGAGCCTACATGAGATTGCGGCACAGCAACTCCGAAGCGGGCCGGACACCACGCCATAGCGATGAAGGCGCCGATAGCGCATCCGCGCCCCAAGCCTCGTATCGTCTGACTACGGGCAGGCGTGATTGCGCGCGTTTTGCTCCTCACTCGACTCGTTTGGGTTACCTTGCAAGAACGCCTGAGCGTTCGCCCGAAGGGCCGCTTCCTGCGCCGTTTTCCAGGCATTGACCCGGCTCCGGTCCAGCGGGCAAAGTGTGATCGGGTTATGAATAGCAGCAAGCCGCTGCCTGGTCAACCTCTCCGCCACCGAGACATGGTAGAGTTCGTGAGTCCGTGTCATGGCGGCCGTCACCGGTACGGGTCTCCCCATTCCGGCCGCGGCGGCTGCCGGCGTCAAGAGCCGTACATCGAAGACGTTGTTGCAGTCGATATACCACCTCTGGCCGCCCGGTCCACGACGGTTGATCTGCGCTGGATCGATCGTTATGTTGACCGTGGCATCGACGACTACCTTGCGCTCCGATACTTGGTACTCCGGTGCCGTCCGGCTACTCGGGGTACAGCAATCGTTACCGGTGGGCTGCTCGCGCTGCCAGAGCGAGACATGCGTCACACGCGCCGTCGCCCAATGGGTGGCTCCGAACGCTCCGCCCAGGGCGCCGAAAGCCACATTTGCTCGTAGACTAACGACGACCGTGTGGGTCGTCCCCACAGCATCGAGCCGATTGACCGGATTGTTTTGAACATAGCTGTACAGGTTCAGACCGTCGACGTAACCCGCCGGATCGCGCGAGACAAACACCGCCAGCCCCGGGCGGTAGGCCCGCACCAGGAAGAGATAGAGGCCGGCGTCCGCGTCGTAGACGTGGCTTCCGAACAGGAAGATGTTGCCGATCGAGGATGATGCCTGGGGCGGCTCGCTACCGACAAGAACGGAGGTCGTGCCGTACGGATCGTACTGGTAGGTCTCGACGACATCTCCGGCAGCGTCGGTCACGGCCACGACGTTATCCACCCAGTCCGTGTGCAAGTAGAACCTTTCGGTCCCCCGGATGATCACGGCGACCTGCGGAACACGTATGCCCGGGAGGTAGACGTCGACTTGGATACCGCTCCGTCGCTCGATCAGCGCGTTGCCGAGCCAGAAGTAGGTCTCGACTCCGGCGGCGGACGTCCTCGACGAGAGGTACCCCAACGCATCGTAGGCGTAGCTGGTCTCCGTCACACCGGTGGCCTTGTCACGAACCTCGGTCAAGCGGTTCTGCGAGTCGTAGACGTAGATGAATTGCCCGTCGTCGGTGAGGTTGCCGTCGGCGTCGTAGACCACGACCTCGCTTCCGATCGTCGCGATCTGGTTGTTCGCGTTGAAGGTGCGATTCTCGGGCACGCCGCCGCGCGTGATCGTGGCGGAGTTCCCGGCCGGATCCAGGACGTACTCGACCTCTCTCGTCGGGGACGGAATCGCGTTGCTGACGATGACGCCGCGGCGCATCTCGAGGAGCTGGTCTTCGGCGTCATAGCTGAAGGTCTGCGCTTGCGCCGCGTCGACGTCGTCCCGCGCACGCAGGACGTTCCCTTTCGGGTCGCGCTCGAGCCGCTTCGAATAGAAGGCTCCGCTCGCATTGCGGTGCGTGATGCTGGAGAGCACGTCCCCGGCGTCGTAGACGAGCTCCGAGTCGACCCCGTTCGCGTAGGTGGCGGACGTCAACAGATCGGCGTCACTGTAACCGTAGGTGACGATCGACGTGCCGTCGCTCTCGCGCCAGCCGAGCGGTCGCCCACGGACGTCGGCCGGGCCGAAGTAGGTCCGGCCGTCGGGGAAGGTCAGGTCGAGCCCTTGGTCGTTTGGGCGGAAGGCTATGCCCAGGGTACGCCCGTCGCGCGTGATGCTGGTGATCCGCCCCGCGGAGTCATAGGTAAAGCGTACGTCCGAGTCGGAGTTGATCGCGCTCAGGAGATAGCCTTCCTTGCTGTACGTGAAGGTCGTTGCCGGTGAATCCGGATAGACCACGCGTGCGAGACGATCGAAATCGTCGTACTCGAACAGAGTCGTCTGCCCACGGGCGTTGCTCATGGTCAGCAGGTTGCCGTTGCCGTCATAGGTCGACGAGACAGCGTCGCCTTCCGGATAGATCGTCCGCAGGAGACGGCCGACCTCATCGTGCTCGTATTGAGTGGTGTTGCCGTTTTCGTCCGTGATCGCGGTCTGCGCGCGGCTGGCATCATAGCTGTACGATTTCTGGTTGCCCAGGCGATCCGTGATGGCGGCAAGCCTGCCCAGAGCGTCGTAGTCGAAGGAGGTCGCGTTCCCGAGGGCGTCGACGCGCTCGGCGAGCCGGTCAGCTCCCTCATAGGAGAACGTGACGTCTCCCAGCGTCGGATGGCCCTCACGCACGACGCGATCGTCCGCGTCGTACTCGAAGGTCTTCGCCGCACTACCTCCATGCGAGAGCTCGGTCAGGTTCTTGGCCACGTCGTAGACGTACGATGCGACCGGCGACAGGTTGTCGGCCACCGAGGTGAGGACGCCATCGGAGTCATACTCGTAATCGACCTGACGGCCACTCGGAAACGTGTGCGTCTGCAACAAGCCCGTCTCGGTGTAGGCAAAGGTCTGCACGCGCCCGACCGTGTCGGTCTCACTGGTGACGCGTCCCGCGAAGTCGTATTCCCGTAAGACCCCGGAAAGATTGGGGAACACGCGATTGATCAGGTTGCCGGAGGCGTCGTATGCATACGAGTACACGACGTCATCGGAGTCTGCGGTCGGCGCCGTGTCACCGATCTTCTCGATACGCTTGGTCATCCGGTCGAGAGCGTCGTACTGGTAGTAGGTGTGATTGCCGAGCCGGTCGACCATGTGGGTGATCTCGCCTCCCGCGTCGTACTCGAACGTCACCTGGGCGCCGGTGGCGTCGGAGATCTTAGTCTTGCGTCCATACTGGTCGTACTCGAACTCGATCTCGGTGCTGTCCGGAAACGTGATCCCCGTGGTGTTCCCGGAGGCATCGTATTCATGGGTGGTCGTTTCGCCGAGGGCGTTGGTCGCGGTCAGTCGCCGGCCGACGGCATCGTAGGTGAACGTCGTCGCACCTCCCGCGCCGTCGGTGGTCCGGGTGACGTTGCCGAGGCCGTCGTACTCATGGCTGATCGTTTCCGACGGCGTGGTCTCCTGGACCAGGTTTCCCACCGCGTCGTACGTGAAGGAGAGCTCTCGGCCGCCGAACTCGATCTCCCTGGTCAGGTTGCCGGCCGCGTCGTACTCGAAGGTCGTCGCCCGCTCGGTCGGCTCGTTCTGGTCGGCGATCAACCGGATGAGGTTGTTGCTGGCGTCGTACTCGTAAGCGGTCACATGACCATTGGGGCTGGTCTCGGACTTAAGCAGACTCGTTCCGGGCACGTGGGTAAACGTGGTGACCTGGTTCAGAGGATCGGTGATGCTGGTGACGTTTCCGCTCCCGTCGTACGCGAACGTCGTCGCGTTGCCTCTCTCATCGGTCGAGCTCAGCATCCGCTTGTTGGCATCGTAGACGCGGCTCACGCTGCCCCCGAGGGGATCGACGATCTCCGTCACGAAACCATCGGCGTCGTAGTTGAAGGTCCAGGTATTGCCGGCGGCGTCGCGGCGGGTCGTCCGGTTCTGGTTGGGCAGATAGGTCACCGCCCACGTCTCGCCTTGCTCCGTATAGGTGGCCAGCCGATCATCCGCGTCGTAGGTCATCTGCTGCGCGACGTTGCCGCGCGGATCGACGATCCGGATGAGGTTGTGCTTCCCGTCATAGACGTACTGCGTGGTGTTGCCCAGCGGGTCGGCGAAGGAGGCGAGGTTCCCATCGCCGTCGTAGGAGTACCTGAAGACCCTCCCGGTATGGTCGACGATGCTGTCGATGCGGCCGTTCGCCCCTTTCGTCAGGGTCAGCGTCCGGCCGGTCGTGGTGCCGACCTCGTGCAAGAACCCGACTCCGTCGTAAGCGAAGCTGAGGCCATTGCCGTTCGGGAGGAGCCACTCGACCAGCCGGCCGTCGGCGTCGAATCGGCGCACCTGACCGTCGCGCTCGGTGAGGGTCCAGCCGTCGGTTTCCTTGCCCAGGACGCTGGTGAGATCCGGCGGCGGCGTGTAGGTGACCTGATCGGGGTTGAGCGAGAACCTGGCCCTTCTTCCTTCGCCGGTACGGCAGAGGGCCCACACGTCGACGCCGTCGGTGGTCGGAATGAGGCGCTTGTCGTAAATGAAGCTCCACCCGTGACCGAGCGGGCCGTTGCGGCGGTCGCGGCTGTTGTAGGTCCGGGTGAGCTCGAGCACGACGCTGCCGGGGATCTGGAAGTCCTGGTGGCGGTAAATGAAGTTGCCGGTCAACAGGACGAGCGGCGATCCCTGACGATCGCAGCAGTCCGTGCAGTCGTCGTCGTCCTCGTCCTCGTCCTCCGGCACGAACACGTCGTGGCCTTGATCCCACGGAAAGTGGAAGGCGCCAGCCGGCGCGGACAGCGGGCCGATCCACACGAGAGCGGCGAGGATGATAACTGCCAGAGAATCGAGCGTTAGTCGTCGCATTGCTCTTGTCTCCTCCCTCTGTTCAGCTCAACCCGGTCAATGGAACACCCTGACGAGCGCGTAGCGCGCGAGCGAAGCGCTTCCAACGGAGTCGGTAGCACGCAGCTCCAAGCGATAGTCGCCGCTGTCCGCAAACCGGCCGTCGCTCGCGTGACCGTCCCAGGCGATCGTGTGGGTTCCCGGAGGCACGGCGAGCTGAGAAATAGTACGGATGACCACGCCGGTGTCCAGATTCGTGACGGTCAAAACCACGTCGGCCGTCTTGTTGACGTCGTAGGTGATAATGGTGTCCGGATCGGCGGTGGTGATGAAGTCGGGGGTGGATGGATTGAAGAAGTTCGGATCGACGCTGACGTTGGAGATCACAGGCGCCCGCTGGAGCATGATGGCGTTGTCCGGCAGCGTGAAGCCGAAGATTCCGAACAGGAATCGATCCCCTGGAGGCGGCACTGCGATGCCGCCCGACGGCGCGGTTCCGTCCCAGAAGATGGTGTGCGTGGCGACTCCGAACGGAACGCGCTCGAGCAGCGTCACGAGCCGGGTGTCGACGTTGAAGAGGCCGACGAATGCCGTCACTTCCGAGGCGCCCTGGCTGGCCGGAATCGTGAATGCGACATCGAGCAAATCGTCATCGAGCGGCCGGAAAACGCTTGGGAGGGTGTTGCGCTGCGGGCTGTAGCGCGTCCCGCCGGTGGTGTTGGTCAGGTCGAGCGTCCGCGTTTCGGCGCCGACGTCGTACTCGAGGATCACGAAGTAGGGCCCATGACTCAGCGGGAAGCCGGCGTCGTCGGTGCCGTCCCAGGTATCCGTGTGGGTGCCCGCCGGGCGGAAGCCGTCGAAGAGCGCCCGCAGCACGGCGCCGCCGCGGTCGCGGATCTCCACCCGCAGCGGCACGCCGCCCGAAAGCGTCGTCACGATCGCCACGGTCTCGCCCGCCTCGGGGTCGAAGGTGTCGTCCGGGATCGACAGGCTCACCCCCACGTCGACGTCGATCTCGACGGCGTCGATCGACGTCAGTCCCGCGTCGTCGGTGGCGCGCAACGCCGCGGCGAAGATACCGCCGTCGCCGTAGTTGAAGGTGGCGGCCGGCGAGGCCGGCGACGAGAAGTCGAAAACGCCGTCGCCGTCGAAGTCCCACTCCCAGAGCACGATCGTGCCGTCGTCGGTCGCGGCGCCGTCGAAGGCGACGGCGAGCGGCGCCTCGCCGGTCGCCGGCGTCGCGGTCGCGGTGACGCTCGGCGTGCCCGGCGGCCCCACCCGCACCGTGGTATTGACCGCCGACGCCGTGGTCACCAGCCCGTCGCCGTCGGTCACCCGGCAGAGCGCCGGGAACGGTCCCGGCGCCGGGTAGGTATGGCTGACGGCGCCCGAGGTCGGAGAGGAGAAGTCGAAGATGCCGTCGCCCTCGAAGTCCCATTCGTAGAGGGCCACCACGCCGTCCGCGTCGGTGGCGTCGCAGGTGAAGGCGACGGTGAGCGGGGCAGGGCCGTTCGACGGCGCCGCGTCCACCGTCACCTCCGGCGGCGTGCCCGAGACCCGAATGGTGCAGGTGTCGGTCACCCGGCCGCCGAAGTTGTTGGTCACCTCGAGCACCGCCACCCGCGTGCCGCCGGTGGTGAAGGTGCGGGTGAAGTCCTGCGCTACCGGGTCGGAGGTGTCGAAGCGGCCGTCGCCCTCGAAGTCCCAGCGGAAGCGGACGATCGAGCCGCCGGTGAACTCGCCGCGGCTGCGGAAGCGTACGGCGAGGGGCACGACGCCGTCCGTGGGCGAGCAGTCGGCGATGGCCCGGAAGACGTCCGAGCTGACGTGGAAAGTCACTGTGGCCGTGCGCACGTTGCCGGCGCGGTCGGCGATCGCGGCCGCCGCCGCGTAGGTGCCCGGGGCGAGCGGCGCGGCGGGGGAGTGGGTGGCCGAGGTCGAGGTGACCGTGGTGTCGGCCGTCACGTCCTGCCCGGCGACCTCCAGATGGAAGGCCGACAGGTCGAGCCCGGTGCCCTGGTCGAAGAAGCTGAGGACGAAGGTCGGCACCGTGCCGCTGAAGAAGGTGGCGCCTTCCTGGGGCGCGGCGAAGATCAACCCCGGCGCGTCGTCGTCGACGTGGACTACGGCGTGGTCGGCATCGCTCGCCGCGCCGTCCGACACCGCCAGGCGGGCGACGTAAAGGCCTGCCACGTCCGGCGTGAAGGCGGCGGTCGGGCTCTGCGGCGTGATCAGGTCGGCGCTCGTCAGCGCGCTCCCCGCGGGCACCGAGATCAGCGACCAGAGATAGGCGAGCGGAGCCGGGGCGTCGTCGGGATCGAAGCTGCCGCCGCCGTCGAGAAGGACCTGCTGGCCGCTTTGCGTGGCGACGTCCGGCCCGGCGTCGGCGTTGGGCGGCGCATCGGCGGTCACCGCCACGACCGTGACCGTATCGGTATCCGCCGCCATCCCGTCGTCTGCCCGCAGCTCGATCACGAAGGCGCCCGCCGCGTCGGGCGCGAACGACGGCGTCGCGGTGTCGGCGTCGACGAGGTCGGAGTCGGTCAGGGCGCTCGCCGCGGGCACCGACCGGAAGGTCCACTGGAAGGCGAGCGGCGAGCCCTCGGGGTCGCTGCTGCCGCCGCCGTCGAGAGCCGCCGTCTGGCCGACGAGGACGGTGACGCCCGGCCCGGAGTCGGCGTTGGGCGGCGCGTTGCCGGCCGCCGCCGTCACTGTGACTGGCGCCGACCCTCCGAGATTGCCGTCGCCGACCGTCAGCTCGACGACGTACTCGCCGGCCCGGTCCGGGGTGAAGAACGGCCGCGGTCCGTCGGCGCGGGAGAGGGCCGCGACCGATCCTGCGGGCCGGCTCAGGAGCAGCCACTGGTAGGCGATCGGATCGCCGTCGGGGTCGAAGCTCGAGCTGCCGTCGAGCACCGCCGGGTAGGTGACGCCGGCATTCAAGCGCGCTCTCGTGAGCGCGACCGGCGCCCGGTTGACCACCGCGATCGTCACCCGGTCGGCCTGGCGGCTGAAACGCTGGCCGTCGAAGACCCGGAGCTCGGCGACGTACGAGCCGCGCACGTCGGCGACGAAGGTCGGAGTGGCCGACGTCGGATCCGAGAGCGCCGCCGAGCTCCCTGCCGGGCGCGTCACCAGCGTCCATTCGTAGCTGAGGGGATCGTCCTCCGCGTCCGAGGAGCCCGAGCCGTCGAGCTGCACGAGGTCGCCCAGGAACCGTACCTGGTCCGGGCCCGCGTCGGCCGCCGGCGGCGTGTTCACCGTCGTGACCGTCACCGTGTCGGGGGCGCTCGCGTCGAAGCCGTCGGAGACCACGAGCTGGAAGACGTAGGCCCCGAACACGTCGGGCTCGAAGGTGGGATCGGCAGCCGTAGTCGACGACAGGGCGGCGGTCGAGCCCGACGGCGCGGCGAGCAGCGTCCATTCATAGGAGAGCGGGTCGCCCTCGAAGTCCGAGGAACCCGAGCCGTCGAGCTGCACGGTGTCGAACACCGACACGTCCTGGTCGGCGCCGGCGTCGGCGACCGGCGGCACGTTGCGCACGAAGACGATCGCCGCGTCGATCAAGCTCGGGAGGACGCCGTCCGAGACCACGAGCTGGGCCACGTAGACGCCCCGGCGGTCGACGGTCAGCGCCGGGTTGACGGCGCTCGGGTCCGAGAGCGTCGGCGTCGAGCCCGCGGGCCGCACCGCCAGGGTCCAGGCGAAGCTCAGCGCATCGCCGTCCGGGTCCGAGGAGCCGGCGCCGTCGAAGGTGACCGTATCGCCCAGCACCGCCGCGTGATCCGCTCCGGCGTCAGCCACCGGCCGGCGGTTGAGGACCTGGACCTCCATTCGGTCCGGGGCGCTCGCGGCGCTGCCGTCGGAGACGACGAGGGTCGCCACGTAGATGCCCGGCAGGTCGGCCACGAAGCTCGGCGCGCTCGCGGTGGCGTCGGAAAGCACCGCGGCGCTGCCCGCGGGCACGCTCTCCAGGTTCCACTGATAAGCAAGAGCTCCGCCGTCCAGGTCGAGCGAGCCGGTGCCGTCGAGCTCCACCGTCCGGCCGACGAACGCCACCTGATCCGGCCCGGCACCGGCCGCCGGCGGCAGGTTGAAGAAGGTCGTCGCCGGATTTTGCACCGCGACGGTGCAGCTCTCGGAGGCGCTGTTGCCGCTCGCGTCGGTGGCCGTGACGGTGAAGCTCAGGAGTCCGATTCCCGGCAGCTCGGGGAAGCTCAGGGTGGCGCCGCTCACCTCCACCGGGCAAGCGCGGTCCTCGAGGGCGAGGGTGCCGGCGTTGGGACCGCGCGGCAACGGGATCGGCGCCTGCGCGGCACAGCGCTGGATCTCCCCTTTCTCGCGGCCGGTGATCACTCCCTCGGCGACCAGCTCGTTGGTCAGGTGGGCGACGCAGCTTACGAATTCGCCGTGATTGCGCGCCTCGTCGCCGCAGATGAAGATCCGATCGGAGATGGTGCAGCCGGTCGCGAAGAGCACGTTGGCCACCCCGGTGTCGCACTCGGCGATCACGAGGACTTCGCGCAGGTCGGAGTCCGGGCACTCGTCCTGAGCGTCGGGCACGCCGTCGTCGTCGAGGTCGTCGTTGCGGCAGGCCGCGTCCGCGATGGCGACGTCCACCGGGCAGTTGTCGGCGGCCGCCGCGGTGAACGACGCGCTGCCGGTGGCGCCGTCGAGGGCCACCGGCGCGTTGCACAGCGGCACCGGCCGCTCCCGGTCGAGCACCGTCAACGAGGCATTGCACGAGTCGGTCGCTCCCCCCGGGTCCTCGACGGTCAGCGTCACCTGGAAGGTGCCCGGGCCATAGGGGCCGTTCGGGCTCTGACTGAAGCTCAGCACCGAGCCGTTCGGGTCGTACGATCCCGCGTCGAGCGACGGCAACGCCTGACAGGTGCCGGGCTCCGTCTCCACCGTCGCCTCCTGGCAGAGTGCCTCCGGCGGCAGGTTGCCCTCGCTTTCGCACTGCGCCGAGCACCCGTCGCCGTCGCGGGTGTTGCCGTCGTCGCACTGCTCGCCCGGGTCGAGGATGCCGTCGCCGCAGATCAGGCAGTCGGGATCGTCACGGTCCACCAGGCCGTCGCCGTCGTTGTCGCGGCCGTCGTCGCAGATCTCGGTCGTCACCCGCGCCTCGGCGGTGATGGCGATCACCGCCAGGAACACGATGTCGTCGCGCGACGGGTTGGCGGTGGCGATCGAAAGCTGGGTGTCGCCGTCGTGCAGGAAGGGAGCGAGGTCGTAGAGCTCGTCGTCCAGCCCGCCCGCGCCATTGGGGTTCGGAGGGTTGTCGACGACGTCGCCGACGCCGCCGACGGTGATCAGGCCACCGTTGTTGGGCGTGCCGTCGTCGTAGTTGCCGGCGCAGGTGGTCATCCGCACGCCGTTGACGTCGACGGTGCTGAACTGCCCGCCGCCGCAACGGTGGACCGGACTACCACTGCCCTGGAAGCCGAAGCCGATGCCGAGGGTGAGGATCGCCGAGAAGTCGGCAATGGTGGTGTCGAGGGGACCGAGGAAGTTGAAGGTGGCGAGATCGCCGCTCTGGGCCGCGCCGCCGTCGAGGACGGCGACGGTCGTCTTCGGCAGGTCCGGGTTGGCGAAAACCACCACCAGCGCCACGCCGTCGAGGTTCGCCGGGTCGTTGCCGATGCGGAAGTCGAAGATGCCGCCGCCGCCACCCACCTTGGCGGCCACCTGAGCGGTCACCGCGGCGCGCGCCGCACAGAGATTCCCGCCCAGGGGTGGCACGTTGGGCAGCACCGTCAGCACCACCAGAACGCCGTCGAAGTTGATCGTCCGCCGGCCCTGGTCGATGTTGCAGCCGACCGAGAAGTAGCTGCCGTAGAGGTAGGCCTGCACCACGGTGGAGCCCGCCGGCACCTCGGCCTGCACGAAGCCGCCGCCGCCGTTCTGGCCCAGCCCATCGGCCGAATAGCCGCCGTTGCCGGCGAAGGTCGCGGTATCGCCGGGATTGGGGACCAGCAGCCGCAGATCGGCCTCGGCGCTGCCGGGAACCAGCGACAGCGCCAGCGCGATGGCGCCGATCAGATGTCTGGGAATAGGATGGCAACCGCTGGCCGCCAGGTAGCGCTGCACGTGTGAGGAGCGAAGACCAGACATACAGATCTCCCGATATACAAGACAGCGAAACTGTCTCGTGCCGCTGTCTGTCAGCTTACCTCAAGACGGAGGGCTAGCTTACCAGATCGTTCCGTGAAAAGCAAGTGGCCAGGCCCAGGTGGCCAGCCCTGGCGCGCTTCGACGCCCGCGGACGGCCGCTGACCCTAGCTAGCTAGCTAGAAGGCTCCGGTGTCGCCCCGGCCGCAGATCTCCCCCTCCTCGTTGCGATAGACGCGGACGGCGCCGGTCTCCGTGTCGGTGACGGTGATCGCGTACTCGACGCCCGAGAGGCCGCCGTAGAAGAACCAGTAGCGGCCGTTGATGGCAGAGCCGTCGAGCAGCTTGACGACGACCTCGAGGTTCTCCGGGCCGAAGAACCAGAACGCGCCGGTGGCGTCCGTCAGGGGCAGGGCGCGGCCCGTGCCGGGGATGCCCCGCGGGTCGGTCCACTCGACCTCGACGCGGAAGCGGCCGTCGTTCAAACAGAGCGTCCGGTCGTCGCCGGCACAGGCGCGCTGCTTCGTCGTCGGCACCGTCCGAAAATCGTCCGTCCCGCCGGCGGGGAACGCGCCGACGCCTCCCTGGCCGCAGATGTTGCCCGGCGGGTTGTGATACGTCTGCACCCGGCCCGTCTGACGGTCCTCCACCGTGATCGTTTCGGCTCGCGAGTCGAGGTCGGTCACCAGCGCCGCAGGCTCGGCGGCGAGCGGCCCGGCGGCGAGGGT
>Ga0214471_10003357_pt1 | contig 12431 bp, 9 predicted proteins | sample RVTome_5_FD_207665 | JGI IMG/M metagenome (GOLD analysis project Ga0214471, IMG submission 207665) | Soil microbial communities from uranium-contaminated site in the Upper Colorado River Basin, Wyoming, United States - RVT142D155 | ecosystem: Environmental > Terrestrial > Soil > Contaminated >...
TTAGGGGGGGGGGCGGTTGCCACTCTTTTAACTATTAACCTAAACAGTTCCCACGACTCCCATCCATCCACCTACTCAAACTTCTCTTCCCAAAACAGCCCCCGCTCCGGCTGCGGCACCACGGCCTTCACCTCGCGGGCGGCCTTGTTGCGCATGATATCAATGCGGACCTCGTCACCCGGTTCGTACGACCGGAAGATCCGCATGGCGTTGGACGGGCTCGAGGGGACGCGGCCGCCGATCCGGAGGATCACGTCACCGCTCTTGAGGCCCAGCAGGCCGTCCTTGGGCGCGCGCACCACGAGGAGTCCCTCGGTGGCCCCGAAGTAGGCGCCGAGGTCGGCGTCGAGCGTCGTCAGCTCCATGTCCGACCAGCGCGTGCCGACGCGCATGGACCAGACCATCGGGTCGAGCCGCCCCCCGACCTCCACGCGCGGCGTGACCACCATGGCGCGCTCCATGGCCCGACGGGCCCGATCCATCGCGGAATCGGCCTGGCCGCCGACCCCGAAGCCGTAGGCATAGCTCGCATCGTCGAGCACCTTGGGCACGATCAGCGCGGTCCGGGCGTCCCTGCCACGCCGGTAGGCGATCCGGACCGTGTCACCCTCGTTCATGTCGCCGGCCAGCTCGATGAGTCGGTCGCCCGGCGAGCCGGACGTCGTCACCAGTCGCTGGCCCTCGAACGTCACGACGATGTCGCCCGACTGGAGCCCCGCCTTGGCCGCCGGTCCGTCCGGCGTCACGGCATCGAGCACCGCCCCGATGGAGTCGCTGGCCGCGTCCCGTTCGGTCTTGACGATGACGCCAAGCCGCGGCCGATGGCTCTGGAACGTAAAGGTCATCGGGCCTTCCAGCATCCGGGGCGACACGAACACGCCGGTCATACCACGCCCCAGCTGCCGCTCGAGGTCCCGCATCTGCTCGCGGAGATCGCGCAGCTTCTGCTCCAGCTCACGGCGCTGCTCCGCGGTGATCCGCTCGCGTTCCTGGGCCGTGGCGGGGCCGCCCACCAGCAGCAGGACCGCCAGTCCCATGATCATCCGTCGCATGATTCCCTCTCCTTCGTGCCGGGTCAGAACCCGACGTACGCAGCCCGGGTCACGTGCGCGCTCAGCAGCGCGTCCATCAGATCCACCCGATCCTGCCAGAGTCCGATCAACTGATCGGGCGGTCCCCCGCCCGCGCTTACCTGATTGATGCCCGCGTCCACCAGCGCGATGCGGTCCTCGAGGTCGGCGATAATGCCCGCCGCCCGCCCGCTCAGCACCCGACCGTCGGTGCCGTAACTCCGGAGCGTGGCTTCCAGCTCCCGGGACTGCGTCATCAGCGCCGCGAGTTCCGCGTCGGTCGCCGACGGCGCTCCGAGGGGGAAGTCCACCGCCCGGACGCCGATGAGCAGGGCAATGCCCGCCGCCAACGCCAGCGCGCCGAAGCCCACGCGCCGCACCGCGCGGCCGCGCCGTTCCCGCCGCGCCTGCTCCCGGATCACCACCCACCGGTCCCGCGGTGGCCGGTGCGCGGGCAGCGTCCGGAGCGCGGACACCCGCTGGTACAGCAGGTCCAGCTCCCGCTGACAGAAATGGCACTCGTCCACGTGCGACCGCGCCCAGGCCGTCCCTTCGCCGTCGCGGATCGCCAGCAGCTCCACCATCGTGCAGTGTTTACGCATCGTGTTGCCCTCCGCCGAGCCAGCCCCGGAGCCGCAGGTGCGCCCGGGCGAGCTGAGACTTCGAGAAACTGACCGTCTTGCCCATCATCTCGGCGATATCCTCGTGCGTGTACCCTTCGACGTCGTGCAGCCACACGACCGCGCGCGACGTTTCCGGCAGTCGCATCAGCGCGGTTTCCAGGTCCAACTGCAACCCCACGTCGGCGGCCGCAATCCCGATGGCCGCGCCGTCCTCCGGCAACTCGTCGGCGTCGCGGTACTTCTCGCGCCGCACCCGCATCAACGCCTTGCTCGCGGCAATCCGTTTCAGCCACGCCGTCAGGCTGCCCGGTCCCGAGCCGCGGAACCGCCGAATGCTCCGGCAGACCTCGAGGAACGTCTCCTGGAGCACGTCCTCCGCGTCCTCTTCCGTGCGGCAGATCCGCCGGGCCATGGTGTACACGAGCCCCTCATAGGAGCGGTACACACGTTCCAGCGCCTCGAGGTCGCCCGTCTTGGCCTGCTCTACCGCGATGTCGTCGAGGACGGCTATCACCGGCACGGGCGCTCGGGTCATGGTCACTTGGATAGATGCGGGACGGGGGGAGAGGGTCGCAGCCGCGATGGGCCGACGGCCGATAGCCGAGGGCCGACCGTTCCGGGGACCGCGATCAGCTATCGGCGATCGGCCATTGGCTCACACGACCAGGTTAACCAGGCGGTCCTTCACATAGATCGCCTTGCGTATCTGCTTGTCCCCAATGAACTTGCGGACCGTCTCATCCGCCCTGGCCTGGGCCACGGCTTCGGCTTCGGCCGTGCCGGCGGGCAGGCGCAACCGGCTCCGGACCTTGCCGTTCACCTGCACCACCAGTTCGACCTCGGATTCGCGGGCGAGGACCGGATCGAACGCGGGCCACCGGGCGGCGAACACCGTGGCGTTCTCGTGGCCCAGCCGCTCCCAGCACTCCTCGGCAAAATGCGGCGCGAACGGCGCAAGCAGAATCACCAGTGGCTCCACCATTTCCACGGAAACCGCCCGCTCCTCTTCTCTGCCCCGCTGCCCCACTGCCTCGCTGCCCCGTTCCTCTGGACCCTGCCCTCCGCGCCGGAGCGAATTCACGTACTCCATCATCGCCGCGATCGCGGTGTTGTAGCGCAGCTCGGCAATGTCCGTCCCGACCTTCCGGATGGTCTGGTGGAGCTTGCGCCGGACGTCGGGCGAGGCGGAGCGGTCGCCTTCGGCGGCCTCCTGCACGAGCCCCCAGACGCGGTCCAGAAACCGCCGGATCCCGGAAATGCCCTCGTCCCGGAAGTCGCCGCCTTCCTGATAGGGCCCGAGGAACATCAGGTACATGCGGAACGTGTCGGCGCCCCAGCGCGCGATGTACTCATCGGGCACCACCACGTTGCCGCGCGACTTGGACATCTTGGCACCGTCCTTCACGATGGTGCCGTGGGCCCGGAAGCGCGTGAACGGCTCGTCGAACGGGAGATGCCCGAGGTCGTGCAGCGCCATCGTGATGAACCGCGCGTACATGAGGTGGAGCACGGCGTGCTCGTTGCCCCCGATGTACGACGTGACCGGCAGCCACTGCCTGGTGCGGGCGGGGTCGAACGGCCGGTCGTCGAACGGGGTGGACGGGTACCGCAGGAAGTACCACGCCGAGTCGAGGAACGTGTCCGAGACGTCCGTCTCGCGCCGCGCCATCGTCCCGCAGGTGGGGCACGGCACCCGATACCAGGACTCGAGCCGCGCGAGGGGGGAGACCCCGCTCTCGTCGGGCCGGTAGTCCTCGAGCGGCGGCAGCAGCACGGGGAGATCGCGCTCCGGCACGGGCACCGCGCCGCACCGGTCGCAGTGGATGATCGGGATGGGGGGACCCCAGTACCGCTGCCGTGAGATGCACCAGTCGTGCAGACGGTACTGCTGCCGTGCGGTGGCCCGCCCCTGCTCCTCCAGCCACCGGGTGACCGCGCCGACCGCCTCCCGGCACGGCAGGCCGTCGAACCGGCCCGAGTTCACCAGCCGGGCATCCCAAGACACGTACGGCAGCGTCCCGTCCTCGTCGCCCACGGGCTCCACGACCCGCACGATGGGGAGGTCGAACGTCCGGGCAAACTCGTGGTCGCGCTCGTCGTGCCCGGGCACCGCCATGATGGCGCCGGTGCCGTACTCCATCAGCACGTAGTCCGCGATCCAGATGGGGACGGACTCGCCGGTGGCCGGGTTGCGGGCGTACGCCCCGAGAAACACGCCGGTCTTCTCCTTCGATCCGACCTTGCGAGACACGAGGTCCTTGGCCTGCGCCTGCCGCCGGTAGCGGGTCACGGCCGGCCGTGCCTCCTCGGCCGTGAGCCGGTCCACCAGCGGGTGCTCGGGGGCCAGCACCACCCACGTGGCGCCGAACACCGTGTCGGGCCGCGTCGTGAAGACCGTGATGGGTTCGCCCACGGCGGTCTCGAACACCAGCTCGGCCCCTTCCGACCGGCCGATCCAGTTGCGCTGGGCCGTGCGGGTCGAGTCGGACCAGTCGAGCGTGTCGAGGTGGTCCAGGAGCCGCGCCGCGTACTGCGTGATCGCGAAGAACCACTGCTCGAGGACGCGCTGCGTGACCAGCGTGTCGGGGTGCCGCTCGCAGTAGCCGTTGATGACCTGCTCGTTGGCGAGCACCGTCTTGCACTCGGGACACCAGTTGACCGGCGCCGCCTTCCGGTACGCCAGGCCCGCCTGATAGAGCTGGAGGAAGATCCACTGGGTCCAGCGGTAGTAGGCCGGATCCGTGGTCGAGAGCTCGTGATCCCAGTTGACCATGAGCCCCACGCGCCGCAGCTGTTCGCGAAACCGCGCGATGTTGCGCGGGATCAGCTCCGCGGGGTGGGTGTTGACCTTGAGCGCGTAGTTCTCGGAGTGGATGCCGAACGCATCGAACCCGATGGGCTCGAACACGTCGTATCCGCGCAGCCGGTGGTACCGGCCGTAGATATCCGCGCCGACGAACGCGAACACGTTCCCGACGTGCAGCCCTTCCGCCGACGGGTACGGGAACATCATCAGGTTGTAGAACGGCCGGGCAGCGGCCGCGAGGTCGAGGCCGTTGGTGCCGCGCGCCGTCCAGCGCGCCCGCCAGGCCGCCTCGACGCGCTCGGGATCGTAGGGTGCGGGTCCGCTCACATGCGTCATCATAGCCGCTGAATTTACAACGGCTTGCAATGACTTGCCGTTGCCGAGGAGCCACGTCTAGCTTAGGGTCGGTCCATGGCCGCCACCTCCCGACTTCGCAGCGCGATCCTCGGGGTCGCCATTCCCGCAGTGATCGTCATGATCGGGGCCGGCGCGTTCGTCGCCATCCGGCTCGCGGGGGGAGAGATCGAGGGGGCCATCGAGAACGGCCTCGCGGCGGCCGCGCGGCGCGCCGCGGTGGACATGAGCGCGTTCCTGTCCGAGCGGCGGCGCGACCTCCGTATTCTGGCCCACGCGCCCGACATCATCCGCGCCGCGCGGGACGCCGGGGCGGAGGCCCGCCGGCTCGGTCTCCCCCGCGTTTCCCCGGACGACCTGGAAGACCGATACGCCGACCGGCGCATGCTGAGCGCCGACGCGGGCGTCCGGCGCTTTCTCCAGGCCATCCGGGACAGCTCCGAGTTCGCGGACCTCACGCTCGCCGACGCGCACGGATACGTGGCCACCGCCGCGAGCGAGCCGCTGCGCTTCGTCCACGGCCAGGAGCCGTGGTGGCGGGAGGCCATGGCCAACGGGGTCTTCGTGGGGGCGCCCCAGTTCGACGAGGTGGCCCGGGTCGCGGCGATTGACCTCGCGGTCCGGGTGGACGACCCGGCCACGGGCACGCCGCTCGGCGTCCTGCGCGGGGCGGTCCGCCTGGCCACGGCGCGGCTCAGCGTGGACGACCAGCTGGAGGCCGTCGCGGAGATCGTTGACACCACGGGCCGCATCCTGGTGGCCCGCGACAGCACGCGCATCCTGCGACCGTCGCCCGTGGCGCCGCACCTCCCCGACGATCAGCGCGCCGCCACGCTGCGGGTACCGCTCGTGGGCGGGGAACGCTGGGTCGTGGTGCTGGTGCCGGACTTCGCGGGCCGGTGGTGGTCCGTGGTCCGGGCGCCCGAAGCCGTCGCGTTCAGCGGCGCGCGGGTTGCGCGGCTCGTCATCGGGGCCACCGGCGGGACCATGCTGGTGGTGGTCATCGTCGCCTTCTGGTGGGCGTCCGGCTGGCTGGACCGGCGCATCTCCCAGCCGCTCGTCTCCGCGGCGGGTGTGGCCCAGCGGGTGGCGGCGGGCGACCTCACCGTCCAGCCGCCGTCGCAGGAGGGCGCGGGAGAAGTGCAGGTGCTCCTCGGTGGCCTCGGGACCATGGTGGCCGAGCTGCGGGGTGTGGTCACCGGCATCCGCTCGTCCGCCGAGGAGCTGGCGGCCATGGCGCAGCAGATCTCCGCCAGCACCGAGGAGATGTCCGCGTCCACCGAGGAAATGGCGTCCACGTCGCAGCGGCTCACGGATCAGGCGACGGATCAGGCCGCGCAGGTCAAGGAGGCCGCCGCGGACGCCGAGCGAATTCTCGGGATCGCGACGCAGCTGGCCGACGGCGCCACGCTGGCCGCGGGCCGGAGCGCGGAACTGCGCGAGACCGCGGAAGGGCATCGCGGCCGGCTCGTGGACGGGAGCCAGCGGCTGGCCAAGCTGGCGGAGGAGGTCGAGCGGAGCGCGCAGGAAGCGGAGACGCTGGCCGGCCTGTCGGCGGAGGTGCAGCAGTTCGTGTCCCAGGCCAAGACCATCGCGACGCGGACCAACATGCTCGCGTTGAACGCGGCCATCGAGGCCGCGCGGGCGGGCGCCGAAGGTCGGGGATTCGCGGTGGTGGCGGACGAGGTGCGCAAACTGGCGACGCAGGCGGCGCAGGCCGCGCAGACCACGTCGGAGACGGTGGGCCGCGTGCTCCAGGGCGTCGAGTCCACCAAGGACCGGCTGCGCCGCCTGGCGCAGGAGAGTGCGGCCGTGCGCGCCGTGGCCGACGCGGCGGCCGCGGGCCTCGAGGACATCACCGAGCGCGCCGTCGAGAGCAACTCCTGGGCGGACGAGATCGCCCAGGCGGCGGGAGAGGCGCAGCGTCTCGTGGCGGAGATCACCGAAGGCCTCCGGTCGGTCGCCGCCGGCACCGAGAGCGCGGTGGCGGCCATCGAGCAGATCGCGGCCGCGGCCGAGGAGCAGAGTGCGTCCACCGAGGAGATCGCGGCCTCGGCCTCTCACCTGGCAGAGGCGTCCGAGCGACTCAACGCCGGCGTGAGCCGGTTTCGGCTGGTGGAGGGAGGGACGGCCCAGGCCGGGGATTAGCTAGGGGGCGAGGCCGTCCAGCGTTACGAGCTTGACGTCCGTCACCTCCGGCAGCCCCACGAGCCGGGCCACCACCTCGGCGCCGGGTGGCTGATCCACCCCGATCGCCGCGAGCGCCATGCCGTCCTCCGGCCGGCGCGACTGGTGATACACGCCGATGTTCATCCCCGCGTCCCCGAGCACGGACCCCACCCGGCCGATCACGCCGGGCACGTCCCGGTTCCGCAGTACGATGAGCTGCCCCTCGGCCGGCACGTCCATCGCGAACCCGTCAATCCGGACGATCCGTCCGCGGTCGCCCACGAGCGCCCCCGCCACGCTGGTGTCCGTGCCGGCGCCACGCAGCGTCACGGCGACGGTCGTCTCGTATCCCGGCACCGGCGCGGCCTTCCGCCGGCTCAGGCGCATGCCGCGCTCTTCGGCCAGGGGCTGCGCGTTGATCATGCTCACGGGCCCCACGCCCATCGCGCCGAGCAGTCCCTCGACGGCCGCGAGCTTGGCCACGCGCGGCGCCTGATCGTCCACCCCGCCGTACTCGACGTCCACCTCGGCCACGCGACCGGCCGCGAGCAGCGCCGCCAGGCGGCCCACGCGCCGCGCCAGATCCTGGAGCGGCCCCAGCCGGCGTATCGCCTCGCTCGAGACCCCGGTCACGTTCACGGCACCCGCGACGTCGCCGGTGTCCAGCGCGTCGAGCACCGCCTGGCAGATCTCGAGCGCCGTCCGGTCCTGGGCTTCCTGCGTGGACGCCGCGAGATGCGGCGTGAGCAGCAGGCGGTCCACTCCGCGCAGCGGGGAATCCGCGGGGAGCGGCTCCTCGGCGAACACGTCCAGGGCGGCGCCGCCCAGGTGACCGCTCCGGACGGCCTCGACGAGCGCCGTCTCCTCCACCAGCTCGCCGCGGGCCGCGTTCACCAGCACCGCCCCGCGCTTCATGCGCGCCAGCCGGTCGCGGTCGAGCAGGTGCCGCGTGGCGTCGGTCAGCGGCATGTGCAGCGTCACCACGTCCGCGGCGGCCAGCATGTCGTCGAGCGGGCGCAGCGCGACACCCAGGTCCTCGCCGCGTTGCGCGGGGATATAGGGATCGTGGGCCATCACGGTCATGCCCAGCGCGCGGGCCACGCGGGCCACGTGCGCCCCGATCCGGCCAAGCCCGATCACGCCCAGGGTCTTGCCCCGGAGCTCCATCCCGGCGAAGGACTTCCGGTCCCACGCGCCCTCCCGCATGCTCTGGGACGCCCAGGGGATGCGCCGCACCAGCGAGAAGAGGAGCGCGAACGTGTGCTCCGCCGCCGACACGGTGTTGGCGCCGGGCGCGTTGAGCACGGCAATCCCGCGGCGCGTGGCCGCGGCGATGTCAATGTTGTCCACGCCGGCGCCGGCGCGCCCGATCACGCGCAGCTCCGGGGCCAAGGCGATCAGCTCGGCGGTCACCAGCGTGTCCGACCGCACGAGCAGCGCGTGCGCCCGCGGCAGCTCGCGACGGAGCGCGGCGCCGTTCCCGACGACGCTCGCGACCTCGACGCCCGGCGCCTGGCGCAGCAGGGTGAGTCCCGCGTCGGCCACGCGGTCGGCCACGACCACGACCCACGTCATCGCGTCGCCTCCTCGAGCCGGCACAACGCGTCCCGGACCGTCTCCACCGTGTGGTCGCCCATGTGCCCGATGCGGAGGGTGGTCTCCCGCAGCGGTCCGTAGCCGGTGCCGAGCGTCCAGCCCGCGGCGCGCACGGCACGCACGATGTCCCGCCCGCTCCGCCCTTTGGGGGTTTCGAGGCAGGAGACCGTCCACGACCGCCGCGCGTCGCGCGGGAGGTACCGGTACCCCAGGGCCCCACCGGCGCCGTCCACCCACTCCTCGACCGTCTGCCGCATGGCGTCGTGCCGCGCCCACCGCGCGCCCACCCCTCCCGCGAACTCGATGCGACGGCATTGCTCCGCCAGCGCGTAGAACAGCGAGAGGGCGGGCGTGTTGGTGGGCTGCCGGGCCGCGAACGCCTCGTCGTACGCCACCACGTCGAGGTACGCCCCGCGGCCGGGCAGCGCGCCCGCCCGCGTGAGCATGCGCTCCGACGCCACGCCGAGCGCCAGGCCCGGCGGCAGGGCCAGCGCCTTCTGCGAGCCCGTGAACACGAAGTCGAGGTGCAGCGCGTCCGTTTCGACGGGCGACCCCGCGAGCGACGTCACCGCGTCCACGAGCAGCAGGACCCCGTCGTGCTCGTGCACCACCGCGGCCAGCTCCGGCAGGGGGGCCAGCGCCCCGGTGGACGTCTCCGAGTGCACCAGACACACGGCGTCCACGTCCGACCGCCGCAGCGCGTCACTCAGCATGTCGGGCTCCACCGTCTGGCCGAGCGGCACCTCGAGCCGCACGACGTCGTGCCCGCAGGCCTCGGCGATGGCGGCAAACCGGCTGCCGAACGATCCCGACACCAGCGCCAGGACGCGGTGTCGGATGCCGCACCGCACCGCCATCTCCATGAAGCCCGTGGCGGCGCACGAGCCGATCATCACGCGGCGCTGCGTGCGGAACAGCTGCTGCAACGGCCGCTCCATTTCCTCGAGCAGCCGCACCATGTCGGATCCGCGATGCGCGATCATGGGACGCTGCATGGCCCGCAGGACGTCGGGATGCACTTCGGTGGGGCCGGGAAGCAGAAAACGGCCAAAAGGGGCGTCGGTCATGCCGGAAACGTGAAACGGGATACGTGAAAAGAGAAGCGGCGACCCCGTTTCACGTTTCTCGTCTTACGGTTCACGTAACGCGTTCGAGTCGCGCATTTGGCCGGCTCTGCCTCCCCGCCTTCGCGCAGGGCGTGCCGTTCACCAGGACGATGTCGGCCGTGAAGTCGAACCGGCCGCCGAACAGCGACGAGCCCACCCCGTAGGCGTCCGCGGGGACGCCCGCGGCCTCGAACGCCCGGATCTTCTCCGCCGTGAAACCGCCCGACACGACGATCTTCACGTCCCGGAACCCCTCGGCGTCGAGCGCGCGGCGCACGTTCCAGACGAGATGCGGGTTCACGCCGGTGGGGTCGAACGAGCCCATCAGCGGCACCACGGAGCGGTCCACGAGCGTGTGGGACGTGTCCAGGCGGACCCCGTAGAGCCGCGGGCCCAGCGCCCGGGCCACCTCGAGCGAGGTCCGGACGGAGTCGTTCTCGAAATCCACGAGGCTGATGAGGCGCACGTCGTCGGGCATGTGGTCCGCGAACTTGCGGGTGGCGAGCACCGTGTCGCCGCCGTACGCGGCGATGATGGCGTGCGGGACCGTGCCGATGCCCTTGCTGCCCCACCACGAGGCCTGCGCGTCGGTCGAAACGCCGATCGCGCCCGCAATGTGCGCGGCGTAGCCGTCGCCGGTCTGGACGAGCCAGTGGTCGTGCCGCGCGGGGAAGAACATGACTTCCTTGGGATGCGCGGCTTCGACCACCAACCGCGTGTTGGTCCCCACGCGGGTCCGGCGCGCGAGGACGCCCAGATAGAGGGTCTCGAGGTGCGCGAACGCGCTGTACGGTCCCTCGATGGTGAGCACGGTCTCCCAGGGATGGATCTCGTCCCCGTCGTACAGCGCGTGCACCATCAGGTCGTCCCACTCCACCGCGCACAGCTTGAGGATGGCGATGGCCTCGTCAATGCCGCCCAGGTAGGCGTGGGCCTTGGCGAACACCTGCATCGTGACGCGGGGGTGGTACCCGTCGGCCAGCAACAGCTCGCGCGCGCGGACGAAGTACTTGTCCGAGTAGTAGCCTTCGCGCATCCGCTCGACAGGCAGATGGAAGATCGCGGGATCCAGGCGGGGGCGGCGTGTCATGTCAGGGAACCTCGTCCCAGTCCGCGGCCAGGGCCCGCCGCATCAGCCATCGTACCCCGAACGCGTCCCGCAGCCCGCGGAACACGCGGTTCCACATCCCGTACTTCGAGCGGCCGTACCGCCGCGGCCGGTGCGACACGGGCTGCTCCAGCACCCGGACGCCGTCCCGCGCGAGGAGCGTGGGCAGGAACCGGTGCATCCCGTGGAAGCGCGGCAGCCGCATCAACGGAGCGCGCCGGATCGCCCTGAGCCCGCAGCCCGTGTCGGGCACCCGGTGCCCGGTGATCGCGTCCCGCACCCGGTTCGCCACGGCGGCCTGGAGCCGCTTCCACACCCCGTCCCGCCGCTTCACCCGGACCCCGACCACCGCGCCGAGCGCCGCATCGGCCTCGAGGGCCGCCAGCAACGCCGGGATCTCCAACGGGTCGTTCTGGCCGTCCGCGTCCAGCGTCACGATGATGGGCGCGCGCGCCGCCGTCCAGCCGGCCGCGAGCGCCGCGCTCTGCCCGCTTCGCGCGCGAAGGCGCAGCACCCGCAGGTGGGGCGTGGCCGCCGCGAGGCGCGCCAGCTCGGCGGCCGAGCCGTCGGTCGAGGCATCGTCCACCGCCAGGATCTCGATGGCCCGGTGGCCCAGCGCCGCCAGGATCTCCGCGAGGAGCGGCGCCACGCTCTCCCGTTCGTCGTGCACCGGCAGGACCACCGACACGGCGGGCGCACCGGCGTCCCGCGGATCTCCACCCAACGGCCCATCCCTGGTCCGGGTGCGGGAGAACGTAGGAGCGGCGGCGGGCCGAATCAAGTTGACACCCGTCCGCACGCCTGCGGATTATTCCGCGAGCACTCCTCCACTTCAATCTGGAGCGTCCGATGTCCGAGACCTTCTCCCGACGTGCCTTCCTCGGCGCCGCCACCGGCGTGGCCGCGGGCGCCGCCCTCGGGATTCCCGGCCCCGTTCTCGCGGCCCCCGCCGTCCACGTCCGTCCCCCGGCCCGTCCAGTCGCCGTCGCCTCCGCCAACGGGATCCGGGGCGTGGAGCGCGCCGGGCAGCTGGTGAGCGAGGGCATGGACACGCTCGACGCCGCGGTCGAGGGCGTCAAGATCCAGGAGCTGGATCCCGACGACAGCTCCGTCGGCTACGGCGGCCTTCCCAACGAGGACGGCGTGGTTCAGCTGGACGCGTCCTGCATGCACGGGCCCACCAGGCGGGCTGGCGCCGTCGGCGCGCTCGAGGGCATCAAGACGCCGAGCGTCGTGGCCAAGTACGTGCTGCTGTACACGAACCACATCCTGCTCGTGGGCGAAGGCGCCAAGCGGTTCGCGCTCTCGTACGGGTTCGAGGAGGAGGATCTCCTCACGCCGCAGAGCCGGGAACGCTGGCTCCGCTGGCGCGCCAACCGCGGGCCGGAGGACGACTGGCTCAATGTTCCGGACGACGCGCACATGGGCGTCCGGCCCACCGGAACCATCAACCTGAACTGCGTGAACCCGAAGGGCGAGATCTCGTCCGTGACGACCACCAGCGGGCTCGCGTGGAAGATCCCGGGCCGCGTGGGCGATTCACCCATCATCGGCGCGGGCCAGTACTGCGACAACGCCATCGGCGCCGCGGGCTCCACG
>Ga0214471_10003358_pt1 | contig 12431 bp, 8 predicted proteins | sample RVTome_5_FD_207665 | JGI IMG/M metagenome (GOLD analysis project Ga0214471, IMG submission 207665) | Soil microbial communities from uranium-contaminated site in the Upper Colorado River Basin, Wyoming, United States - RVT142D155 | ecosystem: Environmental > Terrestrial > Soil > Contaminated >...
TAAAGAAGTATACCGATATGTACCGCGGCGAAGAAAAACGCATCTTGCGTTTGCGGCCGGGCATTACCGACTGGGCTTCGATCTGGAATTCCGACGAGGGCGGCGTGCTGAAAGGCGCCGCTGATCCCGAGAAGGCCTACGAAGAGTTGCTGCGACCCACCAAGATTCGGCTACAGCTCCGTTATGTCGAGGAGCAATCGGTTTTCATCGACGCGAAGATCCTCGTCTATACGCTGATCCGGCTGTGCAACAGGAGTTGGCTGCCGCCTGAGATTTCCGGGTATGGCATGCCGCGGCCAAGCAGTCTGCGTACCGCGGAGGCAGTGCGCAAGGCCTTGTAGGGGCGTAGCGTGCCACGCCCTCTTAACCGGTGCGGCGACCAGGCATGGTCTGTGCACTCCGAGTTCCAGTAGCGCAGCTTGCCTCGCAGCTTGTCTGCGGCGGGCAAGGAGGGCGTAGCACGCTGCGCCGCTACGCAGACCGACAGGCCAGCGCCCGGCAAGCGTCGTCCGGTCTGCTCGCGGTTCCAGCGCTTCAGCGCGTACAGAATCACGTTTCTTATCCCCCCGGTTTGCAGCAGTCTTGTAGGAGAAACGAAAGGATAAATACGAGATGCAGTCATTCGTCCCCAAGGCGGCCGTCGCAACACCGGCCATCGCCAACGGTAAGCCGCTTTTTGAGAAGCTGCTGCCGATTGTTCAACCCGAGCTGCCCCTGGCGATCCGACAAAACGGAACGGCCGGTGTGTTCGAAGAAATTCTGCATTCCGGATCTCTAACCAACGGCAAGTGGGTGCGGGCGTTCGAACGAAAGGCCTCCGAAACGCTGGGAGTCGCCGAATGCGTCGGCGTTTCGAGCTGCACTTCCGGGCTGATGCTGGTGTTGCGTTGCCTGGGTCTGAGCGGCGAAGTGATCCTGCCGAGCTTTACGTTTTTTGCCAGCGGCCATGCCGTCCTTTGGAACGGCCTCGAGCCGGTGCTGGTGGACTGCGATCCGGAGACATTTCTGATCGAGCCCGAGGAGGTGCGCCAGGCGATCACTCCCCGCACCGCGGCGATCATGGCTGTACACACCTTCGGCAACCCGGCGCCGGTCGAGGAGTTGGAAGCGATCGCCCGGCAGCACGGTCTGGCGCTGCTGGTCGACGCGGCCCACGGCTTCGGCGCGCGGATCGCGGAGCGCGGCATGGGCGGCGCGGGCTCGGCCGAGGTCTTCAGCCTGAGTCCGACGAAGCTGTTGGTCGCTGGAGAAGGCGGGCTTGTCGCAACCAACGACGCCGCGTTGGCCGAGAGGCTGCGCGCGGCGCGGAATTACGGCGACGATGGCCACTACGACTGCGAAGTTCTCGGTCTCAACGCCCGCCTGACCGAGATCCAGGCTCAGTTGGCGCTGATGGGTCTGGAGGGTCTGCAGGAGCGCGTGGCACGCAGAAACCACCTGGCGGCGCTCTATGAACAACGGCTGTCGGGCCAGAGCGGGCTGTCCTTCCAAAGAATCCGTCCCGACGCCACGCCCAGCCGCAAGGACTTCGGCATCGTGATCGACGAGGCGGACTTCGGGATTTCCCGCGACCAGCTTCACGAAGCCTTGCTGCGCCAGAACGTGCAGACCAGGAAGTATTTCTATCCCCCGCTGCACCGCCAGAAGCTCTATAAGGACTGCCGGCGCGGAAAGATGACCCACACCGACGCCGTCAGCTCGCGGATTCTGAACTTCCCGATCTATTCCTCCTTGTCCGACGAGACGGTGGAATCCATCGTCGAGGGCGTCCTGTGGATCCGCGAAACGCTGGCGCAGAGCAGGCTCGCCGCCGCGAGCTCAACGTAAACCGGCACACTGGGAGCGGCACGCGCCCTGGAGCAGACCAAGACGATGGATGGCGGCAGACCGGCTTTCTTGATCACGATCGACACCGAAGGCGACAACCTTTGGTCGAAACCGGCGTCCGCCCGCACCGAGAACGCGAAGTTTCTGCCCCGCTTTCAAAAGCTGTGCGAGCGCCATCGGTTCAAGCCAACCTGGCTGACCGATTGGGAGATGGCCAACAGCCCGGTCTTCCGCGAGTTTGCGCACGACATGCTGCGGCGCGGCGCAGGTGAAATCGGCATGCATCTGCATGCCTGGGACACGCCGCCGCTGGTTTCGCTGACCGCCGACGACAGCAAGCACCACCCCTATCTGTTCGAGTTTCCCGAGCGCCTGATGCGGGAAAAGATCAAGCGGCTGACGGCGCTGCTGGAAGGCCGCTTTGACACCAAAATGGTGAGTCACCGCGCCGGGCGCTGGGGTTTTACCACCCGCTATGCGCGGCTACTGGTCGAACTCGGCTACCGTGTCGACTGCTCGGTGACTCCGTTCGTGAACTGGAGCGGCGTGAAGGGCCATCCGAACGGCTCCGGCGGCTGCGACTTCAGCCGTTTCCCCTCCCATCCCTACTTCGTGGACCTGGGCGACATCCGCCGGGAAGGCAGTTCTGCGTTGCTGGAAGCCCCTGTAACGATCGTGCGAAAATATCCCTTGGCACAGCCGATCGAGGACCACATCCCGCTGCTGCGGCGCTATGTCGGGCGGGTCTTTCCCGCGGTGGTTTGGCTGCGGCCGACAGGGCGCAACCGGCGGTTCCTGACCGGACTTCTGGAGCAAGCCCGCGAGCAGGGCTGGCCCTACGTGGAATTCATGCTACATTCTTCAGAGCTGATGCCTGGGGGCAGCCCGACCTTTCGCAACGAAGCAAGCGTCGAGAAGCTCTACCAGGACCTGGAGGCGCTTTTCGAGGCCGCCGCCGGGCATTTCCAGGGAGCAACGCTGCGCGAGTTCCGCGCTGCGTGGGCAGCGCAGCGTGCCCGTCCGGATAGCGCCTCCCGCGGGCAGTGCGAGCGATTCAGCGAGGCAGCAAGGTCCGCGGTAGGCGCGGACTAAGCAGAGCAGCCCGGCCGCCGCCAAGCCGGCGATCCGTCGAAACCAAACGTCCAGCAGTTTTCGGTATCGAGGACGATAGCATGAAGAAACGCATTGGACGCTATCAGATCGACCGCGAGATGGACTCGGCCGAAGGCTTTCCGGCATACCTGGCGTTCGACCGCGAATCCGGCCGCAATATTGTTCTCGAACGGATCCCCGACGCCGGCTCCGACCGGACCGAACGCAGGCAAGCCCGCGAAACAAACCGCAACAAAGCGCAGCGGGCCACCGGCCTGCGTCATGCGCACATCGCACAGACCTACGACGTTGTCGAGGAAGGCGGCGCGCTGTGGGTGGCGCGGGAACCGGTCAAAGGCGAGACTCTTGAGAATCTGCTTTGTACGGATGCCGCCATCTCCAAAGACCTGATCAGTCTGGTTCTCTACCACACGGCGAGTTGCCTCGACTACGCGCATCAGCTCGGCGTCCAGCACGGGCGGCTTTCGCCGGCCGAGCTGTTGTTCCTGGATGACGGCACGCTGCGAGTCCTGGGTTTCTGGAGGCCGTGCCTCGCTTCCAGCGGCGATGTTTCCGCCTTTGATTCGCCGCACTATTCCGCGCCCGAACAGATTCGCGGGCTGACGCCCGGGCCCGCGGCCGATCAGTACTCGCTGGCCTCGATCGTGTTTGAGTTGCTGACGGGTGTGACGCCTTTTCAGGGCGACGCTATTGCGGTCCGCAACCGGATCGTACTCGACGTGCCCGCTGACCCCTCAACATTCAACTCTTCTTTGGGCGAGGAAGCGGCGGGCGTTCTGCTGCGGGCTCTGAACAAAACCCCCGGCGAGCGCTTCGGCAGTTGCCAGGAGTTCGTGCGAGCGCTCGACGGAGCCTTTGAAACACCGCCGATTTGGCGGCTTCCGGCGGAATACCACGGTCGTGAAGCAAACGTTTCCACCAGGAATCCTGCCGGGCAGTTGGAGGGAGAGGTTACCGAAGCATTGCTGCGCGAAGTCCTGCTCGATCGTCCCGCCCCACGCAAGAGTCTGCAAACGATTCCCAGCCGACTCAAGGTGGCCGGCCTGGCGGCGATTGCTCTGGTTGCGGCAGTGCTGATGCTCCTCTGGGCCGTGAGTTCCTCGCGGGAAGTCGCGGCAACCGCTGATCTGACGGTCTCCGCGGCTTCCCCGCCCCCGGCCGTGGTGCATCAGCCTTACTCATTCCCTCTGCGGGCCACTGGCGGCCGGAGTCCCTACGAGTGGTCTGTTGTGGAAGGTCAACTCCCGGAAGGGCTGACCCTACAGGCGGAAGGAATCATCAGCGGCCAGCCCGACTCCGCGGGCGTGTTTGACGTGCGGGTTCAGGTGAAGGGATCGGGCTCCGAGGCGGCCACGGTGACGCAACAGCTCAGTCTCACGGTGAAGCAAGGTCCGCGGATCAAGTCCGCCGAGGCTTTGCCTCCCGCTGCAGTGGGTCGCGGGTATTCTTATCCCCTGGGCGTTGAGGGCGGGCAACGCCCCTACCGCTGGGCGATGACCAGTGGCAGCATTCCGCCCGGGTTATCCCTCAACGGGTTCAGCGGGTTTCTCGGCGGGCGAGCCGAAGCAGCGGGCAGCTATCGGTTCAGCATCAGCGTCAGCGATCTGTTTGCTGCCACCTCAACCCGCGCGTTCGAGCTGACGGTAACACCGGCCGGCGATGCCGAGGCTGTCGAAAGGGTTGCCCGAGCGGTCAGCCCGGGCGCTGCCGCGGGCGGCGAGTAGGCGCCCCACCTCTCGAAGCATGACTTGATCCACGAGCCCTCCCGATCTCTCCGAAAAACGGATTTTCCGCGCAAAGAACATGCAGCCGTTCTACTTTTCGGCGCCGGAGGCGGACCTGTTTGCTGTCTACCATGAGCCGCGGGCCGCGCCGGCGCGGCAGCCCGCCGTGCTGCTGTGCTATCCGTTGGGCCACGAATACCTCAATGCGCATCGCGCCTACCGCCAGATCGCGATGTTGCTAAGCCAAGCCGGGTTTCCGGTGCTGCGCTTTGACTTTCTGGGCTGCGGAGACTCGGGAGGGTCTTCCGAGCAAGCCGGCGTCGAGGCGTGGCTAGGCAACGTTTCTCAGGCGGTGGCCGAGCTCAAAGCGAAATCGGGCGCCACCAGACTATGCTTCGTGGGCCTGCGCTTCGGAGCGACCCTGGCGCTGCTGGCCGCCTCAAAGACCGGGCCGGTCGAGAGTCTGGTGTTGTGGGACCCGATCGTGAAAGGAAACGGCTACCTGCACGAGTTGGAGCTGTTTCACAAACGCGTGCTCGACATGACGGAAAGCTTTTCCCACGGCGTGCTCCGGCCGCCGGCCTACGACGGCTTGTCGTTGTTCGGATTCGGAGCGCAACTCCGGCACGAACTGGGCGCGGTCGATTTGTTGTCGATGCACCGCAAGCCGGCGGAGCGTGTTCTGCTGCTGGAAAGCGCGGCCGAATCCAATGCCAGTCCTCTAACCAGGCATCTGCAACAGTGGGGTTCGAGCGTCGAGCGCAAATACATCCCTGGCGACGAATCCTGGCGGCAGAGTTTTGACTCCGTATTACTTCCCGGGCAGTCTGTCCCGGCTGTCGTTCATTGGGTTTCCGAGGTGTGCAAGTGAAGCAGGAAGCGGTGCTGTTCGGCGATGGGCAGTCATTGAGCGGCGTGATTACTTACCCCGACAAGCCCCTCCGTGGGGCTCCGGCAGTAGTTTTCCTGAGCGCCGGCGTCATTCACCGCGTCGGGCCGAACGGCCTTTACGCGCGCCTTTGCGGGGAGCTGGCAGCCAGCGGTTTTCTGACGTTGCGGTTCGACTTCTCCGGCATCGGCGATAGCCTGCCGCGCGCCGACCACCTGGTCTTTTCGCAAAGCTCTTTGCTGGAGTCGCAGGCTGCGATGGATTTCCTGACCGCGACCACGGGCGTCCGGCGCTTCGTGATGGCAGGGCTGTGCTCGGGGGCTTTTGCGGCGGTGAAAACGGCGTCGCACGATTCGCGCGTCCAGGGCGCCATCGTCCTCAACGCGCAGACTTTGCAGGACGGGGACCAAAACGAGTTTCAGATTTACGCTTTCAACCGCTCGGTCGCCAGGCACTTGATGAGACCGCGCACATGGTGGAAAGTGATTAGCGGCACGGCGCGGTTCGAAGGCAAGCTTGAGATTTTGGCCGACCAACTCACGGGACTATTCCGGAGACGACGCCTGGCGCGGTCCGCCCGCTCGATTGTGCGGCAACTCCAGGCTCTCACCGAGCGCAGCGTCAACCTGCTGTTTATCTACGCCAAGGGCGACCCTGGCCTGGAGTATTTCAGGCTGCTCGGCGAACACGAGATCGAGCGGCTGCGCGAAAGCGGCCGGCTGCAACTGCAGATCATCTCCGGCACCGATCACATTTTTGCCCCGCCCGAGGCGCTGCAAAAGGTCCGCCGCGCGTGCGTCGAATGGCTGGAACGGGTCCACGGCCCGGCCGATGACGCCTTGCGCGCCAACGCACCCAGCTTGTCGCTGCCGGTCCCTCCCAGTGTGCTGACGAGCCGCCAGGAGCCGGCGCCCGATCCGGGTTTGAACCTCTCCTTTGAGCGATTCCTGAATTGACCGCGCGGTCGATTGCAGGCGGCGTAACGTTTGACGACGAGGGAGTCGTGTACCTCACCCATGCGGGTGAGGCTCGGATCGCCTGCGGCGATTCAGGCAGGTGTGTTGCTTGTTGGCCTGGGATTAATCAATTACCTTCCGATTCGGGCTAACTAAATTAACAGCGCCCGCAAAACCCGGCTCGCAAGAAAGCCCCGGAGCGCGAATCCAATTTCGCCCTCCGGGGCTTTTTGTGTTTTTGGATTTCCCCCGTGGCGAAACCGTTCAGCGGACGACACGGATTGGGCGCCGCGGCCCGTCGCCCCCCGCGCGTTTACAGCCGGAAGATCTTATCCGAGCGCAAAGACTTCAGCGCGTTCCGCGTATCGACCACAAGCGGAGCGGCATCCAGCAACGCCGCATAGTCGACATTCGAGTGGTTCGTGACGATCACGCAGCAGTCGGATTGAGCCGCCGCCTGCTTGAGATCCTGCGACTGCAGCGTCAGCCCGTGCAGCTTCAGCTCGGGAACGAACGGATCGCTGTAACTCAGCAGCGCGCCGCGCTGGTCGAGAGCGGCGATGACCTCGAGAGCCGGTGATTCGCGGATGTCGGAAACGTCGCGCTTGTAAGCGACGCCCACGATATGCACTCGCGAGCCCTTGACCGGCTTGCAGTGTTCGTTGAGCGCCGCCTGCACTTTGTCGGCCACGAAGAACGGCATCTGGCCGTTGATGTGCGAGGCGAGCTCGATGAAGCGCGGCTCGTAGCCGGCCTGCTTGATCTTCCAGGAAAGGTAGTGCGGGTCGACCGGAATGCAATGTCCGCCCAGGCCGGGGCCGGGATAAAACGGCATGAAGCCGAAAGGCTTCGTCGCCGCGGCATCGATCACTTCCCAGACGCCGATCCCCATGCGGTCGCACATCAGCGCCACTTCATTCGCGAGGCCGATGTTGATCATCCGAAAGGTGTTTTCCAGCAGCTTGACCATCTCGGCGACGCGCGTCGAACCAACCGGCACGACCGTATCCATGACCTGCGAGTAGAACAGCGCGCCGATGCTGGTGCACTGCGGCGTAACACCGCCGATCACCTTCGGGATGTTGCGCGTGTGGAACGTCGGGTTGCCCGGATCGACCCTTTCCGGCGAGAAGCACAGGAAAAAGTCTTGGCCGACCTTGAGGCCGGAATTCTCGAGAACCGGCAGGATGGCTTCCTCCGTCGTGCCCGGATAAGTGGTCGACTCCAGAATGATCAGCATCCCCGGATGCAGGAAGGCCGCCAGCAGCGCCGTGGCGTCCATGATGAAGCTCATGTCCGGGTCTTTGGTCTTCCGTAACGGCGTCGGCACGCAGATGCTGACCGTATCGCATTCCGCCAGCACCGAAGCGTCGAGCGAAGCCGTCAGCTTCCCTGCGGCGGCCAACTCGGAAAACAGATTGGACTCCACATCCGGGATATAAGAACGTCCGTTCCGAACGGCCTCGATCTTGGACTCGTCTTTGTCGATGCCAACGACCGAGAACCCCGCCCTGCCCAGTTCCGTCGCCAGCGGCAAGCCGACATAGCCGAGCCCGATCACGCTTGCTTTGGCCGTGCGAGCCCGGATGCGGTTAGCCAGCGCTTCCGCCGCGGACGCCGAAGGTAGCGTTGTATTCGTAGTCTGCATAGTCATATTGTCGAAAATCTTACCGGAAAGCGGTTTCAAGCCCCTTTCGATATCGCTTTCTGCACGGCGCCCGACAGGCGGTCTATCAAGCGGCCCGCACGTTTTCCGTTTTGGCTGCGCTCGTCGTACAAACCCGCCAGTTGTCCCAGCGACTGAAACACCATGTCGCGCGGCGTCAGCAGGACGCCCGTCCGCTGCCGCAGCTCGCGAATCACTTGCACGGAAAGCAGGGAGTGTCCGCCGAGGTCGAAGAAGTTGTCGTTGAGGCCAAGGCCGTCGACGCCGAGGGCTGCCCCCCAGACTTCCGCGACGAGCTGCTGCATCGGCGTGTGCGGTTGGGCGGCCGCCGCTATCGAAAGTTTGTCCGGCGCGGGCGCCGGAAGCGTCCGGCGGTCAATCTTTCCGTTGGGCGTGAGCGGGAATCTGTCCAGCGCCACGAACCGCGAGGGGACCATGAACTCGGGCAACTGCTTGCGAGTGAATTCCCGCAGCTCTTGATTCGAGGCCGCCTGCCCCGTCTCGGCGACATAATAGGCCGCGATATACGGGTCGCCCGGAGAGTCCTCGCGGATCAACGCGCAGGAAGCCTGCACCGCGGGATGGCGCGCCAGAACCGCCTCGATTTCGCCGAGCTCGATGCGGAAGCCGCGTAATTTGACCTGATCGTCGAGCCGCCGCAAAAAGTCGAGCCCGCCATCGGCGCGCCAGCGAATCACGTCGCCGCTTTTGTACAGACGACCGGGACCGAATGGGTTGGGGATGAATTTCTCGGCCGTCAGCTCCGGCCGGAACAGGTATTCGCGCGCCAGCCCATCGCCCCCAATGTAGAGTTCTCCGAAAACGCCGATCGGATTCGGCTGCAGATGAGAGTTCAGAACATAGAGCTGCGTGTTGGCTATGGCCCGGCCGACCGAGAGCCGGTCCTCGCCCCGTTCAACTTTCGTAATCGTTGAATAGATCGTCGTTTCGGTGGGGCCGTATGCGTTCCAGACGCCGTGGCTCCGATCGAGAAGCTGATTCGCCAGCGCGCGCGGCAGCCGCTCGCCGCCGCTAAGAATCTTCAGATCGGGTTTGCCCTGCCACCCCGCTTCCACCAGCAAACGCCAGGTCGCCGGCGTGGCTTGCATGAACGTCGAGCGCGAGGTAACGAGCAGCTTCGCCAGGCGACTCCCATCGGTGGCAGCCTCGCGGCTCGCGAGAGTGAGGCACGCGCCGCTGATGAGCGGCATGTAGATGTCCAGCTCGGTGATGTCGAACGAGAGCGAGGAAACGGCCAGCAGCCGGTCCCGTTCGCTAAAGCCCGTTTCGCGGCGGATCGACTCGAGCAGGTTCACCAGCGCCCTGTGGTCAATGGCGACGGCTTTCGGCTTGCCCGTCGAGCCCGAAGTGTAGAGCACGTAGGAGAGATCCTGCTGCGAAACAACAGGCAGCTCGATCTCTTCCTCCGCCGCGCCCCAGTCGAACTGATTCAAGTCGACCACGTTCGGGACCTTCGCCGGCAACTCATCTTTGAGGTGCGACTGCGTGAGCAGTACCGTCACGCCGCCGTCTTCGACCATGAATGCCAGGCGCTCCTTCGGATAAGCCGGGTCGAGCGGCACATACGCGGCGCCGGCGGTGAGAACGCCGAGCATGGCCACGATCGCTTCGAGCGAGCGGTCCACATAGAGACCGATCAACGTGCCGCGTCCCACGCCGATCTTGCGCAGGCGCTTTGCGAGGAGCTTGGAACGCCGGTCCAACTCTCCGTAGGTCAGCGTGTCGCCCTCGCAGGTCACGGCTGGGGCTTCCGGATTCCGCGAGGCGCTCTGTCGCACCAGTTCGTGTACGCACAGAGGCGAATAGGCTCCCGCGGTCTTGTTCCAATCCACCATCAACTGCTGTTTCTCGGCCGCGGTGAGAATCGGCACCGCCGCCACGGGACGGTCCGGGTCCGCGAGGACTCCCCGCAGCAGCATCTCCAAATGACCGAGCATGCGCTCGGCGGTAGCGGCGTCGAATAAGTCGGTATCGTATTCGAGGCAGCAACCCAGACCTTCACCGGTGTCTTGCGCCGTCAGGTGCAGATCGAAGCGGGCGGCGCCGAGGTCCACCTCGAAAACACGAGCTTCCTTGCCGGTCAGATTCAGCTTGTGAGTCTGCGCGTCCTGCAGGACGAACATCACCTGGAACAGCGGCGTATGGCTGGCGCTGCGTTGCGGGTGAAGCGTCTCGACGAGCTGATCAAACGGGACCTCCTGATGGGCGAAGGCTTCCAGGGCGACTTCCCGCACCCGCCGGATCACTTCCCGGAAGCTCGGCGCGCCCGAAAAGTCGCCGCGGAACACGAGCGTATTGAGGAAAAAGCCGACAAGCCCTTCGGTCTCTTCCTTCGTGCGCCCGGTGATGGGCGACCCCACGCAGAAGTCCGTTTGCCCGCAGTAGCGGTGCATCAGAGTCTCGAAGGCCGCCAGCAGCACCACGAAGAACGTGGCGCCTTCGTGGCCGGCGATCTTTTTCAGCTCGACGGAGATGCTCTCGGGAAGCGTTCGTTGCGCGATTGCCCCGCGCATCGCCCGCTCGGCCCGCAGCGGCCGGTCCGTGGGCAGGTCGAGAACGGCCGCCGCGCCGGCGAGTTTCTTTTTCCAGTACTCGAGATCCTCCTGCAGCACGCTCGCGAGTCGTTCGCGTTCCCAGACCGCGTAGTCGGCGTATTGAATCGGCAAGGGCCGCGGATTCGGTTCCCGCCCTTTGGAATACGCCTTATAAAACTCCTCCAGCTCCGGAAAAACGATGCCGAGCGACCAGGCGTCCGCTGCGATGTGGTGAAGGGTCAGCAGCAATACGTGTTCTTCGGCGGCCAACTGCACCGAGGCCGCGCGAATCATCAGATCGGAGGCCAGGTCGAACGGCCGCCGCGCTTCGTCTTCCAGCAGCCGGTGGACCTTCTCGTCGCTCGGCGCCAGTCCGGCGCCCTGCCAATCGAAATAGCGCAGTTCCACCGGCCGCGGCTCCTGAACGGTCTGCAGCGGCGTCGCGCCTTCGTGGTGATAGGTTGTGCGCAAAATTTCGTGCCGCATGACGAGGCTGTCGAAAGCCTGCTGCAAGGCTTTCCTATCCAGCGAGCCCTCGATGCGCAGCGCTTTCGTCACGTTGTAGGCGGAGCGATGCGCGTTGAACTGATCGAGGTACCACAGGCGGTGTTGCGCGAACGACAGCGGGGCAGGCCCATTGCCCTCTCGCGGCAGGATCGGCAGCTTTGCCGGATCCCCGCCTTCTTTTCGCAGCAACAGTTGTAACAACTCCCGTTGGTCCGAGGACAGACTCGTCAACTCACCCACACTCATCCAGCTTACCCCTTGCTCGCGCCTTCTTTGTGCGCTTTCAGCAGAGCCTTCACTTCCTGCGCGGACAACTTCTTGATGCGTTCCTGAAGACTCGCTACGCGGTCGGCTTGCGCCGGCGCCGCTGCCGTGTCTTCCTCGATTCGTCCGCCGACCATGGAGTGGATCAGGACGTGACTCTTGCTCAGATCAAACCAGGCACGGATCTGGTCGAAGTCAATCGTGCCGATGCTGCACAGGCCGACGCCGTGCTGATAGGCGCGGCTTTCCAATAGATGCGTCATGATGCCGGCTTCCATCGTTGCGAAATGCAAGGAGCGCTCGCCGTAGCCGGGCGCCAGGGCCGCAAATTCACAGACGAAGAACAACGAGAACGCCGCTTCGTCGAAAATCGGCGTATTGATAAACGGAATATGAATATCGCGGCTGATCTCCACCTTCGGCTTGAGCACCACCAGCCGATGATCGACCGGGTGGTAGTAATAGACGCCGGCTTCCAACCCCTCGACGCGGCCCGTCTTGCAGTGCAGGTAAACCTGCGTCGGATACAGACCGCCCGGCGATCCGTAGAGATATTTTGTATTCCCTTCGATCGTCACCGGACGAAGGTAGCTCAGCAACCGGCTGATCGCCTCGAAGGGCACCGGGCGCAGCGAGAAGCGGCGGTAGCTGCGCCGCTTGCGGTATTCCTCGAGCAGCTCACGGGACGCTTCGATGGGAGCCAACGGGATCGACGGCTTGTTCCCGTCATCCTTGCGAACACCCGGCTTCGACTCCTTGAATCGGCTACGTTCCTCGGGGTTGATCATCACCGGGTAGGAGGCGATCATCTCCGAGACCGCGTCGCGAACCTTCGAGCCGTTGCTTGCGCCTGGGCCTTGCGCCTGCTGGCCCAAGTGCCGGTCGTAATACTCGGCGAGCCTGGCGACCGTCTGCATCCGAAAGATGTGA
>Ga0214471_10003359_pt1 | contig 12430 bp, 15 predicted proteins | sample RVTome_5_FD_207665 | JGI IMG/M metagenome (GOLD analysis project Ga0214471, IMG submission 207665) | Soil microbial communities from uranium-contaminated site in the Upper Colorado River Basin, Wyoming, United States - RVT142D155 | ecosystem: Environmental > Terrestrial > Soil > Contaminated >...
CGATCCCGAGCCGGCGTCGAGCGACCATTCCGTCGTGAGTTGTGGCAACACCGCGGATGCGGAAAACCACGGTGCCATCGCCAGGGTCTGAGCGATCGCCAGGAGCCAGAGATGGCGCCGCTTGCTGGTCATGAGGGAGACTTCATCGTTGGGATGCGGTGAAGGTATCGCTGGTCCTCCCGATTGCCTACTTTAGCCGCGTGAAAAAGCCACCCATACCCTCGGTGGAATTCCGGGGGGTCAGCAAGACGTTCGGGAGCACGAGAGCGGTTGCATCGCTTTCCCTGGAGGTTGCCCCCGGCGAGTTCTTCTCGCTTCTGGGTCCCTCCGGTTGCGGAAAGACCACCACGCTCCGTCTCCTTGCTGGTCTCGAGGAACCCGATCGAGACGGTGGCGCAATCCTCATCGACGGCGCACCCGTCACCGACCTTCGACCCTACGAACGCGACTTGTCGATGGTCTTCCAGCACTATGCGCTGTTCCCTCATCTCTCCGTCGCCCGTAATGTTGCCTTTGGTCTGGAGCAGCGATCGGTGCCTGCCGCAGAACGGACGACACGGGTGCGCGACGCCCTCGCTCTCGTTCGGCTCAACCCCGAGCAATTCGGCAACCGGATGCCCTCCGAACTGTCTGGTGGCCAACGGCAGCGGGTGGCGCTCGCGCGAGCGCTGGTCATTGAACCCTCGATCCTGCTCCTGGACGAACCGCTCGGGGCGATCGATCTCAAGCTTCGAAAACAGATGCAACTCGAACTCAAGGCACTCAAGCGGACCTTGGGAATCACATTCATCTACGTCACGCACGACCAGGAGGAGGCCCTCACGCTATCTGATCGCATCGCGGTCATGGACCACGGTGAAGTAGTCCAGATCGGCGGCCCGGCGGAGATCTATGAATCCCCTCGCTCGGCCTTTGTGGCGGAGTTCATTGGGGAATCCAATTTCCTGTCGGGCACCGCCCTGAGGGAACAGGATGGGCTCTGGACTATTGGTCGCGACGATCTCGAATTCAGGATCCCCGCACAACCGGGCATCGCAACGGGTTCCTCGGTGACCGTCGCCGTTCGCCCAGAATGGCTCAGAGTCTGTGCTCCGGGCCAGACACCCGGTAACGCGAACATGATACCAGCCACGGTGCGGGAAGTCGTGTACCTCGGTGAGACCTTGCAGGTGGTGGCAGAGGTGACGGCAACGGGAAAGGCCATGCGGGTCACCGTCCCCAACGAGGGACAGCTCAAGAACCCGATCGCATGGAAGACGGGTGACGAGATCGTGCTCACCTGGCTGCCCGGGGACAGTCAGGTGCTCGAGGAAAACTGGTCGTGAGGAGTACGAGGCAGCGACGGATTCTCGCTCGGATCGTGTCCAAGCCGTCCACGCTCCTCGCACCCGCCGGCATCTGGCTCATCGTGTTCTTTGTCGTCCCCCTCGGCGTGATGATGGTGTACAGCTTCATGCCAAGGGGCGTCTATGGTGGTGTGGATTCGGGATTCACCCTTGAGCACTATCGACGGTTCCTCGATCCCCTGTATCTGTCCATCCTCCTCAGGACGACACTGATGGCCGCTGGGTGCACGACTATCTGTCTCGCACTCGGCTACCCCGTTGCCTATGCCATCTCGCGCGCCCGGCGATGGAAGCACGTGCTGCTCCTGCTCGTGATCATGCCGTTCTGGACCAGCTTCTTGGTACGGACATTCGCCATGATCTTTCTCATGAGAGACACTGGGTTGATCAACTCGGTGCTGATGCGCCTCGGCCTCATCACCGAGCCCATCGTGATGCTCTACACCCCTTTTGCGGTGATGGCCGGTCTGGTGTACACCTTCCTCCCGTTCATGATCCTCCCCATCTACGCATCTCTCGAGCGACTCCCAACTTCCTTTCTCGAGGCCGCGGAGGTACTTGGTGCGAAGCCCTCCGCGCGCTTCCGCCGGATCATCTTCCCCCTCTCCCTACCCGGTGTGGTCGCCGGGTCTCTCCTCGTGTTCGTTCCGGCGCTCGGCTCCTTCATTCCCTCCGACCTGCTGGGGGGCGCCAAACAGATGCTCATCGGGAATCTGGTGCAAAACCAGTTTGGGGCCGCGAGGAACTGGCCCTTTGGATCTGCAGCCTCGTTTGTGGTGATGGCGGTCGTCCTTCTGGGCGTGATGGCCTATCTGCGATCGGGTCGTGGTGAACTGGCCACTTCACTCCGGGATATCGGATGACGGGTCGTCTGCCACGCTGGCTAGGGGTGGTGGCGGGAAGTGTCTTCCTCTTTCTCCACCTCCCGATTCTGATTCTGGTGGCGTTCTCCTTCAACGCATCGCGCTTCTCGGCCGGGTGGAACGGCTTCACCCTCGATTGGTATCGCGCGATGACCAGGCGCCCCGATATCCTCCGGGGACTCTATCTGAGTTTGGAGATCGGCCTGACCTCCGCGGTCATCTCGACGGTCCTGGGGACGGCGCTCGCCTTGGCACTGCATCGCTACCGGTTTCGCGGACGAGCTACGCTGGAGAGCATGATGTACGTGCCTCTCGTGACTCCGGAGATCGTAGTCGGGATTTCCTTGCTCGCCCTGTTCGCCGCGCTCAATATCTCGCTCGGGGTGGGGACGATTCTGATTGCACACGTCGCGTTCAGTATCTCGTTCGTCACGGTGATCATCGGAGCCCGGCTTGCCGGCATGGACCGCAGTCTGGAGGAAGCGGCCCTAACCCTCGGCGCAGATGAGTTCACCACCCTGGTCCGGGTAACCATTCCCCAACTGCTGCCCGGTATCGTTGCCGGAGCACTGCTGGCATTCACCCTGTCGTTCGATGACTACGTGATCACTTCGTTCGTCACCGGGAGCGGGACATCGACGCTTCCGGTGGTGATCTATGGCATGGTTCGGCGTACCATCGAGCCGACGGTCAACGCGGTGAGTGCAGTGGTGTTGGGTATGACGACTCTGCTCATCTATGTTGCCGACTGGATCAGCCGTAGGGGTGCCAAGTGACGAAAGGGTGTACACGCCGCGAATTCATCACCTCGAGCCTCACGGCAAGTGTTGGCCTCGGACTGGGGGCCGCCCTCGCCTGCGAACCAGTGCGACAAGAGGAGATGCCCGGCGATTCGATGGTTGGTGGCGGTGCGTTGGAGGACGAACTCACCATCTACAACTGGTCGGACTACATCGGGACGACCACAGTCTCCGATTTCGAACGCGAGTTTGGCGTCCGTGTCATTTACGACACCTATGAGAGCAACGAGGACCTCCTCGCCAAGCTGCAGGCAGGTGCACGTGGATACGACCTGATTTGTCCCACTGGCTACGCAGTTGACGTTCTTCGGGCCTTCGATCTGCTGGCTCCGCTCGATCGAAGCCTGCTCTCCAACTGGGAAAACCTGTCACCGGAGTTCCTGGGCCGGTCGTTCGATCCGGAAAACCAGTATACCGTGCCTTGGCTCTGGGGCCTCAGCGGCATCGCTTACCGGGCTGACCTCGTCGCCTCCCCACCGGACAGCTGGGGTGTCTTCCTCGATGAGGCCTATCGGGGGAAGATGACCCAGCCCGACGACATGCGGGATGTGATCGGGTGCTGGCTCAAGTACCGGGGACATTCGGGGAATTCCCGGGATCCGGAAGAACTGGCTCAGGCCAAGGCCGATGCCATTCAGGCCAAGGAGAATCTCAAGTCATTCGTCTCCGCGCCCGTCAAGGACCAGCTCATCGCTGGGGATGTCTGGATCGCTCAGTTGTGGAACGGTGACACGGCACAGGCGCGTGCCGAGGAACCCGAAGTGGCGTTCAAGATTCCCCGCGAAGGAAGCATGCTGTATCTCGATTCGATGGCGATCCCGAGATCCGCCAGGCACCCCAAGGCGGCACACGCGTTTCTCAACTTCATCTTGCGTCCGGAAGTCGCTGCTGGCATCAGTGATCGATCGGGGTATGGCTCTCCCAACGCTGGTGCTCTCCCACTGCAAACGCGGCCCGGATTGGTGCCCACCCCGGAAGAATTCGTCCGTCTCGAGTATCAGGAAGACCTAGCCGAAGCAACCGCGCTCTGGGATCGGATCTGGACGGAGATCAAGGTCGGTTAGCCAACAAGACAATAGGGCTCTCCCAAGAGAGCCCGTTGTCTGCAAAGATCACCGATCGGATGGGACCCGTTACATCGCGTGAAGGCCAAACCCAGCGATATGGACATCGAGGTTGTGGTTCACCCGTAACCCTGTGATCCCGTCGAGGTTACCAAGCTCAGCGGAGTAGACCGCCGTTCCGTTGATGCTAAAAGCAGCCTTGCCGTTTTGAACCAGGATCTCGAGCCGGTCGGTGGCCTTCCCCGACTCGTCTGCGGTCGTCGCGGCTTCACTCTTCGTCCAACCTTCGCTGATATTCGCGGTTGTCGCGCCGGTCCGCCGCTTGATCAGGTAGGACCCGTCGCCCCGCACCAGGAAGTAGACATAGCTCTGGTCAGCCCCCTCGAGGTCCTTGCCGCCCACGAAGAGCCCATACGCCTCAGGGTGCTGTGGGGCCTTGGTTCGCGTGAAGGTCGCGACGGCGTGATAGGAACCGCTAGCGGTATTGCTGTTCTGCCAGAAGATGCCGGAGGGTCCGAGAGTGGCATGGAGCCCGGGGCCCATCGTGACGAGCTTCACGTCCGCGGCGGCCGCGTTCGGCCGATCGAGCCTCATCTGCCAGCCCGATGGGAGTGTACCGCCCCCCTCCACCTTGTTATCCGGGTCGTCCCGCACCTGGGCGGAAAGGGGTAAGGACATCGCCGCCAGAGCGGCGAGGGTGAGCATGGTACGCATCTGACCAACCTCCTGAATGGGGTTCCTCGTTGCGACGTCTCCGCCGCGGCAGCTATTTTACCCTCGTTCGCCGTATTGGGTTAGATCACATGGGCCGGAGTTTTCATGCTCGAGACATTACGGATGGTGTTCGCTGGGATCGGAGCTTCGGCCATCATCGGCGCCCTCTTGTTCGTCACGATCCTGATCGGGATTCTGGTCAACGCCATGATTGTTCTCATGGCGGGACCCATCGTCGACCGGTTCCTGGGCGACGATTCGGGCTCCGCGTCCTAGCCTATTTTCCCGATCCCAGGGGCCGACTGGCCCCCTCCGGTCCTACTGAACCTTAATGACGATGTGGAAAGTAGGAAATACCGAGACCGGACCAGATCGGTCGCGGTCGTGAATGAGGAGGCTCATGCTCACACCTGGCCAGGAAGCTCCCGCCTTCGAGTTAGCAGCGGATGATGGCACCACGGTGCGCCTCAGCGACCTGAGGGGCACGAAGGTCATCCTCTACTTCTACCCCAAGGATGATACCCCCGGTTGTACCGTTCAGGCGTGCGAATTCCGCGATTCCTGGGACGCGGTGACGGAGGCCGGCGCGGTCGTCCTCGGCGTGTCACCCGACGGCGAAGAGTCGCACGAGAAATTCAAGGCCAAGTTCAGCCTGCCTTTTCCTTTGCTCGCCGACACCGACCACCAAGTCTCAGAGCTCTACGGTGTCTGGGGGGAAAAGAGCATGTACGGTCGGAAGTACCTGGGCATCCACCGGACGACTTTTGTGATCGACACGAAGGGTCGAATTGGACGGGTCTTCGCCAATGTGAAACCCAAAGGCCACGCAGCCGAAGTGTTGGCAGCGCTCGAGGAGGCTGCATGAAACATCGTACGTCCAGGAAGAGTCGATTCCACGGTCCCGACTGGGCCGTTCTCGCCATGGGCGTGCTCATCCTCGGCTGCGCTCCGAGGGACACAGCTGGTGATGATGTAGTGGCAAATACCCTTGCCCTAGAGGCGGGTGAAACCCATCTCGCGAACCTCAAGCAGCTGACCTTCAGCGGGAACAACGCCGAATCCTATTTCTCACGGGCAGGGACGCAACTGATTTTTCAGCGACAGGAGAAGGTGGGAGAAGGTTGCGACCAGCAATACATCATGAATATCGATGGATCCGGGATGCGGCAGGTGTCGAACGGAAGTGGTCGGACCACGTGCGGTTACTTCTATGACGACGACCGCCGTATTCTCTATAGTTCGACGTTCGAACACGATACCGCCTGTCCCCTGCCACCCGATCAGTCCAGAGGCTACGTGTGGCCCCTCGGGCATTTGGAGATCTATACCGCTCGCGCCGACGGGACGGACCTACAGCGGTTGACCGAGAACGGCGCGTACAACGCAGAAGCTACCGTTTCGCCCGACGGAGAGCGGATCATCTTCACCAGCACCATGGATGGCGACATCGAGCTGTATACGATGAACATCGATGGTTCGAATCTCGCGCGGGTCACGAACCGCGTCGGATACGACGGGGGTGCATTCTTCTCCCCCGATGGGACCCGTATCGTGTGGCGCGCGGCTTACCCGCAGTCCGCAGCCGATACTACGGACTATTTACAACTTTTGGAGGCCCGCCTCGTGCGGCCAGCGCGGGTAGAAGTGTGGGTCGCCAACGCCGATGGGAGCGACCCTCGACAGGTCACCTCGTTGGGTGGCGCCAATTTTGCGCCCTTTTTCCATCCCGATGGAGAACGGATTCTCTTTTCGTCGAATTTCGAGAATCCCCGGAGCGGCGCATTCGACCTCTACCTCATTAACGTCGATGGGACGGGGCTGGAGCGGGTGACGACCCATCCTGACTTCGACAGTTTCGCGATGTTCAGTCCCGACGGAACGAAGTTGGTGTGGGCCTCGAACCGGTATCAAGCGAACGAGGGCGAGACGAATATCTTCATTGCAGACTGGATCGAGTAACCTCCGAACAAGGATGAAACGAAGGACAACCATGGCTGAGACTTCCAAGACACGCTCTTTCACCCATTGGCTCTGGGATTGGACCAAGTCGATCGCCTTTGCGTTGGTGGTTTGGCTCTTCCTTCGCACCTTCCTCATCGAGGCGTTTCGGATTCCGTCCGGCAGTATGGAAAACACGCTGCTCGTGGGTGATTTCCTGTTTGTGAACAAGCTTCTGTACGGTGCCGAAGTTCCGGTCATCGGGAAACGATTGCCAGCCGTTCGAGAGCCAGTTCGGGGCGACGTCCTCGTGTTCGACTCGGTAGAGGAGCCCGGACTCAAAGTGGTCAAACGGCTGGTTGGGGTTCCGGGCGATACCCTCTCGATGGAGGGGGGGCAGCTGTACCGGAATGGCAAGGCTGTCGACGAACCCTGGGCACGGCATAGCAACCCTGGGGCCTACGCGGATGCCTACTATCGCGCCAAAATGCGTAACTGGCAGGTGAAGTATTTCCTCGGCGACTCCTCCACCTACACCCCGGATCTTCAGGATTGGGGGCCGATTGTGGTTCCCCCCGGCCGGTACTTCATGATGGGGGACAATCGGGATGACTCGTATGACGGTCGGTACTGGGGGTTCCTGCCGCGCGAGAATGTCAGGGGTCGCCCGCTGGTCGTGTATTTCAGCTTCGACGCCAACAGCTGGAAGCCGCTTCCCTTCTTCACCGCCATCCGATGGGGACGGTTCTTTACCATCCCGCGGTGAGCTAGTTCTCGGGGGGCGCGTTGCCGTGTCCTTCCCCCGTCCATAGATTGCCCTCTGGAGCTGGAGGGCTCTCTGTCACCATGCCGATTCGTAGACTCCTTCTTCTGGGCGCCACCTTCCTCGCCAGCGCATGCGCCGGTGGGATGCAGACGACAGCCGTCACCCCCGCCGAGATGGATGAACTCGCCCGGGAAGTGGAACGGTTTCCGCACGATGCGGATGTCCTTACCCGGGTCGGCATCCGATACTACCAGGCGGAGGCATTCACCCGAGCTCGGGATGTTCTCACGGTTGCGCTCGGTCTCCGTCCCTCGTTCACGACGGCGGTCTACCTCGGGCTCGCATTCGAAGGTCGAGGACAGTTCGAGGAGGCCGAGACGAGTTACCGCGTGGCCGGGACGTTGTCACTATCCACCGAGCAGCGCCAGGAACTCGATCGGAGGCTGGCGGGGTTAACCCGATCTCGACTCGTGGCAGAGGCTCGGTCGGCCATTGCGCGCGAGCAGGAACTCAGCACCACACCGCCCGCGCCCAACACCGTTGCCGTCCTTCCGTGGGCCTATGTCGGGGCGAATCGTCGAAACCAAGCCCTCGGCGCCGGAGTGGCGCACCTCGTCTTGACGGACCTGGGCAAACTCTCCCAGCTCACCCTGATCGAACGAGAGCGCGTTTCGGCGATTCTCTCCGAGTTGGCTCTCGTCGGCGAGGGCGCGATCAACCCATCGACGGCAGCCCGGTCGGGGCGACTGATGAGGGCCGGCTGGGTAGTGGCCGGGATCATTCGAGAGATGGGCAACGACGTCCGCCTGGAGGCGAGTGTCCATGACACACGTGATGGAACCGTTCTCGCCCGAACGACCGGCACCCACAGCATCGACCAGCTCTTCGATGGGGAGAAGGAGGTCGTCCTCGATTTGCTGGACCAGCTTGGGCTGCAGGTGTCCCCCGCCGAGCGCCAGGCATTGACCGAACGCTCTACGACAGACCTCCAGGCCTTCCTGGCGTTCAGCGATGGCCTGGCCGCTCAAGAGCGTGGAGACTGGGGTACCGCCGGCGGTCTCTTTGCTCTCGCGGCCGGGCGGGATCCGGCTTTTGGTGCCGCGCGACGGTTCGGTGAGGTTAACTCGCTTCTCCTCACTTCGTCGCGAGGATCTCCGGACGATCTCGTGCGACTGGCGAATCCCGCATCACAGGCGAGTTCCGATGCACGGTCCCTCTCGCTTCTCACGGCGTTGCATGTCATCGCCCCGAGCACTGGAGGAGACCTCGACATGCGCGCCCGAACCCCAGTCGATAACCCCCGACTCCCCGAGGCTCTCGGTCAAGACAACCCTAGCCGAATCGCGATCATAGGCGACATCATCATCGTTATCCCGCGTCCATGAGTCGTGGGTTATGGGGCTGGGCACTAGCCCTTACCACCCTCGGAACGCCCCTTCACGCACAGTTTCTAGGGCCAGGCGCCATCACCACCGGGTTTGAGGCACAGCAATTCCGGTTTGGTCCGGTCTTCGGTGTCCGGTCCCTCCGGCAGTGGGCGATTCCCATCGCTGCCGTGGTGCCAATAGGCCGGGTATCGGTCGACATCGGGTCGTACTATGCCGAGACGACGCTCGAGCGGCCCGACAGATCTTCACTCACGGTCAAGGGGTTCACGGACACTCAGGTGCGTGGCGCTTATGTCCTGGGCAAGGACGCCGTCGTCCTGACCTTGCTGGCGAATCTTCCTACGGGTGCAGCGTCGCTCACCGCCCCGGAGTACGCCGTGTTGGCCGCTGCATCGTCCAGCTTCCTGTCTTTTCCCGTCAACGCCTACGGGAGCGGGGCCTCTCTTACAGGTGGTGTGGCCGGTGCGCTTCCTGCCGGGTCCTGGAACCTCGGAATGGCGGGGAGCCTCCGTCTGTCGGATGACTTCACCCCATTCCGCGATGCGGATGGCGGGTTTCGGTATCAGGCCGGAATCGAAGCCCGGGCGCGTCTTGGCGCCGACCGCCTCATCGGCTCCTCTCGATTCTCGGTTGGCCTTACCTTCAGCACCTTCAGTGACGACGAATTCTCCAGCGGCGCGGGTGCGACAGGAGTCTATCGACCGGGTAACCGCGTCATCGGTGAGATGAGCTGGGCGGGGGCGGTCGGCCCCGTGTCGGTCGTCGGGTACGTGTGGGATTTCTTGCGCGTGGCAGGGGACTCGGCTGGGTCAGCGGCAAGAAACCGGGAAAACGTTTTCGCCATGGGAACCGTGATCCAGGTCCCCATACGGAGGACGATCTCATGGACGCCTTCAGCCGAATTCCGTTGGTCTCGGCCGGAAGAGGGGAATGGATTCCTGTTCGAATTCACCTCGGCGTTCAGGGTCAAGGCGACCCGCAGGCTCTCCGTGGTCCCGGCCTTCCAACTGAACCTGGGTCGACTGAAGGAACCAGACCCTGGCCTGGGGCACCGGATTCGTGGGATCGGGTTTTCGGTATTTCTTCGGGAATCCTTCTAGTTGACGCCAATCCTCACAAGGAGTTACGTTGCGGCCGATTTTCTCAGGTCGCCTACCCGGAGGTGCGGACATGACCGACCTCGCCGGAACTCAGATATCGAACCTGTTGGAAGCACTACCTGGGATCGCCAAGGTGCTGCGTAGCCCAGTGGCCGATGCTTTTGTGGGCCTGATTCAGGCCGCTTCTGGAGAGGGCGATTTTGACCCTGCCGACGCGGACGAAATCATGCAGTACGCCGTGCGGCGGAACCTGATCGCCTCGGAAGAGGCGGAACGGGTGATGGAGGAAGCCAGAGCTTCGTCGAGCGCAAGACGAAAGGCTCCCAAGGCGGGCGGAAAACCCGCGGGCAAGCCCAAGACCGCACCCCCAAAACCCCCGAAGTCGGTGGTCGCGAGTTCACCCAAGAAGGCGGCCAAGAAGACGGTCGGGAAGCCTGCCAAGGCGTCAAGAAAGAAGACCACCAAGAAGGCCGTGCGGAAGACCGCGAAGAAGCCTCCGAAGAAGGTCGCGAAGCGGCGCGCACCCAAACGCACCAAAGCGGTCAAGTCCTCGGCACGTCGTCCTCACAAGAAGAAATAGGGTTCATCGGCGGTCCTCCTCCGGGGCGCCTAACCCATCCAGAAGAGGTCCATCGACGAGGGTGACCGATACCATGCGTCCCGAGCCTTCCCGACGCGTGGTGAGGCGGAGCATTTGCCGCCCACGGATCCACTGCCAGGATTGCTGTCCATGCTCACGGCGAAGACTCGCTGAGCCATAGCGGCGTTCGAGCGCCTCGCGCCAAAGATGCAATCCAGTGTCACCGATGTTGCCACGCACGATGAGAATGGCGACCCCTCCGTCCACCAGAGATCCCCTCACCATCAAGCGGTGTCCCTCCCCACCGACGAGGGTGCCTTGACACTCCATGATTCTCGGATCGACGCTTGCGCCGCACCGCCACCCCCCGTCTAGGCTTGTGAGGCGTAGCTCAATCTCGGCCCGGAGGATACCGGGCCTGAGACCGAGGAACTCGATGTGATCTGGGACCGCCTGCGCGAACGACGCGGTGGGTGCTACGGCCTGTGCGGTGAAGAGGACAGACGCCGCCAGGAACCGCAGTCTGGTCGTCAGACTTTGCGGACGTTGGAGGCTTGCAGACCCTTTGGTCCTTCGACGACTTCGAAGTCCACCGTGTCACCTTCGCGGAGTGATCGGAATCCGTCCGCTTGGATGGCCGTGTGGTGCACAAAGACGTCTTTGCCACCCTCCTGGGCAATGAAGCCAAAGCCCTTCGCATCATTGAACCACTTCACGGTTCCCTGCGCCATCGCTGCTACCTCTCGTTGTCGGGGGAGTCAGTGACTCCGTTGAGTCATTCCGGCCACAAAGTGACCGGCAAAAAAAACCGTTCGGTCACATCTGCGTGACCGAGCGGTCGGCTAACACCCAACGTCGTATGCAGTACTGCGAAACCATTAAGCCAAAGTCCACCGCGTTTCTGAATTTGTCAATATTCGGTTGGGGGGGTAGCCCAAGGGCCCTTCCTGGGCCCGATTCCAGAATGCGAGACCCCCACTTACCTTGTGCCATGGCCGCCTCTGAGGACAACGCCGTCACCACTTTCACCGATCGCGCTACTGCGCTCAGTCACTTTGTACTCCGGGCCGGCGAGGCCCCACGGATTCTCGCTTTCGACGACGTGGCCGGCTGTCCCGTTGATACCGCTCTGGCGGCACTCGAATGGACCGGTGCGGTGGGCCTGCTCGCCGATGGCGATAATATTCACGCCGCCCGACTGACTTCGGAAACCGCCGCCGCGTTGGTGGAGAGGGTCGGGGATGACGGGCAGCGCCGCTACGTCTACCTAGGTCCCCGACTCGATGCCCCGATGATGGACATCTTCGAAGGCAAGGTGTTATTCGAAGAGCCAGGTGTGAAAGCCGTCGAGTTTGCGCAGCGTGGACATGCGCTTGGGCACTTCTTTCGCGCCACGGGGGGTGCGGGGGCCCTGCTGGCCATGCTTGGGCGCCGTGCTCCGGAGGTGCGACATCTACGACGCTGGTTCGGGCCAATCGTGCGTCAACTCCAAGGACCGAGCCAGCTTGTGGGAGGGTGGTTCGCAGTGGGGTCGGCCGGGGCCCTGTTCGTCTCAACCACTCCCGAGGAGCCCGAATACAGGTATATCGAAGTAGGGCTTGAGCCGTGACCCCGATCCGGAAATGTTGATCAACATTTCCACACCCTGTGTTCGGACCCTCGCAAACCCAGTCCCCACCAGACGTTTCGTGTCCACATTCTGAGCTGGTCGGAGTCACGTAACCCGAAGAAAATCAGGCACTTGCGCGATTCTGGCCTGACCATATCTTGAGGTCACGGCAACGATCGATGCAGAACTCATCAGGGGCTGTGTTGTTTGTTGCGGCTCGGGAGGATCGACGGGGGAGGGGAAGCGATGCCTTGTGTGTCGA